>Ga0208040_1000490_pt1 | contig 46759 bp, 36 predicted proteins | sample AD_UKC083_MetaG_FD_184431 | JGI IMG/M metagenome (GOLD analysis project Ga0208040, IMG submission 184431) | Active sludge microbial communities of municipal wastewater-treating anaerobic digesters from USA - AD_UKC083_MetaG (SPAdes) (version 2) | ecosystem: Engineered > Bioreactor > Anaerobic >...
ACATCAGGCCAGTCATGGCGCATGCCCCGTATACCCTTAACTTATGTGCCGCTGAACAGGGGATCAGAGATTTTGCCCTGCGAACCCTTATTGACGATCTCAGACGCATGGAATTTACGCCGGGCAATTATTACAATCTGCATCCCGGAAGCCATGTTCAGCAGGGGGTCGAAAAAGGCATTGAACTCATTTCGGAAGCCCTGAATCAGGCTATTAAACCGGAACAAACTACCTGGGTTCTGCTCGAGACTATGTCCGGAAAGGGATCTGAAGTAGGACGCACTTTTGAAGAGATCCGCTCTATCATTGACCGGCTGGAACACACAGAGCGTGTTGGGGTTTGTATGGATACCTGCCATATATACGACGCCGGTTACGATATTATCAACGAGCTGGATCGGGTGATCGGACATTTCGACCGCGTGATTGGCCTGGACCGTCTGAAGGCCATCCATATCAATGACACAAAAAATCCGTTTGGAAGTCATAAAGATCGCCACGAAGTGATAGGCCAGGGTCATCTGGGAATCAAAGCGCTAAAGCAGGTAATCAACCACCCGGCGTTGCGTCACCTGCCTTTCTTCCTGGAAACACCCAACGAACTACCGGGTTATGCAGCAGAAATTGCTTTGTTAAAAACAGAACGTACCGGAACGTAGGCAGCAAGAAGACCCAATCCGAGCACTATAACCGAAATAATTAACAAATCTGTAAGCTGAACATCCACCGGGTAAGACGAAACCATAAAACTTCCGGGCAGGGAGATTAAACCAAAGGTGGTCTGCAGCCAGCAGAGAAGTAAACCCAGAAACAGGCCTGTCAAAAGACCCAGTACAGATATCAGCCAACCTTCCGTAATAAAGATTGTCCGTATCTGCTTTTCTTTGGCCCCCATGCTTTCCAGGATTTCAACATCATCTTTCTTTTCCAGAATTAGCATACTTAGTGAGCCGAGCACGTTGCACGATATGATGAGCACTATAAACCCCAGCAGCAGGAAAATGACAATTTTTTCTGTTGTCATCATCTTGTATACCGTTTCGTTTTGCTGGTAGCGGTTCAATACCCTGAAATCCGGTCCGGCCCCTGCGGTAATTTCGCGTTGAAGACGCCGGGTATTTACGCCCTCATGCACCCTTATTTCCAGATAACTGATCTCTTTTGGGTAATCAAAAAGACGGCGTGCCATGGCCAGTGGAACAAACAGATACCGGGAATCGTAATTTTGTTCTACCGCAAAGATCCCGGAGGGGAAAAGTTTTTCTCTTTTCAGCGAGGCCATAGGGTCGAGGGGAGAAAACACAGCGTCCCGTTCCGGAAAATATACCCATAACGGATCGATGAACGCGACATTTATTCCGAGGTTGTTGGCCAGGTTGCGTCCCACTACAGCTTCTTCCACTTCGCCAAAGTACACATTAAACTTCCCCTGTACCGTTCGTTCCCTGAGTGGCGAAACGGCCATAAAAACACTGTCTACAGCTTTGAGCACAGCCACAGATTGCATACCCCGGTATTGTAAAAAAACGTTTTCTTCTATGACCGGACAGCAGGCAGAAATACGTTCATCATTTGCCAGTTCCTCAAAATATGCGGGTTGGATAAAAACTTTACCTTCTGCCGGTTTAATAAGCAGATCGGCATCAAAGGTATGATACATGCCTTTTACCAGGTTGTCAAACCCGTTGTAAACAGACATCACCACTACCAGAGCCATAGTTCCCAGCGCAATACCTGCAGCACTTATCCAGGATATGACATTGATCACCTGCCTTGATTTTTTGGCAAACAGATACCGCCATGCTATGAAAAACGACAAATTCACCGTAAAAAGATCAGCCTTTAAGTAATTGATCTATATGTTCCACGTAGTCCAGAGAATCGTCAATATAAAAAATAAGTTCGGGAACGATCCGCAGTTGTTTGGCTACCCGACGGCCCATTTCGCCTCTCAGGGCCCGCTGCTGGTCCTGCACTCGAGCCAGAACCTCTTTTGCTTTTGCCGAAGGGAATACGCTTATCCATACCCGGGCGACCGACAAGTCCGGGCTAATACGTACGTTTACCACAGAGATCATGGCTCCGTCGTACATGGCCATTCCCTGCGCCTGGAATATCTCGGACAGGTCGCGCTGTATTTGCCGGGCTACCTTCAATTGTCTGGTGTTTGGTCCGGCTTCCGTTGCATTCATGGTTATATAACTTTTATGATAAAGTAATTCTTTTTCCCTTTTTGTACGAGCAGGTATTTATCGCCTATTAGCTGAGAAGCATCAACCGGGGTTTCGGCTGAAAGCACTTTTTCTTTATTAATACTCAGACCTCCGCCCTGAATAAGTTTTCTTGCTTCGCCCTTTGACGGCACAATAGAAGTATGCACCGCTATTAATTCGGTAACCGGCTGGGGTAAAAGGGATCTCGGAATTTCATACTGAGGAACTCCTTCAAAAACCGAGAGGAAAGTATCTTCACTCAGGGACCTTACTTGTTCATTCGTCCCCTGGCCGAATAAGATCTGAGAGGCCGTAACAGCCTTGTTATATTCCTCTTCTCCGTGTACCATTGTTGTTACACACCTGGCAAGCATACCCTGAACGACTCTTTTGTGAGGGGTCAGATTATGTTCTTTTATCAATTGAGATATCTCATCGAATGATAATTGGGTAAATATTTTAATATATTTCAGGGCGTCATCGTCACTCACATTCATCCAGAATTGATAAAAGGCATATGGCGAAGTCCTCGCCGGATCAAGCCAGACATTGCCCGATTCTGTTTTTCCGAATTTACCTCCGTCAGACTTGGTAATGAGGGGACAGGTCAGCGCAAAACATTCACCGCCTTCCTTCCTGCGGATCAGCTCAGATCCTGTGGTAATATTTCCCCATTGGTCGGACCCGCCCATCTGCAGTTTGCACCCGTAGGTTTTGTAAAGGTACAGGTAATCGTAGCCCTGTAGCAACTGATAAGTGAACTCGGTAAAAGACATCCCTTCTGAATCATCTCCGGAAAGTCTCTTCCTTACAGAGTCTTTGCTCATCATATAATTAACGGTTATATGTTTCCCTATATCACGGACGAAATGAAGAAATGTATAATTTTTTGTCCAGTCATAGTTGTTTAACAAAAGAGCTTTGTTGGGCTGTTCGGTTTCAAAATCGAGGAACCTGGACAACTGCCGTTTTATGCATTCCTGGTTGTGACGCAGAGTTTCTTCATCAAGCAAAACCCTCTCGGAGGATTTCATAGACGGATCCCCTATCATACCGGTAGCTCCTCCAACCAAAGCAATAGGTTTGTGTCCGCACAGTTGCAGATGCCTGAGCATCATAACCCCCACAAGATGTCCAATATGTAATGAATCGGCTGTAGGGTCTATACCCAGATAAGCCGTGGTCATTTCTTTATTCAATTGTTCTTCGGTACCGGGCATCATGTCATGGATCATCCCCCGCCACTTGAGTTCTGCAACAAAATTATTCTTGTTCATATTGTTTGGTATATTTTCTGCAAAGGTAAAGAATAAAAATTTGTACTTTAGCCGAATGAAAGCTTTTTCAACAAACAGATTCATTTTGTGTTTACTGGTAATAACAGGCCTGCTGATTACTGCCTGCCATCCAGGAACCGATCCGGACAAAGAAGAAGCACCTGCGCTGACCCAGAAGGTTAATGCATATATGTTGGATATAATGGAAGAGGTATACCTGTGGGAACAACATATCCCCGGTGATCTTGATATCCGTTATGAATTCGATGAAAAGGACTTTTTTGAGAAACTGTGTTACCGGACCGAAGACCGATGGTCTTTTATTACAGACGATGTTCAGACATTACTTGAAGGCTCCCAGGGTGTTGAAACCACATTCGGTTATTCACTTACATTTGGTAAATTTTCAAACACCGGCTCTATGTTTGCTGTTATTCAATACGTTTATCCCCAGACTCCTGCATCTGATGCGGGTCTCAAACGCGGTGATATTATTGTTGAAATGAACGGACAATCCATAACTGAAGAGAACTATACCAATTTGTATTACGGAAGCAGCCTGAGTCTTACAATGGGAGAATACAAAGAAGGATACATTAACAATCTGCCGGGTACCGTATCGCTGACTTCACGAAAACAGTCGCTGAACCCGGTGGTTGCGTATACATTAACAGAAGACAGCGGTCACCGGATTGGTTATATGTGTTATACCGATTTCTTTGGAGATTCCGAATCTTATTTTCTTCCCGTGCTGCAATCATTTAAAGAATGGGGCATCACAGATCTGGTTTTGGACCTGAGATATAACCTGGGAGGCTATCTGTCCGCCGCAAAGATTCTTGCCGGGGCGTTATGTCCTGCTTCATGTCTTAACGGGTCCACCGTCCTGGTGTCTAAACACTGGAATGAACTGTATCAGAACTACTGGACAGAGAATAACCGTAACGACATGTTGTTCGAATATTTTCCAAAAGCTTCCGACCAACCCGTTAACCTGAATCTTTCACGTATATATATCCTCACATCATACAATACGGCAAGTGCTTCCGAGCTGACATTATGCGGCCTTGATCCGTATATGGAAGTTATTCAGGTAGGACTGTCAACCCGTGGGAAATATACTGCAGCCATGATTTTTTCGCCCGAAGAAGATACCGGCATTGGAAACTGGGGAACCCAGGCTATTGTTTACCGGTATGCCAATTCATTGGGAGTAACGGATTTTCGCGAGGGTTTTGCTCCTGATTACGAAGAAGACGAAGTGGTGTTGGGTGAGAATTATCCTTTGGGAGACGTTCGCGAAAGGGTCTTTGCCAAAGCCATATCGCTGATTACGGGCAGGAAGGCAGCTGCAGCACAGATACAGACGTTAACAACAAAGCCTGCCTTTACCGTGAATCCTTCGCTGGCGTCCAGACCAGCTGCATTCCATAATGATTTAATTGACAACTATTCCAATACTTTATGAAACTAAAGAAAAGCATCGTTCTACTTGCCTTACTGGCTCTTATTCCCGTTTCCGGATCCTTACCGGCGCAGACATTCAGGGCTTCCAGAACCCCTCTCGAAGTGACGTTATCGTCCCTTACAGGTGTTACCGAGGTTCTTCGGCTGGAAAGCAACGAATTCAGTGAGAAATATCAGGTCAAAGTCCGTCAGATGGTAAATCACGAAGAAGTGCGGGACGGGTTCTTTGAACAACGTATTTTTGTAATGCACGTAGGAGCGGACAGACCAACCGTAATGGTTACCGAAGGATACGGCGCCGATTATGCTTCCAATCCCAGGTACAGGGAAGAGTTGTCCCGGTTACTGAATGCAAATCTTGTAGTAGTGGAACACCGTTTCTTCTCCCAGTCAACCCCGCAACCCAGGACATGGAAACATCTTACCGGTGAACAGGCTATGACCGACCTGCACAAGATTCGTGAATTGCTGCGTCCCGTTTACCAGGGAAAATGGATTGCAACGGGTATAAGCAAAGGAGGGCAGACGGCCTTGATGTATCGTACGTTATTTCCCGACGATGTGGATATTACGGTATCATACGTCGGCCCGCTATGCCAGAACGTGGAAGACGGACGTCACGAGCCTTTTATTAAAAATAAGGCAGGGACAAAAGAAGACCGTGAAAAAGTGCTGACTTTTCAGAAAGAGTTGCTAATCCGCAAAGACAGTCTTATGCCTGTTTTTACCTCATTCTGCGAAAAAGCGGGTTATAAATTTACCGAACCGTTATCAGATATATTTGATTTTGCCGTATTGGAGTATTCCTTTGCTTTTTGGCAATGGGGAACACCCGTTAAAGAAATACCTGCCATAACGGCTCCGGACTCTTTGCTTTTTGCCCATTTCATGAAAATATCTTCTCCCGACTACATGATGCGGGAAACTCCTAATATGTCTTTCTTTGTCCAGGCAGCAAAACAGTTGGGTTACTATGGATACGATACCAATCCTTTCAGATTCAAAGTAACACGTACCCGGTTTATCCCCGACAGTGAAAAAGAAATAGCAAAAAAAGAAGCTAAAGAGGCCAAGAAGGCAGCAAAAATGGCTAAAAAGGATGATGACAAGATCCCAGAACCGTTCATTAATGAACAGAAAAACAAAGAGATAACCGGCAAGTGGGTAACCAGAAAATATCCTGCAATGGAATTGAAAACTTCAAAAGGATATTTGAGAAAAATATTTCTTCCGGATTATTATAAGCCCCGTTTCAACAAGAAACTTTATAAAATGCAAAGCGATTTTGTTAAAAAAACGGATGCAAAGCTGGTATTCCTGTATGGAGAGTGGGATCCATGGACCGCTGCAGCTGTTCCCGACCCGGGGAAACCGAATGTGCTCTATTTTGTGCAACCCGGAGGGAATCATCGCACCCGAATTGGGAGCCTTCCCCAGGAAATGCGTGACCGGTTGCTCGGGCAACTGGAAACATGGTTAAACGAATAAGATTTTTTATGAGAGAGTTTTCTCCTTTATCTGTTACCGATCGATCCATTATTATACCATTTCTCAAGAATGCCAATAAACAGAGCTCCGAATTTTCTTTTACAGCTCTCTACATGTGGGCAGGCATATATAATACTACCCATGCTACAGTTCCTTCCGCTTCGGGTCCGCTTTTGATATTCCGGAGCCGCAAAGAGGAAAGTGATCCATATGCCTATCTTTATCCCCTTGCAGAAAACGGGGAAGAATTTTCTGCCGATGAGGCTGTCCAGATCATAGCGGATCTCTCGCCTGGAGAGTCTTTCAGTCTATGGGGTCTATCAGAACAACAGGCAGGCGAACTCCGAAAAGCGTTCCCGGGCCAATTTGACATCAGCCCCGTCCGTTCTTCTTTCGATTACCTTTATCCTACCAGCCAGCTGGTACTGCTCGGGGGAAAAAAATTGCAACCCAAAAGAAATCTTATTTCGAGTTTCAAAAGGCTCTATCCGGATTTTCTGACAGAGAATATTACAGCTGACAACATTGCCGAATGCCTAAAGATGAACGATGAATGGTGTGTTAAGATGGGATGCCGCCACAACGCGGCTCTTTCAGAGGAAAAATGCGCCGTTCACAGGACTTTTTATCATTTTCAGGGACTGGAACTCGAAGGTTTACTCCTCAGGGCAGAGGGCCGGATTGTTGCTTTTACCGTGGGTGAACCGTTAAGCAGCGATACTTACATTGTGCATATAGAAAAAGCATTTCCTGAATATAAAGGGTCTTATCAGGCCATTAATCAACTTTTTGCCGAATATGTTCAGGAAAAACACCCCGATCTTATTTATATAAACCGCGAAGACGATGCCGGAGACGAAGGCCTCCGGAAAGCAAAACTCAGCTATCAGCCTGTTTCTATGGTGGAAAAATATGCCGGATTCTTTAACCCACTAACCAGACCATAACGTGGTCATCAAGGATCGTATATTCCAGCGTGAAGCTTTCACGTTCTCCGTCTTTATGAATGAAATCCGCCTGAATTTCTCCCTCTTCCCGGGGATAAAAACGTGCAATTTCCATTTGCCGGGCAAAGTCGACATCATTCTGAGACATATACTTATATAGCGCTTCCTTGGCACACCAGATGATAGCCAGCTGATGGGACCTTATTTCACTTTTGTCTGAAAGAGCCTCGCGTTCTTCTTCATTCACAGCACGTGCCTCAACAGAAGCAAAATTCCTTGACAATGCTTCTATGTCAATACCCACACTATTTTCCGGATGTGTGATCACACAAGCGAAGCGGCCGGTATGGGCAATACTTAACTCTACAATGGAATTTTGCAGGAAAGGACGCCCGTTTTCATGGTAGCGCAGATATACTTTTTCAGGAAAAAGAAGGTCCAGCAAAGCCCTTACGGCAAGGCGTTCAATTCTTCGTTTTTCGCTTGAAATATAGGATAATTCTTCCTGCTCATCGTTAGGCAGGACGCAGAGAGCCGATAACTGATTTTCTGTTTCGGTAATCTCCCAAACGGCAATCTCAGCGCCGTTCTTAAATTTTTCTCTGTAATACAGTCCCATATCAATAGCGCAGAAAAGAGTCCGTACGCATACGGGACACGATGAAACTAAAATAACAACTCGGAGGTTCCAAAGATAAAGGCATTATTTGGTTAGCGCCACAAAGATATAAAGATTTTTAAATCCTGAACAAACCAAATACGGCAGATCCGCTTCCTGTCATTGAGGCATAAACCGCCCCCTCATCGTAAAGAGCTTCTTTATAGCTCCGGATGATCGGATATTTCTCAAAGATTGTGGTCTCAAAATCGTTCGAAATTATACATTTCCAGGTGTCAACCGGCAGGAGGAGCCGTTCACGCAATCCCACGTCCCGTCGTTGAGGTACCATACCGGCATATGCTTCGGCCGTAGACACAGAAACAGGCGGAAACCGGAGTTCAATACGATAGTTGCTCAGGCTGAGGGGAATGGGTGTCAACAAATCTCCACGTCCGCCTGCCAGGTAAGCGGCCGGGGGTAAGGGTTGTAAAAAAAACGGCACATCGCTGCCCAATTGCAGGGCATAATGCATTAATTGGGCCTGGGTAAGGTTTAATCCAAAATGCTTGTTGAGCAGTTGAATACAAAAGGCAGCATCTGAAGAGCCACCGCCTAATCCGGCTCCCATTGGAATGTTTTTGTACAGATGTATCTCCACGGGGGTCAGTGGGAAGTCTGCCGCCAGAAGACGGTACGCTTTCATACAGAGATTCCCGTACGGATCACCTGGTATGTCAAGACCGTAAGTAAACAAGGCGGCTTCCCTGCCGGCTTCAGGGGCATCTGTTACCTCCAGAATATCATGCATTGAGACCGGATAGAATACCGTCTCAATATTGTGATACCCGTCCGCACGTTTTTCAATAACATGCAATCCGATATTGATCTTGGCATACGGATATACAACAAATGTTGACATAAGAACGATTAATTAACCGCATTTGGAAAAACCACAACTCATACAGAGGAGACAGCCCTCCTGGTAAACAAGGTTTTCAGAACCGCACTTCTCGCAATGCGCTCCCGAAGAATCTTTTGTGCCGTTGGGGATATAACGCTTGAGGGCACGCTCCACTCCCGATTTCCAGTTGTTGATGGTCTGGCTGTCCAGTTCCAGGGAAGATACCAGGTGCACTACTTCTTCTACTGGTAATCCGTTCCGTAACACCCCGGAAATGAGTTTTGCATAATTCCAGTAGGCCTGGTTGAACATATGGGAGATTCCTCCTACAGTATTCGGATACCCATATTTGTCTATGTATTTGAAATCATAGCGGGATCCTTTCTCCTCCACAACCTTGATAACCTGTCCCATGGTAATAGATTTAGGTATGGTCCGGGTATCCTCGTCGAGTTTCCCTGTAAATATCTCATACGGTCGTCCTTCATACAGGCCTACAAAGGCAATCCATTGTTCGTTTGCGTTTTTAAACCGGATTACTTCGGCGTCGAGTGCAATGGGGCGCTGTTTGGGCATCGACTGCATCATTTTGCCGGTTTTTGAATCTCCGTCGGCAGAAACAAGGACTCCGGTACGGCTTCCGTCCCTGTAAACGGTAACCCCCTTACAGCCCCATTCCCAGGCGGTCCTGTATACTTCGGCCACCATATCTTCAGTAACATCGGCGGGCAGGTTAACGGTTACGCTTATGGAATGATCCACCCATTTTTGCATTTGGCCCTGCATTTTCACCTTGGCCACCCAATCTACATCGTTTGCAGTAGCTTTGTAATAGGGTGATTTATCTACCAGGGCGGCAAGTTCTTCTTTATTCATGCCAATCACCGTGTCCCGGTCATAACCGTTTATGACGGCCCAGTCGAGAAATTTATGATGAAAGACGTTGTATTCCTCAAATGCATCTCCCATTTTATCTGTAAAGGCAATGGTCACATTTTTATCGTTGGGGTTTACTTTTTTACGACGCTGATATACGGGGAGGAATACCTGCTCTATGCCGCTGGTAGTCTGAGTCATCAGACTGGTTGTTCCGGTAGGAGCGATCGTAAGCATGGAAATATTACGACGTCCCGCTTTAACCATTCTTTGGTACAGCTCTTCATCTTCCTGACGTATGCGTTCTATCATGGGATTTCTCAACTCTCTGTTGGCATCGAAAATGGGGAACGGGCCACGCTCCTGGGCCAGTTGAACAGACGAGGCGTAAGCAGAGAGCGCCAGTGTTTTCTGTACAAGGACACCCACTTTGATGGCTTCTTCCGACCCATAGCGAAGACCCAGTGCTGCGAGCATATCACCCTCGGCTGTAATGCCCAGACCGGTACGCCGGCCCCCGAGAGATTTGGCTTTAATTTTCTCCCACAGTTCACGCTCGTTACGCTTCACATCTTCATCTTCAGGATCTTTATCAATTTTAGAGATAATAGCATCTATTTTCTCCATTTCCAGATCAATAAGATCATCATTCAAACGCAGGGCTTTTGCCGCGTGATTTTTGAATAATTTCATATTGAATTTAGCCTCCGGCGTAAAAGGATTTTCTACGTATGAATAGAGATTCATCGCAATCAGACGGCAGGAATCATAAGGACACAACGGAATCTCACCGCAGGGATTGGTGCTGATGGTACGGTAACCCAGATCTGCATAACAATCTGCAATCGATTCCCTGATTATAGTATCCCAGAACAACACGCCCGGTTCGGCGGACTTCCAGGCGTTATGGATAATCTTTTTCCACAATAAAGAGGCATCGGTCTCTTTTTTATATTTAGGATTGGGAGAATCGACAGGATATTGTTGTTCATATGATTTCCCGGCGAGGGCAGCCTTCATAAAATCATCGTCAATTCTGACCGAAACGTTTGCTCCCGTCACTTTATTCTGTTCCATCTTGGCATCGATGAACTTTTCTGCATCGGGGTGTTTGATGGAAATTGAAAGCATGAGAGCTCCCCGTCTGCCATCCTGCGCCACTTCTCTGGTGGAATTCGAATACCTCTCCATAAAAGGCACCACGCCTGTAGAGGTAAGCGCCGAGTTGAGTACGGGCGAACCGCCCGGACGTATATGCGACAGGTCATGTCCCACGCCTCCCCGGCGTTTCATAAGCTGAACCTGTTCCTCGTCAATCCTCATTATACCGCCGTAAGAGTCGGCAGGATTTTTATGTCCTATTACAAAGCAATTGGACAAAGAGGCAACCTGATAGTCATTGCCGATTCCCGTCATGGGACCTCCCTGGGGCACAACATACCTGAACTTTTCCAACAATCCGAATATTTCCTCTTCGCTCATGGGGTTCGGATACTTTTGTTCAATGCGGGCAAACTCACGGGCAAGCCGTCTGTGCATATCGGCGGGAGTGCATTCATAAAGATTCCCGTAAGAATCTTTCATGGCATATTTGTTAATCCAGACAGAGGCGGCCAGTTCATCTCCGTTAAAATACTCTTTTGTTTTGGCCAAAGCTTCCTCATAGGGAAAAACGACCGCTGCATTCTTTTTTTGAGAATCCATAACGCTGTATATAAGAGGGTTACTAAATGGGCAAAGTCTTTTCAATTGTAGAAAAGAGATTGCAAGTTACTTGAATAGAATCTTTAAAAACAGAGAAAAAGAAAAAAGATATACACATTATTCTCAACAACAGTGCATGGTGCAATGGGAACATTTGGAAAATTCCCCGCGCAATCTGCTTTCCACCATTTTCTCCAAACGTTCTCTAATAGTATCGGTCTTTATTTTACCGAGTACATCCTGCACAAAAGCCATTTGCTGGAGAGTTTGTGCTTCCGGAAGAGAGATTCCGCGGGACCGCAGATAGAAAAGACCCAGCTCATCCAGACGGCCTATGGAGGCTCCGTGGGAACATTTTACATCATCTGCATAGATCTCCAATTGAGGTTTTGTCGTGATTTTTGCTTCTTTGGTAAGTAACAAATTATGGTTTGCCTGGAAAGCCTCCGTTTTCTGCGAATCTTTAGCCACGAGAATAGTGCCGCGGAAAGAAGCCCGTGCACGATTGTCAAGAACACCTTTAAATAATTGGTTGGATGAACAATTGCCACTCAGGTGCTTAACATCTACATTATATTCTATACTCTGGGTTCCGTCGGCCAGGTATAGGCCGTCCAGGTTACACCGGGCCCCGGGCTTTTCCATGATTGCGTTTACTGTATTGCTAATGGTCCCGCCGTAAAGGCTTATAATATGGCAATCCAGCAAAGCTTCCTCACCCAGGCTTGCATTCACTTCCAATTTATAAGACGACTCTTTGTGTTCGTTCTGCATGAACAGGATATCGAGCTGCGCTCCGTCGCCCAGCGATATGACCGTGTTTCTTATGGTCCGGTAAAGAAATTCTTTGATCGTATGATCACATACAATCAGCTGCATACGGGCACCGGGCGCGAGGATCCATTCATTGGTAAATTCCACCGGATGAGGCATATCCTCACTCCTGACGCTTATGATCTGCACCGGCGAAGAGAAATGGTCACCGCGGACGGTCATGATCAGTCCCCTGCCGTCTTTTCCGGGCGTAAGCTCCCACCCGTTTTCCATGCCGGAAGGCTCCTGAAGCAGCCCATCCACCATAAAAACCTGCCTTATACCCGCATCGGGCACGCTACAGCGAAAGGCCTGTCTGACCTCGGGAAGATAAGTATACTCTTTCATAGCGCACTTATGAGATGGTCGTATCCATTTTCTTCTACTTCCAGAGCCAGTTCCTTTCCGGAAGTTTTAATGATCTGCCCTTTATACAATACGTGGACAACATCGGGGACAATATAATCCAGCAAACGCTGATAGTGGGTTATGACCACAAATGAGTTTTCTTTGGTTTTAAGCTTGTTAACCCCTTGTGCCACTACGCGTAAAGCGTCAACATCCAGACCGCTGTCCGTTTCGTCCAGAAAGGCAAGAGTGGGTTCGAGCATGGCCATTTGAAATATTTCGTTGCGTTTTTTCTCTCCTCCTGAGAAACCCACGTTCACGCCTCTGTTCCCGAAAGAAGTGTCCATTCCCACAATGGCCATTTTTTCACGCATAAGTTTCAGAAATTCAGCAGCCGACAATGCCGGCAGATTTTTATATTTCCGGTGTTCGTTCACAGCCGCTTTCATAAAATTCACGTTTGACAACCCCGGAATTTCCACGGGATATTGGAATCCGAGGAATACACCCATACGGGCGCGTTCTTCGGGGGCCATGGCTAAAAGGTCCTGCCCCATATACAACACCTTTCCCTGTGTTACAGTGAACATTTCACGTCCGGCCAGGACTGCTGCAAGGGTAGATTTTCCAGACCCGTTTGGACCCATGATGGCATGCACCTCACCCGGATTGATCTCGAGATTAATACCCCGTAATATTTCTTTTTCGCCGATACGTGCGTGCAAATCAATTATTTTCAACATAATTCTCTTGTTTTTTCCATTCTTTTTTCCAATGAATGATCCCAATGACATTCAAAGCCAGGTAACATACAGCCACAATGGGCATAAATACAAGCCCGGCGGAAATATATAATATTACATTACAAATATTCAAAACAATCCAAAAAATCCAGCTCTCCCATTTCTTTCGCGCGGCCAAAAGCTGTGCCATAAGCATAAGCCCTGCGACTGTTGCATCCAGGTAAGGCTCACGGGCCGGGGGAAACACATCAGACAAGGAGTGTAACCGGGTAAGAATAAATCCCCAGATAAAAACAATAACACTAAGGAGGACCAAATGCATTATTCTCTGTTTTGGTGTCAGAAACGAGATCTTCAGTTGATTCTTCCCGTTCTTTTCTCCTGTCGCAGGACGCGTCCATTTGTAAAGTCCGTATATAAGGATCCCAATGGAAACGGGTTGTAATAACATGTTGGTATATAGGTTCTTTTGAAGAAACATTACAAACAGCAGCGCCGAGTACACAAACCCTATCCAGTAGTTAAGCGCCTTGGCAAGACTAGCGAGAAAAACGGACGTTAACCCAAAAATAACGGCACAGAATTCCAGGTACGAAACACCTTGTCCGTTAATGGTGAAAAAGATATTGTGTAGATCAAAAAAAGCACCCATACCTATCCAATCGAGCCCTCCAGCGATACACTAAGCAATTTCTGGGCCTCAACAGCAAACTCCATGGGAAGTTTATTCAGCACTTCACGGGCATATCCGTTAACAATCAAGCCGACAGCGTCTTCCGGACCGATCCCGCGTTGCATGCAATAAAACAGCTGGTCTTCTCCAATTTTGGAAGTTGTGGCTTCGTGCTCCACAACAGCCGTATCATTCTCGCTTTCAATATAAGGGAAAGTATGCGCACCACATTTATCTCCTAAAAGGAGCGAATCACACTGCGAGTGATTATAGGCATTTTCAGCTCCGGGCAACATTTTCACAAGCCCCCTGTAAGAGTTTTGGCTGTGACCGGCCGATATCCCCTTGCTGACTATCCGGCTTCGGGTATTTTTACCTATATGTATCATTTTGGTTCCGGTGTCTGCCTGTTGAAAATTGTTTGTAACAGCTACCGAATAAAACTCACTTACTGAATTATCTCCTTTCAGAATGGTACTGGGATATTTCCAGGTAATGGCAGATCCCGTTTCTACCTGCGTCCAGAAAAGCCTGGCATGGGAACCTTTGCAAATACCTCTCTTTGTGACAAAATTATAGATTCCGCCCTTCCCCTGTGAATCGCCCGGATACCAGTTCTGTACGGTTGAGTATTTAACTTCTGCATCCTGCATAACAATGATCTCAACCACGGCCGCATGAAGCTGGTTCTCGTCTCTCTGCGGCGCAGTACAGCCTTCCAGATAGCTCAGGTAAGATCCTTCCTCCGCAACAATAAGCGTCCTTTCAAATTGTCCCGTTCCGCGCGCATTGATCCTGAAATAGCTGGAAAGTTCCATGGGACAATGTACCCCTTTGGGGATATAGCAGAAAGAGCCGTCTGAAAACACAGCCGAATTGAGTGCAGAAAAGAAATTATCGCCAACAGGCACTACACTGGCCAGGTATTGCTGCACAAGGTGCGGGTAATCGCGAACAGCCTCGGAAAAAGAACAAAAAATAATACCTTTTTCTGCGAGGGTCTCCTTAAAAGTAGTCTTGACCGAGACCGAATCGAAAACAGCGTCTACAGCCATACCGGCCAGCACATTGCGTTCATGAAGCGGAATCCCGAGCTTTTCGAAGGTTTCGGCCAGTTTGGGGTCCATTTCCTGTCCGGAAGCAGGGGCAGAGGGACTTTTTGGGGCAGCGTAATAAATGATATTCTGGTAATCAATAGGAGGAATTTCCAGGTGCGCCCAGCCGGGCATTTTCATGGTAAGCCATTTTCTATATGCATTCAGGCGGAATTCCAGCAACCAGGAGGGCTCTTCTTTCTTTGCGGATATTGTACGGATCACTTCTTCATTTAACCCTTTTTGAATGAATTCCTGTTCGAGTTTTGTTTCAAAACCGTGTTCGTATTCATTCTCCGTGATCCTCTTTAGTATGGTATCCTGATGTTCGTTCATAGCGTGCAAATATACACGATTATTCTTACTTTTGCAGTATGAGTAAAAAAGAGACAGAGACGAGAACACCCGTCTCGAAACTTGGAAAATACAATCTTACAGAACGTTTGGCAGCCCGATTCACTGTTGTAAACGACTCCACCCTGCAAGGATATGGGGACGATGCCGCTGTGGCTTTTTTTATGGATCCGTTAAGCGTATCTGCCCAGCAACTGGCGTTGGAAGGAGTAGATTTCGATCTGAGTTACGTACCGTTGAAATTCATCGGGTACAAAACGGCTATCGGGGCCATGGGACAGGTAATGGCCATGAATGCCGTTCCGGTTCAGCTTTTGGTAAACATAGGTGTTTCACAACGTTTTTTTGTTGAAGATATCGATGCTATTTTCGAAGGCATCTCGGCCTTAAGCCGCCGTTATTCAGTAGACATTGCAGCTATTGACGTTCAATCGTCTTATACGGGTCTTTCACTGGCCGTGACTGCCATTGGACAGGCAGAGCCCGGTCTGCTTACACGCAGGAGCGGCGCACAGGAAAACGACCTCATTTGTCTGAGCGGAAACGTAGGGGCCGCCTATATGGGACTCCGTCTTCTGGAAAGGGAAAAACGCGTTTTTACGGGAGAGACTGAAAAAGATGCTCTGCCCAATCTGAACGGTTACGAATACATCCTGGAACGTTACCTGAAACCGGAATTACCGTCCGCCCTGCTGGAGAACCTGCGCCGTGACGACCTGGTACCCACTTCCATGTGCCTTCTGAAAAACGGACTGGCCCATAGTATTCTAAGTCTCTGCAAGGCTTCGGGTAAAGGTGCAAGGCTGTTTGTCAATAAGATCCCCATTGCCCGCCAGTGTTTTGAATTTGCCGGGACCGATCCCTCTCTTTCGCCCCTGGTAGCAGCACTTAACGGAGGGGACGATTATGAGATGCTTTTTACTCTGCCATTGAATCAATACGAAAAGGTACAAAAAGAATACAACCTGGACACGATCGGTCATATTTGTGATGTGTCGTCAGGTTGTAAACTAATTACTCCGGACGGGCAGGAGCTGACAGTAGAAAGTCCGGGTATGTGAATGGACACTAAAATTCCACTACGGGAGCTTTGTCTGCGCCTTCGGCCGCTTTGAAATAGGCTTTCTTCTCAAAACCGGCAATACCGGCAATAATTGAATTCGGAAATTTACGGATAAGGGTGTTGTAGGACTGTACGGTCTCGTTAAATGACCGGCGTTCCACAGTTATCCTGTTCTCTGTGCCTTCCAGTTGTGCCTGAAGCTCCAGAAAATTTTGATTAGCCTTTAATTCGGGATAGCGTTCAATAACCACCATGAGACGCCCCAGCGACTGGCTCAGATTATCCTGGGCACTTTGAAAAGCGGCCATACTTTCCTCGGTAAGATTTGAGGGATCTACAGTAACCGATGTAGCCTTGGCCCGGGCTTCAATTACGGCTTCCAGGGTTCCTCTTTCAAAGTCTGCAGCGCCTTTGACTGTAGCTACCAGATTAGGGATGAGGTCTGACCTTCGCTGGTAAACGTTTTCCACTTGTGACCATGCCTGAACGGCTTTTTCTTCTGCAGCCACCATCCGGTTGTTCAGTTTAACGAACCACAAAACCAGAATGGCAATAATGGCAATGATAATAATCCAGATTCTGCCTTTTTTCATAAGATTTTAGTTTATCAATTTATAATCCAGTTGTTTCTGTTCCAAATTGGCTCTTTCAACCATAACGCGAACTCTCTGTCCCAGTTCGAAATGCCGGCCGGTATGGGTGCCTGTGAGCGTATAGGATTCTTTTTCAAACACATAATAATCGTCTGTCATTTCCCTTACCGGGATCATTCCTTCAATTAGTGTTTCATCAAGTTCTACATACATGCCCCACTCGGTCAGTCCCGAGATAGTCCCGTTGAATTCCGAACCCACCTTGTCCTGCATATACTCAACCATTTTGTATTTTATACTGGCACGCTCGGCGTCCATGGCCAGTTGCTCTCGCTGGGAAAGATGCAGGCATCGGGTCTCGAGAGCTCCCTGATCTGCAGACTGTCCTCCTCTCAAATATAGCGCCAGCAGCCGATGTACCATGAGGTCTGAATAGCGGCGGATCGGGGACGTGAAATGGGTATAATTGTCGAAAGCCAGGCCGTAATGACCCACGTTGTGTGTAGTGTAATGGGCCCTGGCCATAGAACGCAGCGCCATAATGACAATTCCGCCCGCTTCGGGTTTTTCCCTGGCCTTATCCAGCAGTTTGTTCAACTCTCTGGCATAATCGCGGGTTGTCTTTGTTTTCTTCATGTTATATCCAAAATGGAAAACAAAGTCGCGAAAGGCTGTCATTTTGTCTTCTGCCGGCGGTTCATGCACCCTGTAAACGAAAGCAGGCGACTTTTTCCCGGCTACGAACGCAGCCACTTCCTTATTGGCCAGCAACATAAATTCTTCTATCAGCCAATTGGAGTCGATAGTTTCCTTCACAATGACGGCCAGCGGTTTTCCTGTCTCATCGACCCGGACTTTTACCTCGGGCCGCTCAAAGGCAATGGCTCCTTTCTGAAAGCGTTCATCCCTCAGCTTACCGGCCAGTTTATGCAAGACAGCAAGCCCCTCCCTGATCTCCCGGGGTACAGGTCCCGAACCGGCCGTTGAAACATTTTCCACCCCGTTCAGCACGGCCTGTGCTTCTTCATAAGACATGCGGCTGGCTGAACGGATCACGGTCCGGCCAAACCACCTGGAAAGCACCTGGCCCTGATCGTTTAATTCAAACACGGCCGAAAAACACAATTTCTCTTCGCCGGGACGCAGGGAACACAGGTTGTTAGACAGTTTTTCCGGAAGCATGGGCACTGTCCGGTCCACCAGGTACACGGAGTTGCCCCTTTCGAAAGCCGATGTGTCAATAAGTGTATCGGGAGCAACGTAATAACTGACATCGGCAATATGAACCCCCACTTCCCATTGTGCTCCTTTCTTATCTGAATGTCGTATGGAAAGCGCATCGTCAAAGTCTTTGGCATCGGCCGGATCTATGGTAAAGGTAGGAATATCGCGAAAGTCCCTGCGTTGTCTGAGTTCATCCCCGGGGATTTCTGCACTTATTTCTTCTGCCTGTTTTTCAACCTCTTCTGAAAACCGGTAAGGCAATCCGAACTCTGCCAGGATGGCATGCATTTCTGTGTTATTCTCTCCGGGAAGCCCCAGAACATCAAGCACTTTGCCCAGGGGCAAATTGTTTTTATTGTTCCAGCCGGTAACCAGAATGGCTACTTTTTCCCCGTTTTGCGCCCCTGCCAGCTTCCCTCGCATCACCTCAATATCAAAAGGCATATTTTTAGAGTCGGTAATCACATAGGCCTGTTTGTCAACCAGCTGGAGAATGCCTATATAAGGTCTTTTTGAGCGTTCCAGTATCTGAACAACCTCTCCTTCCTTTTTCTTCCCGTCCCTGGCATTACGGCTAATGACGGCCACCCTGACCAGGTCTCCGTGCAAAGCGCCGTTTAATTTTCTTGCCGGCAAAAAAATATCTTCTACGGGTTCTGCCCCGTTCTGTTTGGTTACTACCAGAAAGGCAAAGCCTTCACGAGTCATGCTCAGGGTCCCTTCGCATTCAACGGCTTTCGATCTTCTCCGGCTTTTACTATTGCCGTAATCCTTTTCCTGACGGGCATTTCCCGACGGTTTGCCGCGTCCTTTACGGCTTGTTTGATTTCTTCTACTCATAATGTACGACAAATGTACGTAAAATCTTTTGTGTACCTTTGCGGGATAATTTTACGCACATGAAAAAGAATGTATTATTGATGATCCTTGACGGATGGGGGGAAGGAAAACATGACCATTCCAATGCCATCTATACTACGGGGCAGCCTCATATAGACGCGCTCCGGACACAATATCCCAGCAGCACCCTGAGCGCATGCGGCGAAGACGTAGGACTCCCCGACGGCCAAATGGGAAACTCAGAAGTGGGACATCTGAATATCGGAGGAGGACGCATTGTTTATCAGGATCTTGTTAAAATTAACAAGGCCTGCCGCGAAGGTTCCCTGGAAAAGAACAGCGAAATCAAAGCCGCATACGAATACGCGCGGAATAACAGGAAATCTCTGCATTTCATGGGGCTGGTTTCGGATGGAGGGGTTCACTCTTCACTTGAACATCTTTTTGCTTTTCTGGACCTTGCCAAAGCCTGGGATCTTCCCCGTGTTTACGTCCATTGTCTTATGGACGGACGCGACACCGATCCTCAGAGCGGGAAGGATTTCGTACAACGTCTGGAAGACCATATGGCAAAATCTACCGGCAAAATTGCCAGCGTCATAGGCCGTTATTACACAATGGACCGCGATAAAAGATGGGACCGTGTAAAACTGGGTTATGATCTGGCCGTTAACGGGACAGGCACTCCTTTTACAAGTGCTGTGGAAGGCATAAGCCGGAGCTATGCGGCCGGTATTACCGACGAGTTCATAAAACCTATTGTATGCGTAGACGCGCAGGGCTCTCCCGTTGGAAAAATCCAACCGGGCGACGCCATGATTTTTTTTAACTTCCGTAATGACCGGGCCAGAGAAATAACACGCGTTCTTACCCAGGAAGACATGCCGGAACTGGGCATGCACACACTTCCTTTGTATTACTGCTGTCTCACTCCTTATGACGATACATTCAAAGGCCTGCACATTCTTTTCGATAAGGATAATGTTCAGAAAACCCTTGGGGAAGTAGTCAGTTCAGCAGGAAGGACCCAGTTACGCATTGCCGAAACCGAAAAGTACGCGCATGTTACCTTTTTCTTTTCCGGAGGCCGCGAAGAAGTATTTTCTGACGAAGACCGCATTTTGGTACCTTCACCTAAAGTGGCCACTTACGATTTAAAACCCGAGATGAGCGCTCCACAGGTAGCCGAAAAAGTAATGGATGCGCTCCGCAGCGAAAAATACAATCTCATTGTCCTTAACTTCGCCAACGGCGATATGGTGGGCCACACCGGTATCTACGAAGCGATTTGTCAGGCTGTTAAAATAATAGACATTCTGGCGGGACAGGTTGTAACTGTAGCACAGGAACACGATTATTCTGTGCTCATAACAGCCGACCACGGAAACGCAGACAATGCCGTTAACGAGGATGGTTCGCCCAATACGGCCCATTCGCTTAACCGCGTGCCTTTCATTGTAGTCGACAAAGAAGTTAAAAAAGTACAAAACGGTATCCTGGCAGATATTGCCCCCACTATTCTTGATCTTATGGGAATCCCGGCCCCCGAAGAGATGACCGGTCATTCACTCATTAGTTTAAAATAGTCCGGCATGCCTTCTTTTGTTCACTTACACGTACATACGCAATACTCAATACTGGATGGCGCTGCCTTTATTTCCCAGCTTTTTTCAAAAGCTTCTGCAGACAAGCAGCCTGCTCTTGCAATTACTGACCATGGCAACATGTTCGGTGTTAAAGAATTTCTGGACACTGCCAAAAAGTACCCCGACGTCAGGCCTATTGTTGGATGTGAAGTTTACGTTGCACCGGAAGGCCGCTTACTGAGAAAGAACAAAGAAGAAGCCACCACCTGCCACCTGGTGTTGTTGGCAAAAAACATGACCGGATACCACAACCTGATCAAACTGGTATCTCAGGCATGGATTGACGGTTTTTATTATAAGCCACGTATTGACCATGAACTTCTGGAGCAATACCATGAAGGGCTCATAGCGTCGAGCGCCTGTCTGGCGGGTGAATTGCCGCGACATATTCTGGCCGGCAGGATGGGCGAGGCGGAAGAGCTTATTATGTGGTATAAACGTCTTTTTGGCGATGATTATTATATTGAACTCCAGCGTCATCAAACCTTGCTGGACATTCCTCATGTCAAAACCACCTATGAGCTCCAAAAACAAATTGAGCCTCATCTTATTTTTCTGGCCAGGAAAAACGATATAAAACTTCTGGCCACCAACGACGTTCATTTCGTAAACTTCGAAGACGCGCCCGCACACGACCGTCTGATCTGTGTGGCTACAAACGACGACGTGACAGATGAAAACCGTAAACTCCGTTATACCCAGCAGGAATATTTGAAATCGTGCGAGGAAATGTATGCGCTTTTTGCAGATGTCCCCGATGCGTTGCAAAATTCACTGGAAATAGCAGAAAAGGTTGAAATATACGAAATTAACCGGGATCCTATTCTTCCCCATTTTCCTATCCCGGATACATTTAAGGATTCAAACGCCTATTTAAGACACCTGACTTACGAGGGCGCTAAAAAGCTTTACCCCGAGATTACCGCTGAACTCAGAGAGCGCATTGAATTTGAGTTGGATACTATCGCATACATGGGATTTCCCGACTATTTTCTCATAGTAAGGGATTTTATTGAAGCCTCAAGAAATATGGATGTGTGGGTAGGGCCGGGACGCGGATCGGCTGCCGGTTCGGTCGTCGCTTATTGCCTTCGTATCACACTCGTAGACCCCATCAGGTACGGCTTGCTTTTTGAACGGTTTTTAAATCCGGACAGGGTCTCCCTGCCCGACATTGACATTGATTTTGCAGACGAAGGCCGTGGAAAAGTATTGCAATACGTAGAGGACAAATACGGGAAAGATCATGTTTCGCATGTCATTACTTTTGGAACCATGGCAGCTAAAAGTGCCATTAAAGACGTAGCCCGTGTACAGCGTCTGCCACTGACCGAGGCAGATCGTCTGGCCAAACTCATTCCTGACAGATTACCGGAAAAAGACGGGAAGCCGCAAAAGATAAATATAGACAATGCTTTAAAGTACGTCCCGGAATTGCAGGCCGCATTAAAGTCAGAAGATTCTTTAATCAGTACCACAGTAGAATATGCAAGGAAACTTGAAGGATCTGTGCGCAACACGGGAGTCCACGCCTGTGCCATTATCATTGGTCCTGAAAAGCTGACAAACCATATACCTCTTTCAGTGACCAAAGATAAGGAGACGGGAGAGGATATGCTTGTTTCACAATACGAAGGCTCTCTTATTGAACAGGTAGGGATGCTTAAAATGGATTTTCTGGGGCTCAAAACGCTCAGTATCCTTAAAAGTGCGGTAGATAATATTAAGCAGACAAGAAAGATCGAGATAGATATAAACGAGATTCCTCTTACTGACGGGCCCACCTATGACCTGTTCAGTCGCGGAGACACCATTGGGGTATTTCAGTTTGAAAGCGATGGCATGCGAAAATGGCTAAGAGAACTGAAACCTAACTGTATAGATGATCTTATTGCCATGACAGCCCTGTATCGGCCCGGCCCCATGGACTATATTCCCGATTTTATTGACCGGAAGCACGGACGTAAAGAAATCGTCTACGATGTCCCTCAAATGGAGAAATACCTGAAAGATACTTATGGGGTGACTGTTTACCAGGAGCAGGTGATGCTTCTTTCACAGGAACTGGCCGGATTCTCAAAAGGACAAGCCGACACGCTCCGTAAAGCCATGGGAAAGAAAAAAATAGCCGAAATGGAAAAACTGAAACAGGATTTCCTGAAGGGAGGTATTGACATGGGATACTCCGAGGCCGTGCTTAAGAAAATCTGGGTTGACTGGACCGCCTTTGCACAATATGCATTCAACAAATCCCACGCCACCTGCTATTCCATGCTCAGTTACCAGACAGGGTATCTTAAAGCCAATTACCCCGCCGAATTCATGGCTGCGGTACTTTCAAAGAACAGGGATAATATAGACGAAGTGTCCAAGTTCATGGACGAGTGCAAACGTATGGACATTAATGTTTCGGGACCGGATATTAACGAATCGGTTCACGACTTTACGGTCAATGCCCGGGGCGATATACGTTTTGGGATGGCCGGGATCAAGGGTGTGGGTTATAACGCCGTTGAGTCTATTGTCCGTTCCCGGATAGAGGAAGGTCCCTTTTCCGATGTGTACAACTTTGTGGAACGTATTAATTCGAATATATGCAACCGGAAGGTGTTGGAAAGCCTTATCTATGCCGGCGCGCTGGATTCATTCACAGATATTAAAAGAGCCCAGTATTTCCTTCCCTGTAATAAGGACGGCGTATTTCTGGACAGCCTTATACGTTACGGAGCCAGAATAGAAGAAGAAAAGAATAAAGAAATATCCAGTCTCTTTGGCGAGGGAACGGAATCTCTGGCCCCGCCTTCCCGACCTGTACCCCCGCATACGAGTATTGAAATTGAAGAAGACTTCCTGAAAAAAGAAAAGGAAATGGTAGGGGTATACCTCTCTTCACATCCGCTGGACCGCTTTTTATTTGAAATGAAACATTTCACAACATGTACCATTCAACAGGCAGAAGAGATCCTGGCCAATGCGGAAAAAGAAGAGCATTTTCAGCCGAAAATTATAAGGATCGGAGGGCTGGTAACGAATGTCACCTCTGCCTTATCCAAGAATTCCGGGCGTCCCTGGGGAAGCTTTACTCTGGAAGATTACTCATCCAGCAGGAAATTCACTCTTTTTGGCAAAGAATATGAACAATTCCTTCCCTATATGAGGCAGGGCGAGGCACTGCTTATCCAGGCCACATTGCAGGAAAAACCCCTTTTCGGCAAAAAACGCGATGAACGGCCTGCCGGACCGCGTGAAAAAGAGGTAAAAATCAACAGCATATCCCTTCTCGCCAATGCCAAGGATTCTTTATCGTCCATTACCTTAAATATGAATGTGGCTCAAATAACAGGAGTTTTCAGAACAGAATTGGTGGCAATAATAGCGAAAAATCCGGGAAAGCTTACTATTCACTTTATTCTCAGGGATGCTGGTAATAACATGACCGTTAAACTTTTCTCCCGGTCGCACCGCGTGGATATTACCGCGGAATTTATTGCCTGGCTTGAAAAGAAAGAGATTCCTTACTCGGTTGAATAGCCGGTATCTGTCAGGATTCCAGCCATTTTTCAAACAGGGTCAGATCTTCGGGATAAGTAAGTTTTCTGTTTTTTTCATCTCCCAATACCAGAAATATTTTTTCTTCGGACAGATATCGCACCACCGTTCCGCAATCGTCTGTCCCCGAGAAATGAGAATCGGCCAACGCATTATGGTAAGCCTCCTGTATCACTGATACACGGAAAGCCTGCGGAGTTTGTGCGTGCATCACTAAAGCACGGGGAGGAACTTCCGACACGAATTTTCTTTCACCGTCGGTCAGGAAGAGCGTATCTGCGGCCGGGACGGCCACTCCCACGGCTTTATGCGACTTCAGGGCCATCGCCACGTCGCTAATGATCCGGTGATCGACCAGGGGACGTGCCGCATCGTGAAAAATCAGATTGTCATCCGGACTGTTTTTAAATGCTTCAATAGCGGCGAGTGACGAATGGAACCGCTCCTCTCCGCCCGGAAGGATCCTGCAAACTTTTTTCCAATTATTTTTGAGGATCATGTTTTCCACGTTGGGGATATAAGCACGGGCAACTACAATGGCAATCCTGTCTATAAGCGGATGTATTTCAAACGCATCTACCGCTCTTTCAATAACGGTCCGGCCCGCAATAGTCAGGAATTGTTTGGGGATCCCCCCTCCCACCCGGATTCCTGCTCCGGCAGCCATTATGACAGCAATATTCATAGTTAATCTGTTTACTTGTATTGTCTGAGGAATGGCCCCAGATCATCCCCAAAGTCGATGGCAAAACTGCCGGCACGCTCAATGACCGGATTAATTTCGAATGTAATGGTAAAATCCTCATCTCTGGCATGAAACCGGAAGCTGTTGGCATTCAGGTGATGCAGGGGAGCGTCTATATCATTGATCCTGATACGAAGCGTCTTATCGGCTTCATAGATCCTTACGGGCCCGAATAACTCCTTAAAATAATCTCCTGCATAAACATCGGGAGACAAAGGCTGGACGTATTCCTCTTCTTCGGACGGGGTGCGGGGGACTGCTGGCTTCATGTATTCATCATATGTTTTGGTGATCCAGTCCGATTCTACGCCCCTGTAAAGGTCAATTATCTGGCGTATAATGGCCGTATGCGGAGCCGTAGTGGATCCCTGGTTCATCAGGACGCTTACTCCAAGATTAAGCTCTGGAACAAGTACAACCCAGGCTGTATACCCCCCGGCCAGCCCGGTATGGTTAATTAGCTTCCCCTGGATACCCTGTTCAATCCTCCAGCCCTGCGCATAAAGCACAATACGTTCCTGTTCATTGGAACAGATGGTCTGAGGTTTAAAAAGAAAATCAACACTTTCGGGCGACAACAGTCTTTTTCCTTTATAGGTGCCCTTCCCAATCCACATTTTCATCCACTGACCCATGTCATATGCATTTGACATAACAAATGCGGCAGGCGAAACGGCCTGCATCCAGGCATACGAATCGTCCCTGTCGTCGCGCGGGGAGAGTTTAAGCCCTTCCTTTGTTTTTGTCAGGCTATGGCCGTATGCAAAATTTTTGGCTGTAAAGTAACTGTCCTTGCCGGTTGTGGAATGCTCCATTTCCAGCGGTGTAAAAATATATGCTTTAACAGCTTCTTCCCAGGTCATGCCCGAGTATTTCTCTATGATCTTTGCGGCCGTAGTATACGCCGCATTGCAATATGAGTAGGTAGTCCTGAAACTGAATGTGGGCTTTATCAGACGCATCATAAGATACAGATCATCCCTCCCGTAGCCCAGGGCAGGAATGGGATCGAGAGCCTGTGCCTGGAATCCGCTTTTATGGTTCATTATATCCTGTACCAGATAATTCCGGGTAACCCACGGATCGTACATCCGGAAATCGGGTAGATGACTGATCACGGGATCTGTCCACTGAATAAATCCCCGGTCTGCTATCATGGCCAGAAGAGCCGCGGTAAAGGCCTTGGAAGTAGAGGCATTTACAAAAAGAGTGTATTCATTGGCTTCCGGAGCATCCGGCGCCGTGGTGAGTTTCCCGAACCCTCTCGCATAAACGGTCTGGGTGTCTTGTATAACCGTAACAGCCATGGCCGGTATATTCCATAACTCTTTCACTTTATTCGCAATGGCAGTGATTTCGGCAGCAGAGGGTGCAGGTTTATTCTGCCCGTATAAAGGAGCAAGAACCAAAAAGGAGAAAAAAAGGACTGGAGATAAACAGGATTTTCTCATAGATAAAGATTTTTGACCTCGTAAAAATACAAAGAAATAAGTAATTTTGGGCCGTTATGAAGACTTCCTTCCCCTCCGTCACCTCCAATACTCAGATAAATGAGATAAGCCGGATGGCTTCTGAGATTTGGCGCGAAGCATACAGCGCCACCCACAGTCAGGAGCAGATTGAATATATGCTCAACCTTTTTCTTTCTCCCGGGAGCATTGCCGAACAGATGGATAAAGAAGGATTTATGTACTGTTTCGTTGAATACAACGGCACAACTGCCGGATTCTTTGGCGTATGTCCGCGCAAAGAAGGTAATACACTTTTATTGAGCAAGCTGTATCTTTTTAAAGAATTCCGGGGAAAGGGCCTTTTTGAGGCATCCATGGAAGAGATCCGGCAAATCACAATCCGGGAAAAATTACCGGCAATTCGTCTGCATGTGAACAAACAAAACACGCGCGCTATTAATGCCTATAAAAAATACGGGTTTGCCGTGGTGGAAATTAAGGCCTTTGATATAGGCCACGGCTATTTTATGGATGATTACGTAATGGAATACGCACTGAAATAAAAAAGCCGTCCAAAAGGGCGGCTTTTTTATGCTTATTCAGGATTCGTTTATTTAACAGATTTCCCGACAAGTTTTTTCTTTTCGCTACGCTTCCACATATCAAACACAATCGGGGTGGAAACCAGCACGGAAGTAAACGGACAAATGGTCACACCCACTGCCAGCGCTACGGCAAAACCGCGGATCACTTCACCTCCAAAGATGGCAATGGCCAGGAGAACCACAAGGGTCGTGGCCGATGTGTTCACGGTACGGGACAAAGTTGAATTCAGCGCCTCATTTATATTGTCCTGTGTATCACGTTTAGGATACAATGTCCTGTATTCCCTGATACGGTCAAAGATAACAACGGTATCGTTCAGCGAATACCCGATAATGGTCAGAATGGCAGCAATAAACTGCTGGTCCACATCCAGGGTAAAGGGCAATACTCCAGAGAAAATGGAAAAGAAGGACATCACAAATAAGGTGTTGAATACCAGAGAAACCAAGCCGCCGGTACCCCAGGTCCAATTGCGGAAACGAGCTGCGATATAGAGGAAAATGGCCAGACAGGAAAGTAATATGGCAATGAGGGCATCGCGCTGGATATCGCTGGCCACTGTTGGCCCGACTTTTTCCGAACTGATTATACCGTTGGGATTATCAACCGTTGAAAGGAACTGTTCCAATGTAATTGGGGTGGTATAAAATCCTTTAAGAGCTTCGTAGAGCATATTATCGACCGTTGCATCGGCTTCGGTACTTTCATCGGTGATCAGGTGTTTGGTCGTGATCCTCATCTGACTGCTTCCTCCAAACTCTTTTACTTCAACCCCTTCTTCAAATGCTTCAATAACTTTTGTACGCACTTGTTCGGCAGATACTTCCTGGTCAAAGCGCACTACATAGGTACGGCCACCGGTGAAGTCCACACCGTAGCTGAACCCTTTCGTAACCATAAAGAGGACACCGATCAACGAAATTGAAATAGCTACTATATAATAGATCTTTCTATATTTTAGGAAATTAAGTTTAGTGTGCTGCAGAAATTCACGGGTCCATTTATTATCAAACGTGATGTTTTTGTTTCTTGAAAGACGGGCTTCAAATAACAACCTGGAAATAAAAATGGAGGTAAAGAGCGAGGTAACCAAACCAATTACAAGGGTTGTGGCAAAACCCTGTACGGGGCCCGATCCGAAGAACATAAGAATAATACCGGTGATCATGGTAGTAAGGTTACCATCTATGATGGCCGAATAAGCGTTTTTGTATCCCTCGGCGACGGCCAGACGCAAGGCCTTACCGGTCCGCAATTCTTCTTTTATACGCTCGTAAATAATTACGTTGGCGTCTACCGCCATACCCATTGTCAATACGATCCCGGCAATACCCGGAAGGGTAAGGACCGCACCGAAAGACACCAGGGCCCCAAAAAGGAACAGCACGTTACACAACAAGGCTACACTGGCAACCATACCGGCCCTGTTGTAGAAGAACATCATATAGACCAGCACAAGAAGGAACGCAATGGCAAACGAAGACAGACCGGCATTAATGGATCTGGAACCCAGTGAAGGGCCTACAACGCTTTCCTGTACAATACTTGCCGGGGCAGGCAATTTACCGGATTTAAGTACGTTGGCCAGGTCGTCTGCTTCTTCCGAGGTAAACTGACCCGAAATTTCCGAACGTCCGCCGGTGATCTCCACACCCACCCTCGGGTAGGAATATACCATGTCATCCAGAACAATGGCTATGCATTTCCCAATATTATCTGCCGTCATACGGGCCCAAATGCGGGCTCCTTCTGCATTCATACCCATATCTACGGTAGGTGTGCCGCCACCTGTATTGTTATAGGATTTGCGGGCATCGGTCACAACGCCTCCGTCCAGGGGAGCACGACCGTCACGGGTATTCACCTTTATGGCCACCAATTCAAAATATACCTTATTGGTGGCATCGGGCTTAACTGACCACAACGCACGCATATCTGCTGGGAGGACGGCCTGCACCTGGGGCAAACGCAGCCAGGTATTAATAAGGGCGGTATCTTTGTAATGTGCCCTGCCAATACAGGGACCGGGGGCAACCTGTCCGTTATATACACTTGGAGACAAAACGTTGAACAGCGGGTTTTGCTTTGCCCAGGCCGTCATGTCGTCAGACAACGAATCTTCTTTGGTTAACTGGGTAAGTAAATCTTCTTCCCCTGTCCCTTCGGCCAGGGTGGTATCTTTAATCGCCTCGTCTCCCAGGTAATCGCGAATAATCCGGTTTGCCTCTTCGAGTGAAGGATAGATTTCGGAATTTTCGTAGGTTTCCCAAAATTCCAGCGAAGCAGTTCCCTGCAGGAGTTTACGCACGCGTTCGGGTTCCTTGATCCCGGGTAACTGCACCAAAATACGACCCGTGGTTCCCAGGCGTTGGATATTGGGCTGGGTAACACCAAACCGGTCAATACGATTACGAAGCACATTAAAGGAGTTGGCCATGGCAGACTCGGCTTCTTCGCGTATAATTTTTATAACCTGATCGTTGGTCGTTTCGGGTTTAATCTTTTCACGTAAATCGTACGTACCGAACACCCTGGAAAGACGATCTCCGGGAGCCACCTGTTCCCAGGCTTCAGCAAAAAGCGTCACATAGTCTTCCCTTGCGCCTTCTTTTACCTGTTGGTTAGCCACAGTGAGTGCCTGATTGAAAACGGGATCCTGGCTGTAGTCGGCTAAGGCACGGATAAGCATCTCGAGCTTAACTTCCATCATAACATCCATACCTCCCTTCAGGTCAAGTCCAAGGCTAACCTCTTTTTCTTTAACTTCTTTAAAAGTAAATCCGAGGTATACTTTTTCCGGAGTAATGGAGTCTATATAAAAACGCTCTCTGGCATTTCTGAGTGAATCCAGGAAAAAGGCCTGATCCAGTTCGCGGATCGATTTATATTCCGGAGTTGTCTGAACGGCAATAACTGCCTTTTCTGCATAATTGGCCGCTTTCTTTTCCTGATACCTTGTCACCGCAGTGAAAGACAGCTGGTACAGGCAGGCCAACCCGATGATTATAGCCACAAAACGTATGGCACCTTTACTTTGCATGAAATCTTAATATTATTAAATTTGTATAAGTCAGGTAAAATAGGGTGCAAATGTAATATTTTTTCCCTAATTAATTAACTTTGTATTTCGCATTCACCTTATTTATGAACGTTTCGTCCCATATTAAAACTCTTTTTTACCTCGGATTGACCCTAATCTGTCAATCTCTGAAGTCCCAAAACACCAGTGCCGTATCTTATTTCGACAAAGGGGAAAAGTTAAGAAAATCTTACGAATTCAGCCTGTCAAAAGAAGCTTATGCCAGGGCAATAAGCGTATCTGACGATTCGGTACTGACCGCCATGGCAAAAAAACAAAGCATTCTGTGTGACAACGGACTGACTTTAAGCAAATACATAGCAAGACCCAATGTCATTGCCTCATTTACGGTTTCTGAAAAAGATTTTTTTCTGTATTACGACCTCTGTCCTTCGGGGTCATGGATCTATCCTCCCCGGACACTGCTGGTTCACGTAAACGATTCTGGAAATAACAGATATCCGGCTTTTTACAGGTCCGATGCAAACATGCTTGTCTTTTCGGCGAAAGATACACTGAGCGGGACCGGTTGGGATTTGTATTTTATCCGGAAAAAAAGCGCAGAAACAGATTCGGTTATTGTATGGGAAGCTCCCCAAAAGCCGGGACCCGGGATCAATAGTGACGGTAACGAATTATTTCCGACTTTGAGCAGGGACGGCAAAACGTTATATTTTTGTTCGAACGGGCTTTTTGGACTGGGAGGATACAGCTTATACATGAGCCAGTGGAATGAAGAAGCACAATCATGGAATCCGGCGGAAAATATGGGGATTCCCTTTTCATCCCCTGCAGACGATATGTTATATATGCTTGCCGATGATTCCCGTTACTTTTATTTTGTTTCCAACCGCAACACTTCTCCGGATTCGCTCATCCTTTATAAAGTGGAACACGAAAGTTCTCCCGTCAAAGTGACCCCTTCGTCTGTTGACGAACTCAGGGAGATTGCCTCGCTCAGAACCCCCGTGCTACGGAATAGTGCTCATACAGGAGAAATCCTGCAACCAACGGAGGGGCCTCTTCCCGACTCCGCACTTGTAGATTCCAGGGAAGCCTCGGCTCATTATGCCAGCCTGGTACAATCCATCAGGAAGTTATTGGACGAAATAGGCTCCCATGAAAAGAAACTCGCCGATTACAGGACTCAGTACAACGACCTTTCGCGCGAAGAAGACCGAGTGGTTTTATCAAATATCATACAGGAAGAAGAACTCGCCCTCATGGACCTTCAGGAATCGCTTATACACACGCAGAAAGCAGCTCAGAATATTGAGACGCAATTCCTTTCATACGGGGTTCTGCCGCCGGCTGTTCCTGGTAAAGTTAATAACCGGATTCCCGAAAACACGGAAAAAGCAGATATTTTCAATCCTTCCAGGCAGTCTGTTACATCTGTTGACCATCACATTTTTGAAGCCCCGATTCCCGTAACACCCCCGGTTAACATGACTTTCCGCTTTGAAAAAGAATCGGTGATTGTCCCCTGGGAGAACGAACCAATGAGCCTATATTACCGCCTGCAACTTTTTACCGTATCACAAAAAGCCCCGCTCCGACAATTAAAGGGGATCAGCCCGGTATTCGAAGTAAAATCCGGCAGCCGGTACGTATACTATGCAGGCCAATTCACATCTTACAGCCAGGCCTCACAGGCGCTGACCGCTGCCCGCCGGAAAGGATTTCCGGGAGCAATTGTTGTAGCCTATTATGAAAGAAAATCCATTCCTGTGCAGACCGCCAGAAAGAGAGAATCGGAAAAGCGGACGGCTCCGGAGATGATAGTATCTTACAGGATCTTCCTTGCTTCCGATGAGCTCCCAGCAGATATGATCAGGGAAGTGGGCGCACTGACATCAAAAGATATTGTTAAAGAAATCAGGGACTCAAAGGTTGAGTTTTTTATTGGGCCTTTCTCAAATCATACGGAAGCCGCGAACCTGGCCCAGGCTCTCCGGGATCGCGGGTTTACTCAGGTAATTGTGCAAACTGTTAATAATTAAATATATGGCATTTATAATTACACTTATCGTAATTGGCCTGATCTTACTTATGGCCGAGTTGACCATCATCCCCGGATTCGGGATAGCCGGGATCCTTGGACTGGCCAGTTTTATTGGAGCCATTGTGCTGGCTTTTACTCAATTCGGATCTGTTGTAGGTTTTTGTGTGCTTTTCGGCGCCCTGGTCGTTTGCGGAGTACTTGTTTTTTTCATTCTCCGCTCCAAAACCTGGCGAAAAATTTCACTTAAGCAAAGCATTGGGGAAAAGGCCACTGCCTCGCCCGGGGATAAGGGGATTACTGTGGGGATGGAGGGGATTAGCCTGACCAGGCTCAATCCGGCGGGAAACGGACGCTTTGGCGATGTCACCATTGAAGTACGTGCAGAACAGGGTCTTATTGACCCCAAAACACCCATTAGGGTTACTGAAATAGATGGCTTACGTATATTCGTAAGGCCTGTTGAAAACTAATTTCAAATCAAAATATTATGATTATGTCAAGTACAGGAGTCGCACTCATGTGGATAGCCATCGGAATCGTTGGCTTTTTCATACTTCTATGGTTCTTCCCGGTTACGCTCTGGTTCCAGGCGCTCATCTCGGGAGTCCGTATTAATCTTATTCAGCTGGTGCTTATGCGCTGGCGTAAAGTACCGCCCAGCACCATTGTCATGGCTATGGTTACAGGAACAAAAGCCGGTCTCACGCTGGACGCCAATTCGCTGGAAGCACATTACCTGGCCAAAGGGAATGTCACCAAAGTGGTAAATGCTCTCATTTCTGCAGATAAAGCCAATATCCCGTTGGATTTTAAAATGGCGGCAGCCATTGACCTGGCCGGACGCGATGTGTTCGAGGCCGTACAAATGTCTGTTAATCCCAAAGTGATCAATACTCCTCCCGTTTCGGCTGTAGCAAAAGACGGCATCCAGCTCATTGCAAAAGCCCGTGTTACAGTCCGCGCCAGCATCAAACAACTGGTGGGAGGGGCAGGTGAAGAAACCATCCTCGCCCGTGTGGGTGAAGGCATTGTCTCCAGCATTGGATCCTCTTCATCCCATAAATCGGTGCTGGAAAATCCCGATTACATTTCTAAGGTAGTACTTGAAAAAGGGCTGGACTCCGGCACTGCATTTGAGATTCTTTCCATTGATATTGCCGATATCGACGTAGGCAAGAACATCGGAGCCGTGCTTCAGATGGATCAGGCCAATGCCGATAAGAATATTGCCCAGGCCCGTGCCGAAGAGCGCCGCGCCATGGCCGTGGCCCTGGAACAGGAAATGAAAGCCTCAGCACAGGAAGCCCGTGCCAAAGTAATCCTCGCCGAAGCAGAAGTTCCCCTGGCTATGGCAGAAGCCTTCCGTAAAGGTAATCTGGGAATCATGGATTATTACCGCATGAAGAACATCCAGGCCGATACCGACATGCGCGAGCAGATTGCAAAATAAAAATATTTATTTACCTTTGCCCTCCTTAAAAGCAAAGGTTTGGTGAGGTGGGTGAGTGGCTGAAACCACCAGTTTGCTAAACTGACGTACTCGTTAAGGGTACCGGGGGTTCGAATCCCCCCCTCACCGCCCCAAAAAAAACAAGCCAAGCCCGAAAGGGTAAAGCAAAAAAATATAGACCGTCTGAGCTTGCTCAAAGACGGTCTTTTTTTTGCTTTATGAACTGCCGCAGGCAGTTTGGCTTGTTTTTTCTTTAGGACCTCCCCTCAGGGGATCACCGAACGAAGTGAGGTAATCCCCAAGCGGTCTAGTCCTTGATGCAACGCACAGACGCCCCTGTATCCTTTGCGGAATAATCGTTCCTGAATGAATAAACTTCGTCGAAGTATAGAACCCTGTACCATGCAGTGCTTCCGGCCTCTGTTGAGCTCCAAAAAACAGTAGCGGCACTCATGTATTCAAATATATTACTAGCGTCACGGGCTTCTCCTGCCGGAAGGGCTGAGAACCCCGACTTGTTTCTGTATTCGGAATAATCAGTATTGCCAGGTGTACCTTCATCACTTGAAACAGCCCATCCGGAATCACTTGACAAAGATTTGGCAATTTTATTACCTTCTGCAGTGCCATCATAATTGTGGCCATTGGCAATAAGGTACTCCTCCATTAGCGTCCATTCGGCATCGCTGGGCAAATGCCACCCTTCGGGGCAAGCGGTCATGGCTGCCGGCCAGTTGTACAAAACGCCATAAGTACTGTAGTTTTCTGTTGCTTTGGCTGCCGTCACATCTGTTCCATTATAACCATATACATAATAGTGCGGATCTGTCTGTGACCCCGTGGAAGGAGCACTGACGGCCGGCAGATAAGCCAGGTTTTCGGCCAGCCATACCTGGGTCCCGATGGTTACTGTTTTGTACACTTTGCCATCCCGGCTGTCTTTAAACGTATTTGGAGCATCTTGCGGACAGCAGGAATAAAATAACACCAGAGTCAACAAATAAAGAATAGATTTTTTCATCTCTTTAAGGTTAATTGTGAGTAATATATTAATAATTTGATTGGAAAAACAGGCTGAAACATAGACGTGACGTAGAAAAGGATAATAAATATAGTAATTATTTTCATATGGCAGATTATTTGTATCTTAGAAGCATATAATCGCAAATAAGTTAAAAAGATACGACAATGAAAACATTACAATTAACGCTTATCCTTCTCCTGACCGGGCTGACGGGTTTGCCATACGGACTGTGGGCTCAGACTGCCTCTCACAATTTTACATTGGAACCGCTTCCTTATAACTACGATGCCCTTGAACCATACATCGACCGGCTCACGGTAGAAATACATTACAGCAGGCATCATAGAGCCTATTACGACAACTTTATCAAAGCCATTCAGGGGACTGAAATGGAAAAGATGTCCATTGGCGAAATATTCAGTAATATAAGCAAATACGGGGTTGCTGTAAGAAACAACGGAGGAGGCTATTACAACCATAACGTTTACTGGGAAAACATGAAGCCCGGGGGCGGAGGAATACCTGATGGCTCTCTGGCTAAAGCCATTGAGAAAAAATATGGGTCCTTCCAGGCATTTAAACAACAATTCGAAGAGGCCGCCAAAACACGTTTTGGGAGCGGATGGGCCTGGTTATGCTATAACAGCGAAGAAGGTCTTTTTATCTGCTCTACCCCTAATCAGGATAATCCTTTAATGGATGTAGCCGAAAAAAAAGGCATTCCTCTTTTGGCGCTGGATGTGTGGGAACATGCTTATTATCTGAAATACCAGAATAAAAGGGCAGACTATGTGAGTGCCTTCTGGAATATTGTGAACTGGGACCGGGTAGAGGAACGATTTGAAAAAGCCTCACGGGAATAAATTGAATATGAGGGAAAATCAGTCCGGATAAAAAGATATCAAAAAAATGCCTATCTTCGCAGCCCTAAGTCCGGGGTGTGGCGCAGTTGGTTAGCGTGCCTGCTTTGGGAGCAGGCGGTCGCCCGTTCGAGTCGGGCCACCCCGACTTCTTTTTCATTTCCGCACCTGCAGCATCATTGTATTCCGGTTATCCCTGTAAAAGTACTCCACTTTCTCACAGAGGGCCTTCAGCATGGTAACGGACATATCATTTTCTTTACATTCCAGGGGATTGTAAGGACTTCCGGTCCCGGAGCATTCCAGCATGAGCGTCTCGTCCTTTTCAGAATAGGACAACTCCAGCAGGATACTGGTATGGTCCCTTTGCATTGGCAATACTTCTTCGGCCAGGATCTGCACCCGGTTACTGACCTTAGATGAAATGGCGTGCTTCTCGCAAAACCGTGCAATTTCGCCCTGCAGTCTGTAGAGATCATATAAGGGACTTACAATATCATATTGCAAACTCCTGATACGTTGTATAAATGCTTTTGTCCTGGCTCTTTTGGGATTCTCAAAAATCTGATCCGGAGTACCTTCTTCGTAGAGGACCCCTTCGTCCATATAGAAGATCCGGCTGGAAATACTGCGGGCAAAATCCATCTCGTGCGTGACGATCATCATGGTCATCCCCTCTTTGGCCAAACGTCTTATCACCGCCAGCACTTCACTTACCATAGTGGGATCAAGGGCCGATGTGGGCTCATCAAATAACATGATCTCGGGGTCCATAGCCAGGCAACGGGCAATGGCCACCCGCTGTTGCTGTCCGCCCGAAAGCTCGTGAGGAAAACTGTCGGATTTTTCTGCCAGTCCCACCAGTTTCAGGAGCTCCAGCGCTTTAGCCTTTGCCTCGGCAGGTTTCTTTTTTTGCAATATTACCGGCCCGAGCGTGAGATTGTCCAAAACGGTAAGGTGGGCATAAAGATTAAACGATTGGAAAACCATACCCGTTTTCTGACGAATGGCCGGGACATTCACACCTTTTTCGAGCAACGATATTCCGTCAATCAGAATCTCTCCTTCATCGGGAATTTCAAGTAAATTAAGGCACCTGAGAAAGGTGCTTTTTCCGGTACCCGAAGGGCCGATCACAGAAATTATTTCGCCTTTTTTTATTTCGGCATTGATACCCTTAAGGACCAAAAGGTCCCCGTATTTTTTTTGGAGGTTTCTGACAGTTATCATTTCTGTAAGCGTTTTCTTTCAGGGACAACAGATATTTCTACCTTATTAAGCAGGCGGGTTAACAGCCAGGCAAGGACTAAATAAATAGCAGCGGCCAGAAGAAGCGGGAAAAAAGCATCGAAAGTCCGGCTGCGTATTATATCACTTACCCTGGTTATATCCTGCACGGCAATATAGCCCACAACAGAGGTGGCTTTCATCATAGAAATAAATTCGCCTTTATAAACCGGCAAAGCGTGACGAATGGCCTGTGGCAGTATTATATGTCTGAATGTCTGAACATTTGTAAAACCACCCGCTTTACCTGCCTCCCACTGTCCCCTGTTTACGCTTTCTATGGCAGTTCTGTAAATCTCAGATACATAGGCGGCGAAATTCAACCCAAAGGCTATTATAGCAACAAATACCGGAGTAACCGTAACCGAAGCAAAAACCACATAATAAATGATCAACAGGAGTACCAGAACCGGCGTACCCCGGAAGAATCCTATATAAATCTCTGCGATCTTGCGGCTCATTTTGTTGTGTGACATATTCAGGAAACAAACTCCGCCTCCCAGTATCGTTCCCAGAAGAGCCGCCAGAACCGTAATGATAATTGTAACCAATAAACCATCCAGAACAAGTTTATATCTTTCCTCAACTATTAAATTGTCACGTACACTGTTCCCAATGGAACGGAAAAATGGTTTATGGGCAACGGTGTTTTCCTGTCCTTTCACAATAACAGCCAGACCGCCACGGTAATAAGGTTCCGAAAAAAGTACACTTTTGGCCCGTTCCTCCGTGATGGACAACCCGGCGCCAATCATATCCACTTTGCCCGAGATCAGGGCCGGCAACATGGCACCGAATTCCATATTGACGATATTTAGTTTTTTTCCGGCTTTTGCAGCAATTCGTGTGGCAAATTCAATATCGAAACCTATGACCTGCTGATTTTCTCCTACAAAAGACATGGGCTCTGTGACCGCCGCCGTTCCGAAAGCCAACTCACCGCCAGAACCGTTCTCCGGAATATCAGGCATAGGCCCGGGAGTTCCAGCCTTGGGAAACCACCGGGCCGACATAGCTTCGTACGTACCATCCGATTGAATATCGGAAAGCACTTGATCCATTATTTCTTTCAGAGCTGTATCGTCCTTGCGTACGGCAAAACCGTATTGATCTTTCATGATCAATTCATCAAGAACCCTTAAACCGTCAATTTTAGCAGCAATGTTTACCAGCACAGGCAGATCGTATGCCGTAGCATCGGCTTTCCCTTCCTTTACGGCCAATGCACAATGCAGGACATTATTAAAATAGATGAGTTTGGCATCGGGAAATCGTTGCAGCACCATCTGGTCTGCGGCAGTACCCGCAGCAACGGCAAACACCCTGCCTCCGTCCAGATTGGACAGTTTGTTAATTGATTGCTGTTCGTTACTGCATCCTGTCAGAAATAACAAGGAAAAAAGAAAGAGAGCCGAAATCTTCATTGATCGTCTTTTTTTATGAATTCAGAGCTGGCATTTGGTCTTATCTTTTTACCGTGATTACGTGCATAGACCATGGTAAATTCAGCTCCCAGATACAATGTAATGGCCGAATAATACACCCACAATAAAATCAATATCACAGATCCTGCCGCACCGTAGATCGTTACTATCCTTGAAGAGCCCAGGTATTCACTGAAGAAATATTGTCCTATCATAAACAAAACCGCAGTGAATAACGACCCTTTGATGTTGTCTGTGAAAGATATTTTACCGTCGGGCAGGGTTTTGAATATCAACATAAAAAGAACCAATATGGCAATAAAAATAACTCCTGTATTAACAATGTGAAATAATACCACAGAACCGCGATCCATAAGTTCGGCAATATGCTGACTTAAGATTTTAAGTGATGAATTTGCAACAAGTCCCACAAGCAAAAGAAAGCCTACAAGACCTATCATAGATAAGGAAAACAGCCTGTTTTTTAAAAACTTAACAAGACCCTTACGCGGCTTCGCTTTCAGACCCCAGATATAATTAATGGATGTCTGGATCTCGGCAAACATGCCTGAAGCGCCAAAAATCAAAATGACAAAACCAAGAAATGGAGTCAGGGTTCCGTGACTGGTCAAATCGGCGTTATAGAGGATCTCCTGCACCTGTGTGGCCGCCTGGTTCCCCAGCACCTCGCGTATTTGCCCGAAAATTTCTGACCGGACGGCATCGGGGCCAATAAACAGCCCCGTAAGGTACATTATAACCAAAACAAGAGGGGGTAGGGAGAAAATTGTGTAGAAAGCGAGTGCAGCACTTAATTTGAATCCTTTATCATTCACAAAACCGACAAAGGTCTCTTTAAGTAAATTCCCTGTTTTCCGTACTGTCTGCTTCAGTCGCATGTGTCCTTACCGTGCTATCTGTTATTTCATGTAAAAATAACATAAATTCCGGGTATTTATTCATGCTTTCCGCTGCACATGCTCCCATATCTTCAGATCAATACAGTCTATCCTCGTTTTTTCACCTTCCAGGGAAACAATTATGCCGGAATGTACCTTTCCCATCATGCAATGAGCCGGCAGAAATTTAATAGTTTGTCCCACATAGGGCCTCGGGCCTTCAATCACTCCCTGAAAGGAAAGAACCATACAAATACCGAGCTCACAAGGATTTTCGTCACGATCCAGCAATTTTCCGGGGCCGATAACCCAAACATCAAGCAGACCGTTCTCAACGGCTATTATCCGGGCAAAATGGGTGATTGGACATCCCAACGGCCTGTATTTAATAACCATTCCTTCCGATAATTTTTCCGGGGCAAACGAAACCAGCGTTTCCCGGCAGGCCGGTTCTCCGGGTAAAGGATGCAGAATAAAATCGGCTTTTGCGTGATCAATAAGACCAAAATAACCTTCTTTATAATCCGGGCCATTCAAACGACCGGCTAAATACAACTCCAGCCGGTTTTTATTCCGGGCAAATCGTTCCTGGGAAAGCACCGGGCAGTTGCCGGGAGACACGTTCCCTTCTTTCAGAGCCTGTGCAAAGGTCTGGCAATCCGTATAACCGCAGGCACCGCAATTGAAACCGGGTAACCATCTGTATAATTCGTCATTCGATCTCATGTTTACTCTCCTCTGTATGTTTGTACCCCGTCAATATGTCTGAGTACTCCCCGATGATGCTTCCGGCTGATCCTTGTTTCTCCCACACACAGTGTGCAAATGGAGAAAGGCGCATTGTGCCTGAGCGTGTCATTATCATAGCTGAATTCCCCTGCCTCTGTAAAGCACTGCGCCAGTTCGGCGGCTCCCTTACCGGTTAAACCGTTTGCTTCTATGATACGGCAACCGGGATTCATTTCTATGATCCGCTCCCTGAATATCTCCCTCTCGGCCTGTGAAATGACATCGCCTTTAGTTATAGCCACCACATTAGCTGTACTGAGGAAAGGACCTACTTTTAGCGGTGTGTTGGGTCCGGTTGTGGCGTCAATAACACAAACGCCCAGACTCGAAGCAGTATAAGGAGCACAACGGTGACAGAGCCCGGCAGTTTCTATAATCAGCATATCTGAACCGTTCTCCTGAGCAAAAGCGGTCATTTCGGTAAGGTTATAGATAGTAAAATGATCGGGACACATATCTTTTGACAGTCCGAACATGGTTGGGATCCCCAATTTTTGGAACCTGAGATGATCTTCTGTATAAAGACAGTCGATCTTTGCTATTGATACATTGATATGCTGTTCTTTAATACACTTTACCGCATGTAATAATACAGCCGTTTTACCTGCGCCGGGTGTGCCGGCGACAATTACCAGATTCATAAGTTTTTAGTTTTTATGCGACCACCTCTTCACCTTTTCTTACCATCTCCCGTATGATGAACAATCTGTGGTCTATCTGATTCAACTGGGTACACAGGTTCATTTCTTCCCTGGTTGTCATAAATACTTTTTCCACGCCCCCATTCTTCATTACAATCCTACGCTGTGTCATTAAAGCCAGCAGAGGGTCATGCGTTACAACCAGGATGATTTTTCCGCTCCCGGATAACAACCTCATTGCCTCATGCTTTTTTATACCGGCATTTTCAATTTCGTCAATCAACACAATGGGAGAATCGCTTATAAAAGCCACATCGGCTACCATCAGGGAACGGCTCTGACCGCCACTTAGGACGGTGAGATTCATGTCTTCATTTATAGGTTCCCCCGTAAGCGCATTCGCGTGATGAATGACTTTCCCTATAAGTCCCGGATCCTTACCCCTGCACTTGGAGTGTAGCAGCAGGAAGTCCCTGACAGTCATATCGGCAAGGAAATTCATATTTTGAGAAAGCTGGGCAATCAGTTTCTTTTTTGGGTCGTACCTGAGAGCCGGATCGGGGATTCTGTTGTTGATTAATATTTGTCTGTGCGTTACCGTATCTTTCTGCGCCAATTGCTCAATATCTTCAATTAAAGCACTTTTTCCGCTTCCGGTTGGGCCCACAACGCCGATGATCTCTCCGGGGATCACATCAATACGACTGAATCCTTCCGGTTCGCCGTTTTTATTTATGCCGGCAATAATAGAAATACTCTCTACCATAATATAAGATTTTGGTAAAGGTAAAGGCTTTTACTAATCTCAGAGCCCGACAGAATACGTATTTCACTATACGTAAAAACACGTAATAAAACGGCTAAAAACTGATTATCTGGTTTTTAAATGCGAAAATTATTAGGCTTGCCGTGTTCTTGGAATTCGTTTTTTGAAGAAGGTTTTCTCTGTGTTTTTCCACTGTGCGCCGGCTAATGAACAGTCTTTCGGCTATTTCTTCGTTGGACCAGCCCTTGCATATGCCGCACAGAACATCCATTTCCCTGGGTGTAATAAGAGAATTGCCCGTTTCCGGCTTTTTGCATGATATATGATTCTTCAATGCCTGTATGATTTCTGCAGAAAAATACGTCCTGCCCGCCATTACGTCTGAAATAGCCGTTTTGACCTCTTTGAAACTCGAGTTCTTCAACAAAAAACCCACAGCACCGGCTTCTAGCATACTATAGTAATAACTTTCCTCGGAATACATTGATAACGCAATAATTTTCAGAGAAGGATCCGCTTCAAGCGCTTTGATAGTTGCCTCAACACCGCCAATTACGGGCATTTCTATGTCCATAAGTACCAAATCTACCGCCCTGCCGTCCAATCCGTCAAGAAAAACAGCTCCGTTTTCTGCTTCGTAGATATTATTGACCATTTCAATTTTTGATAACAGAAACCGGAGCCCTTCGCGAAAAAGTGAGTGGTCATCTACCAGATAGATATTGATTTTGTTCATTTCAGAGGAATGTTAATTAAGATTCTTACACCATTGCCGGGAGCACTTTCCATATGAAAATGGCCGTCAAGAGATTTTACTCTCGAACTGATATTTTTCAGCCCCATGCCTTTTATTCCGGGTGTGTTATGATATTGTCCCGGATCGAATCCTTTTCCGTCATCTGAGTATTCAAAACAGCAGGCATTGGTATCCCGGGTAATATTCAGCGAAATGACGCCCGGATTTCCGTGTTTCATGCTGTTGGTCAACAATTCGGTGATCACACGGTACATATTTATTTCCAATTCATAAAACAGCCGGTCATTCCCGATATCCGACGTAAGCCGGAACTGAACAGGGGTGTTTTCAAAGAGTTGTTTTGCAAAAGTTTCCAACGCTTTTATCAATCCGTAATTTTTAAGTAAATGAGGGGAAAGGTCGTTGGATATTTCTTTTAAAGTTACTATGGTTTCGTCAATCACAAAACAGGACTTTTCAATAACCTTTTTATTGTCCGGATCCATTTTTTCCATATCTATGGAACTGATAATCATTTTAATTGAAGACAAAAGCGGTCCGATTCCATCGTGGAGATCGCTGGCGATAGCCTGCCGGGCTCTTTCCTCTCCCTGGATGATGCCGGTAAGTAACTGCTTTTCATTTTCCTTTCTCATCCTGTCCACCTCGTCCTGTAAATTGAATATTTGCCTGATATAATACAAGCTTGTGAACATCATCACAGAAACGGCCACGCCCAACCAGCTGCGGACCTCCTCTTTGGGAAAGATCTGAGTTTCCCAGAAAAGAGAAGAAAATTCAAAGAGGCGTTCAACGGCAATAAGTATAAATCCCAGCGAAATAAGAATCCATGAAATCTTAAATTTTGTCCTGTGCACCATACTTACTGCTACAATGGCAGTAATAAGTTGTATGAGCATAGAACACCATAAAGCGATCTTAAGCAGCATTTTTGTTGTAAAGTTATATCTTTTAAATAAAAAAGGCCGTCTGCAAAGACGGCCTATATTGTAGCGGTATAAAATACTAATCCATTAATTTCTCACGGGCAGCGGCAATGTCAGTGGCCAGGGTTTTTAACTGATCCTGCAGTTGCTTCACATTAATGGCATTGATTACTTTCAGCGGCTCCAGAAGGCCTTTTACGGTTTCCAGTTCGGGATGATAAGGGATAAGCGACTCAACACCGTCAACAACCAGAACAAAACGGTAAGATACATCGGCGGCTGTTTGGTCATTGAAATAGGTTATATAACGGGGAATATCCAGACTGGTGATATATAATGATTCCAACATGGCGGCAGCTGCAAGTTCAAAAAACATGTGCACCTGTTCCTTGGCAAGTTGTTCTTCTCCCATGGTAACAATCCAGCTGTTAATATCGTATGAGTTCACTTCCACGTTAATTTGCGCACCGTCTATCATGGCCTGGTTGTCTGTTTCCACAGCAAGCTTTCCAATTACCTGATCGTATTCATCGGTAGGAAGTCCGTACATGGTAGCCACTTCCCGATCGATGGCATATACCGCCAAGGCACGGTTTTTCTGACTGAGGGTTACCAGATCGACAGCTTTTGACAAGGGCATAAGGAAGGTGGGTTTAATTCTTTTTTCCTTATCGGTAAGCACCACCTTACCGTCGATCATGGCCTGCATATGAGGCATCATACCCAGTTTCTGGAACCCGGAAATTAAAGAGTCCAATTTAATAATAAGATCTTCTGTGAGATACTGTTCCTGTTGGCTTGTTTCGGTTGTTTTGGTCTGTGCATCTTTCTTCTTGGAAGCATTATTGCCACAGGCACTCAAAACAAGCGCAGCTGCCAACATACAAGCAATGGTAATTTTTTTCATATTTAGGTGTTTTTGAATGATAAATCGGTAATATCATGCAAATGTATAAAAAACACGTTATTATTCACTCCCCTTTTTCATAAACCTTGCAGGGATTTGAAAAAATAACGCCATAGCCGTCAAGACAGCCATTAGAGCCATAACTCCCATATTGTACCATAATGTGGGAATATGCCAGGTACCCAGAATTTTCTCATGACTGTAAAAAGGAGCGCGGCCGTTCCGGCCGGCCGGTTCAAGATAAATCTGACCAACCCTGGGAACAATTACACGATCGGCAATGCGGTAGAGTTTTTTTGTTGCAGAGTTAAGCACCAGCTCCTCAAGAAATAGATTATGGTGATCGCGTTTTAAGGCAATGATCCCGTCTTTCCCAATTTCTTTCATTAATTCTGTTTTTGTTTTGTCAATGGAATAGGTATACGCCGAGGATCGTTTTCCAAGCAGGTTGTCGGCCTCCTTAAAATAGGCCTCCAGGCCAATGTAAAGTGCAGGGGACCATTTTCCCTCCCGGCCCGTAAAAGGTTCTTGTCCGGTGATTTGTGCCAGACCGGGCAACCCGGTAAAGATTATGTCCAGGTGATTTTTATCTGTCTCTCCATTGGTAACAAATTCATTTTGTGCCGTTTCCATTTGGCTCTGAAGTTCTTCCAGGAATCCGGCCCGGTAATATTGGGCACGAAATTTTTCTTTTTCGTCGTCAAAAAAATATTGCATATACTGGTTGTACTCAAACGAGCTGACGGCCAACGCCTCAAATGCCCATCTGGAAGGGATTACTTCCCCGATCACCGGAACATTACCGGTTTTACTGTTAGGCGTCAGGTCATCAAATTTAACAACCAAACCACAAAGGAGTATCTGGGGAATAAGCAGCAGAGGTATTGTGATATAGATGGCCACAATTGAGTTGAGTGACTGAGAAAGCACCAGCCCGGTCAGGTTGGCCAGAAAAGCCGCCGCAAAAAGAATAATCCACCAAATGCCCAGCATCCCGTGAATGCCCATGACCGCATGCCCTACCAAAATAAAAAGCAACGTCTGAATAAGTGATAGAACTGCCAGGTATATGATTTTTGAGGTAATGTAACTGCTGTGGCTCAATCTCAGGAAACGCTCACGTTTAAGCAGGGCTTTATCCTTGAATATTTCCTCGGCACTGACGCTCATCCCCATAAAGATCGCCACAATCACCGCCATAAAGAAGAATGACACAAGATTTTTATTCTCCATAAGCGTATAGCCTGTCTCCGGGGCATATCGGGTAAGCAGTGACACTACGCACGCCAGAAGAGGAGCCTCGAGCAAAGAAATAAGCAGGTACTGTGTATTTGTGATTTTGGTACGGACGTTCCGTTGTAAAAAAATCAGGAACTGCTTAAAGGCATTGGGTTTTCTTTGTCTTGTAGGGGGAACTGCATCATTTCTTATCTCGTCCCGGAGATCCCTGCTGTCGAGATAACGCCGATGCCATTCCTGGGGATTGATTTTCCTTTCGTCGGTGAGCCGTCCGCTATCGTCCAGTGATTTGGATTCAATGATATTCAACACGATCTCGGGATTCACATTTCCGCAAACGTCACACATACTGGTGTCGGCATCGGCGTAATGCACGGCCTGTTTAAAATAGGTTACGGCTTCTATGGGATTCCCGTCGTAGACAGGGTACCCTCCTTTGTCGAGAAGCCACAGCCTGTCAAATAATTTATAAATATCAGAAGAAGGCTGGTGTATATTGACCACAATCAGACGCCCTTTAAAAGTCTGCTCTTTAAGCAGGTTAATCACTTTTTCTGAATCAGACGAGCTGAGTCCCGAGGTGGGTTCGTCCAGAAAAAGAACAGACGGTTCACGAATGAGTTCCAGCGCAATGTTCAGCCTCTTGCGCTGACCGCCGCTGATGGTTTTGTTGAGGGGCGATCCTACTTTCAGGTCTTTGACCGCGGCAAGACCCAGGTCTGTAAGTACAGACATTACGCGTGAGTCCATCTCTTCGGGACCCATGCCGTCGAAACAGAGGCGGGCTGTATACCAAAGATTTTGATAAACAGTCAGCTCTTCTATAAGCAGATCGTCCTGCGGGACAAACCCGATAAGTTTCTGAACTTCCGTATCTGAAATAGGATGTCCGTTGAGCAGTATATCGCCTTCCTGGGGTTTAAGGTTCCCGTTTAAAAGCGACAGTAAAGTAGATTTTCCCACTCCGCTGCCTCCCATAATGGCTACCAATTGTCCTGAATAAAGAGTAAAGGAAAAATTGTGCATTCCGTTATCACTGTGAGGAAAACGAAAATTTATATCTCTTCCTGCCAACTGTATGACTGCACCCTCCTTGCCATCCTTTTCAAAAGCAGCTTTTACGGCACTATAATATAACGGGCTAATATGTTGACTTTTAAGCACACCGCTCTGCTGCCAGAGTTGGAAAGTCCCTGGTAATACCGGCACATCATTCATCAATACAAGCCGGGTACCCCGGTAGCTAAAAGCCATCTTATTGAACGAAGGCAGGTCAATGACCCGCAATACGCCGTCTAATCCGGCGGGAGATAAGGTTATAACACGGTCGGTATTTTCGTCCTGTACAAAAGCATAAAAATCTGAAAACTGAATATCATCCAGCCCAAATTGTTGTGCAACTTTCTGAAAAACATCCCGGTTGTTTATGAAGCCCTCCCGATTGACGGCAGCGAACTCCATAAAACGCAACAGGAGTAACGCCTGTTCTT
>Ga0208040_1000502_pt1 | contig 45941 bp, 37 predicted proteins | sample AD_UKC083_MetaG_FD_184431 | JGI IMG/M metagenome (GOLD analysis project Ga0208040, IMG submission 184431) | Active sludge microbial communities of municipal wastewater-treating anaerobic digesters from USA - AD_UKC083_MetaG (SPAdes) (version 2) | ecosystem: Engineered > Bioreactor > Anaerobic >...
TAGTATAATCTTTTCATGGAAGCCTCCTTTGGTAATTTGATTTCGGACGACTACGTCGTTCCGACCGCTTTAAGCTATCAATACCACAGGCGGCTTCCTGTTTTATGAGTTCTTATACATTCTAACAGTATAACTTTTTGTTGCTTCTTCGCATGGTTTTCTATACCTTACATCATCATGTAACTAAAACGTTGGGACAGTAGTGATATGCGATATTTTCCGAATTCCACGGCCAAATATCACCAGCATGATTTGACGTCTTTGGGCGGGGAGCTTACGGTCTGCAAAGCTCTGGAGCCACCGGAAAGCCCCTGCCGTAAGGCTCTTGTATCGCCTTTGACTTTCGGACAGCACCTCTATCATTTTCTCAATAAATTATTTCCCATGGCTGACGTCAAAAACGTTGTGGAAATCGGCGGCGGCATGGGGTATCTGATGCGTGGTTTACTGATCCTCGATCCAGGCATACTCGCCAAAATGATAGATATCCCCCCTTTCCTTTTGAAGCGACAGAAAGAAACGCTGAAATCTTTTCAGGCTGATTATGAACTGAACAACATTTTCACAATTAATCCGCAAACACTTTCATTCTTTGATCTTACCGTCCTCAATAAAAACATCGGCGATTTCCCCGCCTTGGTTGTTGATCAAGGCAAAAAAGGCAGCGATAGCCCATCGGAATACTTTCGCGAAAAACTGGAACATTTCTGCCGGACATACGATTTGCCGGCTGATAAAGGCAAAAACGTCAATATCGGCGCAATGGAAGTGATCGAAAAATTGTACCTTACTGGAATAAAATACACTTACCTCAGCGAACATAGCTGCGAAACCGCTGTGCCGGATGAAATAAAACTTTATCTGCGTTTCGAGTCTGCAGGCGTTCCCGAAGAAATAACTCTGAAAGGCCATCAGGAATTCACCATCATATTTTCCTACTTGCGGAAAATCGCGCGCAGGCTGAATTACCAAACCATCCGCGGCTCTTTTGCCGATTTTCTAACCCTTCGGATGAACGATAAAATAAAGATGGCGCTGAGCCTGACAACGCCGATAAACGACGAGCAGGAAATCATCCGGCAGTTTGTGCATGATGTGTACAAATACAAATATTTAATTCTCATCAGGGGGAGGCATTGATTGAAAAGGAACATCGCGCTTTCAATATTTGCAGTATTTCTGATTTCGGGATTTTTAATCGACAACGCGTTCGCTTTTCGCTGCGGAAACGGACTGGTGAACACAGGCGACATCAAATCCAAAGTGCGTATGACCGGCGTCAACCCTACATCCAAGGAAACCCGTTGCAAAAACAAACTGACCGCAACAACCAAATTCGGAAAAATAAAATGCGATGAGAAAGTTGAAGTCTGGTATGACAACTGCGGAGATATTGATTTTGTTTACACCCTATCCTTTGACAGCAACTTCCTGACTGCCGAAGACACCGAAGGCCGCGGCAGAGAAAAATCGGACGGCAAGGAAAAATGATCAAACGCGAAAAGTCGAAAATAAACACCGGATTGAAGGGATATTATAAAGGGTGTGGTTGTCCCCTATTCCCCTGGCAATGCCAACTACAAAATCCAAACGAAGGGGATGGGCCCGATACTGTTGAAGCTGACGAAGAACACTTTAAATTTTTAAAACAGATAAGTTATTCCGACTTTAAAAATTATTTCAATGAAAATACAGAGCATTGCGAAAGGACCTACAAAATTTCTATCTGCAAGGGCTATAAGAAAACGGCATCTTGCATATTCATGTATTTATTGGAAATGCATAGAGAAAAAAAGTCCTTTCATAATTTTATGGAGCTTATCAAAGAGGAAGTTATCGGTTCTAAAGATATTCCTTTAAATGATCGTGTATGGGAAGAAATATTTTCAGATCAATCCAAATCGAGGGGAAAACCGACTCTTTTATTCTATACAAATTTCTGGATCATCGGAGGATTGGAAAGAGTATTAAGTACCTTATTTGAAGAATTAAGTAAGAAATATGATATTATTTTTGTTTCCAACCACCACAAGGAACGTCAAGCCTTTGAAATTCCTTCAGTTGTGAAACATATTTTAATTGATGAAACATTGGAAGAGAAATTACCCTTTAGTCTTCTCTTACTCAACCTGCTTTTCAAGGTTAATATTTTTATAGGAAATTCAAATTTCGTTTATACTTTCTTGGATACTTATTTATTATTGAAAGATTGGGGAGTAAAAACAGTAGCCGTAAATCATGGTTATTATTTCCTTCCCTACTGGACCCCGTACTTATATCCTGTCATTACGAAAAGAAATCAGATTTATGGAATGATCTCAGCAGTGATCTGGCTGACTAAGTTTGGCGGAGGGATTTATAAAAATTCATTCAACAACGGCGTGGTTATCCCCAATTTATTATCATTTGATACAACCGAGACTGTTTCAATCAATAAAGTTCATAATACCATCTTATGTGTTGGAAGATTCGACGATAAAATCAAACGTCTGGACTTGATTTTCCGGGTATTTAAGAAAGTTTTAATAAAAAATCCAAATGCTAAACTTTGTATTGTTGGAACGTATAATTTAGATCAAATCTTTCCTCAGTACGATGGGAAGACATTACGTCAATTATTAGATGAGTTGCAGATTCCCCCCCATGCAATCCAATGGAAAGGTGAACAGCAACAGGTCGAAAAATATTATAAGAATTCCAACTTACTAATGATGACATCGGATAACGAGGGATTCGGCATGGTGCTGCTAGAGGCCGGTTATTTTAAATTGCCATGCGTGCTGTTTGAAATAAAAGGTGTTGAAGACATAATTATAAACAATGAGAATGGTTATATTATCGCAAAAGATAATTTAGATGAAATGGCCGATAAAATTTTGTTTTTATTATCCAATGAAGACATCGCAGCAAGAATGGGACGGGCTGCCCATCTTCTGGCAAAAAGATTTGATAAAAAGATTATCAGTGCCAAATGGGACTCTCTATTTGAGATATTGCTGGGCAGCGATGATCAGGATGAAATCAATAAGAAACTATCTGAAGAATTTCCACTCTGTATTGAAAATCCTGAAGAATTCATAAAGAATGTAATTAATGAATATGAACGAAATATAACAAAAGTTATAGATACATATTCGCTGGTAAAAAAAACAGAACTCTCATTTTATCAATCTGCTATCGAGGAGATATACAACAGTACATCATGGAGAATTACAAAACCGTTCAGATTGTTAAAAAAAATTCTTATGTCGATTGTGAACGGTCTTTTCAAAATGAGCCAATTGCGGTCGTGAAAAGTGTTCCACCTGATTCTTCATTTATATTTACTCATGTTTCATTGTTAGCAATTATTATTAGAAGGAATTCTATTCCGGAAGTGACGAATGGATGTTCTTAGGGGGAATCCGCAGTTTTAACAACAGTCCCCATTCCTTTAAGTCCAAATGATTTACCGGTAACCATGATCATTTCAGGAAAATCGCCGGACTTATTTTACTGACGCAATGGGTGATCCCATTTTTTTTCCGCACAGAGCATGGCAACCATCTCTTTTGTTATCTTTCCCCTGTTCAGAAGCATCTTGAATACCTTGTGCCGGAAGATGGCCTCCAGCTTTTTGAATTCCAGTGGCGGGGCGACACGGAACATGCCTTTGTCTCCGTAAAAGCAGCCGTCGGTTACGAGAATGTGGCGGTGCGGATTGAATCCAAGGCCCCGATGAACGGGATAGTTCGTTTACGAATCTTCTTTTAGAGAAGATTCTAACTCACTAAAGTCGCCGAAGGTCTGAATGGCGATGACCGCGCCGGAGATGGGATAGCTTTTCGGGAACGATCTGCTGCATGAAAACTTTCAGGGCTTCCCAGGCGCAACGGCTCAAGTTGGCAAGAAGCTTTCGGTCATAGAGAAAATACCGGCGGAGGATTTTCGGGATGCTGAAGATGAAATGGCGGTGAGGCACTTTTTTGAGGACATCCGTGCAGAGCCACTCCCCGAATTCCACCACGCGCTTCTGATGGCATGACGGGCAGAAGTGCCGCCTTTTGCATGAAAACTCCAGCGGGTATTCGTGCCCGCAGTCTTTGTATTTCACCCGAGCAAAGCCGTGGCGCAGATCGCCGCAGTCAAGATAACGGTAGATGACCTGTTCGAGATAAGGCCGCCAGAATCCGTACTGTTTGGAAAAATGTTCATCATAGGATTGAACGAAGGTTTTGAAATAGTCCTCGACACAATGATAATAATCCGAATCCTGCGGATGGCGCGGGTGGTATGAGGCTGCCGGCAATGCCATATCGTCCTCACTGGAGATGAAATGAACTGTGAAGGAATGATTTATAGCAGGGCGAACGTCCTATTATCAAGAGGGGAAAATAAGGCAAAATCGATTTATCACCAGAATCGTCGGCAGATCTTTTGCAGCAGTGCTGCCAATTTAATCGAGACAGTATAATTTATTGTTGACCGTGGGACGTGATTGTGTAATTTACAGCCAATCTTTTTTATAAGGATTTTTGATGGAGAAATCACTTTTAATTATTTTTTTAATTTTATTTCTCGGCCGGATATTCTGGCGATTTTTTTTACAGCAAATCAACATCAGGCATTTGCGCGAGCAGGGGAAAGTTATTCCGCCGGTTTTCTATGGTGTCATTGATGAAGCGACTCTTGCCAAAATGGTGGACTATACCTATGACAATTCGCGTCTGGAGACCAAAGAAGATTTGACAGAGGATATTCTGGAGCTGGCCATCGTGTTTCTTCTTTTGCCGGTGCTAGTCGGAATCATTGCTGGCTTGCAATATCACATAATCTGGCAGGCACTGATTTTTTTCGGAATCCTGGCTCTCATCGGCGGTGTTGTGGGAATGTCCTTTGATATTTACCACACTTTTGTTCTGGAGAAAAAATACGGTTTTTCCACCATCACCTGGAAGCTCTGGTTGACAGATCTACTTAAATCCGTGATGATTTCCGCCGTCCTGATGGGCATTTTACTGTCCGCTTTTATGGCTTTCATTCTCTATCTGCCGAAAAGCTGGTGGTTCTGGGCCTGGATATTTTTTACCGTGTTTGAAATTCTGCTTTTGTGGCTTTTCCCTGTAGTCATTGCGCCACTCTTTAATAAATATGAACCGATTAAGGATGAAGTCTTAAAAGAAAAAATTACAGCGCTGCTGGCTAAAGTCGGATTAAAAGCCAAAGGAATTTTTCAAGTTGATGAAGGAAAACGGTCCAAGCATACCAACGCCTATTTTACCGGCATCGGCAAAACCAAGCGCATCGTTCTTTTCGATACACTGCTTGCTTCACATTCGCAGGAAGAAATTCTGGCGGTGCTTGCCCATGAAATCGGTCACTGGAAAAAGAAGCATATTATGAAGCAGTTGATTTTAATGATTGCCGCTTCCTTTGTCGGGTTTTATCTGGTTTATCTTCTTGTGAACTGGCCTCCGCTCTATGGTGCGTTTGGTTTGCAACAGACACCGGTTTATGCAGGCCTGCTGCTGGTGTCGATTTATTTCAGTTGTATCGGATTTTTCTTCAGCCCTTTGGGCGCTTTGATTTCACGACGCTACGAACGTGAAGCCGATAAGATGGCCACGGAACTGGTAGGCACATCCGAGCCGATGATTAACGCTCTCAAACGACTGGCCAAGGATAACCTGTCCAATCTGCACCCCCATCCCTGGTATGTCTGGTTTTATTATTCCCACCCGCCGCTTTTAGAACGAATAGAATATCTCAAGGCAATGGATAAAGAAATGAATCATAATTAACTCCTATGCCTTTTCCAGAATATCAATGCCCAGCGACGCCTCCTCGACGCCGACAACTCCGCCGCCATTGATATGCATTCCAATTTTTGCACCCTTCACCTGACGCTGACCGGCCCGTCCTCGCAGTTGCAGGGCCAACTCATAGACCTGTGCCAGACCGGTGCATCCGACAGGGTGTCCCCGTGAAATCAGTCCTCCGCTTACATTCGTGGGAAGTTCACCCCCCAGGGATGTGGCTCCGGAAGAGCAGTAAACGCCCGCATGTTCCGGTTTGCAAAAACCGGCCTGCGCAGTCTGATATATTTCGCCGAAGGTCGTTGCGTCATGAACTTCGAGTATATCGATATCCACGGGTGTCAGGCCCGCCTGCCGAAAAGCAATTTCCGCACCACGACCGGAAATGTCCTGATCATAATCGCCCCGGTCCCTGCCGGAAATTAAAACGGATGCCCGAATAAGCAGAGGATCTTTGATATCGGGATGTTCCTTCAAATACTTTTCCGAGCAGACGATAGCGGTTGCGCATCCTTCACCCGTGGGGGCGCACATCGGACGGGTCAAAGGGTAGGTCACGAGTTTGTCGGCCATGACTTCCTCCCATGTCATATCTTTTTGATACTGGGCCTTGGGGTTCATGGTGCTGTGGTGATGGGTTTTAGCGCAAATTCTGGCCAGTTGTTCCTGCGTATAACCGTATTTCTTCATACCCTGGAGAGCTTTGACGGCGTAGTAATCCATGAAGGGGCTGCGATCTCCGCCGACGGTGGTTTCCTCGAAGGGGATGCCCAGCAGTTCCGATTTCTGATGCCGCCAATGTTCGATATAAAACTCCTTGCGATCCTGTTCACATCCAGCCCAGAAGGCCGATAAACCCATGAAAGGAAGGGCTGCTTTGATTTCGGGAAATTTATCCAGATTGTCCAGATCCGGAAACATCTTTTCTATGCCTATGGCCAACCCGACGTCCGACACGCCAGCCAGAATATGATTAACGGCTTGGTTCAAAGCCGTGGTTGCCGTAGCACAGGCGTTTTCCACGTTCACAATGGGCATCTTCTCGAATTTCAGACGGCGAAGAATGACCTGGCCGCGCACACAGTGCTGGCTGGTCAGCATGCCCTGGACACAACTTCCGTACCAGATGCCCCCGATAGCGTCTTTATCTCCCTCATAGCTGAGACCCGCGTCCTCCATCGCTTCGCTTATAGCTGCTGCACACATGGATTCATACGAGCCGGCCATTTTGCTGATCGGAATCATACCCACGCCAATGATGTAAACTTTTTCTTTCATATTTCTTCCTCCGTGATGAGCAATAAAGGGTATAAATGCCTGCCCTTTTTGCCGAAAGGAGATTTTGTTTACCCGCGAACATGACCTATTTTGGCGCCATGCGCAGCGCCCCATCCAGACGGATGACCTCACCGTTTATATAAGCATTGAAAAAAACCTCCTCCACCAGTCGGGCAAACTCATCCGGTTCTCCGATTCTTCTGGGAAAAGGAACGGAATTGTTCAGCGCTTTGATCGTTTCCTCCGGCAGCATTGCCAGAAGCGGCGTATTGAAAATTCCCGGAGCGATAGTGACAACTCGAATCCCCAGACCGGAAAGATCCCGGGCCATTGGCAGCGTCATGCCCACGACAGCTCCTTTGGAGGCGGCATAGGCAGTCTGACCAATCTGACCATCAAAAGCCGCTATGCTGGCCACATTGACAATTACGCCTCTTTCTCCTTTTGCATTGGGTTCGTTCGCGCTCATGGCAAAGGCTGCTTTGCTGGCGACATTAAAAGTGCCCACAAGATTGAGGCGGAGGATTTGTTCAAAGACAGGCAGAGAATGGGGGCCGGTTCTGGAGACCGTGCGTTCAGACCAGCCGGTACCGGCGGCGTTGACGCAGAAATGAATACCGCCAAAATGTTCTTTAGCCTTGGCAATGCTGTCATTGACGCTGTCTTCGCGGGTCACGTCCGTCAGGCAGAAAAGGACGCTGTTTCCCAACTCGGCAGCAAGCGCGGTTGCCTTTTCCTGCTGGATATCGAAAATAACCGCATGGCCTCCGGCTTTGACGATTCTCCTGACAACCGCTGCTCCCAGGCCGGAAGCGCCTCCCGTGATTAACGCCGTGCGATTCGTAATCTCCATGGCATCCTCCTTTCTTTTCATTATATGATTTCTTGAATGGATTATTTGACAATTTTTTCTTCAGTCAATCTCAATATCTCTTCTTTTGTGTAACCGAGGCCTTCCAGGATTTCCGACGTGTGCATGCCCGCCGCGGGAGGCGGTGTATCTTTCTTGATCGTTGATTCAGAAAAAATAGCGGGGAACCCTCTGTATTTTATCTTACCTTCAGAGCCATGATTCATTTCGAACACAGCGTCGCGGTATGCCATTTGGGGATCCGCATAGCTTTCCTCAACGGTATTTACCGGCCCGCAGGGAATGTCAGCCGCATTGAGCATGGCCAGCCATTCATCAAGATTTCTCGTGAGGAACGCGTGTTTCAGAACAGTGGTAATTTCCTCTCGCTTCACGATTCTGTTGAATAGATCCAATCCCGCGAGGGGCCCCATGTCAATAATGGAACATAGTTTTTTCCAGAAGTGCTCTTCATGCACTATGCCGAGAGTGATGAACTTTTTGTCCCTGGTTTCGAAAAGACCATAATGAGGTATGTAAAGGGATTCGCTCTGTTCCTGTCCCTGAAAGCCGGATAACAGGGAGGCGCTGACCCATGAGGAGGCACTGGCTGTCATGGATACGTCAATATATTGTCCGACGCCGGTTTTGCCTCTGTGAAGAAGAGCGGTAAGGATTGAGACGGCGGCAAACATGCTTCCTGCAATATCTGCAATCGGGATGGCCGGCATCCTAGGATATGCATTCAGGTCGCCCTCCAGACTTAACAGACCGGAATAACCCAGATAATTAATGTCGTGACCCGGCTTGTCTCTGTAAGGCCCATCCTGTCCGTATCCGGTTATTGAACAATATATGATTTGAGGATTAATCTCTTTGATGACGTCATAATCAACATTTAATTTTTTGCATACGCCGGGGCGGAAACCTTCGAGGATAACATCAGCCTTTTGAGCCATTTGGTGAAAGATTGTCTTTGCTTCAGATGATTTCAGGTTTAGAGAAACACTCTTTTTGTTTCGGTTAATGCCGTTGAAAAGAAAAGGCAGAAGTCGGGATTGGTCGCCACCTTCTATATTTTCGATCTTGATGACTTCGGCTCCCAAATCGGCAAGGAGCATTGAACAATATGGCCCCGGCACCTGGGTTGACAAATCCAGTATTCTTGTTCCTTCAAGCGATGGGCATCGCTTACTTATTTGATCTTTCTGAGACCGCATTTTTCAGTGCCCATTCATTGAGTAAATAATTTTGATGATGATTTTACCACATGTACAACAAGAGTTCAGCTACTTTATTAATCTACAAGCAAGATTGTATGATTGCCATGAGTGGTACTTTGGGAAAGGAAACTTCAGGGGGCGTGCGATGGCAAGAAGGATAAAAATTGCGCGTCCTGTAAAACAGGACGCGCAACGACAAACCGGGTAAAATTATTTCTTTCCGTAACCAATGGTCTTGGCGGCTTGAGCAATGATGTCCAGCACGGAAGGATCATCAATGGTGGAAGGCACCACATAATCCTTGCCGTCAACGATTTTACGCATGGTGCTGCGCAGGGTTTTTCCTGAGCGCGTTTTCGGCAGAGCCTTCACCACCGCGGCTTCCTTGAAGCAGGCCAGTGCGCCCAGTTCGTTGCGCACCATCTGGACGAGTTCCTTGACGATATCGTCGGGATTGCGATCTACACCGGCTTTGAGCACGACAAATCCCACTGGAACCTGACCTTTAAGCTGATCTTCCGCGCCGAAAACAGCGCATTCTGCAACATCCTTGTGTTTGGAAACTATTTCTTCCATCGCGCCGGTGGACAGGCGATGTCCCGCGACGTTGATGACGTCGTCAATGCGTCCCATGATGAAAATATAACCATCTTCATCAAAACGACCGCCGTCGCCGGTGACGTAATAGCCCGGTCTTTCCGTAACGTAATCCAGATAACGTTTGTCATCCTGCCACAGTGTGGGGAGACATCCCGGAGGCAGGGGAAGCTTGATGACCACGGAACCTTCTTCGCCGTTGGGAAGCGGATTGCCGTCGCCATCCAGTATCTGCACATGATAGCCGGGAACCGGTTTTGTCGGAGAGCCCGCCTTAATGGGGAATTTTTCAATGCCCATGCAGTTGGCGGCGATGGGCCAGCCGGTTTCCGTCTGCCACCAGTGATCAACAACGGGAATCTTCAGCATGTCGCTGGCCCAGTGATAGGTGTCGGGGTCGAGACGTTCGCCGGCGAGGAAGAGATATCTGAGGCACTTGATATCGTATTTTTTCAGGTAATCGCCGTTTGGATCTTCCTTCTTGATCGCGCGGAAAGCTGTCGGCGCCGTAAACAAAACAGAAACGCCATGTTGAGAAATCACGCGCCAGAACGCGCCCGGGTCGGGTGTGCCGACCGGCTTGCCTTCATAAACAATCGTGGTGCAACCATAAAGGAGCGGCGCGTAAACAATGTAGGAATGGCCCACGACCCAGCCGACATCGGAGGCTGCCCAGAATACTTCACCCGGTTTGACATCATAAATATTTTTTAGAGACCATTTCAGAGCGACAGCATGACCGCCGTTGTCGCGCATGACGCCTTTGGGTTTGCCGGTTGTACCGGACGTGTAAAGAATATACAGAGGATCGGTAGCCGCTACCGGTACGCAGGAAACGGCTTTCGCATCCTTGACCAGATCGTTCCAATCCAGATCGCGAGAGGCATCTAAATCCGCTTTTACCTGAGGGCGCTGATATATGACGCATTTCTGAGGTTTGTGAGATGCGATTTTGATGGCTTCATCCAGCAGAGGTTTGTAGGGGATGGTCTTTTTGCCTTCAATGCCGCAGGATGCAGAAATAATAATTTTAGGCTTGGCATCGTCGATGCGAACAGCCAGTTCATTGGGAGCGAATCCGCCGAAGACAACAGAATGAACCGCGCCGATGCGGGCGCAGGAAAGCATCGCAACCAGGGCTTCCGGTATCATCGGCATATAGATGATAACCGTATCTCCTTTCTTGACGCCCAATGAACTGATGGCGCCGGCGAACTTTGAAACTCTGTCCAGCAACTCCTTGTAGGTGATTTTTTGAACCGTGTCGGTTACCGGGCTGTCATAGATGATTGCCGCCTGGTCTCCTCGGCCTGATTCCACCTGATAGTCGAGCGCGTTGTAACACGTGTTTAATTCCCCGCCGGGAAACCAGCGATAGAAGGGTTTATTGCTGTCGTCGAGAACCTTGTCCCATTTTTTGTTCCAGACAACGTCTTCAGCCGCTTTACCCCAGAAAATATCCGGCTGGTTAATAGAGTGAGAAAACACGTCATCATACTTTAATGTATTGGCCATAATACGTCCTTTATGTTTGGATTTTGTAAAGGCATAGCAGATTGAAAATGAGTTTGTCAAAGGAAAGATATAAGATGATCCCCATTCGCTCTCGACAAGTCTCATAAAAAAACAGCCCTTAATCAGGGCTGTTTTTATGTTCAAGACGTTTCAACGGGCTATCAAGAAGCCAGAAAAAACTATTTCATCTGTTTAAAGGAACCATCAACGACTTCGGGCTCAGGCTTGAAAATCTTAAGTCCGAAACGTGTGTGCAACTTGTTCAGCGTATCGGCCAACTGTGCCGGTTCCATGCCTGCGCCCAGGGCGAAAGGTCCGGCAAAGGCTCTCATGCAGTGAACCATTCCAGCATCGATATCTGCCGCGGAAGCTGCGATCTTCTCTTTGTAAACCCGAACCGCTTCATTGATCTGGATAGCCAGAAATTCCATGGGGCCGAAATCCTTAGACTGCTCAGAAGCATCGATCTTGGCCTTGCCGTTTTCCCAGGTGTAGATGCCCTGGCCACTCTTCATGCCAAGTTTTCCGCTGTCCAGCAGTTCCTGAAGCTTTTTGCCGGGTTTGTATTCCGGAGAAAGTGTTTCGGAATAATATTTGAGAGTATGATAGAAAACGTCAATACCGACGTAATCCGCGAGTTCAAATGGTCCCATGGGCATACCAGCCAGTGCCTTCATCACGGTGTCAATGCTGTCCGTCTTGATGCCTTGATCCAAAACGGCGCTGATCAGGGCCTGATTGGGTGCGCCGATACGGTTGACAATAAAGCCCGGGGCATCTTTGAGGACCTTGATGGGAACCTTGCCGATCTTCTTGGTCAGTTCGCAAAGCAGGTCGACGTTGGCATCGGAGGTCTGCTTGGCGTAAATCACTTCCACCCCTTTCATGACCGGTGCGGGATTGAAGAAATGCATACCGAGAATCCGTTCAGGGTTCTTCCCGGCGGTGGCGATTTCGCTGATGCTCATGGTGGAGGTGTTGGATGCAAACAGCGCGTCAGCCGGAGCTGCGGCACATATTTCGGCACACACCGTTTTCTTCAGAGACATGATTTCGGGAACTGCTTCGATAATAACCTGAACGTCTTTGACCGCCTCGGCGTTGTTTAAAGACGTGGACAGGTTGCCAATCACCTCGGCCTTCTTTTCAGCAGTCATCTTGCCCTTGCTGACCAGAGTATCGAGACTCTTGTTGATGGTGGCCATGCCTTTGTCAATAAATTCCTGTTTAATGTCCACCATGACAGCCTTGATGCCGGCCTGCGCGCATACCTGGGCGATGCCGTTTCCCATAGCTCCTGAACCGATTACCGCAATTTTTTTCACATCTTCCAATTTCATAGTAATTCTCCTTCTTATTTTATTTTTGATAAGACTTCATGCAGCAATGCTTTTTACGGTGGGCGGAGTATAGGAAATTGAACGCTGAACTGTCAAGCAAAAAAGGCACTTCTTGCTTTAAATTTTAGTTTTTATTCCGATTCTGAGAAAACAAGAATTCAATGTTTTTTATAAGTTGGTATGATGTGGATAAATTTTTATGCACAGTGTGAAGTGTTTTTCGCATATCATGATAAAATTTTTCATGATCAAGAAGAACTCTTTTTTAAAACTTAATAAATACAAGTTATTTTGATGAGCTAAAATATATATTTCTCTGGCATGGATTGTGCTAGTCATTTGATAATTTAGTCATTGTCAGAATAAAAATTTTAAGATAAATTTGCGCCTCTTTAAGGAGGTGTTGGGATGAATGAAAGATAATAAGAAAATTGCAGTTGTTTTTCCCGGTCAGGGTTCTCAGAGGCCGGGCATGGGAAAGGATTTTTATGAACAGATGCCTGTGTGCCGGCAGACTTTTGATGAAGCCGCCGCAGCGCTGGGCTGGGATGTTGCGGCAATGTGTTTTGGTGAAGATGAAAGACTGAATCTTACCGAGTTTACGCAACCCTGCATTGTCACGACGGAAATATGCATGCTGCGCGGACTGCATGAACGCTATGGTTTTGTGCCGGATTATTTCGGCGGTCATTCGCTGGGTGAATTTACCGCGTTGGTTGCCGCAGGGGCATTGCCGCTGGCAGACACGTTGAAAATCGTCCAGGCGCGCGGTAAATTAATGCAGGAAGCCGTTCCGGTGGGCGTTGGCGGCATGGCGGCGGTGATTGCTGAAAACATCGATGTCGATATGTTGAAAAAAAACCTTGAGGGCCTGAATGCCGGTGTCGCCAATATCAATTCCGCCAATCAGGTGGTCATCAGCGGTGAACTGAAGGCTGTTGATGAAGCGGAAAAACGTCTGACGGAAAATTTTCCGGCAGAGAAAAGTTTTCGCTTCATTCGCTTGAACGTCAGCGCGCCTTTCCACAGCCGTTTGATGAAAACCATCGAAGGCCGGTTTGCCGAAACCCTGGAGAAATACGGCAGTCAGTTAAACGCGCAAAACGCAGACAGAGTTACGTCGAATTTTACCGGCGGTTTTCATCGGGCGGATGCTCAAGAGGTAAAACAGAATCTGATCAACCAAATCAGCAATACCGTAAATTGGCGCGCAAACATGCAGGCGATTGCGACGGAGGCACAGGAAGTCTATGAAGTGGGACCGGGCCGTCCGCTGCGCGATTTTTTCAAGACGATCGGAGTGACCTGTCAGTCTGTTACCGGGTTGAATACAGCGGAAAAGATTTTTAAAACTTCAACCTGATTCATTAAAATTCAAAGCGATTCATTCGCGAAGGAGAAAATATTTTGAACAAGATGGAAAATAAAAAAAATCCCCTGAAAATTCAGGATAATACTTTTCGCGACGGGCATCAGTCGATCTATGCGACAAGAATGCGCACAGAAGATATGATCCCCATAGCCGAAGAAATGGATAATTGCGGTTTCCACGCGATGGAAGTCTGGGGTGGGGCCACGTTTGACACCATGCACCGTTTTTTGGATGAAGATCCCTGGATGCGTCCGAAGATTTTAAAAAAATACATCAAGAAAACGCCTTTTGCCATGCTGCTCCGCGGCCAGAATCTTGTCGGCTATCGTCATTATGCCGATGATGTGGTGCGCGCTTTTGTGGACAAGGCCTGCGAAATCGGCATTGATGTTTTCCGTTGTTTTGACGCGCTGAATGATTTCCGCAATATGGAGTCCTGCGCGGAGAGAATTAAGGCCAACGGCAAGCAGTTTCAGGGAGCCCTCTGTTATTCGCTGACCGATGTCCGTCTGGGTGGAGAAGTATACAACGTGGACTATTACGTCCGGAAGGCCAAAGAACTGGTACAAATGGGCGCGGACGCGATTTGCATCAAAGACATGGGCGGCATTATGTCTCCTTTTGACGCCTATGATCTGGTTTCGGCCATCAAGAAGGAAATTCATCTGCCGCTGCATCTGCATTCCCATTACACCAGCGGCATGGCGTCGATGACGTATTTAAAAGCCATAGAAGCCGGTGTGGATGTGGTGGACACATGTCTTGCGCCCTTCGCGCTCAGAACGTCCATGCCCGCTATCGAGCCGATCGTGGCGGCCCTGCAGGGGACGGAGCGTGAAACCGGAATTGATTTAAACAAGATACTCGTGCTTGGCGAGCATCTGGAAAGCATCGCGCCGAAGTACAACACACATCTGGCCACGCATAAACTTTCAATCATCGATAATGGCGTGCTGGCGCACCAGATTCCCGGCGGCATGATTTCCAATCTGACCACCCAGCTCAAAGAAATGAACGCGCTGGACAGGCTCGGAGAAATTTACAAAGAAGTCGTGCAGACGCGCAGGGACATGGGGTCTCCGCCGCTGGTTACACCTGTATCACAGATTATCGGTGCGCAGGCTGTTCTCAACGTTTTGTTCGGTCGTTATGTCCGGGTTTCCAATCAGTTAAAAGATCTGGTTCTCGGTCTTTACGGAAAAACGCCGATGCCGATTGATGCGGAACTGACGAAAAAGATATTGAAGAATTACAAGCGCGGACAGGAGCCGATAGCCGGAAGACCTGCTGATCATCTGGAACCTGAGATTGAGGCGGCGAAAAAAGCCATGGGGGATCTGGCCCGCAGTGATGAAGATGTGCTGGCGTATATCTTATATCCGGTGACCATGACCAAGTTTTTACAGAAGAAGTATGGGATAGAACCGCTGAAGCAAGCGGAAGCATAAAAACACTATAAAAGAGAGTTGCCGAATTACAAACCGAGTTCCTTTTTTGAATGGCGAAAGTTCATCAAAGGAACGAGAGGGTAAGTTTGTCCTGGAAAATAAATAAATTAAGTGATGGAATATATTATGGATTTTAGTTTAAGCGAAAGTCAGTTGTCGTATTTGGATACCGTCCGCAGGTTTGTAAAAAATGAAATAACGCCGCGGATTCTGGAGATGGAAAAGGAGCACGTCTTCCCCTGGGAGATCATCAACAAGGCTTGGAAAACCGGCTTGATCAATTTGAGCATCCCGGAAACCGTCCGGGGGTATGAAATCGATGCCTTTACGTCCGCTTTGATTGTCGAAGAACTTTCCTACGGCGATACAGGCATTGCTACTTCGGCCATGTGCAACGATCTGGCCAATGTCGTCATCGGCCTGCATGGCACGGATGAACAGAGGAATCTATTCCTGAAACCTTTTGTCGAGAAACCGATTTTAGCTTCTTTCTGCCTGACCGAGCCCAATGCCGGTTCGGACAATTCCATGATGACCAGTTTCATCAACAAACGGGATGACGGCAACTACGTATTAAACGGGTCCAAGTGCTTTATCACCAATGCCTCCTACGCTTCACAATTCACGGTTCTCTGCAAGGTCGGCAAGCCGACGGGTAATTTCATGGCCTGTGTGATTGTCCCCGTGGAGCATGTCACGTCATCTGAGATTCCCGACATCGGAACAAAGACCAGAGAGATTAATGTTCCGGCGGGCGGAAAGATCATCATCGGCAAGCCGGAGGACAAACTGGGACAGAGACTTTCCAATACCGCCAGTGTCACATTTGAGGACGTTGTTATTTCCCCGGATCAGATTATCGGCGACCGGCGTCTGGGCTTCAAGTACATTGTTGATGTTCTGGATTACGCCCGCCCGATGGTGGCCGCCATCGGGCTGGGGCTGGCCAAACGAGCCTTTGATGTAACCCTCGAATACACGCGGGAAAGAAAACAGTTCGGCAGCCGAATCTGCGATCTTCCCGTGGCCCGGGAGATGCTCACCACGATGTGGAAAAAAGTCGAACTGGCCGAGATGGCCCTGTTCAAAGCGATTTTTAAGATTCAGGAAAAAGCCGGGGATGCCGGACTTTATGCCTCGCTGGCCAAGAACACCGCCGCTGAAGCGGCTATCTTTTGTTCCACAGAAGGACTGCACCTGCACGGCGGTTACGGTTTTACCACGGAGTACGAAATTTCCAAGCTGGCGCGCGATGCTCACATTATCGATATTTATGAAGGTGTCCGGGAAGTTCAAAATATGATTATCGGACGGGAGATTGTATAATGCTTTATCTTCACGGCATGGGACACTTTCATCCGGAAAATGTTCTTTCCAACCAATTTCTGGAAGAGTTGAATATCGGTACGTCCAACGACTGGATCATGGAACGGGTCGGCATTCAGAACCGCCGCACGGTTCTGCCGCTGGACTATATCCGGGAAACAAAAAACGTCAATCCGCTGAAATCTTTTTCCCTCCGGCTCTACACCAATGCGCAGATGTCGGCCAAAGCGGCACGGATGGCGCTGGATCGCGCCGGTTTAAAACCGGAAGACATCGGTCTGGTGATTTCCGGATCTTCTTCGCCGGATAACATTACACCGGCGGAAGCGGGCGCGGTTGCCGCGGAACTGGGAATCGAAGTACCTTGCTTTGATTTGAATTCAGCCTGTTCCACCTTCGGCATGCAGGTAAATTTTATCATGCGGATGCGACCGGAAGAAATGCCGACCTACGTTCTACTGGTCGGGGCGGAATCCACGACCAAAGTCATTAACTATACCGATCGCAATTCAGCAGTCCTTTTCGGCGACGGCGCTCATGCCGCCGTAGTCTCGGCAACCATTCCCGCGCGCGCTGTTTTTGTCAGCGGCGGTTATAACGCCCGTCCTTCGGGATGGACAAAAGTCGGCGTGACCGGAGGCTGGGAGTTCAGTCAGGACGGCAACGCCGTTCAGGGTTTTGCGATAAGAACGACGACGGAATGTTTGAAAACGCTTCAGGATGAATATGAGGCGCAGGCAAAGCGTTTTATCTTCATCGCCCATCAGGCTAATTACATGATGCTGAAAACCGTCTGCGAGCGCAGAAGCATCAAGCCGGAAAATCACTGGTTCAATGTGGATCAGTTCGGCAATGTCGGTTGTTGCGGTGCTCCCGCGGTTTTGAGCATGAACTGGGATAACATTGAACCGGGAGACAACATCGCCATGGTGATTGTCGGAGCCGGACTGGCCTGGGCTTACGCGATGCTGAAAGTAGAGGAGAAATAATGATTGAAAAACCTGTTGCACTGGTTACCGGCGCTGCCAAAGGAATAGGAGCGGCGTGTTGCCGCGCACTGACCGAGGAAGGATTCCATATCGGCATCCATTACAATAAAAGTGCCGCAAGCGCTCAAAAGTTACTGGATGAAATTAAAGAAGGATTTCTCATTCAGGCTGATCTGTCCAATATCGAACAAGTTGACGCTATGATCGGTAGGATTAAGGATACCACAGGACGTGTCGATGTGCTCGTCAACAACGCCGGCCATTCCATCAATGCGGATATCATTTCCATGAAGGTGGAACAGTTTGACGAACAACGGGCTCTGACGCGAGGCGTGTGGTACCTAACCAAGAGAATTTTGCGTCAATTCATGTTCCGGAGTTCAGCCGGCCGCATCATTAATATTTCCAGTGTTGTCGGTCATACCGGTAATGCCGGCCAGATTCCCTATACCATGGAGAAAGCGGCGCTGGATGCCTTTACCAGATCGCTGGCGCGGGAACTCAAAGGAAGAAACATTTTGGTGAATTCCGTTGCTCCCGGTTTTATCGATACGGAGATGACTAAAGAATTACCGGAAGAAATAAAGAACAAAGCCGTGGAAGAAATTCTTCTGGGACGTGTCGGCCGGCCGGAGGAAATCGCCGAAGTGGTCGCTTTTCTGGCTGCGAGGGGAAGTTACATCAACGGTTCGGTCATTCATGTGAACGGAGGTCTCTATGGAGGCTGATGCCGCGCTGAAGCAGGAGGTGCTGTCTCTTGTTCCCCAGAAGGAGCCTTTCCGTTTTATCGACGAGATCATCCGTCTCGATGATGAACAGATAGTCGGGGCTTATCGTTTTCGGGAAGACGAATATTTTTATCGCGGCCATTTTCCCGGCAATCCCATTACGCCGGGCGTTATTCTGATTGAAACGATGGCCCAGGTCGGTGTCGTGGCCTTCGGAATTTATCTTCTGTCACGTCAGAAAAACATGCGGCCCCGTGACATGAAATTGCCGATCAGTCTGTTTTCTCTGGCGGATGCTGTAGAGTTCAAGCAAATGGTGAGGCCAGGCGAGAGAGTCATCATCAAGGCGAAAAAAATTTACTTTCGTAAAGTGACCATTAAGGCCAGTGTTTCCATGGAAAAGGAAAACGGTGAAATCATTTGCAGCGGGGAATTATCGGGAGTGGGGGTGGATCAATGAAAAAAAGAATTGTCATTACCGGAATGGGAGTGGTGGCGCCCAACGCGCACGGTCTGGATGATTACGAAAAAGCGCTCAGAGGCGGTGCGTCGGGCATTCGTTTTATTCCGCAACTGAAAGATTTAAATTTCGGTTGTCAGATTGGCGGCGTTCCCCAAAATTTTGATGAAATCAGATCGCGATATTTTAATGAGGAAAAACTTTTATCTATCAACGAAAACATCGGCTATGCCTCCGTTGCGGCGATTGACGCCTGGAGAGACGCAGGATTCAGTCTAAAAAGCGACGATGATGATCATGTGGATTGGGACACCGGTGTCATTGCCGGTTCCGGCATCGGCGGTATGGACACGATCGCCAACACCATCGTTCCTCTGATCAATGACGGCAAGGTGAAGAGACTGGGCAGCAGCGTCGTCGAACAGGTGATGAGCAGCGGCACCAGCGCCCGTATTTCCGGCCTGCTCGCCGTCGGAAATCAGGTAACTTCGAATTCTTCGGCCTGTTCCACCGGCAATGAAGCCATCATCGACGCCATGTGGAGAATCAGGACCGGTCTGGCCAAACGCATGGTGGCTGGCGGCTCCGAAGGGGCATCTCCTTATATCTGGGGAGGATTCGACGCCATGCGCGTGCTGTGCCGCAAGTTTAACGATAATCCGGCCGCCGGCTCGCGACCGCTCAGTGCCACAGCAGCAGGATTTGTGCCCGGTTCCGGCGGCGGCATGCTGGTTCTGGAAGAACTGGAAACAGCCCAGGCCAGAGGCGCCCGGATCTACGCGGAAATACTGGGCGGCTATGTCAATTGCGGTGGCCAAAGAATGGGAGGTTCCATGACGGCGCCCAATCCCGAAGGCGTGAAAAGATGTGTCCGAGGCGCGGTGACGGATGCAGGCATTGATCCTGCTGACGTGGATGCCATCAACGGACACCTGACGGCAACCTATGCCGATCCTTATGAAGTGAAAAACTGGGCGGAAGCCCTGGAACGAACGCCGGAAAGGTTTCCTTATATTCAGTCCACGAAATCGCTGGTCGGCCATTGTCTGGGGGCCGCAGGCGCCGTGGAATGCGTGGCGGTTGTCCTCGAACTTTACAAGGGATTCCTGCATCCTTCCATGAACAGTGAGGATGTTCATCCCGATATCGAAAAATTTGCGTCCAAAATTCCGCAGACATGCATGGAATTGCCTGAATTGAAAATTATCGCCAAGGCCGGTTTCGGTTTCGGTGATGTCAACAGCTGTCTCATATTCAAAAAATGGGAAGGAAAATAATACGAATTGAAGGAGAAATTGTTTTATGGATGACAAGAAGATTTTTGAGGAAATGATTAACATTTTAAAACCGTATGCCAAAAATCAGGATCGTCTGGCGACGGCAACGCTGGAAACGCACATCCTGAACGACTTGAAAGTCAATTCCGCGCGCCTCGTGGACGTCATCATTAAATGCGAAGACGTTTACGGAATCAGCGTGGATGATGACGAGGCGGATAAAATCCGTACCATCGGCGATGCCGTCAAAATCATCAAGCAAAAACTGGGTTAGACAATGACTAAAAAATCCCTGATCCTTTTAACGTTGCAGAAATTCATTGGGCGCATTGCCATTTTCATTCTTGCGCCGCTGTATTTCCTTACGGCGAAAATGTTTTTTTACCGTGTCAGGGATTTAAAAGAAACGAGACGTTTATGCGCCGCAGAATTTGCGAAGCACAAAGGGGGATGGATTGTCTGTTCCAATCATCTGACCATGATAGATTCTTTTATCCTCAGCTACGCCATGTTCAGTTTGCCTCAGCACATCATCCATTATAAAAAAATGCCCTGGAATCTGCCGGAATGGACCAACTACAAAGACAATTTTCTGCTGACGATCTTGTGCTATCTCTCCAAGTGTATTCCGATTAATCGCGGCGGCGCCCGGGAAAAGATGAAAGAGTCTCTGGGAAAATGCATGTACCTGCTGAAAAGCGGTGAAACCATCATGATCTTCCCGGAAGGCAAGCGTTCCCGTACCGGGAGGGTCGACCAGGAGGGGTTTTCTTACGGTGTGGGACGATTTATCAAACATCTCGAAGACTGCAAAGTGATGTGCATTTATCTTCGGGGAGACAAACAGGACAATTACAGTGTCATTCCCGCCTGGGGTGAAAAATTTTCGGTACACATGGAAGTTTTTCAACCGCAACCCGCGGAGGGAAGTGAACTTCGGGTTCAGCGGGAATATGCCAGACAGATCATTGAACGGCTGGCACAAATGGAGGAAGCTTATTTTGCCCTGCGTCGGAAACGATGTGGTGGATTTGAAGGAACCGGCGAACTCGGGAAAAAGCAGGGATTCGCGCTTTCTAAAAAAAATCCTCACAGATGCTGAAATTGAAGATGTGAAAAACGCGGACAATCCCGATCTGGCGCTTTGGTCACTCTGGGCCTGCAAGGAAACCGCGTATAAAGTCATAAAAAAAATATCTTCGGATATCGCCTTTATCCCACGACGATGGCAGACGGTATTTGACAATGCTCCGTTGGATGATGTGGAAGGAAACGTTATTATTCCCGGACAAAGAACTGTTTATATTCGTCTTTTTACCAATGCCGGCTATGTGCATTGCACCGGATCTGATGAGCGATCGGCGCTGGATAAATTAACATGGGATGTTGAGAAGCTGCCGAATGCCAAAACTGATCCCTCAATTTTTACGCGCCAGCGTCTTACGGACAGATTAACAAAACTTCTTTCTTTGAAGTTTCATCAAATAGAAATTCAACGAACAAGGAAAAACGGAGAGCTTTCACCGCCTCAGGTCTATTGCTCAGGAGACAAAGCAGATGTGGATATCAGCCTCAGTCACGACGGTCGCTTCGTTGCTTATGTAGTGAGCCAAGCTGAAAAGAACAAAATGACGTTTGAAGCGTAAGGCGTAGAGAGAATTTCTGAACTATAGTGAAGAGTTATTCGAACTATCCAACCCCGATATATCGGGATTGAAAACTCTCCCAGGAGCGAAGCTGCGAGGGATCAGAGAGTCTCACTAAAAAAGCCTTGTTTTTTTTAAGGTCGCTTGCGATAATCATCAAAAGAGAACTATAGGTTTGAATGTTGTGGGACGAAGGTTGAAATGATTATTCTTGATTTCAGCACGAGGAATCCGTCATGATGAACGAAAAAAGGAAAGCGAAGCGGTTGCAGGAAGAGAGCGAAATTACCGTGACCATCATTGCCTGTAGTAAAAAGTTTCCCAAGGAAAAGGTAATCTATAACAGCAGTAAAGATATATCCGAGACCGGCGCGCGAATTCATTCCAATATTTTTTTACCCATTGATACACTGCTGAGAATAGATTTTAAATTAAAGAATCTTCAACAAATGATCACCGCTATGGGAAAGGTCAAATGGATCAAAATCATTTGTGAGGACGAAGCCTATGACGCTGGCGTAGAGTTCGTCAATACGCCCCAGGAAGCCATCAAAAAGTTGTCCGACTATGTATCATGGAAAATGAGTCTTCAGATTTAACTTCCAATATTCGGAAATTTTCTGTTTTTTTCTTCGTTGTTGTGACACTTGTCCTGTGATATGAATATTTTCAGAATACAATCCATATCAGGGTAATATGTTATGAAGATCGCTGTTTTAAACGGTTCACCGAAAGGTGAGGTCAGCGTCACCATGCAGTATGTTCATTTTCTGGAGCAGAGATTTCCGGAAGCTGAATTTAATTTTTTTGACGTGGCGCTGAAAATCAGAAAACTGGAAAAAGATGACAAAGCCTTTCAGGAAGTTATAGACGGTATTGCGGCGGCGGACGCGGTGCTCTGGGCTTTCCCGCTTTATTTTCTGGTGGTTTGCTCTCAGTACAAAAGATTCATCGAGTTGATTTTTGAAAAAAATGCTGTCTCGGTTTTTCGAGGCAAACCGGCTGCCTCTCTGTCAACCTCCATCAATTTTTTTGATTATACCGCCCATAACTACATCAATGCTGTTTGCGACGACCTGGATATGAATTATTTCGGAGCCTATTCAGCGGAAATGAATGATCTGTTGAAAACCGGTGAGCGTCGGCGGCTGAAGAAATTCGGTGAATTATTTTTCAAGGCGATCAAAGACAAAACGCCGGCGATCAGAAACAATAAGCCACTTTCCGCGCCGGAAGTTGTTTTTGAAGCCGAAGCGATTCAGCCGGTGAATCCCGGAGACAAAAAGGTTTTGATTGTGGCCGATGATCTCACTGAAAATGCCAATCTTCAGAAAATGGTGGCGAGATTGCGGAACACGTTTTCTCCCGCTGCCGAACTGGCGCTGCTCAAGGATGTGGATATCAAAGGCGGATGCCTGGGCTGCTGTGAGTGCGGTTTCGATAATCAGTGTGTCTATGACGGTAAAGACGGATTCCGGGATTTTTTCAATTCAAAAATTAAAACGGCTGATATTTTGTTTCTTGCGGGAGCCATACACGACCGTTATCTATCGGCGTTATGGAAATGTTTTTTTGATCGAAGTTTTTTCAACGGTCACACGCCGTTTCTGAAGGGCAAGCAAATCGGATTTGTCATTTCCGGCCCTTTCAGAGACCTTCATAACTTACGCGAAATATTTGACGCGACCACGCAATTTCAGTTAGCCGGGTTTAACGGTTTTGTCAGTGATGATATGGGAAGCAGTGCTCAAATCAATGCGGCCCTGCAAACCATGGCAACCAGTGCGGTTGATCAAGGCACGCTCGGCTATATTCAGCCGCCGACATTCTATCAGGTTGCCGGCACCAAATTATTTCGCGATGCCATTTACGGCAGGTTGCGCCCGGTCTTTCAGGCGGATCACCGCTACTACAAAGAACACGGGATGTATAATTTCCCCCAGACATATTATAAATGGCGGATGATCAACGGCATTCTGGTCATGCTCACGAAAATCCCGGCATTTCGCCGTGAGTTTTTCAAGAGAATCAAAAAAGAAATGATAAAGCCAACGGCCAGCGCCCTGAAGAGAACAGAGTAAAGGTCATCCTGTTTATCGTATTTTTTATACAACAAGGAGAAGAGAAAAATGAATATTCAAGAAGTGGTGGCGCTGGTTACCGGTGGCGCGTCGGGATTGGGTGAGGCCAGTGTTCTGGAACTGGTTAAAAAAAGAGCAAAAGCTGTTATCGTGGATGTTGATGTCGAAAAGGGAGAAAAACTGGCGGCCAAAATCGGCGCCAATGCGATATTTGTCAAAACAGACATTACCCGTGAAGAGGATGTCCGGCAGGCCATCCGGAAAGCGATCGATACTTTCGGAAAGATCAACACGGCAATCAACTGCGCGGGGGTGGTCAATCCTGGGAAGCTCATCGGCAGAAAAGGTCCTTTGACGCTGGAGGCTTTCAATAAAGTTTTGCAGATTAATCTCGTGGGAACCCTGAATGTTATCAGACTGGCCGTTGAGCAGATGATGAATAACCCTCCGGAAGAAGAAGGGGAAAGGGGCGTTATTATTAACTCCGCTTCGATTGCCGCATTCGAAGGACAGGTTGGCCAGGTGGCCTACAGCGCATCGAAAGCCGGCATTGTCGGCATGACTCTGCCCATCGCAAGAGAAATTTCCGATTATGGAATCAGGATCGTTACCATCGCGCCGGGAATTTTTGATACGCCCATGATGGCCGGTTTGCCGGTAACGGTCAAGGAGGATATGGCCAAGACCGTTCCTTTTCCACGGCGTTTGGGACACCCCGCAGAATTTGCCCAAATGGCCTTGCACATCATGGAAAATAAAATGCTGAACGGTTGCTGTATTCGATTGGATGGCGCTTTAAGAATGTCGGCAAAATAAGTCTGAACGGATGAGGATGTTGGTCAGAACCTACATTAAATTTTATTCTTCAACAGCAAAATTCTCATTTTGAAAGATTGTTAACATGAAGTGCTTTTTTCGTCCAGAAAAACACCACGAACAAAGCTGCAAAATTCGTCAAAGGCAGCGCAAGCCAGACTCCCGTTATTCCAAAACAATCAGGTAACAGGATCAACAGTGGAATGAAAACAAAACTGTCGCGAAAAAAAAGTAATAGCATGGCTAACGTTCCTTTTCCCAATCCCATTAAAGCATAGATGAAAATTATTGTAGGAGCAATTAAAACAAGAGCCGAAGCGTGAATCCTCAGAGCCGTTATGGCTATTGCCAGCAAATCACGATCGTTGGAAAAAAGGCCTACCAGTGGAGAAGCAAATACTTCAAGAAAAATAAAAGCAACCGAAGCAAATATGAATGAAATTTTTAAAGCGGCAAAAACAGATTCTCTCAATCTTTGATGTAGTTTCGCACCGGAACTGAATCCGACAACCGGCATTAAGCCGGCGCCAATGCCGAAAACAACCATGGTGGCCATACTCATGATACGAAAACAGATCCCAAAAGCTCCGATGGCTTTAAAACCAAAATCAGCGAGAACGTGATTGTAAATGACCATGACCAGACCGGCTACCAGATTGATCATGATGGAAGGCAAACCGGTTGCGTATATGGATTTTATTATGTTGATGTCCGGAATCATGTATTTTAATCCGGATGCATATTTGGATGATCTTAAATTCAGAAAAACCAGCGAAAATATGAAACTTGAAAAATTCGCAACCAGCGCGGCAGTTGCGGCTCCTCGAATGCCCATTTCCGGAAAAGGACCCAATCCGAAAATTAACAGAGGATCAAGAATCATACTGGTAACAAAGATGATCAGGAAAACATACATGGATAAAAGCGGTCTGCCTTCGGCACGCAGCAGGTTATTGGCCATTAAGGTGAATAGTCCGAAAGGTGAACTAAAAACGATAATATAAAGATAATCATGACAAAGAGGCATTATTTCATCGGATGCTCCAAAAAGACGGATGATGGAGTCTCCAAAAAGTAAAACCGATACGATCATGAATAAACCAAAAGAAAATGAAAGACAAAATATCTGGCCTGCCGTTTTTTTTGCATGAAGATGTTTACCCGCGCCAAACATTCTTGCGGCAAAGGAACCGGCGCCAATGCCTGTTCCCACGCCGATGGCAGAAGCAATGAGTTGAATCGGAAAGCAGACCGTCAATGCCGCCAGCGCCTGTGTGCTGCAGCGCGCCATCCAGAATGTATCAATGAAGTTGTAAAGAGACATGGCTGTCATCGCTATGATGGATGGCCAGCTCATCTTTAGAATCAGCGGGAATATGTCTTCTTTAGCTAAATCTAGTCTTTGGGTCATCTTTTATGGTCCGGAACAGTATGGACTGAATGATGAATATTCCTATCACATATTGCAGCATAGTCCAGCCCTTTTGATTTCAATATGGTTTTTCAGTTTGAAATATGAAGCGAGAATAGATGTAAAAACACATTTCCCGTTAATGAATATTTTTATACAGGATTAAACCAGGGCGTATTTCGATATTCTGGATTTGTATTTTATGGATGTTTATAGCCTTTGTTTCGGATTAAATTCACACAGGCATCGACGACATTCGCATCATAAAGTGTGCCTCTGTTTTGTTCGATTTCTTTGAGAGCTGCTTCTATGCCCAAGGATGCGCGGTAGGGACGATGAGAAGACATCGCATCAACGACATCCGCAACAGCCATAATCCGGGCTTCCATAAGAATTTCATCTCCCTTTAGATTTCGGGGATATCCTGTGCCGTTCATTCTTTCATGGTGCTGGTATACAATTTGTGCCAGCGGCCAAGGTGATTCGATATCCTTCAACATATCGTAACCACTCTGGGGATGTTCTTTTACCATTTCATATTCTATCTCGGTCAGTCGGGAAGGTTTTGTCAATATTTCCGCAGGGATGGATAATTTCCCAATATCATGGATGGACCCTGCCATGCGGATTCCTTCAACGTCATCCTGCGCCAGACCCATTTCTGTAGCAATGGCGCAAGCCAGTCTTGCCGACTGGGACTGGTGACCGGCCGTGTAGGGATCCCTGGCTTCCAGAGCAGATATCAGTACCTGAATGGTCGCGGCAAACGCTTTTCGGAGACTTTCCAGCGTCTGTTGAAGTTTTGCTTCCGCAATTTTACGTTCGGTGATATTTCTTGATTCGCCGAGAATTGATACAGCTTTCCCGTTTTCATCTCTGATGAAACTAAACGAACACTCCCCCCATATCGTCTCTCCGTTTTTAGAGATGAATTCCAGCTCCAGTGTTCTGAACATTAAATCACGGGACATTGTTTGAATGGCTTTGGGCATACTGACGGTAGTAAAATCGGTTGCTTTCTTAAAAGATTCAGGCGTGAGGAATTTATCCCAGGTTAATTTTTTTATCTCTTCAAAGGTATATCCCAATAGTTTTTCCACGGAAGGGCTGATATACGTTATATTGAGATTGAGGTCCATGAGCCAAACCTGATCTTTCATGTGATCCGCCAGGAGACGGTATTGTTCTTCACTTTTTTTCAGCATTTCCTGCGCCAGTTTACGTTCGGTGATATCATTGGTTTCACCCATCAGAGAGACAGGTTTGCCGTTTTCATCACGGATGAAATGTAAACGGTTTTCGGTCCACAAAAGATGACCGTCCTTATGACGGGCCTGCAGTTCCATGACGTGACGCGTGCCTGGAGGAGGGGGATGACCTTGAAGTGCGCCGGCCAGTCCGGTGACGAATGCTTCCGATATTTTTTGCACGGATTCTTCCGTGAAAAGTTCTTTAAAAGATATCTTTTTTAACTCGTCCAAAGGATATCCGTATAGTTTTTCCGCGGAAGGACTCAAATAAAGAGGCTTTAATTTTAAATCCATAATCCAGACATGTTCGGATATATTGTCGGCGAGAACGTGATAGAGAGACTCGCTTTTTTTTAAAGCTTCTTCCGCCTGTTTTTGTTTAATTCTGACTTTAGCCTCTTCTAATTCTCTGTCGATGGCTGGGCAAAGGCGTGACAATTTGCCTTTCATGAAATAATCGTGCGCGCCGGAGCGCATGCATTCAATGGCGGTTTCTTCGCCGATGGTTCCCGATATGACGATAAAAGGAATATCGAGATGGGCCTCCTTGTAAAGAGCAATTGCCGAAGGCGCATCAAATGTCGGCATTTTATAATCGCAGAGAATAATGTCCCACTGCTTTTCGCGGAGGGCTTTTTTCATGTCCGCCGCGGTTTCTATCCGTTCATAAACGGGATGATACCCGCCTTTTCTCAGTTCGCGGACGGTGAGCAGCACATCATCTTCCGAATCATCAATCATTAATGCGCGAAGCAGTTTATCCTGCATGGAATTGTCGTCTCCCTGGCATACTGCCTTTTGAATGACCGTGTCCCGACTAAAATGAGATTTCTCAATGGTTAAAAATAATTGCTGTTGTTCCGAATAATTTTTCTGTGAAAAATATATAAACAATTATTCCGGATGTCAAAGGAAAATCCATTTTAAAGATACGCTCCCATTTTCAGCGCGTTGACATCCATGCTGACTCCCAGTTTGGTGTGTACCAGATCCCGCGCGCTCATCTTAAAGGGATGCAGAATCAGCGAAGCCTCTTCCAGCGTGAAATTGAGGACAGGCAATAAATCCGCCAGGCTTTTTCTATCGGGATTGACGATGCTGTGGATAACGACAGAACTTTTAACACTGATCCCCATCATTTCCCGAACCTTCTCTTTCGCGCTGACTTTAAAAGGCAGCGGATCTAAAGGAAACTCTTCCAATATAAAATTAGATGAAGGTGTTGCCTCCACGATACTGGTTTTGCTGCCCATCAAACTGCCCAGTGTCACCAGAGAAGTCTCCAGGGCTTCATTCAGAGGCAGGGTTGCCGGATGAACGTTCCTGGCGGGAAAATCAGCAACTAAATCTGCGGGCGGCGGCGCAGCGGTTAGTTGTTTGCACCAGCGTAAATACAAAGCGGGATTGAGTTTGAACGCCGGGGTATAAAAATAAAAAGGCGTTTTTTGCCAGGCCGGTGTGGGTACCTTGGGCAGATTGGCGACTTTAATCAAATCGGCATAGGTTTCCAGTTGAAGGCCGCTGACCCTGACCCTTAATTGCCAGAAGGGAAGATAGGTAATATTGTCTCCCTTTTCCGGCCATACCACAAATTTGACTCTGTTGAGATTCTTTCCTGACGGAATCCAAGCGCTATGGCAGTTCTCACAAAAAAGAACCAGAGCATTTTTTTCACCCGGCAGATCGGCGCCGCAGTCAGGGCAAAGCAGGGAAAGAAAATCAATGTGCCATTTTTCATCCCCGGCGGCCAGCAGCGCCTGTTCCACTTCTATGTCTTTGGTCTGCAGGTAAAGGGGTTTCTTTAAAACCGCGTCATAAACGCGATTATTGCGGCAGTAAAGCGGTGAATAAATGACACTGGCCGTTTCGCCGATAAATACTTCCCTTAAAGCACCGGTCTGCGTTTTGAAATTTTTCAACAAATGATCTTTGGTCTTATGAGCGGCAGAAATGAATTTTCCTTCGTTGTCCCGGTTGCCCACAAATTTTAATTTCATCGCCTGCGGACGCAGACCAAGAGAATAGGGAAGCAGGGGAGCATCAAAAGATAAAAAATTGGCGTCAAAATATTTATAGGCGATATCGTGAGGCTGGATGGCGAAGGACAGACCTTTGAGACGCCAGTATGGGATGAAATAAATATTTTCCGTAATGCCTTCAGCGGGAGGAATGTAAAAACGGAAATGATCATCAGTGGCCAGATAGACGTGAGTGCGGCAAAATTTACACGAAAGGATGCGATCCGTTTCGTCGAGAATGATCGGCGCTCCGCACTGAGGGCACTGCTGTTCAATCTGAAAGTTAGAGCCGTTCACCGCATTTATTGCAATAGATAGATTCCGGTAAATTTTCAAAACCGCACTTGGCGCATGGTTTCAGGGCCGGCTTGACCGTGACCGCCATACCGCAATTGACGCAGAAATTGGCATTGACCGGTAAATTTCTACCGCAATGCGCGCATTTGTTGATAACTAAAATCTGGTGTCCGCAGGCCGGGCAGAAACGCGCATCCTTCGGCACGATCTGTTTGCAGTCCGGGCAGGTGAACGCCTCGGGAGCTGCCGGGGCGGTCGCTGCTCCTTTGAAAGCTTCCAGAAGCATCCCGGGCATCATAAACCCCATACCCATTCCCAGACCGGCGCCAGCTTCCGATTGCGTTGTTGCTGCCGATTCCACGGCCATGGCCGCTTTCATTTTCAGGAGTTTATTGAGGTCGTCAAAAACACCCAGACGGCTTTTATCGTCAATGGCTTTTTGCACGTCCGGCGGCGGCGTGATGGAGTTAATGTAGAGATCGGTCAGCGCCAGGCCGAACTTGCTTAAATCGTTCTGGAGCATCGTTCTCAATCCTTCTGAGAATTCGTTATATTTGCCCGGCAGGTTGAAAATGGTGTCAACTTTTTCGCCCATGTAATCGTTAAAGCGTGACACGATCACGCGGTTTAAGTATTCTTCAATTTCCTCCGTACTGAAAATGCCCTGTGTTCCGACGAGAGAGTTAATCAAAAGCAGCGGTTGAATCACGCGAATGTTAAAAACGCCGAAAGCGCGCAGGCGAATCAAGCCCAGCTCCTGGTCTCGGAAAGCGACTGGATCGCGTGTGCCCCATTTTAAATCGGTAAAAACTTTCATGTTGATGAAATAAACTTCCGCGCGCAACGGGCTGGTCATGCCCCATGGAATGGCGAGTACCTTGGTCAATAACGGTATATTGAAGGTCTTGAGCGTGTGCCGTCCCGGGCCGAAGGCGTCATAGGCCTTGCCGTTATAGAAAAAGACGGCGGTCTGACTTTCCCGGACGGTCATCTGTGCGCCGAACTTGATTTCGCCGGAACCCTTTTCCGGAATTCTGTGCACGATTTCTTTACCTGATTCGTCAAACCATTCAATAACTTCCAGAAATATTACATTATTGGTTCCCATAAGCGTCCGCTCCTTTGGTTGATGATGTAAATTCTTTGATGATAAAAAATAATAAGGGACAGACATCCAATAGTCAAGGACAAATCAATGACATAAAAAAATGTTATGGATTCTACATTAATCTGTGTTAAAAATTGAGGTGAATGTGAAAATATGATCTGTTAATGTCTGTGTGAATAAAAGCTTATATAGGATGATTGTAAGATGAAAATCAGTCAAATTGATAATAAGACAAAATCTGAATATTTGGAAAATAATTATGGAAAAAATATCATACTGGAAAAAATATCATACCTCTATCAGCAGCGGAACAATCGATGATCGGGATAGAACAAACCGAAGTATTACTTTTTTATAAGAAAGAAACATCCATATCAAAACTGAAAGAAAGTCTGTTAAAAACTATAGAGCATTACAATCTTTTTTCAAGCCGTCTCATCATGATTGATGACAACAAATTTGCCTTACAATATTGTACAGACGGATTTGTAATAAATGTTTTGCCATCAATTGATGAACCTTTTGATCGTATTAATATTGAAGATATCAAGAAGATGATGGTGCGTGTTAAAACATTGCCGGGTGAACCTCTTTTTGCTGTCACAGGAATACCGGTAAAAGATGGAATATTTGGCGGAATCAGTTGTTCGCACGCCATATCGGATGGCATTTCATTAATGCTGTTTCTGTTTTCGTGGATGTGCATCATCGAAGGTAAAAATTTTCCGTTGCCGTCCAATCAAAGATTATTCAAGGGGAAACCTGTTTCCATAGATAGGATTGATAAGGCATTCATTCCACCGTTATCCGAGTTGAGTCAGGAAATTCAAAATAGAGTTAAAGCAGGTGATATAAAAACATTTTCTAAAAGAGAATATTTTACATATGAATTTCTTACTCAAATAAAAAATCAAGCAATATTAGAAAACAAAAAATATATTCTTTCGAATAACCAAATCATAACCTCATGTTTATTGAAAAAATATCACAATCATATTTTACCCAAGACAGATAAAATATTTTTGAAGCATCCTATTAGTATCAGAGATGTGAATCCTGATATTGACTCTTTTTATATCGGCAATGCGGTATTTGTTAATTTAATAGAATTTACAAAAAATGAAATCGATACAATGTCCATTCCTCAAATTGCGTATCGGTTGAAAGAATCAATTCATAAAATAAGAAATGAAAACTTCATAAAAGAAATATCTTCTTTTTCAAGGTATGGGTTAGAAATTAAAACGGACCTGTATAAAAAATATCCTGCTGCTAACATAGATACAGATATCGTCGCCAGCAATATGACCCATCTGAGCGATTTTGAGTCTTTCGGGTTCAGTTCCAATATAGGGAGTATTGTGCACATTGGTATGCCTTATTATAAAACAAGTTTTATTATGTTGAAAGAGAAAAGCGATACGATATTCGCAGAGATAACAAGCATATATCCGATACCCTGATCATGTCAGATAATTTATGGTGAGTGAAATAGAGCAAAATCAAGAAGAACCGAAAAACAACCTAACTTTTTTATGCCGCATCAATACAAATCCCTCTTGATGAAAGCATCGGGCTCAAACGCATTCGGTTTTACTTCTGCAACAGGGTGATAAACTGAAACAGAATGAAAAGAATAAATTATCGAGCTGTAAACATCTTTCCGAAACTGGCATGGCTGGCTGTCGTGGATGAAAAACAATCCATCATAACTGTTTATCATGGTCGATATGTTGAGTGCCGTGAAAATTGGTTTATCGAGGGTATTTGGGACGGACCTTTTGATGCCGGCGAATTCCATGAAACCGATTTGGTTTTTGGAACAGGCATGAAAGTATGTCATAAAAAGATTGTCTTTGTTTCATCCAGTTCTATGGCAGATAGGTTATACTATTCTTTTTATCAAAGTAGATTATTAGTCAGCAATTCGTTGCCATGTCTTTTATCTTTTACGGATATTGTGGTAGATCCAACAAGGGATTATGCGGAGTTTTTCCAGAGCGTTGAAAATGATGGTGGAGACTATAAGAAAGAGGTTCCAATCCATGCCGGCTGCGGGAAAATACTGAATATCATGGGAGAGAATCTTGTGTACGCGTCAGGAAAACTTAGTTTGGAAACGAAACCGCTAAAAAAACATTTTTCCGATTTTGTCAACCTGAATGTTTTTATAAATAATATTTTTCTTCGATTCAGGAATAACTGGGAATCTCCCTCGAGACGAAATAAACTGTTGACGTTTTCCACTATTTCAACCGGATACGATTCTGCAGTAATTTCCTACTTCGCGGTTAAAGCTGGCTGCACTAATTTGTTTACCTGTGTTTCGTCCAGTGAAATGGGACCTAAGTTTATCAGGAGCAAACGTAAAACTATTGACGACGGAAGTGACATAGCGCGATGCATCAGTGAAACAGTCTCATGTATTAAGTTTGATCAAAACGATTTCAAGAAGAATCTTGACAACGAGCTGTATCTTTTCCCGGGCATGCCCAATACAAGATTGACGAATTTTCTACCCATGCTCAATTACCTTGATCAGTTAAATAAACCATCCGTGTTGTTTACTGGAATCGGAGGAGATTATGCGTGGGGCAAGGATCCCAATGATAGTTATTACGATTATGGAGCGATTTCCCTGTCCGAAATCAGACTGAAAGCGGGATTTATTCATTGTTGTTTTCTTTCATGGTTGAAAAAATTCAGACCTTTGCTTTTAGAAATAAGCAACTCGAGAGAAATGAAAAGATGGTCCATAAGAAGCATCTATGACAGACCTATCCCCCGCAGAATCCTGGAAGAAGGTGGAGTTCCCAGAGAAGCCTTTGGATATGTGAAGAAAGGCGGGTGGAAATTTTGGCTGATACCAAATCGGCCTTATGATCCGCGATTGCGAAAGGAATACTATAAATTTTTAATAACAAACAATCTATGCACAAGACAGGAGATATTTTTTTTCCCGATAGTATCTGTTTTGTTCTGGACTCGTATGATTATAAAAGCTGTATTATGGCGAATGAGTGGTTCTAAGAGCAAATTTGAGTATGCAAAATCTCCATTTTCCAGTATTGCACACTCAACATTTCCCTGGGCTGTTAAAGTTCTTGCAGACCAATACAGAGAGAATATAGTTTTTTAGACGAAATTCATTTGATCCATGGCGAATATCGCCAGGAGACGTTCCTGAAGATAGCGGATAATCTTTTAAAATGCTGCTTTCTGAGATTAAATAAAAACCTCAAATTATCAGCACGATCAAAAATAAAGCCAGAGTCTTGATCTAGTTACCCTGGCTTTATTTATCTTTGTTACTAAAAAATGAAATCAGATGTTAAAGTTAAAAAATCTTATACAACTCTTTACACTGCGGTTGGAGGACATTCCCTGGCAGGAGGGCACTTCGTGATCAGAGGGGGACACTTCGCAGATACTGGAGGACACTTAAACCCCCCGCATGGAGGACACACATGAAAAATCTTCATACCTTTTCTCCTTTCATTTTTAAATTGGTTAAAATGAATATGGTTATATTTTAATTTTTTGTTTAAATTTGTCAATAGAAAAATTTGCTAAAAAAATTTGCTAACAAGGACAAGTAAATGATTAAATTTGATTTTTTAAGAGGGATATTATACAGAATCTGTCATGAAAAAGAACAATTTTGCCCAACAGAATGTTTATAATGGCCTGGCGCTGATCGCCGATCCGATTCATCAGTACATCCTTTTCACCGTGCCTGAAAACAGAACCGCCAAAGAAACAACGGAGCAGAGCATCATCGATTCTCCATGGATGCAGCGGTTGCGGAGAATTTATCAACTGCAAAGCGCGCGCTGGGTTTACCCGGCGGCGGAACATTCGCGTTTTCAGCATTCACTGGGCACGATGCACATGGCCGGAGAATTTGCCAAAAGCGTCTATCCGAGTTTATCCGCTGTTTGCCGTGATGTCCCGTCCTGTTATTATGTGGAAGAGCTGCTGAGACTTGCCGGTTTATTGCATGACATCGGACACGGGCCGTACGGTCATTTCTTCGATGATAATTTCTTAAGCGACTGGGGGCTGACGCACGAAACAATCGGACAAAACATTATCGTCAAAAAACTGGGCGCCGACATTGGCCGTATTCGGAGAAGTCCTTCCGGCGGGTTTTCGCGTGGCGAAGTGATGGACGCGCGCCGGGTGGCTTTCTTAATCAAGATGCCAGAAGCCGGAGAAGCGGAAAGGCAGCCTCGCTGGTTGCAAATGCTCCGGCATTTATTTTCCGGCGTTTATACCGTGGACAATCTTGATTATGTGCAGCGTGATGCTTACATGACCGGATTTTCCCTGGATATGGTGGATATTCCCCGCCTGCGCTACTACACTTTTTTTACAGAAGAGGGCCTTACCCTTCATCAGTCCGGTATTTCCGCTTTGGGAAGATTTTTAAATGCCCGACTGAATCTCTACACGAACGTTTATTTCCACCGCACGACGCGCGGGCTGGATTTGCACCTGCAGGAAATTTTTCATGACACCATGCGATTCATTCTGCCCGGCAATCCCCTGGACCATCTAGATGATTATCTGCAATGTGATGAATGGAATTTATTCAATCACGTCCGTGGCTGGCAGGGAGAGAAAGACAAAACGAAACAAAAGTTGGCTGCTGAATGGAAAAAACTTCATGACCGGGAAGTGAAATGGAAGATGTCTTTTGTGGCAGAAATTTCACTGGATCAGATGCAGCGTGGTGTCGGTTTTGCCAGAGCGGCGGATTATGAGAAGAAAATCAGGGAGAGTCTGCCGAAGAAATTAAAAGACCTTGCCCTGAAGGTGGATCTGGCGACGCAGGATCCGCGACCGCTCAACCCCATCACCGAAAGGGAAAAGCGAATCAATATTTTTAATCCTGTTACGCAAACGACATCCCCCGAGCCCCTGCTGGATATGTACCGTTTTATACCGGCGCGCGTGATGCACTTCAGGGTGTTTTCGATTAATCACGATCATGACGCTGAATTATCCGCCGCCGCGGAACGGGTTCTGGGAAGCTCGGGAAAATCATCCTTGACGAATATTTGACATGGCCGGTAATTCTGAAACGACAGATATCACGCTTTTTGTGCGCACGTCCGGAGAGGAAATCGCGCTCTGGGACCGTCAGCGTATTGTGGATGCATTGGTGCGCGAAGCAGAAATTGATCGTCAGGTGGCTGATGAGATATCCCGGGAGGTTGAAAAACAAATTGTCGCTTCGGGGGTCAGTTTGCTTACCTCCGCACTGATTCGTGAACTGGTTAATGTCCGGCTGATCGAGAAAGGACTGGAGAAAGAGCGCAGGCTTCATGGCCGCTTGGGCTTCCCGCTTTATGATGTGCGTCAACTGATTCTTCATCAGAACAAACAGGACGCCAACATTCCCCATTCTCCCGAAGCGACCAATCTCATCTTCGCGGAAGGCATCAAACGGGAACTGTCTCTTTATGATGTTTTTTCGGCTGATGTCGGCGAAGCGCATATCGCAGGTGACCTGCACATTCACGCGCTCGGTCACATTGACCGACCCTACATCTGCTGTCAGTCACTGGAATATCTGAAAATCAATGGATTGAATCTGCCGCAGGCGATCAATTCCGCAAATCCCGCGAAATACGCCGAAGTCCTGTTGGCGCATATGGTGCGCTTCAGTTCCGTTTTGCAGGGACATTTTGCCGGCTCCATTGGCTGGGACGCCGTGAATATTTCGTTTGCGCCTTATCTTGCGTCCATGACGGACAGGGACGTGAAGCAATTCGCGCAAATGCTGATCTATGAATTCTCCCAACTTGCGGCGACACGCGGCGGCCAGGCGCTCTATACCGATATCCATTTATATTATGATATGCCTTCCTCGTGGGCGAATCTTCCGGCCATCGGTGCGGAGGGAAAACCGACTGGCAAGATTTACAGGGATTACATCCCGGATGTCCGGCGTTTTGCCCGTGCCATCCTGGAAGTTTTTGAAAAAGGAGATGCCAAGGGCAAACCTTTTATTCTTCCGCGTCCCCTGTTGCATATCACAGAGAATTTCTGGAAGCATCGGGACATTCATGAATTTCTGCTTTTGGCCTGCAATGTGGCCAATCTGATGGGCAACGCCTGTTTTGTTTTTGACCGGGAAGAACAATCGCTGCCATCAGATTTCAGAGAGGAAGAACGCGACAAGCCGTGGCTGAACCGTTTGGCCACTATTCAAAACGTGACCCTGAACCTTCCGCGGCTCGGTTACAAGGCCGGTGGTGATGAAGAGAACTTATTTGCGTTGCTTGGAGAACTGATACAAAAAGCGGCGAAAGCTCATGTGCAGAAGAAAGATTTTCTGGAAAAATTGCTTTCTTACGCAGAAGACGGGCCGCTGGCCGTTCTGGCCATGAACCATGACGGATATTCTTTTTTAAGGATGAACCTGGCCAGTTATGTGATCGGGATGGTCGGGTTGAATGAACTGGCGCAAATCCATACAGGAAAAGAACTGCATCAATCACCGGACGCGCTGGAATTCGGTTTGAAAGTTGTTGATTTTATCCGGCGGGAAGCCGGACGCCTGAGCAAAAAACTGAAAGTAAAACTAGTCCTCGGTCAGTCACTGGCGGAAACAACGTCGTATCGTTTTGCCCGGCTCGATTTACGTTTTTTTTCTCCAACTGCCGGTCGTTACATTAAAGGACATGTCGCGGAGGGGGCGATTTATTACACCAACTCAACGCATCTGAACGTGGCGGCGGATATTACCCCCATGCAGCGAGTCATTCAGGAAGGTCGTTTTCACCAGCATCTGGAGGGAGATGTGTTCACCCATATCCAATTAGGAGGTTCCAATCCGGGCAGGGAAAAACTGAGCGAATTTGTCAAAAGAGTTTATTTTGATTCCGTCAATCGTCAGATTGATTTCAATCCGGAATTCACCTTTTGTTCTTCATGCGGCAAAACAATCAGAGGATTGCACGAAAAATGTGTTTACTGCGGGTTACCGGATGTGGAGGGCATTGCCCGTCTCTCAAAATATTTCAGCAAAACGTCCAGTTGGAACAAGGGTAAGCTTGCCGAGCTGAAGAACAGAAAGATAAACGATAATTTTGATAAGTAGAGTGAATGAATAAGGGCGTCGATGCGGGAAGAATCTTTGGATCGGATAGGGGATGTTCCTTGTTTTCATGGAAGTGCTTATCGAAAAGAGAATATTCATTATCGATAAATACTACGTTATTTCAATAACTTCGACAGTAATGCGCCACGGCGGATTTTCAAGGTGCAAAATTCATCATATTCTGAAATATCAATTTGACAGTTTCCGTTGATTTAGATAAAGACTGATAGTCATAATTTTGCGGGCATAAGCAAAAACGAGTATGAATGGCAGTAAATGAACAGCGGCTTGAAAAGGTTCAAGGTCTTGCAAAGGGTGGGCCTGAAGACGGATCGGGATAGAGAGCTGTGAATCTTACACTTAAGGGGATTCTTTTCATTTTGTGCCTTTAATTTTCAATAGGAGGAATTCGATATGGCACACAGTAATTGGTTGTATCAGACACGGGACATCATGTTCCAGATTAAAGAATGGCTTGGCGTCGATAAGCTCTTAAGCCTTGATGCTTACAAAGACTACTACGGGATGGACGACATCAACAGCATCCTCGATGTCAACTATAAAGTCTGCCGCGACGTGATGTGTCCGGCCAACAAAGACGCCGACGAACCCGGCGCGAAATTTGTGGGCGGCAAGGAACGCGCAGTGGTGACCCCGGATTCATTCAAGACTGTTTATAAAACCGTGATGGATGCGGAGCTGGGGCCCCAGTTCGGTTACCGCGGCGAAGGCAAAATACCGCTGTGCTGGTATGCGCCGATTCTGGAGATGCAGTCTGCCGCTTCGCCGTCGATCGTCATGTTCTGGTGCCTGACGCAGGGCGCGATCACCGTGCTCCAGGAATTTGCCACGCAAAAACAGCAGGACCTGTTCATCCCCAAACTGCGGACCGGCGAATGGGGCGGCACCATGGGGCTTACCGAACCGGGCGCAGGCTCCGAAGTCGGCGCGGTGCAGAGCAAGGCGTTTCCCACCGACACGCCCGGCAAGTATAAGCTCACCGGAACGAAATGCTTCATTTCTTCCGGCGACCATGACCTGTGCGAAAACATCATCCATCTGATGCTGGCCAAGACGCCGGGCGCCAAGGAAGGCACCGCCGGCATATCGCTGTTCATCGTGCCCAAGTTCTGGGTCAACGACGACGGTTCGCTGGGTGCCTGGAATGACGTCACCACCATGGGCATTGAGCACAAACTGGGCATTCACGGTTCGACGACCGCCACTCTTTCGATGGGTGAAAACGACAACTGCTACGGCTGGATGGTGGGCGAAGCGGAAGTAAAAGATGGACGAGGCGTCGGCATGAAGCAGATGTTCGCGTATATGAACGAGGAACGCCTGAACACGGGATTGTTCTCGCTGGGCTGCATTGGTTCAGCCTACTACGCCGCTCTGGACTATACGAAGCTGCGTGTGCAGAGCAAACATTCCACCAATCCCAAGGGCCCCAGCGTCCGGATCATCGAACACGAAGATGTCCGCCGCATGCTTTTATCCCAGAAGTCCATTCTGGAGGCCTGCCGGGCGCTTATTTACAAGTCCTATCTTTACCGCGACCTGGCCGTTGATGCCGCCACACCTGAAGAGCGGGAGTATTATGACGATATGTTTGCGATCAACAACCCCATGTGCAAGGCCTATACATCCGATATGGCGAGGCTCGCCACCGGCGATTCCATCCAGTGCCACGGCGGCTACGGCTTCACGGAAGAGTATGCCCCGGCGGAACTATACCGGGATGTTGTGATTTACGGAATCTGGGAAGGCACCAACTTCATCCAGGCTCAGGATTATACCGGCCGCAAGTTCACCATGAAGGACGGCGCACCGTTCAAAAAATGGGTGGACCAAATCGACGAATTCGTCGCCGGCAGGAAAACGGACGAATTCGCGGCGGAATTCGCGATGATGGCGGAGGCCATGGCGGCTTTCAAAGAGATCGTCAACATGAATGACGCCTGGACGAAGGGCGACAAGCAGATGAAACAACTTTTTGCCACCCGGACTCTGCATGCAGGCGCCAGAGTTTACTGCGGCATGCTGCTTTTGGATCAGGCGCTTCTGGCGTCGGCCAAGATGAAAGAGAAGGGCGCAATCGATGCCGATTTCTACAAGGGCAAAATTGCCACGGCCCGGTTCTATATTATGAATCATGTTCCCGATATTTTCGGATATCTCAAATCGATGAAGTACGGCGACCGTAGCGCCATTGATATCCCCGAAGAAAGCTTCATGTAGGGCGTACTGACGGGTGTAAAGACAAGAAAATTGTCGGGCATGAGATAATAAAAACTCAGTTCAAAACGGGATTAGCGGAAAGGCAGGATCAAAATGATCCTGCCTTTCTTTTATCTATACAGCATCAAGACTGAAGATTATCCTGCCTTTCAATTGGGAATAGTTATCTTGATAGCTATTCGGAGGATATTATCGCCTTGACAATATTTGTCATTATTCGTAGATTAACTTAAGTAATTGATTTTCTGCTTAAAGCCTGTACGTTGACTCCAAACTGAAGATTTTAATAAAGAGAATCAGTCCAGGTTAACGTAACTGACTGATCAATTTCAGATACTGAAGTTTAAAAATGAATTCTTATCAACAATAATGCTTTTTAAAAGAAATCAATATTCCGGAAGAAAGGCAGATGAATGACAAAATCGGCTGGAAAAGAAAAGGATTCTTTCAGACACGAAAAGGAATGCCCTTCCAATCAACTTAAAAAGAAAATAATTGATCTGGAAAAAGCCAATCAACAATTGCGTATCCTGGTAGAAGATTATCGATCGCAATTTGAGAACGTAACGGATGTTGTGATCCTTGTTGGCGCCGATTTCAACCTATTGAGCCTATCTCCGAGTGTTGAGAAATTATTGGGATACAAAGTCGAAGATTTAATCAATCGACCTGTGTTCGAGTTAAAACATATCTTTACCCCTGAATCTTTTCAGCGAGCGACGGACAAGGTAATCAAGGTACTCAAGGGTGAAAATGTTCCGGCAGGACATTATGATTTTATCACTAAAGATGGAACCTTAAAGCATGTGGAACTGCAGAGTTCTCCCTTGATCCGCGACGGACGCATTCAGGGAGTGATTTCTGTCGCCCGTGATATTACCAAACGTAAAGAAGCTGAAATCAGCCTATCCAAATCTGAAAAGAGATTTTCCTCAATTTTTCATTTCAATCCTGACCCCATCGCCATCACCGAGATGGCAACCGGGAAAATAATTGACGTGAACGAGGCCTTTCTGAATTGGACGGGTTATTCACGCGAAGAAGTTATCGGCGTTTCAACGCAGGATCTCCATATATGGAACAATCCGGATGATCGCGAGAAAATAATCGGCGAATTGCAGAAGTCGGGAGAAGTGAAGAACGCAGAAATTAACTTGAGACAGAAGAACGGAAACTTAAGACAGATGCTTTTCTCTGCCAGTTTCGTTGAAATTGATCAGGACCGCTATCTTTTAACGCTTGCTCACGACATTACCCAGCGAAAACAGGCAGAAGAAAAACTGCGCCGTGAAGAACAGCAGTTCCGGGCTCTTGCCGAGCAAACTCCCGATATGATTGTCCTGATCAACAGGGACATTAAAGTTACTTACGTTAATCCGGCAGTGGAAAGATTTCTGGGACGCAAGCAGGAAGAAATCATCGGCAGTTACTTGTACACTTATCCTCACCCTGACGATCTGGATCTAGTGGTTGAGATATTCACCACATTTTTCAAAGATACGAGTCCTAATGTTCAGCGGGCTGAAATACGCCTTCGCGACAAGGACGGAGCATGGCATATCGTGGATGCCGTCGGGACAAATCTGGTGCGTGATAATGTTGCTGAAGCGGTTATTGTGAACCTGCGTGACATTACCGATCGCAAAAGGGCAGAGGAAAAACTGCTGCTTATTCAAAAAGCGGTGGAAGATTCCGGCGATGCCATCGCATTAGCCGACGCTCAGGGGAATCATTTTTATCAAAACAAATCATTCACCCGCCTTTTAGGATACACGGTCGATGAACTCAAAGTTAAAGGGGTAGCACAAACCGTTTACGCAGATCAGGAGGTTGCACGGGATGTTTTTGAAACAATCATGAATGGAGGTTCATGGAGCGGAGAAGTGGAGGATATTGCAAAGGATGGCAGAAGATTGACGGTTATGCTCCGTGCAGATGCTATCAAAGATGAAACCGGTAAAATTATCGGACTTTTAGCAATCAACACAGACATTACTGAACGCAAACAAATGGAAAATGAGCTGCGGATCAGTGAAAGTAATTTTCGCCATTCTCTTGATGAATCTCCACTGGGGATACGCATATCAACCAAGGAAGGTGAAACCATTTATGCCAACAAGGCGATATTGGATATATACGAATATGGCAGCATTGAAGAACTGAAAAATACATCCATCAAGGAACGATATACCCCAAAGAGCTATGCTGAATTTCTGGAGAGAAAGAAAAAAAGATTAAAAGGGGAATTTGGCCCGTCTGAATATACAATAAGCATTGTGACGAAAAACGGCCAAATACGCCATCTCCAGGTCTTTCGCAAGGAAATCTTTTGGGACGGTAAAAAACAATCTCAAATTATCTATCAGGATATAACCGAGCGCAAGTTGGCGGAAGAGAAACTTCAACAGACGCTTGATAGTCTCAAAAAAGCGGTTGGCACGACGATTCAGGTCTTAGTATCCGCTTTGGAAGCCCGGGATCCCTATACGTCCGGTCACCAGTCAAGATCTGCCGATTTGGCATGTGCCATTTCAGCAGAAATGGGATTACCTGAAGAGACGATTGAAGGAATCCGCATGGCTGGCACGATTCACGACATCGGGAAATTATCCGTCCCCGCAGAAATACTCACAAAGCCAACAAAATTGACAAACCTGGAGTTTTCCCTGATTAAAGAACACCCACGGTGCGGTTACGAAATGCTTAAAGATGTTGAATCTCCTTGGGCCTTAGCGGAAATAGTCCATCAGCATCACGAGCGAATGAATGGAACCGGTTATCCCAGAAAATTGAAAGGCCATGAGATTCTTCTAGAAGCCCGTATTCTGGCTGTGGCAGATGTTGTTGAGGCCATGGCTTCTCATCGTCCCTACCGGCCTTCCTTGGGCATCGCAGCTGCTCTTGATGAGATCGAAAAAAATAAAGGGATTCTTTATGATGCAAATGTTGCAGATGCCTGTCTGAGATTATTTAAAGAGAAAAACTATCAGCTTGCATAATATAAGGAACTCATTTTGTAAAATCAAACTTTCAACCCGTTAGCATTAATTCAGACGACTGCTTATTATTGTCGATAAATGAACTCAGCGACCATTTCATTATGAATTACCGCTTATAAAAACGGCAGTGGCTTTTCCAGCCGATAAACCAGCGACTGGCAGGACGCCAGAAGCTTTCCTGAGTTATCAGTCGCGCGGATGTCATAAGCGGCGGTTTTCTTTGTACGGTTAATTTCCTTGGCTTCGGCAGTAAGCAAAGCACCCTTTTCGGGAGATGCCAGATAATTGATATTCATATTTAAAGCGACGGCCATTGTGCCGTGAGAATTAGAGGCAACTTCAAAAGCCGCATCTATCAGCGAAAAAATCGCTCCGCCGTGAGCCATCCCGAATATATTTTCCATATCTTCTGTAAAAATCATTTCCGTCCTGGCGTAACCTTCCTCAATTTCAACTAGCCGCAGACCGAATTTTTTCGCGAAAGGTTCCCTCTGCACTTTTTTGAAAATAGCTTCTCTGAGCTTTTCGTTCATGTTTGTCTCCTGAAATTTCCGTGAATGGCAGTCTTATACATGATTGCGGTGGTTATAGTCAAAAAAAAAGGGAAGGGTATATATAGATTATAAAATTGAACAGCGTTTTCCTGCTTGTTTAAAGAACATCCAATACTACTTATAGTGTCATCAATCATCATAATCCACCATATATTGATTTTTTTCTTGATTTTCAGAAAAATTTAGTGTAAAATAATTACAACTTAGGAGAAGAACCGCTTCCAAAAGAAAAGTAGTTGGCGGATCACCCAAAAGTGAATCTTGAAGCAAACGCAAGATGAAGCGGTTGCCGAGGTTAACCAAATTTAGAACCATTAGCTAAAAGGCGGGTCATTACGAACCCGCCTTTTTTATGGGTCAGTCTCATTTTGTTGTATCATGTGCAGTATTAAATTAAGTGCATCAGCGTTTAATTTCCATTTGTTGGGGTTGTCCGTTTATGCCGCCAATATTCAAAAACCCCTGGCAACACTGAAATGATAATAATTGCGATAATAACGAGTGTGAAATTATTTTTAACAGTGGGAATTCCACCGAAAAAGAAACCGGCCAAAAGGAAAAGACATATCCAGGAAATGCCACCGATAATATTATAAGTTATAAATCTGGCATATGTCATAGATCCAATGCCTGCGACAAAGGGGGCAAAGGTACGGATGATGGGAATAAAACGAGCAATAATAATTGTTTTGCCGCCGTGCTTTTCGTAGAACTGATGCGTTCTCAAAAGATGTTCCTTTTTAAAAAATCGACTGTCCTGATAATGAAAAACTTTGGGACCGAGAAAATTTCCAATCGCGTAATTGACGGAATCACCGGCGACAGCGGCAATGCAAAGCGAAAACAATAAAATCTCGATGTTTAACGCGCCCTGAGCGGCAAAAGCCCCCAGCGCGAACAACAGTGAATCACCGGGCAAAATGGGCGTGACGACAAGACCCGTCTCGCAGAATATCACCAGGAACATAATCACATAGGCCCAGACACCGAAACTCTGGATGATCATTGGCAGATATTTATCCAGATGAATAAAGAAATCTACAAAATAAATTATGAAGTCCATAAAGATTTATTTGGGGAATCCTTTAACAATCAAAATGAAGCCATCGTATAGAGAAGAACTGTGGGGATGTCAACTTAAAAAAGCTTAACTTTCCATAATTTCTAATCACGGATAACGTTGGATCAAAGAACAGAAAAAAAGCAAAAGAGAAAACTCCTTGTGAAGTATTTCTCTTTTGCCCGACACCATATCTTTTTTCAACAGTACAATAATTTTTAATAGTCACCGGAAAAATTTTAGAAGCGAAATTTTAATCCCAGGTTGACCATGCTGGTTCGGAAATCAATGTCTTCATTTTTTTGCTCTGAGTCATTTTCAAATTCCAGTTCTGTCGTAAAGTATCGATAACCGATATCAATCGCCAGATTTGGTGCCAGATCAATTTCTACACCGGTCAGCAACTGCCAGGCATAGGCGGTATCGTCTTCTCCGTTAATTCCTTCCGATTCTTTGAATGAAATTTCGTAGTTCGAAAATCCAATGCCGAAGCCCCAGTAAGGATGGATGATTCCAACGGGAATTCTTGCGTAAATATTAAACATTAAATTGTTAAACTTAATGTCCCCCACCGTCGTATCGTAAAAATTAAGGTCAGGATTCATGTAGCCATATTCCAGTTCCAATCCTAACGCTCTCATGTAAGGGTGGTTGTAACCGATCTTTGCTCCCCAGACGGCAGATTCATCAATGTCCAAATCGATCTCGTCCGTGTGACAATCCCAGCCATCGCAAAAATCCTCACTTAAACTGGGATTGATGGTGTAAGCGCCCCATATGCCAAAATAACCTCCAATCTGATAGGGATAGCCTTCATGCTGGGCGAATGCTGATTTTAAAGGAAAAGCTGAAAGCAAAATGGCTATGACAAAAATAAAAACGGTTTTTTTGTTCATTTGAGTCTCCTTTCCTGATTCTTTGTTTTTATTTTAAATCTTTGCGCTTCACTTTTCAATTTGTTTTTGAATCTTAAGATGATTTATTTTCTCTAATGATGAATTGTATTCAAGATTGCAATGAGTAAAGAAACCCCCTCAAGGTATGGAGGCCTTGAGGGGGCATATTATAGCAGATCATTTGTTTTTTTGAACGGAGTTTCCACTCCTTTTGCCTGATGATCCTGTTTCAGTGTTTAGCTGACGATCGTCTTG
>Ga0208040_1000504_pt1 | contig 45857 bp, 67 predicted proteins | sample AD_UKC083_MetaG_FD_184431 | JGI IMG/M metagenome (GOLD analysis project Ga0208040, IMG submission 184431) | Active sludge microbial communities of municipal wastewater-treating anaerobic digesters from USA - AD_UKC083_MetaG (SPAdes) (version 2) | ecosystem: Engineered > Bioreactor > Anaerobic >...
AGAGAACCAGAAACGCAGTTCGGAGCTTCGCTCCTCACATCTTAGAGAGAAAAGAGAAAGAAAAATTTCTTCTTTCGCCGCCATGCGTCGAGGTGTCGCGGCGAAGTAACGTAAACTATAAAAATTGCCACTCATGAGAGTGGCAAAGGTTATAAATAATTACAAGGAAATTTCTGTTCAAAACGTTCTTAAGCCTCCTCAGCCCAAAGCCATACAATATCACGAGTTGCGAGCATATAAATCTGGTTGAGCTTAAAACGCTCCGGCTTTTCTGTTACGACTTCGATATGTGCTGATATGCCGTAGAGTGATTCACGAAACTTTTTACCATTGCCGGAAATAATTTCCGAACTAACAACTGTAAAACGCTCCTTGCCATCTTCGTCCTCAACCTTTCTTAACTTTGTTAAATAAAATCTGAATTTACTCTTAGGGTATAAAAGTCTATCCTCTCTCATAATAAAACCTCCTCAATCCCAAAGGCACGAATAAAACTCAGTAAAGAGCTTCATCCCTTTGGCAATAATTTTCTGTTCTTTTGGTGTAGGAAAATCCTTTACCAAGTAAAGGTAGAATCCCTTATCATTTTATTAAGCACTGAATTCCAATGCTCCGCCGCCTTGCGCTCAGTGATTTGATTACTGTGCCAACCATAGTTCTGAAGGAAACACCCTGACACTCCCCAACTCATATCACGATAGTTAACAAGTCTTACCAAAATGAAGTAGCAAATCTCTGCATCTAAGTTCCACATTTCCTCAAAATGGAACCCGTTGAAGTCATAAAATTCCTGTGATGCAAGATAGCGTTTCCCATCGCTTGGCTTTAAACGACAGGGCTTATAGCAATTCTTCGCTCGTTCAAGCGTAATCTTCCCATCTTTCATGCGGCATCACTCATGAATATAGTTGCCGTCCTCAGCGAACATGCTCAGAGTTAATCCACTTCTCAAAAACAGAATAAATTTCGGCGCCAGACTCAACCCAAATATCATCGCCCCACTCAGCAGACGCAAGCATACAGCCCATAATAGACTTTGCATTTACACGATACTTGCCGCCCCGACTGATGAGGGATACTTCACCAACGATATTCTGTGCCTTCTGACAAAAATCAAGACAATCTCTCTGTCCAAGTAATTCAATCTTATATCTCATTTGTTAAATTCCTCCTTAATAATTCTTTTTACTTCGTCTTCTTCAAACACTACGAGTGCTGAGCTTGTGATAAGCCAAATTAGTCTGCCTAAAAAATAGCAAAGGCTATGTCTGACAATTGAAATAATTATCAGTCCAATGGGGCAAAGGAAAGATGATTTAAGTGTGTTTTCAATTATAACTCTGTTCGGATTTATCACTCTTTTCATCTCCTTTGATATAATCATTATATCAAAAATTATTTAAAAAGTCAAGTATTAAAAAGAAAAGAGAGGGACAAGCCCTCTCTTTAAATCAAAATAAATATTTCTTACTCCCCTGTACCAGGAATAGATGGGTCGCTATTAGGTGCTGACTCAGGAGTAATTTCCTCGTTAATAGCTGCTGTAACAAGTGTAATTTCCTTGCGGACTCTTGCAAGCTCTGACTGAAGTAAATCAACTGGGTCCTTAAGAGCTACTCTTGTTTTAGTATCGTCAACTACATATGTGCCTTCTTCAAGCTCCTCAATTGGTTTTCCACAAACAAGGTTTGCATACATACCCTTTGCAGGCTCGCCGTCAAAGTCAGTAATGTTCTCAGTACCAAACTGGTAACTGTTAGGACCAATTGTGACAATAACAGGACGATTCTTCTGCTCGAAGTCCTTAATCATCTGAACTAAAGTCTTAGTCTTCTGAGTAAGTTTTGCCAATCTCTTAGAACATTCATCTACCTTCTCAGGTCTTGGACATGGGTAAGGAGGAATGTATGGTGGAGGTGGTGGAGGACATGGACGAGGGTACTTACCAGGAATTGGAGGCACGGGCTCAATCCACCCGTAAGGATATGGTAGGTAGTGTGGATATACATCCCAATCAATTGGAGGTGGTGGAGGAGGTGGGAATGGTACAGGGTGTGGATGCCAGCCCGGAAGTGAAGGTACCGCATAATCTACTCCATTGAAACATGTCTTCTTATATGTGCTCATTTAATTCACCCCTTTATATAAAGAAATAAATTGGACCTTAAGCCGCCCAATCGAGAAATATCTTTCTCGCATATAAAGTAGTTTTGCCGGAGTTTTCGTCTAAGAAAAGTATTCCCAAGTTTTCCTGAGAAGATAGTGGAATAATAGACTATATATAAAAATAACCTGCCCCATTAAAAGGGCAGGTTATTAGTTTTAAGAAGGTAAATTAAGAAGTGGCAAAATAATATCGTTAATATCATCTGCTGAATGGTCATGATAGTCATCAAGGATTCCACATTCAGCTCTTGTCAATCTGCGTCCCCTAATAGTATCTGACTTTTGCTCAGGAAGGTCCTTCTCTATTACCAAAACTTCACCAGTCATTTCTTTCTTTAACTTAATTTTGTGCATTGTAAAAGTAGCTTCAAGGTCAGACCCCTCGTGATTCATTAAAAATTTTAAAACATTATTCTTTGCTTCATCAAAATTCTGTTGAAGTTTTTACTGTGCCATATACATAGCTTGTCCCCTCAAACCAATCTTTAATATCTTTGTATGTAATCATGTGTTACCTCCGTTTCCATTATATCCCCAAGTATCTGCATGGTAGAGTGCAATATAGTCTCGCTCCTTTTCGTTAAGCTCTTCTGGCGCGCAAGTAGCGAGGACTTCAAAAGTAAAATTCTCTGCTCCATCTTCCCACATCGCCGCATAGAGTTTGTTCTATGTGCCCGGCTCCGCTTTAACCCCTCGCTTTAAATGGGTACGCCAACGTTCTTTGAAAGCCTGTCTTGTTTGTCCAATATAGCAACGCCCATTTTCAAGATTGGTTATTTTATAAATACCACACGCTGCCGCCTCACTTGACACGACTCGTCCGACCATCTCTGTGAAAGGTTTCTCGTAATAGGTTTTATAAATGAGTTTATAAATAATGGTTGGGTCATGTAATTCTCCTGCAATTTTCCTGAGTTTTTTCACATCCTCCTAAACTTCTTCGGAGAGGACTATTCGATAGAAATTTTTGTCTTGCTTAATTTGTTCTGCTCGTTTATATTGTTCAATTATTTCTTGCTGTTTTGCTTTTTCTCTTTTAAGAACCTTTTCAAGTTCTTCTCGTCTTGCTTTTACTTTCTCTTGATATGCTTCAAAATCTGTATAGATTTCCTGCCTACGACTCTCATAGAAGTCAACAACTCCCTAAAGCTGTAATGCTTCATTCTTTGATTTCTCATTTACTGATTGAACAATTTGTTCTTCCAGTTCCTTCATTCGTATTTTATAGTGTTCTTCACTTGCGTGTAAATTATCCTACGCCTTTCGCAGGGCGGCAAGACTATTCTATCTCTGTATCTCACAATTATTTATGTACTCTTTAAGACTCTATTCAACCTTCTTTCTTTCTTCATCAATACGTATCTAATTTTCTTTACTAAACTACTTGCCTAAGTTTTCAACTTCTTTTTTAAAGGTTTCAGAATATTTGGAAGGACTCTCCTTCTTACCGACGAAAAGCCCTAAACCAATTGCACACAGTGAACCTGCTATAATAAATAGTAGCCACCACTGCATATTATCCCTCCTGTATCATTTCTGCTCCGCACATCGGACAGAATTTAAATGTTTTAATTCCGCCATTAAAACCACAAGCGCTACACTCTTCGCCGCCCATGTTAGCATAATAAGTTTGCCACTTTGCTTTTGGACGCCATACAAATTCTTTAAGCGGCTTATATCTGCCACACCCATTATGCTCAGGACAGGCTTCAATAGGACCTGTAGCACATTTGGGAACTAATACAGTATCAAGAATTTCCTTCTCTTCTTTTGAGATATTAACAGCACACATGAGTTCATTCTTCATACCAATAGCAACATTACGAATTTCAGCTTGCGCTCTTGAACATATACGTTCATTACAGAAGTGCATAAGTGCTCTTAAATTCATAGTTACATAAATAACAGTAGGGGTTGCGTTAGGTAAAACTGCTCTTGCATTTTCTGCTTTAACACCTTTTTCAATCATATCTCTATATGCAATCATAGACTCTGCGCAGCTTAACATTACAGGCTCAACTGCATCATGCTCAAGTCCATCAGTTACCCAGTCTACTGAGTCATATGTTACATAACGCTGACTCTGTTGAGAGTATGAAGCAATTCTATGACGCACGAGCTGGTGACTACAATTTCCACACCAACAAGCAATTCCATTTCTTCTTACAAAAAGAGTATGATTAGGAACCTCTACACAATAAACATAATCATTAAAAGGAATCTCTGAAAAGTGAGAATCTTTTTTGGTCACAATTTCATGATTTCTTTTTCCAGTCATAGAAATATTGATTATATAACAAGGATAATTATGTTTTATTTCTCGACCATTCCATATATGACTTTGTCCTACTCTATTATCAATATGATTAGTGGCAGTATATCCAGCAATAAAACATAAATTATAAATTTGTTCAGATAATTCTTTTGAAATAGTAAAAATTTTTCCACTTTTATCTTTTTGAATTGTTCCGTCTCCTAATATATATTCATCTATAAAAATTTTTGATAGTTTTTTATTAAAATTAGTAAAAATATCAAAAGGAATTTTTTTATTTAAAGACAGTCCTAAAGAAGAAAAATATTTTCCTAAAACCATATTTTTAAAACGTATAGACTTTCCATCATAATAAGGTTGTAATCCACAATTAGATACTATTTCCATAATATGGTCGATATTTTGAGTTTTTAATTGACTAATAGAAATAGTATAAGAATTTTCTTTTTGATTATAATATGTGCTTCCCTCTGCCAAATACCAAGCTAATAATTTATAAAAATTATCTCTTGGGAGTCTTAAATCGGAAAGCGTTTTTTCATATAACTCTCCATTTCTATTTTTCCTATAATAACTGTATCCTGGAATAGTAAAATAATCATCAACTTCTATATCATAATTAACAGTCTTTTTCATATAAAAACGTTTCACTTTTATATCCTCAGATGGACATAGATGATATTTATCTGGAACTCTTACATCATATTTTTTCATATATAAGTTATGATTTGGTGTTACTAACAAATCAATATTTTGAGATTTATAATAATGCATCAATCCATTATATTTATATTTAACTTGATTTAAGATGGGCTGAAATTCTGCTTCTTGAGTATCCTGATTTATTGTAAAAATCAAGTCTGTATTTTCAACATCACAAAAATGTTTCCATCCATTATTTGTTAATACTTCTGTCTCTCTATCAAAGCAGGCACGAGAAATTCCTTCTACTTTAAAAGTAAAACTACAATGTTCAAGAACAGACTGATGCCCTGACTTAATACATCCTTTTACAATTTTCAAGTCTGGTTCACTATCGTAACAAACTGCCGCAGCCTAAGCACAAACATATAACGGATTAGGTGTATATCCTACAAGTGTTACTTTCATTCTTCGCCTTCCTCCTTAATATCAGAACGAGTTTCAGTTTCTTCCATTGATTCAAATGCTTTCATGTTATTATAAATAGTAAGTAATTCTTCTGTGTTCAAAGGAGAATATCCCCACTTTATTGCGTCAGCAGAAAGCATCATATCTTTAATCATTCCCTCAATTGGATTTTCTCCATCAACAACGATTAAAGCATATTGTTTATAAAGGTCGAGTCTTTTAATTGGTTTAATTTCATAAAGGACTTCTTCACCAGTTGGAAGTTTATTGAACATAGGTACACCCCAAAAATGTTTGAAACCAATTTCTCTCCACTCAGCCTTTGTAAACTTCTCATTCAAGTGTTTTGATGTCGCAGTTTTAATACCGTTAAGCCGTGAGAATATAGATTTCATCTCTTCAAGAGTTCCATCTCCATTGTCACCCATGATAATTACATCATCTTCAGGCTTAACAACCCTATTCCAACTTCTTATTATCTCTGCGTTCATCTATGCAAAATTTGAATAGCCAAGTTTTTGTAGCTGTTCTTTATTGAATAATTTTAAATCTGCAATTATGTAAGTTGCCATACTTTCCCTCCTTACAATTTCTTTATTTTATTATATCAAAAATTTGAAAAAAAGTCAAGAAATCAAAAAAAGAGTAGTCATAAGACTACTCCTTTTGGTTGCGTGTTCCCATTTCGATATTTTCTGTTTTTGCCTTTTTACTTGTCTCGCTTACGCAATCGAGTTGCCAAGTCAATCACATATCTTTTCTAATGGGACATTAGACGGTACGGAAATGATTGTAAACGCCATCTCCCTGCCACTGATTACAAGTCCAATTTGCGAACTCTTGTGGATGATTAAAGTAATAATCTACGGCATCTGACATTGTTGAATAATGAACACTTCCTCCACAGAAGTAGTCATTATATTTATTGAAGCCCCATGGTGCACAAGTCTGGTCAAGTACACCTTCAACGTTGTTGGGCCAGCGTGAATCATTTACCATATTCATAACTGAAGCAACAATCTTAGCTCTTTCGTAGACACTTGTCATGCCGCCGTATTCGCTTGCAACAATTTTGCAAAGCAGTGTGTAATCTCCATCACTAATTCCCGTACTTGATACTGCAACTACAGGAGCAGGCTCATTATACTAAGTTATAATTTCCATGCCTGGATTACATTCACTACATTTTCTACATTCTAATCCTTCTGTATTCTCAATTTCATAACACTCACTATTTACCCAATGACAGGTAGAGCGATGTATATAATGTGTGCTTGGTTTAAACACAACATATTCTCTTTTAGGTTCTGCCGTTTCCTTTGCCGCCTCAGTAACTTCGGCAGTTGTTACTGGTTCAGTTTTAGCTTCAGTTTCTACTGAAGTTGTCTCTGTTACTGATGTTGTGGTTGAAGGTAATGTAGATGTGCTTGTGATAGAAGTTGTGGATGTACTTGTGGTAGTGGTACTTGTGGTAGTAGTTCCTGTAGTTACTGTTGTTACCTCTGTACCGTTTGCTTTACTTAATGTGCCTACTTTACAAGACGTAGTAAAACAAAGAACGGCAGTAGTAATTATTGCTGCTGCCGTAACTGAAATAACTGTAATAATTGTTTTTCTTTTCTTCTGATTCATTATAAAATTCCTCCTTTTCGTCCTTGCGGACTATAGGGGAACACGCATTATGCGACAAACAGCCGCAATTATTATGTAACAAAACTCAATAAATACTCAAACTTTTTCCTTCTTCATTAAGAACTATTGGCAGAATAAGGATGCTATCTTCAAGTTCAATAGCTATGAAACCTGAGATTCCATTAAGTGTTGTCTCGTAAAAATGAGCTATACATTTCTGACTCGATTCGAGTTGATAATATAATCGGACCATTATTTCCAAATCCATTTTCCATTGTAAAGTTACCTATCCCTCGGTATTATCAAACGCTTCACTTACAAGAAGGATTGCGTCTGTTAATGCCTAATAGATTTCTGTCACATGACAATACTTTCCTCGACTAAGAATGATAGCTTTTGAGGTTGATATAACCCCGTGTTCTTTTCCTTTAATTTGAAAGAAATTATCCAAGTATTCAAGAGCTTCTTGGGTAAACTATTCAAATTCCATTTTGGAAAGTTGTTTCTAATTATTTGCGATGAAGTTTATTTCATCAGCAATTTTCTTAGGCATATATACTTTCTATTCATTATCTTCATAGATAGTAACAAAGTCCATATACTCCACCTCTCAGAATTGAACTGACTTCTTTTCTGTTTTGGAGAATACATTACCAGCAAGATGTGCTTTATTCTTTGCTTTGCCGCGATAGGTACGAATAGATGGACACCAGTAAAGAGATTTCATTGCACGGGTTGCGGCAACATAACAAATTCTTCTTTCCTCTTCATTGAATGTTTTACAACCTACTACAACAACATGAGGGAATTCAAGTCCCTTTGCAGAATGAATTGTCATAATTTTTACTGCGTTTCTATTAAGTAAGTCACCCATCTGGTCGAGGTCAAGGTCGCCACGTTTAACAATTAAGTTTCTTATTTCTTTTGAATCGAGATACTCTTGTGCCGCTTCGACTTCACTATTTGTTCTACAAAGAACAACCCAGCCTGTCCAATCTTCTGTCCAAGTCATTTCTTCCGCCGCGTCCCTAAAGGTGCATTCATCAAGGAAGCCTGATTTAATAATAATTGGAATAGCCGCAGGTGAAATCTTTGGCATTGAATTAAGATAATTGTCTGCGAATCTTAAAATGTTTGCGGGATTACGATAATTTTCTACAAGCGGATACTTTTTAAAATTATCATCAGTTGCCAATTCACGAATGAATCGGTCTGTTGCCCCCCTGAAAGAGTAGATAAACTGTCTTTCATCACCAACATAGAAACGATTTTCTGCGAGTATGCGTGTAATAAAACTATATTGTATTGGGTCTGTATCTTGAAACTCGTCTACAAATAAATACTTAATTGCTGGATATTTTTCCCATGGAACAGTCATAGCCTTTTCAATAATTTTATCAAAGCGCTCTGTCTGAATGTAATCATATGTACTGATACCACCAATACCACAAATCTTATTTGCATAAGAATGAATAGTACCAATAAACATATCTTGACATTTGTCACCCAAACGCTTTCTCATTTCCTCTGCCGCCTGATTTGTAAAAGTAAAAGCGACAATGGAAGAGGGCTCAACGCCCTCATTCAAAAGTCGTTCTATTCTACCAATCAGCGTGCGTGTGTTGTGAGTTACAATAAAATCGTTCATTAGAAATAAATGTTCTGAATTTTCCACTTCAAAACATACCATCTCAGTTTGATAGCCCAAGTCTTCAATTTTACGAATAGATGTACGAGTATAATCTTTATGTTGTGGCATATCTTTGACTAATAATGCTATTTCTTTCTTTCTGGGCAGCCAAAATAATTTATATTTTTCACTGTTCGACATGTTAATAATTAAATTATAACAAGTTTTATGAGTATATTTTTCAGGACGATTATCTTCTGAAATACTACTTACATATCCTAATGAACCTAATACCTCTTGCACATCTTTTATTAAGAGTAAGCTGGTTGATGTAAATCTTATTATAGCAGTATTTTTATGATTATCACGAGAATCTTTAGTAATTGAACCACCTGTATCCATTAAACCTCGAAGTAATTCCAATCGTTGTTCAATATCTCCATATTTATATTCTTGTGGAATAGTTTTGTTATAACTATATTGACATACTTCAGAAGGCAATATATTTGTAGATAGTTTTTGTCCATTTTTAATAAAATTCCAATTAAAATTAGCAGGATTTTGATATAAACTATCTCCTTCTAATAATTCAAGGATATGATTTGGTATTTCATTATTTTCTGATGATAAAGTTAAATATGTATTTTGCATTGTACAGCCGTCACCAAGAAAAGCGCCAATTACATAAGGTGGAATAGTATACTTTTTTGTAGAGTATTGTACCGCTTTTGCAACTGGAATGTAAAATTGTGCACTCCGAGATGAGTTAATTAGTTTTTCTTTTAAAAGTTCATTAACGCTCATAGTTTTAAACTGATTTTTGTCTTTCCAAGTCGCTTTATGAATTGACCACAAATGTTCATTACAACATTTTGCTGTACGTCCATCTCCAAAAGTAAGTCTATATACCCATTTCTGTCCTTGCGGATATACTCCAATCACTTTTGTAGAATTACCATTCCTATCGAACAATAAATCTCCTATCTAAATATTTCCAGCTTTCTTTGCTCCGTTTGGCGTAGGTATAATTGTATCTGTTGGTATCGCTTTACCTGCTGCGGCGCACGCTAAACAGAGGATATTTTTATCATTTGCCGCAATAATATTTTTCTGTTGAACATTAAATTCCATTACGTAGTTCCTCCTTCTTACTGAACTACTATTATTATATCAAATTTTTTTGAAAAAGTCAATCTATTAAGTATAAATCCAGTCTGGCGCACTAAGTCCATCCGCAAGACTTGACTCTGCTGTGTCTACTGGAATGCTCATAAAATCAATTTTACCAGAAACAGGAACTGCCATAAATCCAGTATCATTATTATTTCGTGCCTTATTTACGCGGGCGTCTAATGGAATGTCTGGAGTCGTGCAAGGAGAAATCATACCCTCTCCTTCTTCTCCTTGGCTTTGTGAATAACCATTTGTATCAATTGTAATTCCTGGCGCCCAGCCAACTTGACATCCATCATTGAAGACATCTACATTATTTTCGCTTGCCCATCTATGGTCATAGTATTTAACTTCTCCAGTAAAACTTGTAGAGAAGACTACGTCATAAGTAACTTCCTCGTCAGGGTCTCCTTCATTTGTAGTTATACAAAAGCATTTTTCATTATTATCTGAAATAATTTTGAACTATCTCCATTTTCCCTTAAATTCTGGGCTGTAATAACAAGTTCCATCACACATATCCCAGTTAGAGTTGTCATAGAAAGAATCATATTTCTTAATTAAATTACAAGAAATGATTTTTCCAACTTCAACACTTTCACCATCTACTTGGATAGTCATTACGCCAGATTCGCCGTCGATTGTAACAGCATCAATATCATATGCTTGTTCATAAGAATCATCGGTTGGAGGAACCTCCAATGAATATTCTGAAGGAATGAAGTGGTAAATATGACATAAAGCACCGATATCCCAATATAGCACGCTACCACTACCAATCCATGGAGTTACTCCGATTGCTGTTGCAACATAGCAAGGCTGTGAAAGGTTATTAGATTTAATTAAATAATTTTTTACTGCAATAAGACCATGTTTCTTTAAGAATGCTTCGTTAATTTCTGTACAGCTTTTTTCAGTAGGGTTCTCGCTGAAACATAAATCAGTTGAACTTTGTCCAAGCTAATCTTTATCATATAAGTATGTTGACCAGTCATTCAAATAGAACTTAAGTTCACTTCTATTTGTATCAGGATTTATATCGCTGGTATGAGTTGTAACATTACCCCTCATAAGAGTATGTGTCTAATCACTCATTCTTGCAGTTTCAAATTGAATCATTCCTGTTCTAAGATAACTTCCGACCTTAATAACATGAGCAGTAGTGTTAAACAGATTATTAGAATGAGATTCTTTCATGGTTTTTGCTTTCCAAGAAGTAACCTCACCCATGTAATAACCAGGGTATCCAGCAGTTGGATTTCCACAAACAACTTCAAGATTTTCTGGAACAGCTCTTTTTTCATCATAATAACGTAAATAAACTATATTATTCTTAACAGCCTGACTTGTATAATATCCAAGTCTTCCAAGTACTCCGCCTCCTTCAATAAGCTGCGCGGCAGCATCATAAATATCAATATCAATACAGGTAAAATTAAAACCATTTGGCGTTGCCTAACAGCTAACCCAATTGTTAGATACAGAAGTCTATAGGCAACCATAAAGAATAAATCGTGCATAATCTGCTCTTGTTACTGAAGTCTTACTGAAAGGAGATGAATAATAAATACATTCGTCTTTTGATTGCTTTGAAGAATAAATATGAGAAGAGAAGCGAGGTAAAAGAGTTTCTCCTTCTTGAAGAGGTCTAAAGGCTCTTTCATATTTAGGAGAAATAATTATTTCTCTTGTTGGAGTCTCTTCATTGGGAGTATAAACGTTCTCAGGAATTTCAACAAGCTTATAAACGGTCCATTCTTTTGTACCCTGATGGTACATATAAACGCCAGGGTACCAGCTTGCTGCATAATAATTATGCTTATAATTTTCAAGACGAATATAAGGAATAATACAAAGATTTTTATCTGCATATCTTTCTATTAAATATGCAAGTCTCTTTTCTACCTCTGCGTCAAAATTTGTTCCACGAGTAACATTGAGATAGCCATGACCATCATCTTCATAAGAATACCAATCTACACTTACATCAATATCAATATAATCATACTATCTACCATGTTCATTATCTCTTATCTGTAATGGAAGGTGAATAATAGCAACTTCACTACCATTTTTCTTTTGTGTTGTTGCCGCGATGCCTGTCCAAAGATAAAGAATGTTTTCCCAAATTTCAGAGACTTCGCGAGTTAATCCTTCCCACATTTTAAAAAGAGGATTATCAGGGTCAAAAAGATAAGCACTAATAGCCGCAATAGTCTGTGTAATAACCCAGAAGTTTCTGTCAAGGTCTTCTATCTCAACTCTTCTACCATATTGAGGCATAAGGAGTCTTATCCAATTTTTAAATGTAAGTTCTCCCTCTTCTTCACCAGGCGCAGGATTCTAAGGGGAGCGAGTGTATTGAAGCTTACTCTAATTTTTAAGAATATTATAAACCTCGTCACACTTACGAACATCATCATAGTTATCATTATCAATGTTCCACCAAGGTTTTACCCACTGGTCACCGCCACGAATCTCCGGAAGATTAAGTCCTGCATCGGCATCTTTTAAAACATTAACGGTGATATCATGTTCGTCGCCATCAATATTAAGAAGAACTTTATTTTCGTTCTACTCAAAATTTTTAATGAAAAATTCAATTAGTTTTTGCATTGACTCATTCCAAAAACTATCTTCTCCTTCACTGATAAGCTCTTTTATATCATTATAAAGTGCGCTATAAATTGGAGTTTGTTCTAAATCTTTTAAATCTGCATTTTGAGTTATGAAACCCATCAAGGTTCTAATATCTTCATCTTCTATATCCTCTGGACCTCCAATATCATCTGCTATCCATCGGATTGGAGACTCCTCGCTCTTTAAAAGGGCGAGGAACTTCTTCCAAAAGATAGCTTCAGTTTGAGGAGTAAGATTAAGAGATTTAATTAAAACACTGATATCAGTAACAGTTTTAAGAGATTTAAACCATTTAATCTGTTCAGGCGTTGCTGCCATTATTACTCACCTCTCATATTTCATCTTCCCAGATATATGCTTGCCAGTCGGTTAATGAGTCACCATTCTGCATTTTTGCTCGACCATTATCTTTATACCTATCATAATTTCTTTCTTTTCCTTTGCTATATTTTTTGCCGCTTCCATTTAAGTTCATAAAGGCTACGTAATTACTTCTTAAATCATTAAAACCTTTTTCACTACCATTTAAAGTTGCACCTTTGGTCCAAGTTAATGCATCCGGCTACCACTCAGATGAATCTTTACGGCTATAAGTCTAAGAGCCCCATTGATTTTCGCCAGGACCGAAAGCAAGAATAGTCTGCCCCATGAAGATTCCACCATCGACATAATAGCCATCGGGATTTACAAATTCTGTTTTATTTAAGAATTCGTATATTTCTTCAATATCGTTCTAATAATCAGTGTCATTTTGAATATCAATTTCTTGCTAAATTGACGGCTAAGTGCCATGGACATCAGACCATCTTTTAGCATCATCATCACCTTCCCAATCATGAACATCACTTGGCATTGTATAAATTTTGTTTAAAGCTCTTACACTACCAAGATAATTAGGAGAGTTTACATCACTAAATATTGGAACATGCTGACCACCATAACAAGAAATAAACATAATTGACCAGTTAGTAGAAGTTAATTTATCATCCTCATTTCTTCTCAAAATGATAAATTCATTATCAGAATGATTCGTTCCGTATGATTTTTCATATCCTTCTTCATCTCTTGTATATATCCAGTATATACCATTAAAACCAAGCTGGTCAGTTACTAAAGGATAATAGTATTCTTGTTTTTCGCCCTTGACATAGAACATAATACCAAAGCCACAAGGAAGGCTATAACCAGCGGCGTAAGCTCTCTATGCTTTTAAAAATAGAATATCTTTTTTAGTATATTCTCTTTCTTCCCATATTCTATTCAATTCAGCTTCAAGTTCTACTTTATCATTAGCCCAATATTTATTCTTATAAATCAAAGGATTTTCAACAATTTCAAATTTACTTTGGTTATCATCAGGATTCATGTTTTGATAGCTATAAGTTTCAACATGAATTTCATATTCAATAGCTTCAACATCCATATAGGTACTAAGTACTTCTCCCTAATAATAGCCTCTCTCAATATTTGCAGAAGCCATTTCAACCTTGTCGATTTCGCCTTCATCTTTAATATCATATAGAGTTGTCGTAAGCATTCCTTCTTCTCTTAAAAAAGAAAATATACACAAGATAAGAGGATTGCCTTGAGTAACAAGATACTTTGCTAAATCTATAAAACTGATTACTACAGTAATATCTTTATCTTCATTCCATTCACTACTCTATTCATCATAAGTATAAAGATTTCCTTCAATAGAAATCTTATCTCTTGCCATTCCATAGAATCGTACATCATCGTCAGCAGTCTCATTCTCTGTATCGCTAAGCGGCGCCAAGTAAGAATATGTTTCTTCTTCTTCATGTAATCCATAAATATAATCTACATAGTCTTTCAAATCAACTACGATTCCTTTTTCTTCTTCATCTGGGTAAAAATAATAAACTTCCCAACCAATATCCTTATTTCTATCATATACAAATACGCCCGGATACCAAATTACATCGTAGTAATTTCTCTCATAATTCTGTAATCTGATTTGTGGAAGAATCATAAGATTCTTCTCAGGATATTGTGAAATAAGATAGTTAAGTTTCTATTTAATAATTTCTATGCTTGTTGATGTTGTCAACTTATCGAAATTATCATATTTAAGATAAGGCAAGAATGTCTCATTTGGAATAGTAACAACCTCAGTATAAGTTTCTCCATAAAATCTTCCTTGAGAAAGTAATGCTAATGCTGCCCAAAAGAAAGTTACATTTTCCCAAAGCTGAGCAATTTCATTAAGCAAACCTTTTATCATCGCACCGATAGGTCCATTGGGGTCAAATATATCTATACAAATTCCAGCAAGTACCTATCCGATAACCCAAAAGTTTCTATTCAAATCTTCGACTTCAACTCTGCGCTTATACTGCGGCATTATAAGTCTTATCCATCTATTTGAACTAGACGGGTCTTTTCTAAGTCTTGTGAAATCAAGTTTTGAAGGGTCAGTTAAAGCACTAAGCTTTTTATCGTCTCCTCTTACGCGGCGATATGTTTCACCGTCAATATTATACCAAGGAATAACCCAAGGATTTTTAACAACTTTAAATGTATATTTTTCTCCTTCGGTTTCCATTGTTACCTAAATTGTTCCTTTAGAAGGAAATGGTGGAATATGTTCAGAAACTCTTTTGCCACTATAAATATAAGAACCTAAAGAAGTTTCACTATCCGTATGAAGGAGTTTTGTTAAATTTTCAACACTGATTTCATAACCATTTTCAATTGCAGCTAAGGTTTCAAGAGCTTCTTGTTTATAAAGAATTTTTTCATATGTAACTGACTAAAGCTCACTCTATGAATCTTTTCTGTAAGAATAAGTTATTTTATCAAAGTATTTTCCGAACCAGTATGTGTCATTCTCTCCAGCAAAACTATAACCTGCATCGGCATCTATGATGTCAATGATTCGAAGTTCTGCAAGAGTTCCCTCATAGTTACCCCTTTCAGGAGCAATATTACCGCGAAGATGGTCAACATCTATCATGCCATCACTCTCAGGCGGCTCAACAAGTTCAATAAGTAAACCAGACTATTCATAGGTTTTAATATTATCAGGGTCAATTCGTTGAGCAAGAATTTGCATTAACCTTGTAACAGACTCATTCCAGTAACTATTTGACCACCAACCATTATCGCCGCCGACCAAATCCTTTTTTTTATAGTCGTTACCTTGAGCTTCAAAAACTTCTTTTAAAGCATTATCTAATGAGGCATAAAGACCGTCTGGTCCATTAAAGAATTCATCCTCTCCGTATTCGGTAGACATAAACATTTCCCAATCAATATTGTTAAGGATATTACTAAGAACATCAGAGGGGACAGTTACGCCGCCCTCTGTATGCTCTACTGTATCACTCTTATAAACTGGGTCATTGTCATGTAAACCAAGTAGCATTTTTTGATAGAAGACTTCTTTAAGCCCACTTTCTGTAGCTAACTTGTTTATAACAAGAGATAAGAACTCTTCTTTATTAAATTTTGTTACACTCATTTTCTCACCTCTTATTCTGTGTCTTCTTCTTTATTAGTGAAGGTTACTTCATTGTTTCCGCTGTTAATATTTATTGTAGTATTATCGAAGGTTGTTTCCCAACCAGCCCCCATACTCTCTTCAGTAAAGGTATAATCAATAACGTGTTCATTATTACTATAACCATTAAGAGGTAAGGTCAATGATTCGGACGTATCTTCACCAGGACAGTCAAATATAAATGTGTCATCATAAACTACAAAACCTTCTGAGTCTACGCCATGAACATTGATGACAGCATCTCTTCTTAATCCAGAAGGAGTCGTATGAAGGTTCCTCCAATTTTTTGTAAGAACGATAGTGAACTAAGGAGTAGCTTTATGAATCCAAGATATCACTTCGCCGCGGTACCAGCCTTTAACAATTTCTTTAGATTCGTCTACTACCGCAACTGCGTTATCTTTTACAACTTCATTTTCGCATACAAGTTTATCCTAAGTGAAGTTGTATTCACAGCTATAAACTTCTGCATCAGGAGCTCCACCGAGCTCTTTTGCTACATCTATACAAGAAACGCTTATACCAAAATTTGTAAGCTCTCCATTTGTAAACTCAGGTGGGGTAATTATATCAAAAATAGTTCTTATTGCTGCAACATATGCTACACCGTTTAAACCTTCACTATCATCAGCAAAGTCGCTCTTAAAATAATAGCGTGGCGAACTTTCATAAACTCCCCAAGGATTATTCTGATATAATTCACCATTGATTCTTAAATTATTTCCGAGTTCTACTATAAGATTTCTGTTTGTACTATTTTTGTTAAAAGGAATATGCTCAACTCTCTCTTGGTTTGAAACGTTTGGCTATGAAGCTGGATAAAGATTTGCAACTCCTTCTGCAACTTTTCTGTTATAGATAATTACGCCTGGGTATGAGACTCTGGCATAATAATTTTCAAGATAAGCATTCTGCCTTACTTCAGGAATAATTACCAAAGTGCTTCTATTATAAACATCTTTAAGATATTTTAATTTATCCCATATTGCATTAAGCTGAGTAGTATTATTTCTTTGGAAATCGTCAAACTTAATATAAGGCTCTGAATAAAGACTATTGACAGGAATGGTAAGAACCATTATATCATTTTCTCTAAGAGCCTGAGAAATCAAAGCAAAAGCTACCCAAAGATATAGAAGGTTCTCCCAAAGCTGCGCAAGTTCATCAAGCATACCATTAAACAAATCGTTGATTGGAGAATCTTCATCAAAAAGGAATGAAAGAATTCCCGTAAGAACCTGTCCGATAACCCAGAAGTTTCGGTTTAAATCTTCAATTTCAACTGTTCTTTCATATTCGGGCATTAAGAGTCTTATGTATTTATCAAAAAGCTTATGAGTAAATTGTAAGAATCGTTTGTCATTAAGTACTCGCTTAATTTTATCATTCGCTCTTACAGTTGAATAGTTATATGGAACTGTATAAGTATCTTCATTATGTATCTTAAGAGGAGTTATATCCCATAAATAAGGAATCATACCAACCTCTTCCTGAGCGGTTTCATCGTATAATGTTCCACGCAAAATTGCATAATAAAAATTCATAAGGTCATGATGAATGTTTGTAGAATTTGTTTCAACAACATAAGGATGCTTCTTATCATCATATACATGTTCCCATTTATAAGTATGATGTAGATTTGGTTCATCTGTATATCCCCGTCCATTTGGGAAGTTAATGCCAAGACTTCTATAACCTTCTAACACATAAATCCACTCATGCATCATTACTGCTGCCAAAGGAATAACTGGATAATCATAACCATCACCATAAATTTCGCAGGGGTTATAGGTTTCTCCATTATATGTTCTTGAAATATTATCTCCTAACATTCCAAATGAAATATATCCAAAAGCATTATTTGTATAAGTACACATTGTTGTACCCATCTGCCCTTTGGCGTCTAATCCTTGGAATACAAAGAAATTGTCGTAGTGATAAGTTATATCATCAATAATCTCTGGCGGAATATTGTTAAGAAAAATTACATTTTCATGTTCGCCGCCAGGACCACTCATAACAATTGGATTATCTTCCGTATCATACTTTAGAATATCGTACTGTATAATAACATTATTATCACTAAAATTTTCTACGCTTCTTTTGAAATTATCCGCTGCTTTTACAAGTATGTCTAAGTCCGTTTGTGAAAACTCGTAAACTTCTCCACCTCTTTCAACATGAGTAAAGTAAACAAATGCAAAAGTATGAACAGGAGTTGCCGATTTCATTTTTAATTTATTATGAGAGGTATAAAAAGGAATAAGACCTTCCTTTTTCTGCTCGTAGGTTATCTCATGAGTATCTGATGAATTCCAAGGTATAACCCAAGGCTTAGTTTCATTAAAACTATTGCCGGCATTCGCTTTTAAGATATCATCAACAGTAATATTTGTACTGTCAATTTCGCCGTGGTCAATAAAATACTAACGATAAATAGTAAGAAGTCTTTGAAAACTTTCATTCCAGTGATAAGGAGGACTTAGACAATCATCAAGAAAGCTATCAATTAAATCTGCATTATCATTTATATATTCAATTACACTTTCGACATTGCCAGGGAATATGTTCTATCTTATACCAAAAACGCCGCCAGCTTTATCATTTTCGTTTTGGAGGTATTGAAGCAAACCATCCCAAAACAAATCTTGATGTTCTGCAAATGCTCCGAGCGCCACACCGCTAAAATTCTCAGCTGTTGTGCCATTCCTACCGGTGAGAAGCTCGTCCATTACTCCATCAAATTTCTAATAATTAGCCACCTTTCTTTTCACCACCAGTAAAACGGTTTATAATTTCTTTAAACTGGTCAAAACCAAACATGGAAATGAAAGAAACCACAAAGCCGCCAAAGATTGCCATTATAATTGAAGTAACAGTAATTGTTCCAAACACAAATGTATATACAAGAACAACAACAAATGAAACAATCATTGTAAGAGCTTTTGTTGGAAAAGATTTTGGAAGAACTGCTTTAAGCACCTCAACGATAATCGCAGTAGCTGCTGCAAGAATTCCGACCAAACCTAATACTGAGCCGCCCAAAGTTGTTAATGCTCCCATTCGTCTCACCTCACTTTAAATAATATTCATAGTTCTCATTGAACTCTGAGTAGTCTTCGTTCTTTACTCGGTAAGTATATTCAGGCATTGATACGTTTGTTACAACAGTTAAGAAGTGAGCAAGAGAAGTTGTAACCATATTCTGATAAACTTCTGCAAACTTTTTCTTTATTGTTTTATCATCAATTTTTGAATATGCTGCCTCATAAAACCAACGAGCAAGTTTAAGAATTTCTATTGCTTTAGCTTCGCCTTTGTTCTGAAATACGTCTAAGAAATGGAAATAAATTCTTATCCAAACTGCGATACAATGATAAACACATTTATCTTTATACTCAATTCCTCTTAGTACGCACTGGTCATAAACCCATATCATATTCTCAACGTAACTCTTGAAACCTTTGTATTTATATTCGTGATTGTTTTCACGAGTTATTGAAGATGGTTGAAATCTCCAAAAATAAACTGGCTATAAAAGCCAAGTAACATTATCTGTACAAAGAGAACAAAGAGTACAGAAACTATTATCTTCATTTGCTCTTGTATCATTAAAATTTATATTGTTCTTTCTCAGAAACTCTGTCTTATAAAGTTTTGCAAAACACCAAATAAAACTGCGCTCATGGATATAAGTTGTTCCATCTTCAAGTTCCTCAATAGTTTGTCCACAAATCATATCTGCATTTGGATTTGCAAGAGCTTCACTATAAAGTCTTTGAAGCACCGTACTGTCAATATATTTATCATCTGAGTCGATGAAGGTAATATATTTCCCTACTGCTTTATCAACGCCCATATGGCGGCAAACACCAGGACCAGCGTTCTTTTCTGGCTTAAGGATTGTTAAATTAAGATTGAGAAAATCGTTATAGACTTCTGAATAATTTTCAGTAGAACAGTCATCAACAATAATAACTTCAATCATTTTATTCATTCCCTAATCTGCAATACTCTAAAGACAATCTCTGAAATAATCAATAGATGTATTATAAAGCGGAATTATAATACTAATCTTTACTGATTGTTTCATACTCCTTTCCTCCTTATTAAAAGAGCCGCCATCCGCTTACTGAATGGCGGCGTAATTACTTAAGCCTTTACAATCTTAACCTGAATTTTATCAATAGCCTTTCCGTAAAGACCTGCATAGTCTTCGAGACCCTTAACCCATGGAAGGTAAGCGCCAGTGCCGAAGAGTGAAACTCTGTACATTGCCTGATAGCCAGGAGCACCAACAAGTTCCATCTGAAGACCATCAACTGTACAGCCAGGATATCCTGCAACACCGTTGTTCCAGTCAGCCTTATTGTACTGGTCAATCCAGCTATACCATTTGTTTTCGTTTTTAACATGAACTCTGTACTTAAGTTTACCTTCTGATGTTTTTGCGCCGAAGCCTGAGATAATATAATTCTCAATACCAGCGTAGCCGTTTATATTAACATCATTGCAGTTCTTAATTTCACCAAGCCAACGACCTGGGATATATGCACTATATACTACGTCAATAGTTTTTTCAACAGGCTTTACTGGCTCTGGAGTAGGTTCAGGCTTTGTATCTTCCTCTTCCTTCTTTGCATAGTCAACATAACTCCAGTCTTCATCAACATCGCCGTTAATGCCGCTGTACTTACCTTTCCAAGAATACTGCCACATTTCCTTATGACCAGGATAACCAGTATTTGAAAGTGGTGCACCACCATTACCAACGTGTGCAAGCCATACATCATACTTACCTTTTACTTCATCTGTAAAGTAGGTCTGGAATGTGTAGTATGAAGAATAAAGACCAACCTTATATCCTGCCGCCTTGAGAGCTTCACAGAATACTTCTGCAATCTTAGAAACATTTGCCTTACCTGTTGCAAATACTGAGTTCTCTTCAATATCATACCATACAGGATAGTCCATCTTTCTGCCGCTTAAGCACTTAATACAAGCTTCAGCTTCTCTCTTTGCATCGTCAACTGTTTTAGCATAGTTATACCAATAGCCGCCTACTGGAATATTGTTTGCTTTACAGCCTGCATAGTTAGCTTCAAATCTTGTATCCTTCTGCGATACTTCACGACCATAACCGATACGAAGTATAGCGAAGTCAATTTCTTTCTTTGTCTGCGCCCAGTTAATGGAGCCGTTCCAGACACTTACATCAATACCCTTAAGCTGTGCCATAGTTTCTCACCTCCAATTCTTCAAGAATTTCAGGATTTTCATCTATGACCTTTTCAACTTCTTCTTCAGAAATCTTCATTATTTTTGCAATATCTTTAGAAGAAAATCCATTGAAATGAGCCTTCAAAAGCTCTCTTTTAGTTTCTTCATTCATTATTAACTCCTCCTAAAAAAAATAGAGAGAAAAATTGTTTTCCCTCTCTATTTATGTAGAAATATTGTTGTTATGCTCTAATGATTTATTTGCTGAACTTTTGGTTATATTGCTTAACGACTTCTTCAGCTTTCTTCAAGTGAATTGAGAATCCTTTATCTTGCTCTGCCGCCGCGCGGTCATTGTAAATAAAGGTAGACCAATCCCACCAGAATACTCCGGCGAAGTATGGAGATGGAAGGAATGTGTCATAGCAGGATTTAATAAAGTTTGCCTGCTCATTCTCGTCCCAAGCAAGGTCTTCTGTGAAGTCCCAAGGATGAGTTGAAGCCTCCTTAACAGAGCGACAACCGATTTCCATGAAGATGTATTGCTTGTTACGGTCCTTGGCGATTGCGTCAAGACGATAACGAACTTCCATCCAATTTTTGCACATTTCTTCATATGTTCTTGATTCGCCGCCGACTGGATAGTATGCAGAAGTTCCAATATAGTCAAGTGTGTCAAACCACTCTTGGTCATCTTCGTGGTCATGATTTGTGTTGTAAATGATTTTGCCTTTGTAAACACGACGTACTTCATCAATTAAGTAAAGCCAATCATATTTACGATGTTCTGTTCCAAGCATCTCGCAGCCAATACAGAAGAGTTCTACATTAAGTTCCTGAGCAAGTTCAGCGTAGTGAAGAAGGAAGTTCTTATAGCTTATAAACCAAGCTTTCCAGTAAACATCCATATCTTCCATGTTAAGGTCTGGGAATCCAATATGTGCTCTCCACATATGGTCACGACATTCAATAATAGGTTTAAGACAAACCTTAACGCCACGCTTATGAGCAGACTCGATAAACGCCGCAACATCGCGGTCAGTTGGAGTTGCAAGATGGTCTGCATAAATGTTTGTTGAATGGTATGTGTCTTGCCAGTTTACGACAGGAAGACAAACCCAGTTAATACCGAGGTCAAACATTTTATTCTATGACTCTATCGCGGCAGGAGAACGATATTCTCTGCGATTTGCCATATAGCCATAATTGTAGCCGATAATTTTCTTGCCGGACTCAATCGGAGGAATGGCGTGAGTACCGCTCACAAAGAACGGCACGCCATCTGTATATCCGATTGGAGTTCCGGTAGTTGATGGGATTGGATAATATCCGCCACCATCTGAGCCGCCATAGAAATTGGTTGTACTCATACTCCATTCCTCCTTTTTATTTAATTAAATTCTAAACATAAAGCTCCATTTGTTAAGAACTTTTTATCATTTAAAGTTATCTGTTTAATATTGTTGCTTTCTGTAGTTTGCGTTCTGACTGCAAAACAAACATGAGGAATATATTCTCCTTCAGGACTGCCAAGTAATAATGGAAGAATTTGTGTTAAAGGAGCCTACTTATTTTCATATTCATAATATGGAGGTACAACATTATCCTCATAAGTCATTGCCGGCGTAGTGGGATATGAAGTATTATAAGCAATCACTGCATTTTTGCCTGTTTGGGTTTTTGCAAAAATAATAGCTTTGGTTGACCACATAATAGCAATACTGTAATCTGTTATTATAACTCTGGGGTCAACGGATAATGATGATAAATTATTTTCAGATGAAGGTCCTAAAGAATAAAGAATAACTTTGTTTGATGTCGATGACGTTAATGAAGCTGGCACGCTAATCTAACAAACAACCCTATCTCCTTTTTTAAAATTCAATTCATTGATTACAGGAGAAGACTCCCTATCTACAGTAAGAACAGTACTATCGAAATAGTCAACATCCAACTCATCAAGAGTTGCTTTTAATGAACTTAACCAAGTGAACTAATCAGTTTTATCAATTTGTATAATTGTATATGCCATTATTCTTCAACCTCCTCTGCATTTCCAGTTTCTCCTTCGGTAGAAATTGTTCCTACTTCCATTTCAGTATTCGCCGCGATAGCTGATGGATTTGTTATAAAATCCTTCAAAGCTTTAAGCTAAGCAAGTGTAAATGATACCTCTCCCTCTGCTGAAGTGCCACCAAATGTTACAAAAGTTGTATCCCATTTTGTTTCAGCTTTAATTGAAGCACCATTTGTAAGTCTGAGTTCAGAAGAACCAATCATTTCAAATACTGGGTCGGTACCGTTACTTAATACTTCATTATACATCTATGGGTCTTTAGTAAGGAACTTAACAATAATAGCTCCACTATCTTCTTGAAGTTCAATTATCTTTGAAATGTTGTCTACTGTATAGCCTAAATCAGTTAACATAGCAGGATAATCCGCGCCATTTAAAAACTGAGTTATAACATCATAAATACTCTATGCAAAATCATATGTCTCTTGAGGACTCTGAATTACATATACAAGATATGGAATTTGATAAAAAATCTGTGCGGACTAAAAACCAATATCGTTTATTAAATATATCTCAGTAAGTTTTGGTATTTCTCCATTTCTGCAGAATATTTGTCTTCTAAAGATTTCATAGTCTGGACCCGATTCAAATGCTGCAATAAGTGCCGCCTATGAATCATTAGGATTATAAGTCTGTGTACATCTAAACGCAAAACAATATGTATTATCTTCATTATATTGTTTATCATTTCTTAAGCAAATATTTGCTTTATCATAAAGCTGAAGTACCGGTCCATCTTGTGCATCTCTTTCTGACTGAATTGGTAATCTCCAGTCTGCACCAATATGAGTGCCATTACTATATCTATATGCGCTAACTGTTGTTGAATATTTTAAGTTTGGATTTGGACCATTTTCAACAACTTTTGCATTAGTTGTTGTTTTAGGAGTAATATAAATTTTATTCTTATCTTCGGTAGAAAGATTATCATAAGGTGTATCAATTGCGTATTGAGTGTTAGAGGTAAATGATACTCTTACATTTTTCATATAGCCATAGAAATGATAGGTATATCTCTTATTAGTTCCAGAACCACTTTCAGTTCTTTGATTACAAGCATATGAACTATAAAATTCTGCATTAGGACCAAAATTATATGCCATTTGAGCTTTTACATAAGGGTCATTCAAAATTGCCGCGGTTTGTGAGGTAGTGTATTCGGTATATGAATAAAAGCTATATCTATTATTTGGACCGCCATTGCGATAAAGAGTAAATCCTTCAACGACAATTTTATAAAATTCCCTTTTGGGTGTTGATGCTACAATTCCACCATCATAATAATTACGTCCAACACTTGAGAACTGGTTTGTCTCAGAAACTTTATCAATTAGTTCAGTCTTATCTGCTGGAGCAAAATCATCAACAGTTAAACCTGTGTAATCTACATTAGTTTCAAATGTAATAGCCTCTTCTTGAGTAGCAATACTTATAGTAGGTTGTAAATATGTCCATCTCTCTTCCTAAGGTGCTGCAGAAATAAGTGTAATACTTTCTACATTATTAACTGTATCATTGTTAATATCAAGATAAGGGCTTACAGTTTTCTGAATAAAAACATTATTTCTTTCTGTTGCGCCAATAATTATAATATCTTTAAATTGAGCAAGCGTCATAGTCCCATTTGCTTCAATATTGTCAATAATATCGAGAATTTCAGTATTGTTACTATTTGAAAGAGTAATTAACATCTTCATCACAAATTGTGTAACAGTTTCGTTATCATTGTATTCACCAGTTAAATTGATTTCGTATCTCTTTCTATTAGAAGATATAGATATTGGCTGTCTATGTGTTTTACCTCTTAAGATAATAGTTGTATCATCAAGTGCTTCAAAGTGGTCTTTACCCTCCATCTGTACAAAGCCATCTTTACTTTCAATAATAGCTTCAAAAGACTTCCACTGACATACGATATCAGTATATGTTGGAGTAAAACCAATACCACAATGACTCTCTGGAGCAAAGTTTAATGAGCATACATTATGAGGAGTAAATAAAGCGGTTACATTAGCACCACTATTTGGGCAAATTTTATAGTAAATATTAGAACTGCCGGAGTCTCCCATGTCAAGTACAACCTTAGAATTTGTACCATATCCAATTTTAACATCTACATCTGAGCCGGGACTGTCCGTCCAGTCAATACTTAAGCAACCTCGTGTTGCAACTTTGGCATTAAGTACGCCTGAATCACCAAATACTACACAAGTTCTTCCTTGTGCACCTAAAGTTGGCTACTTATATTTATTATTGAAGCTACTTATATTGCCACCGTCATATCCGCCATTATAAACTTTACTTCTTACAAACTTAGCTGCTAATGGAGACGCTGAAGAGTAAAGGCTCATAATTCTATTCTTAGGTCCGCCATTATTTATAAGTATATTAGCAATGTTTCCTGCAGGCTCATCAGAATTATTATGTTTAACCTATGTAGTCATAAAGACTTGTCCATCATTTCCATCATCAGCAGATAAATATAAGTAAGGTACATATCCCTCTGAACTACCTGTAGACATTTTTACATTTGCGCCGTGTTCGATAAGGATTCTTGTATCTCCAAACTATGAAGGTGACCAAGAAGTACTTCCTCCAATACCGTTAATTTTTACAGAAGCATTACCTGAAATCTCTACTCCTGCACCGTCTGCCATTTTAATAAGAGACGCGCCCTCCATATAAATTGTACTGCTATTTGCCATATGAAGATAAGGGAATGGAGGGTCATCACTTAATTTATGACCAAAAGGTCCGGTTAAATCACCATAAATTGTTGATGCCAACCAAGACATTGGTGGGTTAGAAGAGGCATAATATCCCTATCTCATACTTCTTGTAATATTTGCCTATGCACCATATCCAAATTTATCTATTTCAATAATTCCGCCGCCATTCATTGAGAATATTGGACCACGTATTGTCTATTCAGTTTCATCATTTATCATACTGAAATAAGAGTTTCCGCCCATAAAGAAATCAAGACTCTTAATTGGAGTATCCCAATAAGTAGAGTTTCCGACTTCTGCAGTGCTCTTTATTTCAAAATCTGGAAGTGGTGTTTGTAAGATAGATTTTCTTGTGTCAGCTTTACTATATATCTGTCCTATATTGCCTTTTGCCCAATTTTCTCCATCACCAACAAGAACCTAATCTTCTTCGGCATCAATATCGCCGCCGCCGCCGCCGCCGCCTGCTTCACCAAGCTTGAAATGGTCTCTTGACTCTTTTGTGCCCGGCTCTGCATCGGGGTCAGCAGGGACTCTGATTACTGCAATCTTCTCTTCTTCTCCAATAGGAGGTCCTTCAACAAGAACATCACTTAAATCAGAAAGGACATTATCAATTATTTGCGCACTGGCATTTTCACCTTCTACTTGCCAGTAGTGTCCGTTTTCTGCCATCAATCTCCCTCCTTTACATCTATAAATTTATTATCATAACTACAAATAAATTTGCCATCATAGCTCATTAAATTTGGAGCTTTAATCTTAACCTCTTTATCTGCTTCAGCATCTATATCAATGCTCTTTCCTTCAATCTGAATTGTCATATTGGTAGTAGCATGGATATTATCTTTAGCAAGAAAGTTATATTTAAGTCTTGTATCAGAGGTTATTATTTCTTCAATCTCCTAATCAACGTCAGGAATAAAATTATTCCATCCCATTTTCTTTCACCTCTATTATATCACATTGGATAATAAAAGTCAAGCCGCCGAGTTAGACTCAGCGACATATACTAAAATAAATTAAATTAATTATTAAATAATATCAATAAATATAATAACTTATTACAACCTCACTATTACACTAAGTATAAACTATTTATGTAGTTATTACGATGTTAAAATATTTAATTCTTTTCTAATATTAATTCAACTTCTTCATGAGTTAGCCATTTGCCTTCTGCCTTTTTTACCCATTCCTCAGACCAAACTCCTTCTTTATAATACTTCTTAATTTTTTCAAACATTTTACTCATTATCAATTCCTCCTATAAGGTCTTCACCATTAATCATCAAAAGATAATCAATAGTCGCATTTACCTTTTCAAGTGCGATTCTATATTCTCCACTTTTATCAATATTTTTAGTATAATCAGAAACAATATACCAAGTGTAATGTCTACCAATACTATCCATATCTTCTTTGATTAATCTTTCAATTTTACAAGACTCAGTAACTTCTATATATTCATCCTTTAAAGTAAAAGTCTAATAATGACCAATAGGATACTTTGTTTTATCACCAATAGTAGAGAGAATAATAACATCATTACCCTCAAATTCTCCTCTTTTAAAACTATATTCTAACATTTAATCGCCTCCTGTTATTGCTTACGATTTGCTTCATCATTCCATTTATCCAACTTGGAATATATCTTTTCGAAATAGAACGATGATTACACCATTTTAACTATCCTATTCGAGCAATTAATCCTGCCGCAAGCCAATGTACTATTTATATTAACGTAAAAAATTACGTTATTTTAATTTGTTGAAGGTATCTTCTATAGTCGGACGCCGATGTTGAGGCCCTGGCCGACAGCCCTGAGGCTCCCGGACAGTAAGAACAAACCGCGGTACGGGTACGAGATATAGAGACCACCAACGCACAACACAACACCATTAACATTGAAGTGGCAGCTATCAGGTATTTGATTTTGACTACTTGCTGTATCACCATTTCCAGGATACAACACCCAATCAAATCCACTAACATTTGACTAATCAAATTCCTAAATATAATTTGATACATTAGCTCTTCGTCCAACTAATACTGCACCTGACGCACTATAACTATCTGAATAATTCTCAAAATCTTCAAAACAATAGATACCTTCTCCAGTATTATTATTTTCATCAGGTCCAAAGGTAATTCCATCGCACCAGTCACAAACATTACCCCAGGGGTCTTCAATATATCTATATTGAACACCAACCCCATAAGTTGTTTTTGAAGCCTACATAGTTCCAGTATGATATGGCATAGTATCTGTAGAGCCAGTATTTTCTTTTGACTTATCATTACCACAGTTATAGCCAATCATTGACTATGTATCCCAGTTGGCAAATTCAACAAGATATAACATCCAAATTGTTATCCAAAGACTAAAATCAAGCTGATAATATCCGCTTCCTATTGCTGCCTAATTAGTTCTCGCTGTTGCTCTGGTAATACTCGCAATTGGAATTACACCACTTGTTGATTTATAGTTGCTATTAGAATGATAACGTCCAATGTAAACATAGTCTTGCTCGGGATATGAACCTCTTGCTCTATGTGCAGGACTTACATTAAAGCCAGTTTTTGGAGCATCGGCAATCTAAATTGAGAATTTTGAATTTGTTTTTTCAATTTTATACCAGAATTTTGGAATTTTAACAACTTCATTCCCATCAACTGTTTCTCTTACCATTCCATTCCAAGGATAAAGATTATCAAATGGTGAGCCACAATCTTCAGCACTCATACCATTATTTACATATGGTACTGGATTAGTAAACTCCGCCGCGGCATCTGTTCTTGATAAAGTTTTGCCAGTTAGCCCCCATTCAACACCATAAACAACAACAAAAGTTAATTCAACATCATAAATTTTAGATGTTGTAAAGTTAATTATTTTACTAATGACTTTTCCATTTAAAGAAGCAGAGAAAGTCCATTCGCCACATGAAGGAATTAACATCTTAAGGTGAGTCTATTCCATTGTGGCAGTAAGAATTATTGTTCCATTTGTTGCAGTTATTATTGCGCCACTATCCGCGATAATGTTTGCACTTGGATAAGTAATTGCTGCAAGTTCATCAATCGCTGCCTAAATATTAGTTGCTTCAAGATAAGAAATCTCAGATGCAGTAGTTGGAATTGTAGGTTTGTTTTTAATATAATCATCTTTGGAATTATCTGCCTAATTCCAATCAGATTGAATATTAACCATGTCAATGAGAGCATTTTCAACATCAGAAAAACTATCAAGCGTTTCTCCATCTTTGATAGCAGCAATCTCAGCTCTTGCAACTCTATCTTCTGATGCGCCTGCGCCTGCGCCTCCACCTCCACCTCCACCTATGAAAGGATTAAACATATTCATCATTCCCATTATATCACCTCTCAAATTATGTAATAAAAGGTTCCCAGAGATATCCAATTCTTTTCAATTTCTTCACTTCCTTAATTTGTTGAAGGTATCTTCTATAGTCGGACGCCGATGGCGTCGTTCTGGTAGGGAGCCGTGTAGTGCCCGCCCAGGCAGAACAAACCGTAGCTCGCGTACTGGCCATAGCAACCACCAATGTACAACACAACACCATCAGCATTGAAGATGCTGCTATCAGGTACTTGATTTTGACTACTTGTTGTATCACCATTTCCAGGATACAACACCCAATCAAATCCACTAACATTTGACTAATCAAAATCCTAAATATTATTTGATACATTAGCTCTTCGTCCAACTAATACTGCACCTGACGCACTATAACTCTCTGAATAATTCTCAAAATCTTCAAAACAATAGATACCTTCTCCAGTATTATTATTTTCATCAGGTCCAAAGGTAATTCCATCGCACCAGTCACAAACATTACCCCAGGGGTCTTCAATATATCTATATTGAACACCAACCCTATAAGTTGTTTTTGAAGCCTACATAGTTCCAGTATGATATGGCATAGTATCTGTAGAGCCAGTTTTTTCCTTTGAAATGTTATTACCACAGTTATAGCCAATCATTGACTATGTATCCCAGTTGGCAAATTCAACAAGATATAACATCCAAATTGTTATCCAAAGACTAAAATCGAGTTGATGATATCCGCTTCCTATGGCCGCCTAATTAGTTCTCGCTGTTGCTATGGTAATATTTGTAATCGGAACTACACCACTTGTTGATTTATAGTTGCTATTAGAATGATAACGTCCAATGTAAACATAGTCTTGCTCAGGATATGAGCCTCTTGCTCTGTGTGCAGGACTTATATTAAAACCAGTCCTTGGAGCATCGGCAATCTGAATTGAAAGTTTTGAACTTGTTTTTTCAATTTTATACCAGAATTTTGGAATTTTAACAACTTCATTCCCATCAACTGTTTCTCTCGTCATTCCATTCCAAGGATAAAGATTATCAAATGGTGAACTACAATCTTTAGCACTCATACCATTGTTTACATATGGTACTGGATTAGTAAACTCTGCCGCGGCACCTGTTCTTGATAAAGTTTGGCCAGTTAATCCCCATTCAACACCATAAACATTATCAAAAGTTAATTCAACATCATAAATTTTAGATGTTGTAAAGTTAATTATTTTACTAATGACTTTTCCATTTAAAGAAGCAGAGAAAGTCCATTTACCACATGAAGGAATTAACATCTTAAGGGGAGTCTATTCCATTGTGGCAGTAAGAGTTATTGTTCCATTTGTTGCAGTTATTATTGCGCCACTATCCGCAGTAATGTTTATACTTGGATAAGTAATTGCTGCAAGTTCATCAATCGCTGCCTAAGTATTAGTTGCTTCAAGATGAGATATGGTATTATCATAAGAAATCTCAGATGCAGTAGTTGGAATTGTAGGTTTGTTTTTAATATAATCATCTTTGGAATTATCTGCCTAATTCCAATCAGATTGAATATTAACCATGTCAATGAGAGCATTTTCAACATCAGAAAAACTATCAAGCGTTTCTCCATCTTTGATAGCAGCAATCTCAGCTCTTGCAACTTCATCTTCTGATGCGCCTCCACCTCCACCTCCACCTATGAAAGGATTAAACATATTCATCATTCCCATTATATCACCTCTCAAATTATGTAATAGATGTTACCAGTGAAAGCGGTTTCAAATTTGAGACTCCAAATATTCATACCTCTTTCTCCAGTAAAAGGAGTCACAAAGTGACCTACTGCTGGTATTTCCATTTCTTCATTGGAGTCATTAAGATAAAACTTGGTACTAGCAGTTCCTTCAAATCCCACGAATCTGAGAGAAGAACCCATACTAATATTATCGTTTTCCCTTACTGACGCCTTGATTAATGGTACGCAATTTTCCATTGCTCCAGCTGTGCATTTCCACATTCTGTATTCCATACCATCGCCTCCTTAAATAATTTCTTCACCATATTGGTTAAAAATACTCTTGACTCTACTCATTTGTTCAGGATTATCAATTAATATTTTAATTGTATCTCCCTATAAGAAGCGTCCTGATAATATTCCTATTAAAGATTTACCATTCACTCTTCTGTCATTTGCTCTATATAAAAAAACACTTGAATTTATTTCTTTTAATGAGAATATTAAATTCGCAGCGTTTCTTTTCGAAAGATTTTGTGTGAGATAATATGTACAATCCATCATCATCAACCCCCAATTATTATAATAGCATGACGCCGCCTAAAAGTCAAGCAATTAACAAAATCTTGACTTTTTGATAATTTTATGATATAATAAAAGTATCAAAAAAAAGGAGCGTGAACACACGATGTTAAATATTGAAATGTCTGAGCGTATTAAAAAACTCAGAACAATAAATCATTTTAATTTTATTGGTCCTTTCTTTAATGATAAATAGAAGGACACAGATTTTTCTATTGGAAGCGCAATCAGAGAAATAATTATAAGATATGATTATGAAATAAAACATAATTACACATTTGTAATTAAGTATGATAAGGATATTTATTCATCTTTGGCTTATCGCATGATTTACAGCGCGGGTTCTGTTTTACAGAAAACTATTGATATTAAAATTCTTGGTGATATTGACACTCCAGAAGAGAAAGAAATTTTTAAGGATATCCCAGTAATAGGCTATCGTAAAGCACGAAAGCTGAAGAAGGTTGTCTTCATAACTGGTTATCATCCTATTTATAATGTAATTAACCTAAGCTCTTACTCTAAGACTTTTATTGAAATCTTCAATCCAATTGAAAGATTTTTGCCTGATTCGCTTACAATGGCACAAGAGTTTTATCTTAAGCCGGAGAGTCAATTATGGAGTCTTTTTCTTGAAATGAGAGAGGATAATTACCTTGATTCAAATTGGGAGAGCGTAATTAATAAAACAATTCCAATTGTTGTTTTTAAACTTGAGGGTAATGAGAACGATTTCCCTGTTTTCAATTTCATCTTAAAGTCTTCAAAGGAAGGTAATATTCATATGTATATTGTTGAAAATGAAGAAGCAGCAAAATTCATTACCGATAATTTAAGAATTTATGTTGACACTCGTAATGTTCCTTCTGAATTGAATATTATAAATAATGAAGAATATATAGATATGATAAGTAAATTTACACTTAATTCAAAAATTGAAATTATAAATGAAATTCTTTTCTTTGATAAGAATACATTACCCGAGGAGGAGGATGAAAATGAAAATCATGGTCGTTAATGGGCGCGGCGCGTCAGGTAAAGCTTTACCAAATTCAACTTTAATTCCTACACCAAATGGATATAAAAAGGTTGGAGAAATAAAGGTAGGAGATTTTCTTTTTGATAGAAAAGGAAATCCAACCAAAGTATTGGGCGTATTTCCATAGGGAGAAAAAGAAGTATATAAAGTTTATTTTAAAAATGGAAAAGTTGCAGAATGTTCTGAAGAACACTTATGGAATATACATAAACAAAGTTGGCATAGGGAGAAAAGTAAAAATAAATTTGAGCCATACACCTTAAAGCAAATTATTGAAGAAGGAGTTAAAGTTTCTGATAAAGCAGGATACCGATTTAAGATTCAAAACAATGAAGCAGTAAAATACCCTCATCAAAATTTAAAAATTCATCCTTATGTATTTGGCGTTTTTCTTGGTGATGGGTCTTGTTTAGAAAGACAATTAACTCTATCATCTAATGATATTGAGATTGTTGAAAGAGTTAATACCTTACTAAACGCAGGAGGGTATGTTAAAAAAAGTAAATTTAATTATAACTGGTATTTTTTGAATAGAGAAAAAAAGAAAAATAAAAATAATACGGATGTTAAATATATTCAAACATTAGATTTATTTAAAAATTATAGTGATAATATATGTCAATTAAGTTATAATAAAAGTATTCCAGATATTTATAAGTATAGCTCAATTGAACAAAGAATAGACTTATTATAGGGATTGATGGATACTGATGGTTCAATTGATAAAAACGGAAATATTAAATTTACTTCAACAAGTAAAATATTGATATATGACGTTAAAGAAATTATTGAATCATTGGGCTATTGGGCTACTATATATAAAGATACAAGAAATGATAAATATACTAATGAAATTTGTTATCAATTAGGCATACATATGAATAATAAAGAAAAGGAAAAATTATTCTTTTTATCAAGAAAAAAAGATGTAGCAAAAGCCTTGCCAATTTCTATATTTGATTATAATACAACCCAAATTATTAAAATTGAAAAAACAAATAAAAAAGAAGAAATGACTTGCTTTTTGGTTGATAATAAAGAACATTTATTTTTAATGAATAATTATATCGTCACTCACAATACTACATTTGAAACAATGGTACAAAAGATTGCCGCGGCAAGAGGAAAGGAAGTAAAAGTCATTTCTACTATTACGTATGTAAAGGAAATTGCAAAGCTGTTTGGTTGGGATGGCGGTAAGACTCCAGAAGATAGACGATTCCTCTCAGACCTCAAAGATGCTCTAACTCGTTGGAAAGACCTTCCGTATTAGAAGGTTAAGAGCTTTATTGAGACTTATGAACAAAGTGATACTGACCTCTTATTTATTGATTGCCGCGAGCCTGAAGAAATTGCAAGATTCGTTAATGATTATGGCGCGCTTACAATTCTCGTTCAGCGTGGAGAGTTTGAATTGCTCGGCAACCATGCTGATGATAATGTTCTTAATTATCAGTACGATGTAGTTATTGATAATAACAGAGGGCTTGACGAGTTAATGCAGGAAGCCACTATTTTTGAAGAAACTTTTGTAGATGAAGAAGATTGACTTTCTGAAAAAATTATTTTATAATAATAATAGAAAATGAAAAGGAGAAATGTGCATGGAAATTATAATTGATGGTTTTGGAGATGATTAAATGGCTTATGATTTAACGAATTAGCGATTTGGGAAATTAAAAGTTATAAAAAAATCAAAAAAGAAATCTAATAGAGGAATAATCTGGGAATGTCTTTGTGATTGCGGGAACATTTGTGAAGTTTGTTCTACTGATTTAAGAAAATAGGATACTAAATCATGTGGATGTCTACAAAGAGACAAATTTATACATAAAGGAGAGTACATAATGAAAGATATTATTATTGATGGTTTTAATTTTACAACTATGGCAGCCCAAAAATATTACAGTTTTACATCTTCATTTAAAGGCGACAAAAAGACTAAAGCAAAAGAGTTAATTTTTTCAGATAGATATTTGGGCGCAAGAAAGATGGATGGAGCCTGGGCAATGATTATCAAGGACATGGACGGTAACTTCCATATGCGTAGCCGCACTGAGTCTGTTAATGGTGGCTATCAGGATAAGGCAGAATGGATTCCTCACATTTGTAAACAGCTTGCTGCAATTCCAAACGGTACTGCACTTGTTGGTGAGATTTACTTCCCTGACAATGAAGGTAGTCGTAAGATTACATCAGTACTGAACTGTCTCAAGGATAAGTGCCTTGAAAGACAGAAAAAGAATGGATATCTTCATTTTTACATTTTTGATATAATTGCTTGGAATGGTAAGTCAATGATTGATATGGAATTTAAGGATAGAATTAAATATCTTAATCTTGAACTTTTTAAAGACCTTGCAAATGTTGAAACAGCAAACTATGTAATGGGTGAAGACCTTTGGAATCTTTACAGTGAGATTATTGCCGCAGGTGGAGAAGGTATTGTAATCACTCGTGAGGATTGTCATTATCTTTGTGGTAAGAGAACGGCATGGATGACACTCAAGATGAAGAAAGAGTTGGAAGATACAATCGACGCTTTCATTGACGGTGATTACAAGACAGCAACTCGTCTTTACACCGGTAAGGAAATTGAGACTTGGACTTTCTGGGAAAATACAAAGACAGGTGAAAAGTTTAATACTTGCAAGTTCGATGATTTTTCAAATGGTGTTCCTGTTGAGCCAGTTACTAAGCCTTACTTCTATGGTTGGGCAAGTGCAATATCATTCTCTGTAATGAACGGAGATAAGCCTGTTCATATTACTTGGATATCAGGTATAACTGATGAACTTAAGAAGGAAATCGTTACAAATCCTGACAAGTGGATTGGTAAGGTTGCAGAGCTTACTGCAATGGAAATTGAGCATATCGACAATGATTACACATTGCGTCATGGTAAAATTGAGAAATGGCGTAATGATAAGAATTCCACAGATTGCGAGTTCAGTCAGCTTACTAAGTAAAAAATTGGACTATAAACAATGTAAAACTACATTATATTAGTAGAGGTAGGTTCTATCCTACCTCATTTTTTTACAGTGAGGTGAAAGAAATGCACGACGGTTATGTTTATGGAACATGGGTTCCTTACCCATATGACTTTGAAGCTCCATGTCAGACACCAAGTTCCGCCGCAAGATCTGCTCCAAAAGATTATTCTTATGAAGTAGACGAGCCTTGTGAAAGACCTGCGTCTGTTCCAGAGTTCAAACCGGACCTTGTAATTAAGCCTGAGTTTGGTCCGACTCCGAATCCGCCAGGAACTCAAGAGCCTGTTGAGATGAAAATTCCTCGTATGCCATATCCGAAGAGACCAATTCTTGCGCCAATCCCTCCTCAGTTACCACCAAAGCATACACAGGTACAGCCTCGCTGTTTTACTTGTCGTCACTTTGAAATGTGTGGTTTTAAGAAGGACTATCTTAAGACCATAACTTTGGTATAGAACAGTCTCGGCGCACCACAAGCAAGTTATGAAATTACAGATAAGTACATTATAATCCCAGACTTTGTTGGTTTCCCTCTTGCAAATGAGGATAAATACTTCCCTAAAGAGGTCGACTTTGACAACATAGACCATAAAGGTCATTTATTCCTTGCAAAATTCAACGGTATCAACTATGTAAATGTTGTATATCTTGAAGGTCATCACTATATTCTTATTCAATTAGAATATAGTAAGGATACTGAGCTTTATGAACTTAAGTCTTGTGAAGAAGCTTTCTATGGAGTTAAATATGAATTATCTGCAAAGTCTCTTGAAGAAATTCAGCTCGGACTTATTGAATGGAGAGAGGTTATTGTAAATGCTCAAAAACCACCTCCGCCGCCAAGAAAAGATATTATCAATACAACACACTTTTCTGCAAATTTGAATTGTGATATGTATGATTGGAACAAGGAAACTACTGAGCAGGCAATCGCAAGATTGGTAAAACAGTTCCCATATGGTATTCCAATTGATGAAGACGGTCACAGATTCTATCATGTAGCTACTTTCCATATTGCAAATGGAGAAGTTCCTTATTCTCCATACTTCCCACCTAAGCCGCCGAAACCTAAGAGACCACCTAAAAGATTTGGAGATATGTAATGTCAAAAGGAGAAGAAAAAGTTGAAAAACTCCTACGCTCACATAATCTTTATTTCCAAAAAGAAGTTTCCTTTCCTGACTTAAAAAGTTTAAAAGGAAATTTATTAAGATTTGATTTTATCGTTTATGATAAAAATAATAAAATTATTTGCGCCATAGAGATAGATGGAGAACAACACTTTCATAGAGTTCCCCATTTTCAGAAAACTGTTTCTGAATTTAAACAGACTCAAGAGTGGGACAGACGTAAAAACGCTTACTGCTTAAGGAAGAAGATACCTCTGATAAGAGTACCTTATTGGGATTACAATAATCTCACTTTTGAGTCTTTATTTACTAACCCGGCGTATAAAGTTTCTTCGAAATACCATAATGATTTATTAAATCGGAGGTGAGAATGTGAACGAAGTAATAATCGCTGCTATTGCCGCGGGACTTGGTTCTGTAATAACAATCGTTGGCAAAGTAATTGTTGACATTATTAAGGCAAAGAAGGAACCAGACCAAGCTGATTTAGAATTGAAAGACAGTCTTCAAAGAGAAAAGGAAAAGAATGATGCGGCTATCCAAGCATTCACTGATTTTGGAAAAGAGATTAAAAGAGCTGTAGATGAGCTCAAAAGTGAGGTAACTCAGAAAATTGAGGAAATGGATGAGAGAATTGAATCATATCGCAAGGAAACACGCGAAATCAATAGGTCTGAGATTAGACACTCTATTACTCAGATTTATTTTGAACATTGTAATGATAAGGCCTTAGATATGAGAACCAAGGAAGACCTTTGCTCATTGTATAATGTGTACAGTAATATTGGAGGAAATTCCTTTGCACATGAGCTATATGAAGAAATGATGACTTGGCAAGTTAAATAATGTAATTTTGAGGGCAGGCAACTGCCCTCATTTTGTTGACTTTTTATAAAAATTAAGATATAATAAAAATAGATTAAATGAAAAGGGAAATGAATATCGAAACCTTACGGTAAAGATAGTGGTATGATTACTAATGGCGTTCCTTGTTTTAAGAAAGATGATATTTGCGAGCATTATGAGGAGGATGTAGGATGATTGAAAAGTTTATTATTTATACTGACGGGGCTGCAACAATGAGAAAAGTTGATGGACAGTACGTTCGTGAAGCAGGTGGCTGGGCATATGCAGTTCTCGACGAAAATGAAAAAATATTATTTGACAACTATGGTCACGCAGATAATACAACAAATCATGAAATGGAACTCAATGCAATCTTCCAAGGTCTTATAAGATTTAATGGTCTTGGCTATACTGGTAAGACCGTTGAAATTCGTTCTGACTCTGCTTACTGTGTAAACATTTTCAATGACTGGATTAAGGGCTGGAAAGCTAACGACTGGACTCGTGGCAAAAAGCATGAGCCTATTGAGAATGTTACACTTATTAAGAATATTGACTGGGCACTTAGCGAAGCAACTCGCTACTTCAATAAAGTTACATTCGTTAAAGTAAAGGGACACGCAAATGACGAGTGGAATAACTATGTTGATAAGCTTGCAGTTGATGGAAAAGAAAGAAGATGGAGAAAGCAGGAAGATGACGCAATGCTTCTCTTTGGTGTTGTCCCTCCAAATCCAATCCCGAAAGTTTGCGCTGAGAAATAATTAAAAGGAAATCAGGTGGTTCGACTCGAATGACACCAAATCATTAGAGTTTGACTATCTGATTTTTACTTTATAATTACCATGTCTTGACTTTTAAAGTTGGATGTGGTATAATTATAATAGAATAAATAAAAAGGAGTGAGGATATGGCTAATATAAGACTTTATTCTACTGGCTGTCCAAAGTGTAATGTACTTAAAAAGAAGCTTGATGCTTTAAATGCCAAGTATGATGTCATTACAGACGCGGATGAAATTAAAGGAATTTGTGAAGCAACTCATAATGATTCATTGCCTATCTTACAGGTTGATGAAGCATGGGGAACAGTAACCTATGATTTTGCAAGAGCAATTGACTGGATGAAAAAGGTAGGTGAGAGCAATGCTTAATATTGGAAGAAAGAATAAAAATTTCACAACTCAGTGGAATAAACTGTAGAACGAATTTGGTACAGAGCTTGCCTATTTAAACGGCTTTGGTGATGACCAGCTTTCTCTCGGAGAATTTATTGACAATTTCGTTGACGAGCCAGTTGTAGCTGATAGCTCAATTGACTCAAACAGTAATGTAAGAAGAAAAGATATTGTAACCCTTCTTTCAGAAATGCCAAAGCCACACAGAAAGGTTATGGCTTTTCAGAAGATTTATTATGAAATGCAGAAGGAGTATGGTTTCAAGGCTGCTAATGAATGGCTTCGCCGCGAGTGGATGGGTGAAATGTAAACAACTTGCCCTTAGATTACTTTTCCCTTTATCAAGGGGGTTCATATTTAATATGAGCTAACGAGGAAGGCTTTTGCTAATCTCGTGGGAATTTATTTACGAAAAATCTTTTTTGTTTTGTCAAGGAGGTTTACTTATGAAAAAAGATATTTATGTAATTACCAATATAATTACTGGGATGCAATATGTGGGACAGAGTTCTAATGCTCAAAAAAGATTTCTTGCTCATAAACAAGCTAAAGATGGGACAGTTTTTCATCAAGTTATTAGGAATTATGGTCCAGAAAATTTCTTTATAGAAGTATTAGAAGAACAAATCGAAAATTTTAATGAAAGAGAAAAGTATTGGATTAAAAAATTGAATACCCTATACCCTACTGGATATAATATGACCAAAGGCGGAGAGGGGTATCCTCACTTAAATGGAGAGCTTTCTTATCAGAGTAAATTAACTAATGTTCAAGTGAACCAAATTATAGATTTACTCTTAAATTCTTCATTATCTCAAGAGCAAATAGGTGAAAAGTTTAATGTTACACAAGAAATTATTAGTAACATAAACAGAGGGAAAACATATTTTAGAACAAATTGTTCTTATCCTATTCGCTCCACAAAAGAAAAAGAACAAGAAGCATCTCAAATCATTTCTGAAATTTTAAATAATAAAAATTTAACTTTAAAACAAATCGCAAAAAATCATCCAAATTTTTCTTATTTTATGATAAAAGCAATTAACGAAGGAAAGAGTTACAGAAAAAAAGATTTAAAATATCCTCTTGCTATTGAAACTGGCAATAAATTAAAAGAAAATGATATTATTGCGATAAAAAGTTTCTTGGAGCATGATGATTTAACTATTATTGATATTGCAAATTTTTTTCACGTAAACAAGCAAGCCATAGAAAAAATTAACCAAGGAGAAGCTCATTTTCATCCCTCTTGGGATTATCCTCTTAGGAAGCATGCTGTTTACAAGAAAAATATTTCTATTGAGGATTTAAATCAAATTAAATTTTTGTTAAAAAATTCAGACCTCTCTTTTCGAGAAATTGCTCGGCGGATGAATATTAAGTCCCATAGCACTATTAGTAATATCAATAGTGGAAAAACTAAAGCATATTTTGAACCCAATGAAAATTATCCAATTCGTAAATAAAAGCCTGTAACGACTACCTCGTGAAGAGGACTACAAATGCTATTGATACGCATTTGGAAAGAGTAATTATTTGTCTTCAAAAGGCAAATCTAAAAAATAGTCTAATAATTGGAGTTGTATTTACATGACTCAGATACTGCAACCTTCAAGTCTTATTGTTTTGCTTACGATTTAAAGGATTTGGCTGAAAAGGGATTGTTTTTCCTTGGTGACACCTTTAATGCTAAGCCGCCAAAGCACTTGACAACTTTTGTTGACTTCGTAAAAGAGTATATCAACTTTGCAAGTAACAGAACTTCGGGTGAATTTGCTGCGCCCATATGTTTCTTTTCTGCTTACCAGCAGGGTCGCATTTGCGGCTAACGGGGGAGGCTAAGTGAATGAATAATTCATATGTTAGTCCCGTGGGAATCATTAGAAAAGATATCTACATTATTAAAAACAACATTAACACTAAAGTTTATATAGGACAAGCTTTAGATAGTAAAAAGAGATTTCAATCTCATTGTAAAGGCGATTATGATAATTCTTTAATTGATAAAACAATTCAAAAATACGGAAAAGAACATTTTTGGTTTGAAATTTTAGAGTCTCAAATTGAAAATTACAATGAAAGAGAAAAATATTGGATTAAATATTATAATTCAAAAAAGCCATTCGGATATAATATCCTTGATGGCGGAAATGAGCCTCCTATTTTTTATGGAGATGAACATTCTAATACTAAAATTTCAGATGAGGATGTGCTTAAACTAAAAATAGACTTGGCAACAACTCAAATTTCTTTATCTCAGTTGGCAAAGAAATATAATATTTCTAAAAGACAAGTATTGAGAATAAATCAAGGCATTAGTCGAGCTTTATTAAATGAAAAGTATCCAATTAGGAAAAATTCTAATATAAATGGAAAAATAACAGAAGAAGATGTAGATAATATTATTGATATTCTCAAATACACTTATCGTTTTAATGGAGATATTGCAAGAGAATATGGAGTTGAAGTTCATGCTATTTCTAAAATAAACGCTGGAATTACACATCATAGGGATAATATTCAATATCCAATTAGAAATTGGAAGAGCAGCGGTGTAATATTATTTACTTATGAACAAGTTTCTGATATTATTGACGCTTTATTAAACACAAAAGAAAGCATACAATCTTTAGCAAAAAAATATAATGTAGATAGAAGAGCCATTGAAGGAATTAACCGTGGCACTTCAAAAAAATATTTTCGTGAAGGACTGTCCTACCCATTACGAAAATTCTAATGAAGCCTGTATCGACTATCCACGCTAAGTGGAGTACTCTTGCTATTGGTACGTGAGGGGACAGAGAAACACTGCGACAAAGGTCGTAGGAAAATCCAGTCAGTCCCGATAGAAATATCGGAGTTCCGACGGCAGTCGGATTACCAAACCTTATTCCTTATATGTATTACTTCTGGAAAGAAGACCAGAAGAAGGCTTACTTTGGCATTACAGAATGGGACGAGTATGCTTATCAGAACATTCAGAGATTTATTTATGCCGTTAATCAGCCTTGCGTAAGGGATAGAATCTAATTAGAACTGTCCATTTATTACTTTTCCAGTAATCACTGGGGTCACTTAAATAGTGGCTAACGAGGGAGCCTGGAGCCCTGTCGGGAGACATAGGTATGGTAATCTCGTGGGAATCATTTAATTGCTCTAATAAAATAAAATAAAGGAGGTGAATAGATGGAAAAATATATTTATATAATCAAAAATAATATTAACAATAAGGTTTATATCGGTCAATCCAATAATCCTAAACATAGATTTAATCAACATTGCCGCCCTAATAATGATAATAGTTTAATAGATTTAGCTATACAAAAATACGGTAAAGAACATTTTACTATGTCAATATTAGAAGGTCCAATAAAAAACTATAATGAACGAGAAAAATATTATATACTCAAATATAAATCTTTAAGACCAAATGGATATAATATTCTTGAAGGAGGAAATGAACCGCCTCTTTTTAAAGGCATTGAACATCCTGAAGCAAAATTTAAAACTAATATAGAATTAGAAAAAATTGTTTCAGATTTAAAATTCACAAAAAATAGTATAAGAGATATTGCAAAAAAATTTAATATATCTTCCTCTTGTGTAAATGATGTTAATTTAGGAAATACTTATTATAATTTAAATGTTGAATATCCGCTTAGAAAAAATCCTAATCCAACTGGTAAACTTACTCAAGAAGATATTGAAGAAATTATATATTCTCTAAAATTTAGTTATTCTTCTTATGAAGATATTGGAAAAAGATATGGAGTAGAGGGAAGGACTATTTCAAGAATAAACAGTGGAATTTATCATAAACAAAATAATATTTCTTATCCAATTAGACAATATCGAGCAACAAAAAATGCTGGTCAATTAACTTATCATCAAGTCTCAGAAATTATTGAACTAATTTCTACAACAAAAATAAGTTTAAGACAAATTGCGCTACAATATAATGTGGCTCCAAATATAATAATTGGTATTAAAAATGGTTCAACAAAAATGTATAGGAGAGATAATCTTATCTATCCACTTAGAGCAAATAATTAAATGAAGCCTGTATCGACTATCCTCACGAAGAGGAGTACCTCCGCTATTGATACGCGGCGGGAAAGAGTAATATTACTTTTAACTAAGTAATAAAAAATAGTCAGCGCATAATGAAAATTATGATAACGTGGGTTAGCAGTCTGCTTTTACAAATACATCAGTATTTGACAGAGAATATTTGATGGCTTTGTTCGGTGGTTCAGAGTTTCCAAATGGCGAACTTATGGTTGACCACATTGATGGTATTATGGATTTCCAAAAGCTTTATATGAAAGCTATGAGTGATATTCGTTCAGAGAATATGTTTACATTCCCTATTTCTACGATTTCACTTGTAAGAAAGGATGGAGAGTTCCTTGACCCTGAGTTTGCAGAGTGGGGAATTGGACATAATATGAGGTGGAGTGATTCAAACCTCTTCATTGATGATAATGTTTCAAGCCTTTCTAATTGTTGCCGCCTTAAGAGCGATATTCGCGACCTTGGGTATGTAATAAATGCCCTATTATCCCTTTACCAGTAATCTCTGGGGTATACTTTAAAGTATGCTAACGGGGAAACCTGAAGCCCCTGTCGTGAGACATAGGTATGGCAATCCCGTGGGAAGTCTTTTCATCTATAATTTCTCTCAGCTTAGAGAGGTGATATAGTGAAGAAAAGCATTTATGTAATCAAAAATAAAATCAATAATAAAGTTTATGTGGGTCAAGCAATAGACCCACAACATAGATTTATAGCTCATTTATCAAGAGCCAAAATGAATGCTGATAACTCTCCTATTCATGACGCAATAGAAGCATTAGGTAAAGAAAATTTCTATTATGAAATTTTAGAAAAAAATATTGAAGATTATAATGAAAAGGAGAAATATTGGATAAAAAAATTAAATTGTAAAATTCCTAATGGATATAATTTAACGGATGGCGGCGAAGAGCCACCGACATTTTATGGAGAAAATCATCCAAGAAGTGTAATATCTGATAAAACAGTATATGATATTATTAACGATTTAAAATAGAGTAAATTAACACAAGCACAAATTGCTGAAAAATATAATGTTAATACACAAATGATTACTTCAATTAACCATGGTACAACTCATAAAATAAATTGTGTTGATTATCCAATTAGAAAAGGAACTCCATATCATTTGTTACCAGAAGAAGTTGATAATATACAATGGTTATTACTTAATAGGGAATTTACAATAAAGACTATTGCAGAATACTTCCACGTATCGGAAGGAACAATAAAACACATAAATGCTGGAAGAAATTATAAAAATTCTGCTCTATCTTATCCGTTAAAAACAGGTAGAGCAAAAGGTGAAAAGGAACCTGTATCGACTATCCTCGCCAAGAGGAGTACACTTACTATTGATACGTAAGTGGAAATGGGGATATGCTTACACAGGATATGTAAGTATAAGAGATAGTCAGTGCCCACAGAAATGTGGGGTTACACGATTTTAATTCCATTGGTGGTACTGCATTGAAAGTTGGTTCTGTTAAGGTTAATACAATTAACTTGACAAGACTTGCTCTTGATACAAATACAAAAGAAGAGTATCTTGAAGAATTGAAGAACAGAACTCTTTGTATTGTCCGTTCACTTCATGTTGTTCGTCACATCATTAAGAGAAATGTTGAAAAGGGATTACTTCCTAACTTCAGCTTTAGTCTTATTGATTTTGAACATCTTTACAACACAATCGGCTTTATTGGTATTTATGAAACAATGAAGAAGTTCGGTTGTACATATCAGGATAAACTTGGTAATACATATTACACACAGGAAGCTGCTGATTTCGGTAAGCAGATTTTCGATACAATGAGAGAAGTTGCAGATAAGTTCCTTGAAGAGGGCGGCTATGACTATAAGATTAACACAGAACAGATTCCTAAACATCACTGGGAATGCGTGGCATAACGTCAAATAAACCACGAAAAATAAAAAGTTCCACTAATTGACTTGGAGTTCTTTATAAGTTAGCGTTTCTTATAAAGATAACAGGGCGCAAGCGTAATGGTAGCGTGAACGACTAAATGTGGAACCTCCAAATTGACTATTTTATTGGAGATGCGATAGTCTGAACTCACTTATATATTGAAGAGTGAGAGAAATGGTCAAGAGTAAAGACTCTTTAAAGAAGAACCATTTCCGCCAAATATATAAAGGAGTTGAAATGAAATGGATATATTAAATAGTTCAGGCTTTAAAATTGGAGTCGCTAAAATTGATGAAAATTCAATTATCATAAATAACTATAATAAACCACTTTTAATAATTGAAGAAGCACAAGACCTAATTCAAAAAATTTAGAACAAGGATGAAAGTGGTTTTAAAGAGCTGTTTGATGATTATTATCTTTTAATAGGAGAAATTGCTGCACTTTATCATATGACTTATTCTACAACTCGGAAGCATATGATAAAACAAGGTATAAATACAAAATCTAAAGCGGGACGTAGAAATTCATCTTATGGAAAAACTTTTTCAGATGAACGAAAAGCAAAAATTAGTGCCGCATCAAGAGATAGAAAAATTACTCCTTATGAAAGAACTCCAGAAATTAAGAATAAAATTTCTGAAAGTTTATTAAAATATTATTCAGAACATGAGGTTAGTGAAGAAACAAGGATAAAGTTATCTCAGGCATGGAAAGATGGCAGATATAAAAATGCTAATATGGGGCGTGGATATAATGGTTTCTTTTACTCTATTAAAAATAATAAAAAATTCTTTTTCAGAAGTTTGTTAGAGCTATGTTATTTGATACAAATAGAA
>Ga0208040_1000507_pt1 | contig 45754 bp, 47 predicted proteins | sample AD_UKC083_MetaG_FD_184431 | JGI IMG/M metagenome (GOLD analysis project Ga0208040, IMG submission 184431) | Active sludge microbial communities of municipal wastewater-treating anaerobic digesters from USA - AD_UKC083_MetaG (SPAdes) (version 2) | ecosystem: Engineered > Bioreactor > Anaerobic >...
AAAAAATTCGATACCGCTGTAAAAATGTCGATGATTATCAGTTTGCCTACCCAATCACTTTACAACGTTGTAAAAGAAAGCTTTGAAAATGGGGGTCCGAAAGTTATTGAATATATAATTCAAAACCTGGATAATCAAGTTATTAAGGAAAGCCTAAAACAGGCTCTACTTCAAGCTTATGAACCCTTGATTCCTAAAAATGAACTTCCTTATGAAGTAGAAGCTCCGGTTGTTGGAAGCCCGGAAGCTCAAGGTGATATTATCGGGGAAGAAGAAAAATAATTTTAATCAATGGAAGAAATTAAGAAGAAGAAAATAATACAAGGCGAATATGAAGATGTCATCGAGATTGATGGGCATTATTACCTTGTGGATAAAAAAGACAAAGTTGCAGTTTTGCCTTACACGATTTCTTCAGATGGCCTTCTGGAAAAAATAGGTATTATTGAAGACTGGAATTATATTGAAGATGAAGAAGTTTGGACCCTTCTTAATGGATATATTTCAACAGATGATAGTACCGATCTGGTAGCTGCAAATAGAATTTTCTATGAAGTTACTAAAATCAATATTAAAGCTGCAAAAGACTGGATGTTTTTAGGAGCTCTTTATAGTAATTTAACGTCAGACTCCCCCATTAAAGTTTATGCCGTTGATGTTACAGGATTAAAGATCCAGGAGGAAGCTCAACAAGGCATCAAAGAGAAAAAATTTAAGTTAATGGATGCTTCAACAGTTATTCGAACTGATGAAATCCTTTTCTTAGCCGCATACTTTAGATTATTTAATGTGTTTTATGTCAAATCCTTAAGCAAAAAAAAGTAATATGAACAGACGAGAAAGAAAGGCCATGGAAAAAAGGCTAGGACTTACTAAGTACAAAAAATCTTTGCCGAGAAATGAAAAATTCGAAATGATGAGACAGAATATCATTGAAGGCAGAAAAAAAGAGGAACAATTAAAAGAAGAAATAAGGATTAAAAACAATGCTCATGAAGAATCGATCATTAATAAAAAAATTTCAGATAGAGCAATGGAATTAATGCTTAAGGATGGTCTGGACTATTATAGTGCCAATGAAAAAGCTAAGGAAGAATTTGGCAAAAAGGCATAGGAATGAAATTTTATATTACTGTCGAAGGTTTACCAAAATTAAAGCGGGCTTTTCTAAACTTAAAACTTTATTCAGTTGTAAGTGTTCCGGAAATCCTGTCTGACTTAGGATATACTTATTCTACGATAGATGAATATGCAGCTTTTATAGTCAATCAAAAAATAACGGGATTGATTGAAAATTATGTAAAGTCCAAAAGAATTCGTGGGATTATTTATTCTAATCCAAACCTTAGCAGGGATATAATTGAAAATCTTTTTAATGAATTAGAGACCTGCGATAGGATTTCAGATTTAGTTTTACTAGATGACTATAATGTACCAAAACTAGAACAATATTACGATCTTTTTAGAGAAATAATCTTCTTCCCTTCTGTCAAAAAGATTAGGCTTATCGAGTGTAAGCCTATTCAGGATAAATTAAATTGGAAAGTCTAACCCGCAAGGTTAGACTTTTTAGTTTCTCGAATATATAAAATAAAATACAGTATGGCAGAAGCAGTTGCAAGTAAAACGAAAGTCGATCAGTTAATTGATAGAGCTTTAAAGGCTATCGAAAATGCTATAGAATTTACGGATTACTATACTACAAATGAATGTTTTCGAGTTAAAGTTAATAAGCTTTTCAATGAGCTTATAACTGGAGACGGTTTTTTTAGTAGAGATATTCCCGGGGATAAATTGGACAATATCCATCCTATCGCTGCTGCTCGTGTTTATAAAGAATCTCTTGCTAGGGCTAAGGAATTTTTAGATGGATGTCTAAGAGCACGATATTCTCAAACTGTTCATGATGAAGTTTCTTCCGAAATACCCCTTACTGATTTTGATGGTAAGCCTTTAGAGGATTCAGCAATAGGGCCTTTTGATAGAAGATTACAAAGACTTTATCAAACAGATAATAAAACAAGTTTAATTACTCCTTATGATACAAGATTTCAGCAGGTTTCTACAACTGGATATTTAATTTCTGATCAAAAAGTACAAGAATCCCAAATTGAAAATCAAAAAGATGTTTTGTCTGCTTTGGCAGAAAAAAGGGAACAACTTAAAAAAGATGATTTCTTTAAGGGTATTCCCTCCCTTATAAATACGTATGCTGTTACAAGATTATATGGAAGTAAAGGAGGCAATTATCTCATCAATAGAAGAAACGAAAGAAAATGGTATGAAATAGATCAAGCTTCGGATGGAGATTTAGCTTTTAGTTTAAACCCAACTACTTCATCTATTATTTCTTGGGGTAATGGGGATCCTTATGGAAGAACACCTTATCATTTTAGCGATTTTGTTTATTGCAAATATTGGAATATAGTTCCTAACAATCGAATGATTACTCTTCGAAGATATGCTGCTCCTATCGTAGATAACCTTAAGTTTCCTGGAATGGACGGTTTACAAGATTTTGGTACTGCTGGAAATAATTCAGATGAAAAAGCTGCTAATTCGCAAAACGCAAATCCCGGAACTCAAGATCAAGGAGGGGGAAAGAAAGTTTCTTTTCCCCCAATGGCAACGGCAGTTACTTATTTTGGGGAAGAAACAGGAAATTCTCTTTCGACTATTTTAAAAATGAGTGCAGGATTAAAATGGGGGGATGTAGAAGCAAAAGTCTTTGAAGTTCAATCCCAAGCAAACCCGGATATGGAAGCAGGACCCGCGGGGCTTTTCGGGGGTCTTACCAAATTTGCTAAGATGCTTAATATTGCTACGGGAAGTTTTGACCAGCAAGCAATATTGAATAAAGGAAATTTACCACCAGATCCATATAGCGGAGGTCCCTACGAAAACAGGGTTATTGGACCTGTCAACAGAATTGATTCTGTTAAAAAAAGGGAAGCCGGATTAAAATTTGAAAATAAAATATCTTTGGTATTCGAATATGTTGCCCGACCAATTGGGGGTATAAATACTAAAGCAGTTTTATTAGATATACTTTCGAACTTTTTAGTTATTGGATCTGCTTCAGCAATGTTCTGGGGTGGGCAGCATAGATTTATGGCAAATCCCCAGCAATATCCATTTATGGGTGGGGATAAAGGGATTCAGCAATGGTATAGGGGTCAGCCTTTACAATGGGCTCAATCATCAATCGATACTTTTGCAGATAAAATCACTGATGCTACTGGAGAATTGGCTGATCTTGCAAAAGGGGTTTGGAATGCTATTTTGGGAAAAGGAAGCTTAAAAAGTCTTATTACTGGTGATAGTCTTGCGGGAAATATAATTCGTGCAAAATCAGCAGAAAAATCAGAGGGACAAATTCCTTATCTAACAGGATTAAAGGCTCTTCTAATAGGCGAACCAGTTGGGGAATGGCATGTAACCATTGGAAATCCTCTAAATCCTATCGCTATGATCGGGAATTTAATTTGCGACAGCATAGAGCTTGAATTAGGAGAAGAATTAGGACCCGATGATTTCCCCCTAGAGATAAAAATTACAGTTAATCTTGATCACGGAATGGCTAGAGATAGAGATGCAATTCAATCTATCTTTAACCGTGGTATGGGTAGGATTTATGATCTTCCGGATAATTTTGCAGGAAGTGCTGATTATGAAACAAGGGTTGACAAATATACAGGAAATCAATCCATGACTGGTTCCCAGCCTTCTTTTGCCGGGGGAACATTTATTGCTGATTCCGGAACAACAGGAGGTAAATTTGGCAAGCCCGCTATTAAACAAAATACTTTGTCCGGAGCAGTTAGTGTTTGGAATAGGGATAAATTCTCAGCAGTTTCAGCTAATCAGGATCTTAATTTTACAGGAAATAAAGTATTAAATAGAAGCGCTTACAGAGCAGCTGATTGGATTTCATTAAAATCACTTAAGTAATTATGTTTTTAAATTCTATAGATAATAAGCCTTTACTTACAAAGGAGGACGGAACAACAATTAGGGATTTGACCCAGACGATGTTCAACTTTAAAACTAATAATTATCTTAGTTTTCAAGCATATAGGATCCCTGCAGATTATGCCATGAGACCCGATTTAATTTCTCAAGCAGTTTATAATAATACCATTTATGCAGAGTTCATTTTAAAATATAATGGAATTAGCAATGCTTTTACTATTTCTCCAGGAGACATTATTCTTATCCCTGATTTAAATAGTGCACAGGATAATGTTAAGAAACAGGGGGAAGGAGCGGATTCTCCGGAGAATAAGATTAGGCTTTCATATAAATATATCGACCCCACAAAAGCTCCTAAACAAGATAAAACTGCTGTTGCTTTTAGTGATAGAAATCTTAAAGAGGGTGCATTACCTCCTAATATTGCCGATGAAGGAGCAAAACAGATAGTCCATAGGAATGGCCGGGTTTATTTTGGGGAAGGCATTGGAGAAAGTGCATGTTTAAAGAATGGAATGAGTTCAAGTGAATTCTTAACTACAATTATAAAAAGCAAAAAAGTCTAATGGCTGATTATACATTTAATCCAATCGGGGATAGTGAACCCCCAAAACAAGCTAGTAGAAACGATGCTGGAAAAGAAAAATATAGGATTTATAATGTTTTCAAACCAACAATCGTATTGGATGAAATGTCCTTACCCGAAACTAATCCTGGGGGAAAAGCTCAAAAGATAGAAGATAAAACTTCTGTAGAATTTCCTTTTATAAAAATAAATGATTATCTTATTTCTAGGGGAGAGATTGATTATTTTGAAATAGATTCAACAAAAAGGCTTCCGACTATTATCCTTACTTTAAGTTTTTCTAATGATAAATTCCTAACTAAGGAAATGCCTAAAGATGGGGACATTATTTCTGTGGCTATTACTAATCAAACTGATTTATTACATCCTATCCGAAATGATTATGTAATTACGGGGGTAAGCCCTCTTAAAAAAAGTACTTCTGTTCAATCAGGTATTACAATTACATTTTTTGGAGAACTTTTTATACCAGGTCTTTCAGGATATAAAAAAGCTGTAGCTTTTAATGGAATGACTTCGATGGAAGCTCTAAAAGAAATCGCTAAATCATTAGGTTTAGGATTTAATACAAACGAAGAAAACACAGATGATAAGCAATTATGGTTTGTTTTTACTAGCTATGAAATTTCCATCGAAGAAATAGCTTCAAGATCATGGAAAGATGAAAATAGTTTCTTTGACTGGTGGATCGATATTTATTATAATTTTAATTTTGTAAATGTTCAAAAACAATTACTTTCATCGGAAGATGAAATTGATATAGCTGCTTCTTTAAGTAATGTTCCGAAAGAATATTATTGGGGAAGTAATACAAATGAAGCTGTTGAGGCTCCTAAAGTATTTTCAAACTTCGAAGGATATAGGACAACAAGTTTTTATATCACAGACTGGAAACCCATTAATAAATCTTCAGCTATTACTTTTGAATATGGAACTAATGTTCAAGCTTGCTTCTTTGAGCATAACAAAGTTCTTTATGATGACCCGGAAAAAACTAAATATTGGTCCTTCAAAATTGATCCTGCTTATGACCAGGAAAAATTAAACAGCCATATTTTATTGAGAGGGCGAGCTACTTGGGATGCTTCCTTACATTCCAATGAACCCGCAAGAGCTAATTATAACTATGCAGATCTCTATAATAGTTCCCCATGGTTAGGAATTCAATATACAATTTCTAATCCCGATGAAGATAATAGTAAATGGACAGGAAATCACCACAGAAATTATGTTAGATCACAGATTCAAAATATTTTGAACCGAGTTGAATTAGAAAAATTAAATGTAGAAATATCTGTTCAGGGTTCTAACTTAAATATCATTAAAGGGGATAAGGTTCCAATTGTTTTAATACAAAAGAATCGTTTTGAAAACCTCTTAATAGATAAAAATTTTGTTGCCGATGCAGCTTTGGAATTTTTCTATACGGGATGGTATTATGTTAAGGGATTTACTTTATCCTGGGTAAGAGATGTTCCGCAAGTCTATTCGCTATTCTCCCAAAAATTTATTTTAACAAGAAGAGAATGGCCTGCTCCTGTTCCTGTTGATCCAGTAAAAATACAGGATAAAAAAGGCTTTGAACAACAATAAATAAAAAAATAACCAGATAATGCCAACCTTAGCTGAAAATATCTTTAAGTCTTTTAGAACTCCTGGTTCAGTCTTGAATAGCGGAGTAATTGCTGGCGGAAAAATATCAAAAACCTTTGATGAACCAACCTATTTGACTTTTAGACTTGGATTTAGACCTGCAAATACGAATCTTGAGTTAACAAACTATGATAAAATGCCTCATCCATTATTTGAAAGGGCAGAGCCTCAGGATGATATTAATGCAAGAAATTTTTATTCTACAAGGCAATTCTTAAGGGATGCTAATGAATTCGTTAGAGAAAAAATGCTCTTAGAATTTATTGATAAATGGAATGTTGTTCAAAATAATTATCAATGGTATTTCCAAAGTATCTCAGGAATTGACTCCTTATTAAAAATAGATCCAAAAAGAGGTATCAGGGTTTCTAAAGATGGCAAAGTTACAATTAAGATGTTTGAAGGACTTGATTGGAAAATTATTCATCTCCTAAATCTTTATCGCAAAATTGCATGGGATGATGTTTATCAAAGATGGATACTTCCCGATATGATGCGTTATTTTATGATGGATATTTACATTACAGAATTCAGAACATTTCATCAATCTACATTAACTACAAATCCTTCAGAACAAAAACCAAAAACTTTTCCAGGTTCTGAAGTTCCTAATATGGTTTTAACGGCTATTGACGATTTAATGCCTACTTATGTTATTCATTGCGAAAGATGTGAATTTGACATTACATCATTTAATTCTCAATTCAACGATCTTAATGTAACGGATCCTCAAATGGCCGAAATATCTTTTGACATTAAAGTTGGAACTATAACAGAGGAATATAGAAATTCTATTCTTGATTATTACTATACAGATCGAATTATCAATGGATTAGAAAGAAGCGTAGAATTTTCAATGCTTAAAGGAGAATCTATTCCAGTTAATCTAGGAGGGGTGAGTGTTCCTATTATCATGCAAGAGGATATTCCTTATAATCCTTTAAAAATCTCAGCTAATACTGAAGCAAGAGCATATATAAATCCTGATATGGATTATGGGGAAAAAGCTTCTCATACATCCGGACAGCCTTTTGTTGAAACGGGTGGATCCGGGGAATCTAATCTTTCCAACGCATCTCAGGCCATTCAACCGCCAACATGGATAGGAAATACTATCAAATTCGGAAAAGCATTTGCAGAAAATCTTTTAGATACTGCAGTTGGAAAAGCTAAGATGACTAAAATACCTGGGTTAGGAGTTTCCTTTAATGAAGCCCTTGCAGCTGCACAAAGTAAAAATATCTTTGTTGTTTTTGGCCTTGTTCGTCAAGCTATGACTCAGGACTTAGCCCCTACGATGCCTTCTCAAGAACTTTCCAATAAGCTTATAGATACTTCTTTTAGAGAATTTGTTTCAAAGATAGCTAAATCCGAAGCAACAAATGGAACAGAGAATTTAGTAAGAGCAGCAAATAAAATTTTGAACGATCAAGGAATATGGGAAGAAATAAAAGATATGTCAAAAGCTACAGATCTTATTTCTCAAATATATAATGAAGTTAATATAGGGAAATCTATTGAGAACCCCGAAGGATTAAAATCCCAAGTAAATATTTTAACTTCTAATGATAGATCAAAAGCAACAGATTTAGATGGAGATCCTACGATCACAGGACAATCTTTAGTCTATAAGGGAATTCCGCTAAGCACTTCTACTTCTGGTTCAATTGAAGGAAAAACTCTATCTAAAGTAAAAATAGGATCTACAGATGGAAATATTCAAAAGGACGAAGGGCAAGAAACTAATCCTAGCGTTGCAACCTCTGTAGGTTATCTTGAAAAATCTAGCTTTTCTGAAATTAAACCTAATTTGGGAATTGAAGAAGGCGGTTTGGAAAGTGCTGCTCCAAGTTTAGCAACTTCCAAAAGGGACGATTTACAAAAACCTAATTTTACAGGAAGTAAACCTAAATCAGAAATTCAAGGTGGCGAAATTGAGGATGCAGAAGTAAGTAAAGCTACAAAAAGTGATATAGAAAATGGAAAATATTTCTTTGGAGGCATTTCAAAAAATGAATTAGTAAAAGAAAAACTTCCAAGACCAAAACCAAGTGAAGATTTAAGCGAACCTATTAAAAATAAATAATTATGCAATTACCAGACGGCTTACATTTAACAATGAAGGATCTTCACGATAACGACTGGTTAGGCGTTATCTCGAACAATATTGACCCGACTTTTTCTGGTAGGTGCCAAGTTCGTGTTTATAGGTTAATGGATCACTTAAGTTCCAAAGATCTTCCTTGGGCAGTCCCAATTAATTCAACTGTTTTTGCTAGTGATGGAGCTGGATCTATTTCTATTCCTAAAATTGGACAAATAGTTCGTGTTCAGTTTAATAATGGTGATATTTATTCCCCTGAATATACTACTATTCAAAATATTGATACCCAATTAATTGAAAGGATTAAAGATGACTATGATGGAACTCATGTATTACTCTACGATCCCGATGAAGAATTAACTATCATATATCAAAGAAATAGTGGAATGCAAATGTATTATCGCGGAAGTTTTATTCAAATTTCGCCTGATAGTATGATTACAATTGAACATGCAAATCAAGAATCTTTAATACAGTTAGATGGGGATAAGCTTAATATCGTTACTAAAAATGAAGTTAATGTTTCTGCTGCAGCTAAAGTTAGTATAAATGCTGACGAAGTTGTAGCAAGTGGCAATCAGGCAACCAAGTTAGGTCCAGGTCCTTATTATCATGCTGTTTTAGGAGAAGTTTTATTTCCATTATTACAAACTATGGCTACTGCTTTGGATGCAAAAATGCCTGCAACTCCAGGGGTAAATACAGGATTGGTTCAGCAAGCTAAACAAGCAGCTATTTCAAATAATGTTTTAATCTCAAAATGATAATTAAAGAATACATAGAATTTGAAAGAGGGCAAAATCCAAAAAAGAGTCTTCGTATTGGGGTTCATCATTTAATTCCTCAAATAATTGAGAAATTCGAGGAATCCCCATTTGAACTTACTCGAAGAGGGGAAGTTTTAGATCTTGAACAGAAGTATGAAGTGTCCCCAGAAAATTTTCATAATCCAGCAGGGCATCCAAAATATGATTGGGAATTTGTGTATATCATGGAAGATTTTGAAGTTTCCATTCTTTATATGATCGATTTGAACAATGGCGAAATTTTAAGAAAAATGAAAGTTTCAAATCCTCGTATCGATGCAGAATATATTGATAATGAGAATTGGAAAATTACTTCTTTAAACCCCGATAAGATTTATGAGGAAATAGATCAAGATTATGCTTTAATTGATATTGCCGATGCTGCAGAATATTTATGGGATATGTATCAAAAGCAAATAGAAGAAGAAGAATTTGAGGATGAAGAGATTGATGAAAGCTTAGATTTTGAAAGAGGAAAAACACCAGAGCAAATTAAAAGAGATTTAAGAGGACATTTTCGTCCTGGCGAAATTTTGCTCCGCCCCGATAATGGATACACTCCTCATCAAACAATTATGGTATTTAAAAGAATAACTCCGCCGGATTATGCTGGAGAACAATATTATGAAGTAGCTACTTTAGGATATATCAATACTAAAGGGGAAGTAAAAACTTACGGGTCATCTCGCTTTGCAATGGATGATTATAATAAAGGGAATATGGTTTCTATTGACACCAAAACAAGATTCCCAAATAAAGAAGAGGAGCTGCTTATAAAAAGATTCTTAAATAAAAGCAAAATTTGGAAAATAAAAGAAGCTATTGGAATTTATCCTATTCTCAATGGTAAATCTTTATCCCTAACAGAATCCATCGATTTTGTCCGCAGTCAAGAAAATCCGCTGGATTCTTTAGAGATAGGACGCGTTTTGGAAAGAATAAAAGAGCAAGTTATGGAAATAGGTCCTGATATAGCTCAAAAAACTTCTCTAGGATGGTTAGTTACTCAAGTAAAATTTGTTGAAGGAATTCCAGAGGGTCAAGTTATCTGGAATTCTAAATCTTTAAAGGATCTTACCGAATCCGGATGGAAAAAACTTTTCAGAGAAATGAAAGAAATTAAATCAAAAATGTTTCCAAATATGAAGGAAGGATTAGAATTTAATAGGGGGATGGACCCAAGGGATTCTATGGAAATAGGAAGGATCGAGGAAAGAAGAGAGGCTTTAATAGATTGGATTATAGAGCAAGATCCTATAAAATGGACGGGAAGCTCTGTATTAGCTCCTTTTATTACTCGAAGACATCCTCATCCATGGGGTTGGGATATGAAAAAATTCGAGGATGCTTCCCTTATGGAATTAAATCATATAAAGGAATACATTGAAAAATGGGAAGCCGTTGATAAGAAATATAATGTCTTTGATGGGCCAGCCTCAAAAGTTCATGAAAGATTAAATTTTGAAAGGGGAATGGATCCTAAACAATCTATGGATATTGGAATAAATGCTAGGATTAATAAAATTACAAGTAGTGATCTGGAATTCCTTAAAATCTATACAAATGATGGAGATGGAAAAGGACATGCCAATCCGAGATTTTTTGAAGATGTTTATGGGGATTCTCTAAGCTTTAATGAATATTTAGAAAGAGCAAAACGAACTTATAATTTACTTGAACCTTTTGAATATCTTTTTGGGGATCATTTTCCATCGGATATGAAAAAGGAAATGAGAGAATATGTGAAAAGTTACTTAAAAAATCCTAAATATAATTACGCTTATAATTGTGATATTATGGGGGACGGTGATGTTGATGTGTTCTTTTCGGAAATAAAATTACCTTCTGCAGAGCTTCTTGGAAAAAAACCTGGGTTAAAAGAATCTGTTAATTTTGAAAGAGGCATTGATCCTAAGAAATCTATGCAAATAGGCGTAAAAGCCAAAGTAAAAGAAGGAATGAATTGTTTATTACAGAGTTCCCGAAATTTTTCTTCAAGAATTTCTACAATTAATTTAGCGGGTAATAGAAATGATCTTTGGCTAGAAATTTCTGATTATGGAACTCCTAATTTTGAGGATTTTATTGAGAGCTGTTTATCCCCGGAATATTTTGAACGGATTTATATAAAGGCAAAACCTAGAAAATATAAATCAACATCTCAAAATAAATGGGTTCTAGTTATAAAAACACAATATAAATCGGCATTTAGAGCATGTTTTGATAATCAAGGGTATATTATTGAATCTGCCAATTTTGAAAGAGGATTGGATAAGGAAAAATTAAGAATTGGAAGTATTCGTCCTATTGAAAAGTTAAAAAAAGATTATCATAATATTCAGGAGTTAGTTCAAACAGGTAAATATTTGGAATTTCAAATTCCCTTTAGTAAAGAAGCTTTAGAAGCTATTCCAAATACTAATTATTTTGGATGGGGGAATATTCAAAATAATTTTAAAAATATGAGTAGGGAAGAATTATTTCCCTTTGAATTAATTGTTCGTAAATATACTAAATTAATGGGTCTTGAATGAAGGCTTTAAAAATATATGAAACCCTTAACTTTAAAAGATTTGAAGATCCCAAGGAATCTATGGGGATAGGTAATGAGGAATTCAAAATGATAAATGCTGTAGATAAAGAGCTTAAACCCATGGGGCTTATTAAAACAGGACCAGCGGATATGGGTAGTCAAAGCCATTATATGAGAAGTTTAGAAGAATGGAAAAAACCAGGGGGATCTAAAGATAGGCAAACGCGAGTTAATTTATATTTTATGAATTGGTATGGAATTGAAAAATATCAATTTAGCATCGTAGTTAATGGTTATCCAATTCATTTTGGCAAGGATTCAACTGATTGGTATGATTTTAAAAATAAATGGCCAGAGTGGACAAGTTCCTTAGAAATAATTAGAATGACGGAATTAAAACCCCGGAGTATAATAAGATCTAGATCAAAATATGCAATATCTAGCAAACTGCATCAATTTAGATACCAGGAATCCGATATAAGAAAAAAGGATTGGATTATAGAAAAGGGAGAAGAAATTCAAATTATAGATATAGATTTTAATGCTCCGGGGTGGGGGGAAATAAAGGTATCATTTGACAATACATATTTTATCTGTAATCCACAAGAATTATGGCAACATTTTGAAATTGTCAGTTTATGAGTCTTAAAGATAAATTAATAAAAGCTGCCTTTGGAAAACTAACTTTGGAAATCGAGAAATATAAAGGGTTCCTTAAAAAACCCGCTACTCTTCTCGCTTTAAAAACTGCTGCTTTTTCTTTACTAAATATTCTACTTTCCCAATTAAAAGATGTTATAAGTAAAAAATTCACTGATGATGAGGCTTTATCCTATGTAAAAAATAATAGGGATCTTCAAAAGCTATGGGGTTTAATTGGGCAGGATGTAGAAGAATCCTATCTTAATGAAATACTTCTTCTATGCGAAAATCCAAATTATTATGAACAAGATTTTGAAAATTTCCTAAAATCCCTAGATGGAAAAAATTTATCCGGGGAAGATTATATAAACTTGTTCAATAATTCTGATGAATTTGATAGAAAAACCTCCAATTATAAAAAGAGCACAGAAATGGCAAATGCTATTTCAAAAATAACTGAGGTAGCTCCCTGGGCATTTATGGTTTATGTAATTGGATTAAAGATAAAAGAATTTTTGTCTCAAAATGAAGATCCTTCACCATATAGAGGAAAATATCTTCAAAGACTTATCCGCATTATTTCATCTATATTAAAACAAAGAATACAAGATGAAAAAAATGCTGTTAAGGGAGTAAAAGAAGCTGCAAAATCTATATCTGAAAAAGAAAGAAAACAAATTGAATCTATTCTTAAATCTTTAAAATCTTTAGATGCAATTATAGTTGGAAGCTTATTAGCTTCGGCCGTTTATTTAAGAAATCGAAAACTTTTACAGAGTAAGTCCCTTGAATCATTCCGGGAAATACACTCTGCTCAATTATGCGAAATGGTAACAGAGCCGGAAATACCTGAAATTGTTCCAGTCCCTTTAAATGAAAATTTGACCACCTGCCCCGTTGATTTAGATGATAATTTAGTGCCTCATATTCCCATTGAATTATCAGATCTTTCTTGTGAAATACCTTTAGGACAGGATTCTTCAATTACCGAGGGATCGCAACCAGATATTGCGACCAAAGCTCTTTATGAAAATACTTCTTCAGTTAACTTTAATATTTTGGTTAAAGCCGGGGATACACTTAGAGTAAATGTTCCAATGGCTACTTATGATGGGGATAAGGTTTATCCTACTGTGAATGGGGTTGTAGAAAAAGTAGAACCTAATAAAATTTATGTTGAAAATATTTCGGATCCCGATCAGACATATTTGGAAGAGGTAATTACAAAAATGAATGATGCCTATAAAGAATTAAACGATACTAAATTCTTTTTAATTGATTTTTATATTCCTTCCTGGTATCCTGTAATGTTAAAATTTTCGCCTCTTATCGATGGGAGCCTTTCTATTCAAGAATCATTATTACTCTTTTATAAAACAGGCGGGGTAAAGAAAAGGTGGGATGGAATACAAAGTGATTTTGAAAAACAAAAGAAAGATTGGGATAAAAGAAATAAAGATATAGCCAAAGACAGTAAAGTAAAAGCCAAAGCCGAGGCTGAAAAGATGGACGATATTCGAGTTGAAATGAATCAGAGTGAAGAGATTCTTTTTAAACAATTAAAGGCCGATGCTGTACAAGGGGTAAATGAATCCAAAGTAACTAAGCCAGATGAAAAAGAATTCGAGCTTATAGAATATTACTTTTGGCTATCCCAAAAATTAATGGCTTATTTTGATAAGAATACTATTGCAACCACTATGATTAATAAAATATCTGAATTCCTAAGAGAAAGGTATTTTACAGACAAATATAGTGTAGATAAAATAAAATCAAAAATCAATAACTATTGTAAGGATCTTGCTCAGGGAACCTTCTTTTCAGTTACCCCGGATTTTTATAAGATATTAAGACAAAAATGGGACGAATCTAATGCCCAAATAGGACAGCGTTTTACAGCCGCTGAGGACTATTTAAAAGATTTACAAAAAAATAACAAAAAACTAAATGACACTGAGAAAACCTCATTACGTGAATTTATTTTATTCCTATTTAATTTTAGCATTGAGATCGATAAACTTATCGAAACAAAATACTCAACGGAAAAAACAAAATGGACCGAAACAGAATTAGAAGGAATATGGATTGAACAATTCTTCGCTTCTCTATGGAAAAGATATGATACTCTCCCCGGGGAAATTGAAGGTTATCAAAAGGAATTAGATGATATTGCTCGTACTTTTACTACGTATTCGATTATAGTTATAAATGACGAACAATATAGATATTATTCAATTGGAGAAGCTGCATGTGAACCCCCAGAAGAGGATGACCCATATCTTTCTCCTAAAAGTAAAAAAGGATATGGCGATATTTCTTATTGGCTAAGATATTGTTCATTTGCTACTCTTGCAAGTGTTGCAAACCCAGCTACAAGTTGGTCAACAGGAATTCCCCCTCCAATTGGGCCTATTCCTTTTCCAACCGTTTATATTCCAATAAAAGCTTTTGAAGTAAACTGGGGATTTATTGTTGTTGGGCTTACAATTACGGGTATTTATCCTTTCCCCTGGGCTCTCTTTGTTAACTGGTCTACTGAACATCATGTTCCTTTAGCAGATCCGGCAACTTTAGTTAAAAAAGAAGTGGAAGCTTTAAAAAAAGAACTTTCTAATCAATTAAAGGAATTTAAAAAAGAAAAATTAAAAACTTATTTGGATAAAGTAAAAGAAGACATAAAATTTCTTCAAGAACAATTATCTGATTTGCAAAATCAAAAAAGAACTCTTAGGGAACAAAAGCCTCGAAGGGATTATTCGGTAGAAAGAAAAATCGATATTCCTAGATATACAACGGATCTAGCAAAATGGGCCGAGAAAGTGGTAGTCTTAGACGAATTGATTTTAACCTCTAAGAAAGATAAAATGCAATCAGAGATTAAATATAAGATCATTAAGGATGCTTATGACGGAGCTCCTATTGCAAAAAATCAGGATGCTAAGATACAGGCTTTACAAAACACAGAAGAAAAAATATTATCTCAATTTGATAAGCTAGATTTATTAATAGCTGGAATTGATAAGTTTTTAGCTCCCCTTCCTATTGCAACAAAACCGGAGACAGCTAATTTTGCATTTACGGTAAAAAATCCAAAACCTATTATTAATATGGCTACGGATATTGACCAGAATATAAATTATGGTCCTTTAAATAAAATTATAGAAAAATTCGAGCCTAAAAATGAGGACTTAATGAAAACCAATTATGGTTCTATTTTATCCAAAACATTTAATAATTTCAAAGGATATAAAACAGCTTTGAAAGCAGCTATGCCTACTATAATTAAAAGCGATCCTTTTCCAAAATATGAGAATTTAAAGCCAAGTAATCTACCATGGATGACTTTCCTATTAAAGGAATGGGCTCCAACAGGAGCAAAAACCTATGGATTTCCTGGATTTCCTCCGCTGCCTCTTTAATCGTATGCTTTTTGAATCCTATTGGATAATTCAATTACTTTTTGATATTCTTCCGGAGTTAAACTTCCAAAAAGATAATAAATGGGATCCACTTTTTTATTATCTTTAATAACTTCGTAATGTAAATGGGGGCCTGTTGATAATCCAGTACTTCCAACATAAGCAATAATTTCGCCTCTTGTTACTTTTTCGCCAGGCTTGGATTTAAATTTTTGAAGATGGGAATATAAAGTTTTGTAACCGTATCCGTGATCAATTATAATTAAGTTACCATACCCCTGAGATCTTTTATCCGAATCCTTAATGATTATTTGGACAACACCATCCCCCGTAGCATATACTGGGGTTCCGAGAGGAGCTGTAAAATCTAATCCATAATGAAATTTGGGTATTCCATAAATAGGATGAATTCTCATACCCCATCCAGACGCAATTCTTTTTAAGTTTTTATTTTCGATTGGCTGAATAGCTGGGATGTGCAAAAGCATCTCTTGATGAGAATGTGCTAAATCTACAAGTCCATCAAGCTGGTATAATTCCTTGGCCATCTTGTCGTTTAATATACTTATTCTATTATTAGTTTCCTGAACGACAGACATATAAAAGTTTGGGCTTGTATCATCAAATTCCAGCCCCATTTGTTTTCGCGGTTCCTGATTTATATCAAAGATAGATTGATAAATTATACTATCATGTTCTTTTATCATTCCAAGAGTCGTTTCAGCTTCTATAATTCTTTTATTTATATTATTAAATTCCTCAACCAGATATACCAAATCTTTCCTTAATTTTTTCTCATCTGGAGTATCATAATAAGTAGAAATAATAAAAACAAAAATAGATGAAATAACAACTTGTATTAGAAAAAAAGGAATTAGAAACTTTCCTCTAAAAAACCTAAATCTTTTATAGGAGATGGAATTTTTCTCAAATGTATAAAACTTCATCCATTGGAATTTTTATTATATATTTTTAGTAGATAAATATAATAAAATTGTTCCATGAAACTTGTTTGCGAATCATTAGAAGAATTATACGGAATTGATATAGAAGCTCCTGAATATTCCGCTGGAGAAAAAGCTGCTATAACAAAAGGACAGGATGTTTTAACTAAACAACAATTAGCTGCAATGTATTTAGCTGCTAAAGATGCTATGGGAAGATCCGAGGATACCCGTGGCAGGGGGGATACTGCTCTGACACGTAATGCTATAAAAATTAATAAGGAGGAAAGCACAGATTTTAAAAAATTATCTATTCCAAGATTAGGGGATGTATTAGATCTTAAACCTCGCACAGTGAGTTACACAATATCAAAATTTAGACTTTTAATGCAAGGAAATCGTGAAGGAATTCATGGGAATGATTTATATGAAAAAATAATAAACGCATTCGATGAATTTGATAAAATGGAAAAAGAGGGCCGAGCAGGGGAAGTATATGCGTTAGCCGCAGAAGCTGTAAATATGGATGCAGGAACAGAAAGATCCACAAAATATGAGGAAGAATTAGCAGGCCAATACAAAAAAACAAAAGAAAGAATAGAAAGAAGAAACAGGAAAATAATGCAAGATACCTATGATTTATATAATCAGCTTAGAGGGCCTTTTGGAGAAAGAGCACCAAAAAAGATTATTGATAAACTTTCATTAGAATATGGTTTGTCTCCAGAAGATATTCGCACAATAATTAAGACAAATCTTAAAAACGATCCCAATCTAGCAAGAAAATTTTAAAAAAATATGAGAGCACAATTTGTTAAAATGGAAATAAATATTAAAACAACGAAATGGTTTCGGGGATAATATATTGTGCTACTTTACCATCTAATAAAAAATATTATGGGTTTTCTTTAAATTTGGAAAACCGAAAAAGAACCCATAAATGCCATGTAAATGCAGGAACCAAGAATAAGTTTTATAATGCTATTAGAAAATATGGATGGAATAATATTATATGGGAGATAATTGAAAAACATGATGCAGAATGTAAAAAGGATTTAAAAGAAATCCTATGCAATCGAGAAATGTATTGGATTGCAAAATCAAATACTTTTTTGGATGGATATAATATGACCGAAGGAGGGGATGGGGCGTTAGGATTATTATGGAAGGAAAATTCCAAAGAAAAATTAAGTGAAACTCAAAGGGGAAGAAAATTATCGGACAGTCATAAGAAAAATATTGGATTGGGATTGATCGGGAAATCCAATGGTATGAAAGATAAACATCATGATGAAAAAACAAAACATAACATAAGTAAAAAATTAGAAGGAATAAAAAGATCAAAAGAAACTAAAGATAAAATGGGAAAATCTAAAATAGGAAAAAATAATCCTATGTATGGGAAAATCCCGTGGAATAAAAAAATCGATAAAAATGAGAGCAAAATTTGTTAATGAGGGATACGGGCAGAAAGATTATGTGAGAATGGAGGATATAAAAACCAAGGCTAATGGTGATCATGATAAGGAAATTTCCTTAGCTACAACACAAGCTAAAATTATTCAAGATGCTGGTAAAGCACAGGCACGAGCCGAAGCAGCAGAAAAAGTATTTGGCGTTGGGAGCGATATTTCTCAGATATTCCATGATCGAGCTGTCGAATTAGGTGGATCTCATGTTGTTGGAAAAGCTTCTAAACAAGTTCTTGCTCCGGTTACAGGGCCCGTAGAAAAAGGACAAAAAATCGAAAGAAAATTTAAAACACAATATCTTCTTCCATCCGAAAGATTAGGGGCGGCAGCTCCCGAAATAGGGCAAGCTAAAACAGGCGGTGGTGGTTTTATAAGAGATCGTGGAGATGTTTTTAAATCTATGGGTATTGGAAGATTTTCTACTCCTCCAGAAGTTGGGGGAAAAAGACTTTCCGATGCTTCTATCCTGCCGCTGGGGAGAGTTAATTTTGGAACCGGTGAATCCCAATATTTTAATGTCTATGATACTTATGATGGAACTGCAGAAATATGGAAAGATCATAGCGGAAATTTCAAAGTTGTATTTACTTCAGGTGATAAACCCCTTGCAAAATTAAAAGATTATAGGGATTTTAGACATGATCAAACCTGGCAAAAAATGGGCCAATGGATTATGGTAGACTATGTTCCTGTAAAAGAAATGAAAGAACTGATCCGTGTTTATGGCGGAAGTTTACCAGGGTACACATATAAGTAAAAATAATATGGGAATTGTTAAGGAGTATATTGATTTTGAAAGAGGACAGGATCCTAAGAAATCTATGAGAATCGGAAAAGCTTCAAGATCTTTTGAGGATAGTCTAGAAGCTGGGGAATATGTTAGAGATAACTTATTTGAAATCACAGGGTTTGAAGAAATTATTACAGATCCCGAAAATGAAGAACAAATAATTCCCGAATTAGCAGATAAGCTATATAAATGGTATAAGGAAAATGAATATCGTATCAAAGATAAAAATGAAGAAGATTTTTGGGAAGCATTTATTGATTGGGAAAATTTAAGATATAGATGAGGGTAGTTAGAGAAAATATAAATTTTCATATAGGAAAGGATCCTTTGAAGAACTTGAATATCGGTCTTACCGGTAAATGGATGGGTCTTCAAAGGGGGGATTTTCTAAAAGTAAAAAGGGATTTTACTGTTGACCACGGAAACCATTTTAATGATAATTCTAAATATCGAGAATTTACAAATTCCGATCAATCCGAGATTTATTTACAAATAGAAACCCCGCCTGAAGCTTATCCCGATGGATGTATTGGAATAACAGCTTATGCTGCTCATCTCCCATCAAATTCATTTAAATGGAGATCTAGCAATGATTATTTTCTATGGGGGACTCCAAAAGAATTTGAGGAAAGATTGAGCATTCTTAATGATCTAGATGAAGCACAGCATTTTCAGAGAGGAAAGGATCCAATGGATTCTATGAAAATAGGTCAATATGGCGAAAGAAGTATACGAAAAGCTTTGGATAATCTAGTTGAATTAAGAGGGGGGAAATATCAAATAAAGTCTAATAAAAGACAAAAATATATTGAAGGAAAATATGAAACTAGCGATCAATATAAGAAGTTTTTTAGAGTGGAATATTTTTTTATAAGATTTCTTAAAAATCCTCAAGAATATTTTACCTATGGGTATGTAATTAATGGAGTTGTTGTTAAAGAAAGAATTGTTCAATCTGCTGAAGAAGGAGTTCAGGAAATACTAAAACATCTACATCCTCTGCCTAAAAGGATTTTCCAACTTTGATTTAGAATACAGAGGACGAAAGAACAAATCCAGATGGGTTTTGCATATTTAATTACCAAATAGAAAGAGGTAATCTTTTCCATCTTTTTGACTGAGGAACCCAAACATAAAGATAATTTTCATCAACACATATATGAGTTTGAGGATTTACGGCTAAAGTATCAGGCGGTAATTCCGGCATTTCATCTTGATTAGAAAAAGCAACAGCTGTTACATTTTTCTTTAATATATCTTCATCAATCTGAATTTGAAAAACATTTCCTAATTTTTCGACAGATATAATTCCGGGTTTTCTCCAAGCTTTAGAATCTATTAATAAAAAAGTATTTAAGGGGTCAACCGACTGAGGGGAAATTTCTTTATTTTCCTTATGAAATCTATCTTCCATCTCCAAGGTATTTAACTTCTAAATCAAATTCGTTTTGTAATATAGTTTGGATTAGATCTATTTGGTCCACCGTACAATTCATCTTTCGGCAATTTTTGGTAAAAGCTTTTGAAGGATCTTCTTTATCAAAATAAATTTGCATAAGAGTTCCTTTTAATGCAAATCCTGCTCGATCTTCTGGTCTTCCAAATAAATTCCACATTGTAGTTTGAAATTCATTATGAAGGTCTTTAATCATTTGGAGCATTTTGGATCCTAGCCCCATTGCTTTCTTTGGATCCAAACCACGTTCAAAATTTAGACTTTCTTTTACTATCCCTTCTTTAAATCCTACGATTTTTCCTTTTACTTTTAAAGAAGGAGGAAGAGAAGTTATTGGGGTGTTACTTAAATATAAACCCCCTCCTACAGAAAGATTATCAGGAAGAGAAGTTATTGGGGTGTTATTTAAATATAAACCCCCTCCTACAGAAAGATTATCTGGAAGAGAAGTTATTTGAGTGTTTCTTAAATATAAATCCCCTCCTATAGTAAGATTATCAGGAAGAGAAGTTATTTGAGTGTTACTTAAATCTAAACCCCCTCCTACAGAAAGATTATCTGGAAGAGAAGTTATTTGAGTGTTTCTTAAATATAAATCCCCTCCTATAGTAAGATTATCAGGAAGAGAAGTTATTTGAGTGTTTCTTAAATCTAACCATCCCTCTACAGTAAGATTATCAGGAAGAGAAGTTATTTGAGTATTGCTTAAATTCAAATTCCTCCCTACAGAAAGATTATCTGGAAGAGAAGTTATTTGAGTGTTACTTAAATATAAATCCCCTCCTATAGTAAGATTATCAGGAAGAGAAGTTATTTGAGTATTGCTTAAATTCAAATTCCTCCCTACAGAAAGATTATCAGGAAGAGAAGTTATTTGAGTGTTACTTAAATCTAAATTCCCATTTACTTTAATAGAAAGATCAGGAAGAATCTCATATCTACTTTCGTCTATATCTAAATTAGAAAACCACTTAATGATAAGTGCTTTCTTCCCTATCTTCATAGAATGTTTGGGATCTAATCCTCTTTCAAAATTTATACTTTCTCTAACTATAGACATGAGTTCCTAATATTGTTGAATCTAATCCTACTGCATCAGTAAGAACTTCTATATCATATAAACATTCCATTCTCGCTCCTCCGCATAATATAGCTCTTTTGCCTTCCAATTTTAGTTTTTCAAAAAGACCAAATAGTTTTTCTTCAAATATAAACCATGGATGATTTCCATCCACAAATAAAAACCATTGACGTTTTGGTTCTTTTCCAGCTACAAATAAATCCCCCCTCTGGAAATCCTCTTCTTCAAATGCTTTCTTTAAATAAAGCTTATCTTTTTCAGAAAAATCATAATGATCAATATCATCTTCCTCTAATATCCCGCCATATTCTTTTCTAATTACATCTTTTTGATTTGGAAATTTAAAATCCGGGGTATTTACATCCACTGCATCCCAAATTTGGTAGACTTCATCAAAAGTCTTGCATAATTCAAATATTCCATCTACATATTCATCTGTAACGGATTTAAAATGAACCTGAACATCTACAACTATTAAAACCTCTTTCATACAACCGTTACCAAACCTTCCCAAACCTGAGTTTTTAAGTTTCCATATTTATCATACGATTCTACTTGAATATCGTAAGTTCCTATCTGATCAAATATAAAGGGAACGCTTTCATTAAATACTCTAAATAGGATATTAGATTCGTTGTGTTCTTTTACAGTCCAAATATTTCTTTGATCAAGCATATAATTGCTAGGATCATAAACTGCTTTAAATATGACTAAAGTACTTGAATCTACTTCTATCGGTTTACAATGATAATAGAATTCCGAATTGATTAAGTTATCAGAAGCATTATACCATTGCTGATTTACATAATCCTGATCAAAAAGAACATTGATTACTACAAATGTATTGTCTAGGAAATATTCTTGACAATATGAATCCTTTAAATATAATTTAAAAGTATTAAATTGTTCTACAGCATAATCTGTAGGAATTGTCATATCAGAATATGAGGAAAATGCATGTTTTACTTTGATTGAATATTTCCCAGGATTATTTATAAAGAACTGAGGAATAGTTTGATCAAAAGTATGAGTAGATCCATCAACATTTGTAACTCTATATGATGAACCCCAAGAATATCCGGTACTACCATCAAAAACAATAACCCCTGCTAGCTGGCCCACTTCAAATTGGTATCCGCTTACATCAAGTACAAGATTATCCCCTATATTAGCAGCATTTACAGTCGTTCTGTATGTGTCATTTAAAACATATACTTCTGCAGAACCACTAATAGAAATATCAACAGGCCAAGGAGAAATGGTTAAATCGTTTCCCGAAATAGAATCTATATGAGCGCTAACTTCTCTTATTAAAGAATATTTCCCTTTATCAAATTGAATTATTCTTATATCGTCTTCATCATAAAATTTCTGATAATCTGGATCCACTGTAATTGTAGGATTACTCATAGATATAACTCTCTCTGTTAAATTAAAAAATCGGTTGAGAGAATCCGGTTCCATTACATCCTGGAAATATGTGATGGAAGGAATTTCAATATAAGGAGTACCAGAAGCATCAAATTGTAATGAAAGTCCTTGAAGAGGAATATATCTATCGAATAAAGGATAAGGATTTTCTGATATAAGTGTGCTAGCTTCTAAAACAGACATGCTACTAACATCTGTTGCGGAATATAGCGAATTATCTGTAAGAACATAAATTCTTGGGAACTTAGTCCAGACAGGATACAAGGATTCCATTTTATTGGAATATATGTTGTTAAAACCGTCCCATGCAAATACTTCTATATAAAAATCCCCAGTATGATTGACAGTCATAATATAAATACTGTTATCTATTACTCTTGCAGGATAAGGATCCGAGCCATAAATGGAATAGTAAATTGAGGGATCATAAACCGCTAAGGGCATTCTTGAAGAATTATAAACAACATTTACAGTGATCATTTGTTCATCTAAACTAGTATCATAATTCCAATTTAGATTATATTCAACAGAAATAATATTTCCAGAGCTTGGGTCGGAAACCCAAGGTTTTGATCCCTGTATACTAGAATCCATTACTATTTTTCCATCAAGAATATCTAAGAAATATTTCTTTGGGAGAGATGTAACAATTCCGGAGGCATCGGTAAATTTATAATTCTGAAAACTTAAAAGGGGAACTCTATAATTTGAATCAAATTCATAAAGAAGAACCGAGCCTGTATCCGGGATTAAATTAACGTAGGAATTAAATTGGTAAATATCTAATCCGGATGAACTTTCCATCCAATAATATCCTAATCCAGATGGGTCTGGATAAATTTCATAAGCTTTAGAAGAAGTCCAATCATCATTAGAAGGGTCCCTTAAAATAGCATTTTCAAGAAGTATATTTAAATTCGATGAAACGTCATAAAATTGAGAAGAGGAATCCAAAATATTATAAAAACGAAGATCATTTTCATAAACGAATAATGGTTTTGTTACTAATTTGTCTATAATAGTTCCTGCATCAGTTTTTTCTACAGAAGCTCTCCATTGAATATCAAATAAATCAATAAAAGGAAATTGGAATGTCGATCCTACGAGAACTGTAGATGGGTCATACCAATATAAAGACGCATCCACCAAAGAAAATTGCCCATTTGAAGGATCCCAACAATATTTCAATAAATCTTTGAATCTTACTTGTAGTGCCTCGATTGGCATTTTTTTCAATTCCTCCAAAGTTAATCTAATACTTGCATCTCCTCGGATTAATTCTGAACTTTCATCTAGGGTGTCTGGAGAAATAGATTGCTCAAAAATAGCTTCAGACCCTATTGTATTAGTTCCATAAACAACGTTTCTAAATCTTTCAAAATAAACTCCCTCGCCTGTAATATCTGTAATCCTAGCATTTACACCAATAATCCATCTTTCAAGCCATTGCTTAAGAGCATATAATTTGATAAAGATTTCATTAATATTATAGTTGTAGCATTCCTCAACAATAGGATTACCCCATTCATCAATTTGTCCTGTTTCCCTAGTTAAACAGTAAACAAGCGACAGTTGATTTAATTTCTTTAAATTTCTTCTTTCATCTGGAGAAAAATAAAGAAGAGTTTTTGTTCTATCAGCAGCATCATAGGGAACCGTAAGGGAAAGATTTTTTCCATCTTTAACATTTTTAAACCACTCTTTAACCTGAATATCTTCATATCCAAGCCATTTTATTGCATTGATAAGACCTTTATAAGTTCCAATATAAGGCATGATTTTATCATGTTCCAGGATAATGTGTTTTGCTTTATAATTCAAAAGCTTCCAGTCAGGAAGATCCTCATTTATATCTGCTTCTTTAAAAAGAGTATGATTAGCTTTAGGACTTGGTAATCCAAAATTAGTTATAAGAGTATCAAATCTTTCATCGGGTCCAACCGATTCAGCATTAACCAATATTTCATAAATAAGGTATTCCGTATTTCCTACTTTATGGAATACCCTAAGTCTTCTTTCAAAAACCCCTTCTGTTTCTGCACGGAATCCAACATTAATCATTAATCCTGTTTTTTCCGCATATTCAGTTGTATCAATTATGATCTCATCAGCCCATTCCACAAGCTGATTTTCTTCATCAATTTCAAATAATTTAATTTCAGGATCTCCATCAGTAAATCTAAAGATTAAATAGGGGTTAATAGGATCATAAGGCCTAATTAAAGCTCCTGTTGAAGATTCTTCGATAATCGTTAAGTGCTCAGTTTCGACAAGCCCTTGAGAAATAGGTTGTAAAAATATAGCAGAACTATAAGTAACTGCCGGATAAAGAAAAGAAACATCAGGTGTTAAAGTGATCACTACACTTTCAATTGCTTGGGAACTTGCAGGGGCTGGATTAAAAATCGAAACATCCTTAAATCCTATAGAAACTTCAGAAGCACTTAAAATTTGTGAATATCCGCCAAAAGTATAATCTAATTGAACTTGTGTATTTGAAGGATATTCCCATCCTCCATTTGTAACTTCGACATCTATAATATAATTACTAGGATTTGTAACAGCAAAAGCAGCTGCGCCGGTAGCATCAAGATTATCGGCAATAAATGTAAGAGGTAAGTAAGTGTCTGCGTATGAGTTTAAAAAACTTCCGCTTTTATTAAATATTTTCCAATTCTGCTGATTCATGAATCCTTAATTAATATTGGTATCCTCTTTTCCATGAGCAATACTCATAGTTTTCTTAATATATTTAACCTGTTCCAAAATAAATGTCAATATAGCTTCAATTTGAGCAAATAGGGGTTTTTGAATAGGGTTTGCCCATAATTCGGAGGAGGTTGTTTTTGATAATATTTTTCCTCTATAATCATATCCCAGGTTGGTATAATTATCTGATAAGTGTTTTGCCGAAGCAAAATAAGGAGTTCTTACTTTAGACCTTTGACTCTTACTACTTACTGCATTTTGTTTTTGAGTTGCTGTTGCCATTATAAGTTAGAAACAATATTTTTGTTTTGATTACTGTTAAAGTTAACTGGGGTAATTCCTCTCAATTGAATATTTACAGTTGAAAGCCTATCTTTTGCAACTGAATCATCATAAGTAATTCCAAGTTGACTTTCGAATCCTCCTCTAATAAGAGGATATATGTCCTTGACAGTTACTCTATTTCCAAATGCGTCTAATACAAATCTTTCGAGAATAATATCGCCATAATCATCAAGGCCATATCCATTTCCATAAATTGTAAAATTGTTTTTGTCTGCATCAAACCAGACAGATACAGAGTCTACTCCATCAATGCCTTCAATTATTCTAACTAAATCTGATTGAGGGATTCTATCTCTTCTGGTATTCTTTAAGAAATAATCAGAGGTTTTTGAAATAATTTGTTCCCTGATATTGTTAAGATCATAACCCTCATAGATAACTAAGGCAACATTTAGAACGAATTTAGGATATCGAAGAGTCATAATAGCATTATCTACGGTAAGTATCCTTTGCCCGCTTTCTTCAATCAAATCTAAAATTCCTCTTTTTTCAAGATCAGTTAATTGGAATGAATCTAATCCACAAGTAAAATAATTCTGATTTGCTGGGATCCTTTGATTAACATCTGGAACTAAATAAAGATAAACAGTGTTATCGTCTTTTTTCTGCTCTTCAACTTGGCTTTGCCAATAATAAAGTTGGGTTTGAGCATTATCTAATTCGGTTTTCTTAGCAAGCGATTGAGAAGCCGAAGCCCCCACTGTTGCTAACAAAGTTCTGTATTGTTCGCTTATATTTTCGTAAGTAGTTTTGGCTACATTATACTTATCAATTGTGTATTTGTCCTCGAATGTTGCAAATCCGGGAATAGCATCAACAATAGTAAACATATTCAATTTACGTAAAAAATAAATGTAATTATCAGTATTAGCTAAAACAAAACTTCTTGACATGTGAGGAGCAAGTAATCTAGTAAGATATACAGGTTCCTCATTAGCTCCAAATAAAACATCCTTTTGAATAGAAACTCTAAGAATCTTATTAAGATCTATCTCCTGACTATTAATAGAATACCCCTTTCCTTCAAATTTCCAGTTGGCTGTCGTTTTAGCTTCTGCCGTTCTAATATTTCCTGCATCCCCATCAGTTAACAAATATTCTACAAGGATCGTTGATCCAAGAGGGGGAACAGAACCGTTATAACCATTCCCAAAGAAGACATCAATACCTCCGGTTTGTCCTGTTTTAACTATAACAGATTCTTCATTAAAATTCATATCAAGAATAGATTCCCTCTTTGCCCATTTTTTACCATTAACATAAATATTAACAAAAAAATTATCTATAATGGATCCTTTTTTAGCTTGGAAGTTAAATGATTGTAGAGGATCACCGGTTCCCGTTGATTGTTGATATTCTAATTTACCTTGAACAATATTTACATCAACATAATTTGTTACAGAACCAAGATCTAGTCTAACTTCATTTCCGGGTAATACAATAGTATAAGTTAGACCATTATAAGTTGAAATAATTCTAGTATAATTTGGAATAACTGCGGTGTTCCCATAAATATCTAATTTCTGCCCATTATAGAATAATCTTAGAGTCCCCCTAGCAGCTACACCTCTGGATGAATTGTGACCTGTTAAGGCTGCAAGACCCTTTACACTCTGAGATCTAGAAGCCGTGTTGATATTTAATTCCGTTATAGAGTCCTCAATATAATATAGGATTGTTCTACCAAGATTAAGAATAACCTGAAGAAGCTGACCCATAGGAGATGCCATGGTAAAATATTGTCCAGCATCTTCGTATGTTTGTTTTATAAAGTTAATTGAATCCTGATATAATTCGGATAATCGGATTCGGGCAGTTTTAATTATACTCATAGTATTTTACTATATTTTTCTCGATTCTTTTTTAAATTTTTTAACCAATCCTGAATTTCTTCAGTATAAATTAATTTTGTATCCCAGGACAAATGCCATTGTGGTCTATTCTCAATAGCTAAATCTGTTAGAATTTGAATAAGCTTTTTTCCATCATCTTCAGATAAACATTCAAATTTAACTGCATTGCCTTCCAGTACTCGAACAACTTTAACATAGAAATGATTCCATTTAGATATGGAAATATCTTCGGGGTTTACCCCTGCACTCATAAGAAGTTCTACGGTCTTTGCTATATTTTCAATATGTAGATTTACCTTTTTATCTTCTTCTCCTGATTGATCCCATGTAGTGTCAAATTCGACTCCTTTTTGTTCAAGGGATTTTCGAATACCTATCTGAAGAGCATCTTTTGGATCTTTTCCTCTTTCAAAATTAATATTTTCTCTAACTAACATTATTTAACTAATACTCCTATTGCTTTTTCATCATTGATATAAAAATCAATAACGCAGAAATCAAATCCATCTGCTTTACCAAATGAAACTGAAGGTTCTATTTTAAATTTGCTGGATTCAGAAATATACTGTTGAACTTGTTTTTTGATTTTCTCTTCCAATTCAAGTTTGTTTATTCTTGTCTCGAAGATAAGATCCTCAATTCCTACTCCAAAATTAAGATCCCCTAAGACTTGTCCTTGTGTAGTTCCTAGAATCATTCTTATCTTTGAAATAATACTTTCTATCGGATCAGAATGTTCAAAAACCCCATAACGATAATTTGGGTCCTCGGGGTTTCTGATGTATATTTCTTTAACCATTCTAGTTTTTATTTATATATCTTTACCCTACGAAAAGACCACAAAAAAAGCCCCGAAGGGGCTGAGACAATAAAAAATCATATTTTATAAATTATTTGCCATAAAATGCTTCCCCTCATAAACCTGATGAATTTTTGAAGGAATATTGCTATTCTCCTTAAGATCTGCAAATTTCATCCCTACAAGTTTGTCCTGAAGATTAAGGCCTGGATTCTTCTTCTTAGCGTTATTGATATAAGCAGAATAATAAGGAATAAGCTTGTCATAATCGTTTTTGTCATAAAGGAGACGATTACTTTCTCCAATGCAAATATTATCGGTATCCTTATATCTTTGAACCGTAACAAATCCAGTTTCTGCCGGGAGTTGTTTACTCCATTTTTTGGAGAACTCACCTTTAAGAATTCCTTTGCTAAAAAGAATTTTAAGAATATCGTGATGAATTTTTTCCGAGAAATTTTCTACATAAATATCGCCATCTTTCGAAATAACGCCTCTGATATTAGGGCCCAAAGAAGAAATAGAGGCCGGGTTTTTAATGAGAGCCCATTTACCATCCCTTGCAATAATATCTTCAGATGAAATGGATGCTTGCTTTTCGCTTCTACCGGTTTCATCGGGGATGCCAAACATTCTTTCGGCTGCTTTATCAGCTACACCTTCTTGAATAACATCTATGACTTTTTTAGCTTTCATGGAGTAAATGTACTAATTTTTTCCTTAGAAAAAAAATTTCCTAAGTTATTTTTATATTTATCACAAAAAAAGAGCCATTAGGCTCTTTTTTATTGAATTGCTATTCTTTTTTGTGTTTTAGATTCCTGAGATTTAAATTTAATTTCCAAAATTCCATCTTGTAATTTAGCTTCGACTGATTTAGAATCTATTCCAAATTTTCTCATTTTATAAGAAAATTTCTTTTCACCGATCCTTTTCTTGAGCTCCTCGTTTTTGAGCTCCCCTTCTATAGTTATTCCCGTTGCATCAATATCTATTTGGATATCCTCTTTAGAAAAACCTGGGGCCTGGACAGTAATTATCATTTGCTTATTTTCTTCATCGAAAAAATAATGAGCAGGCTCTGCGGAATAATCCCAGTCAATTTTTTTCAGCCAATTATTATTAAAAAAATCATTAAAGAAAAAATCATCAAATAGGCTAATGCCCTGATTTCTTAAAGCTAATTTGTTTTCCATAATTTTATAATTTTAAGTTATTTTTAATTTTTCATACACATATTTTCAAAAAATATGCCATTGAAAAAAATATGACAAAATGGCAATAAATCAAAAAAATTTTGACAATTTGACAAAAGAATATATAAAGAAAATGTCAATTAATGATTATTTACGAGTCTGTATATCCTTTTTTAAATGAAGAGTTTCTAGCATCCGAGATTCTAAATGAAAAATTCGACATCAATAGTATAAAAAATGTTGCTAAGAAAGCTGCTATTCTTGCATATATGTTTCTAATGACAGCTTCTAATAAAGGATATAAGGATTTACCCAGCAAAGAAGAAGTTAAGAATTCCAAACCCCTTATCTATTTAGCAAATCAAGATCATATTTCAAAAAAAGAGGTGGATGAGGAATTCAATAAATTATTCAAAAAATATTTTTATCCTTGGAGTGAGCCTCGATTAAATTATGATATTCTCCAAGATCCATTCCAATTAACTACAAGTCCTGAAGGAATGGAATTTATTAAAGAACATGAAAAATTAAAGCTAGAAGCTTATGAAATTGGGGATGGAATGGTTACCATTGGATATGGGCATGCCGAACCAATCCAAACTTCCAGGTTTAAAAAAGGAGATAAAATTACCATAGAGGAAGCGAACAAACTTTTTATGGAAGATCTTAAAAAAGCAGAAGATGGGTTAAGAAGATTATTTACTATGTGGAATGACCAAGGAATAAATGTTATGATTTCCCAGCACATGTGGGATTCCATGGTTTCTATGGCTTATAATATGGGGGTTGGAGGATTAAGATCCACAGATTTTGTTTTATCTCTTAAAGATCAAAATTATATAGAAGCTGCAGATAGCATATTATCTTCTGGAGTTAAAAAAGCGGATAAATTTCCGGGATTAATAAATAGAAGAGAAGCAGAAAAAGAGTTATTTCTTAAAAATCTTTTACCAACAACTTAAATCCATTCTCCTTCAAGACTAGGATCCTGAGCATCCATGGCCATTTCTCTTGTTATCTGAACTCTATTATAATAAGGATCATTCATGGGGAAAATACAACAATCCCCCTGAACCAATTCTGTTTTGGAATCTCCTATTTCCTCAATAATAGCTGTAACTCTTTTGAATTCTTCTCCAGTAAGAGGAACCCCATTCTCATCAGTGGGTGTTCCGCAATGACCACATCGATAAATTTTAATACCAATGTCCATGGCTTTTAGTGGATCCTGTCCTCTTTCAAAATTCATTGTTTCTTGGATAAATAAAATCTGAAAAATCTTCTGGCTTATCTTCTCCTGGGAATTTTATTTTAAAATAAAGACCTTCCCTATCCATGGTAACCTCTATCTTTAATTCTAATCCTACCTCTTCATTGAAGGAACGCATAATTCTTTCTCTCGCCGATGGATAAATCATTACAGTTCTATTTTCATCGACGAGTTTTAAAAGAACCTCGGATGCTTTTTTTCTGATCCCTATCCCCATTATTTTTTTCGGATTCTGTCCTCTTTCAAAATTCATCTTATGAAATATTTTTTGCCTTCATATAAAACATAAGAGCCAAATATTTCTGAAAAACGAATGGATTCTACCCCTTTAATAATTCCATCCGTAATAATAAATTTTCCTTTATCCGTTTCATTTATAATTTTTCCCACTCCATAATATTCTTTTAAAAAAGGAGTTAATCCCTTGGAATTTATAAATTCGAGAATCTTTTTAGCAGTTTTCTCTGCAAAAATTGTTTCTTCAAAATATCCTTCCCCATCACCATCCAAATTTACACAAGGTATAAAATGATAAACCCCAGAGATTTCAATAGGATTTTGACTTCTCCCTATTCCAATTCGATCAAATATTTCTCCTTCTCTTGTAAATTTCATCGTATTTTAAAATCTATTTGAATTGATTCGATACCTTTCTTTACAGTAAACATTACCTCTTTCGAAATTCATTTTGGTATTTTAAATGTAAATTCCTGTGGCTTAATATCATCACTCCAAATCTGAGCCATTATTCTAGGATAATAAATGTATTTTAAATATTTCCCTTTATATTGAGAAAGATCTTCAACCATTTCTTGTCCTTTGATAACAACTTTAAAAAGATCCGAGCTAAGTTCCCCATCCTCTATCATTTGTAGCATATCTATAACTTCTTTTGGGTCTTCGATAAATTGTGTTCGCTGATGTGTTCGCCAAATATAATCGTCGAACCCACTTATCTTAATAAGTGATTCAATGTACAAGGCTTTTGATATTTCCCCTATATTTAGGGATTTCTTAGGATCCAATCTTCTTTCAAAGTCCATGATACTTATTATAATAATCCAAAAGTAATTGTTTAACTTCTGGATTTGGTCGATTTTCATGCATATATCTCGAAGCAAGATTCACATAAGCCCCGAAATTTGTAGCTCGCATAGAACTTTTTGTATCCCCTCGTTCTACATATTGCCATTTTATTTCCGAAGTCCCTTGATCTAAATTAAAAGCTTCTTTCGGGAATAAATTAGGAATAGTTAAAAGAGCTTTTACAGCTGCTACATTACCCTCTGATACAGAATCCCATAAAAAATCTGGATCCGAGAAATCAATTTTTTCTCCATTAACCCATTTTTTCCCATTTAAACTAACAAGATAGGGGAAAACAATATCCTTTTTTCTTCTCAAAGCCCATGTCCAGACTTCAAAAATATCATCATAGGAAAAATCCCTGGAATGACTCATCCAATTTTTAATCTTAGGACCTAATCCTATGTCTAATGCTTGTTTTGGGTCTGCTCCCCTGACAAAATTCATAATACTCCGTCTTTTTTAAGCATTTCCACGACATCTGGGATAGAAGCACCGCCATAATTAAACATGCCTAGATCGTAAGATATGGAATATTCCTGTCCCCTTTCAATTAACTTTATATAACTACCATCAACTGAACTTGACCAGGTAAAAATTATTTCAGGATTATTCGGATAAGAATTAGAATTTGTTAGATTGAGTTTAACTCTTTTTGCTAACAAACCCGCCATTTGAAGAGCATATTCTTTTCGCCCTATGCTCATAGCTTCTTTGGGGTCTTTTCCTCTTTTAAATTCCATTTTAGATTTTATCATTAATTTCCCAATCTCCGTTCTCGTTCATAGATGAAATAAATTCTTCCTCCCCTATACGGCACTTAATAAATTTATGAGGCTTAAAATCAAAAGGATCATAAATTAATCTAGGATGACCAATACAAATAGCAACTATTGGTTCCCCCTTTCTCTGCTTTTCCTGAAGAGGATAAAATTCTGGACAAGATTTTCTCAATAGAAATTTAACTATGAAAGATCTTCCTTCTTCAGGTATACGACCTTTGTGATTTAGGCCAATATCTAAAGATTGTTTGGGATCAATTCCTCTTTCGAAGTTCATTTTAATCTTTTTTGCAAATATACAAAAAAGAATCTAAAGTAAAAAATATTTTAACGATTTTTTTGATTGGCGGACTCGCTTGTTAAAGAAGCCATTTGCCATTTCCTTTGGTCAAGATATTTTGGATTTCTTGAGCCATATCCATAAGGAACATTTTTAGTTTTTAATAGAGGGGATTTTATATGTTCTTTTCCCATTTCAGATTCAGGTCTTTCTTCGCTTCCTTTATATTTGATAACAGGAATTAGTCTGGATTGATAATTATCCTCCTGTCTCCATGAATTTTTATCAAGAACCTCTACTTTCCAAGTTAATAGATCTTCTCCTAATTTGTCAGAAAGAAGATCTATAGTTTCGAAAAAAGTTTCTTTATCTGGATATTTCCAAAAACTTATTAATTTTTTATCGGTCCATAATCTTCCTGATAATGTATTTCTGGTTCCTTCAGGATGAGTTTCCCCAGCTGGACCAATATGAAAAACCCCATCATCATACCAAAAAGCATGGGCATCTTCATCGCTAAAATGAGGGGATTTAAAAATATCATTTTCCAAAGGCTCCCCATACTTATTATAAGTAAGATGAGGCATGGAAATTTCATCAGGACTTTCAAATATTTTTAACGATTCTTTAACTATTTTCATATCTCGTCTAATCTATTTGAAAGGGAATCGTTGAAAACTTCAGCAGTTATATCCCCATTATAACTATATTGTGGCGGGTAATATTTGATTTTATAATCGCTATCATTTAATGATAAGCACCCGAATAATTTTTCTACTCCTTCTAAAGAAATTGGCGCATAAAAATGGGAATAATTATTTGGTTTTTCCACCCATTTTATTTCTTCATCATTAATATCAAAATGCTTTTTAATAGCATTTTTCAAATCTTTAAAAGCTTCATCCTGATCTGCCATTTCTTGGGAATCTGTCCAAGCAAATCTAATAGCATCATGAAGATCTTCATACTCATCATTTGATTCTATTTCATCAAATAGTTCTTCAAGATTATTTGCTGTTTCTGGATCCCCGCCTCTTTCGATAAATTTTTCTTTAAGATCGTCTAAAGCAGGTATTTTTCCTTTTGCCAAAAGCCTTTTAAGAAACCAAGTCATTTCAGTAATATCGCCGAAATTAACGCTATCATATTCAAAGTACTCTTCAACATTTTCCCCCGATAAAACAGCTTCAACGAAATCTTTACTTAAATAATCCTGAGAATAAATATCGTTATCAAATAAATCTGAGAAACTTTGCCATCCATCAAATGAAAGAAAGTATTTCCCATTTTTAAATTCATATTGAATTTCATCACTAGGAAGCTTAACATAAGGAATCCATTGAATACCCCATTTCTTTAATTCATAAAAGTCATTTTCATCAAGACTATTATTATATTCTGGATTTTTAATCAGAAACTCAATCCATTGTTTCCTTGTTTCGTGATCAAGTTCGGCATCTTCTTCTGTAAGTAAATAGGAGATCCACATGGCAGGACTATCACTAGTTCTTTCTCTTAAAAAATTAGATATTTTTTGTTCCAAACCAACATTCATTGCTTTCTTTGGGTCTAATCCTCTTTCGAAATTCTGAGCCTCCGACATGCTTCTGAAAGTATCCTCTCCAAAACCAAGAAAAAGCTTATCTAAAAGTTCTTTTGATCCTAAATATTCCTTATGGTCAACTAAAAATAAAAGCCATGATTCTTTTGTCTTATCATCAAGATTTTTATCCTCTTGTATTTCCCACATCCAACCAGTCGGAGAGGACCAAGATGAATCGCCTTCAGACATTTTTTTTCGAGCATAATTTATAATTCTTGGGAAAATTCCAATATCGATGGCTTGTTTAGGATCTAAACCACGTTCAAAATTTATGGATTCTTTTACTATCATACAACAATACGTCCGCCAACGGTACAGATCTTTTTAATTTCATCGACAGTAAATTTTTCCTTATTTCCTCGAATATAAAAATCCCCATCGACCTGTTTTGGACATCCTTCAAGATCCTCTATTTTATTATTATCTACGAAGAAATCTCCTTTAACAACTTTAGGAAGACCTTTCATAGACATTAAATTTTGATCTCTTATAATAACACTGCCATGACAAATACCGAAATCAACATATTCTGGTATTTCTTTAAGATCCCAATATCTTTGAGAAGGAATAACTAATTCCCTTACATCAATTGTCCAATCTGAATTGATTTTATATTTGGTATATTTGGTATATTTGTTTATCCATTCTTCGACTTTTCGTTTCCTTCCTAAATCTAAAGTTCGAGAAGGGTCTTCACTCCTCTCGAACTCATTAAGCCTTGGATAAAAAATATCCTTCATTTTAGAATATATCTTTATATTTTTCAATAAATCTATCTACGCCCTTCTGATATTTGTCTCTTCCCTCAACTTCTCCAAGTTCATCGTGGATATAAGGATGAAGGTCAATCATCATCTTAATAGCTCTGGTTGCAAGAGAACCATTGTCAAGACGGATAAGATAGGTTACAAAATTATCAAATTCTTCAGGAGTAATATCTCTTCCCCTGGTTGATGTACAAACGAGAGATAGAAGAGCGTTAGCTTCTGACTGATCATATCCGGATCCAGCTTTCTTAGGCATACGAGCTTTTTCAGGATGGGCAAGAACCTCTTTAATATCTTCTTTTTTGAAGGATTCAAGAAGTCTTAGGAATGTTTGGAACTCTGTTGCAATATCCATACCAACGTCTGAACCAACTACGTTTGTTATATCCTGAATAGAAGGCTTATAACCTTCATCAGCAGCATCCTGCATTAGAAGAGCAATATTCTTAGAAGCTGCTTCCCATGAACGAGGGCTAGCAAAGATGCTCTTTTCTGGATCATCGTCAAGAGTATAGAAATATTCTTGGTTAAATTCTAGGAAGTCAAGTATTCTTTGGTCAACTTTATTCTGTGCCCATTCTTTCCAACCAGCAAAATCAGGAATATAGTTAACCTGCGAGAATCTGTTTCCGAGAGCTGTTGAGAAGTTCTGAACACCTTCAGGGTCATCTCCTGCTCTGTTGGATGCTGAAACAATCGTCCATTTAGAACCTAGAACTGCGTCCCCAATAATTCTTTCATCAATAAGTTTTAAGCAAGTATTCTGAACAGAACCGGATGCACGTGAAAGTTCATCCAAGAATAAAATACCTCCTTCACCCATATTAGCTATGCCATCTCTTCTTTTATCTTCTTCTGCATCGCCGCTCTTAATATAAACAGGAAGCCAAGATTTAGGAATATCCCTAGCTTTTAATTCATCATCAACTTTATAAGTTGCTGGAAGTGACCAGTCATCTGGGGCCATTTTAGAAGTTTGGACATCGATCAATCTTCCTTTTGTATTCTGTGCAAGAACTGCTTTAACAATTGCGGTTTTTCCAATACCAGGAGCTCCCCAAATCATAAGAGGTTTCCCCTGTGGGTTCTTTAAAACCATACGAATTCTTCTATATAATTCTTTCTTTCCTACATTAGGAACGTTTTTATCAGGGTGTTCAAGTTTTATTCTAGCTTCATTAATAGTTCCCTCTTTAAGATCCGGTCCTCTTTTCTGAATAACTTTTTCAGCGGTAAGGGATTTTAGTTCAGGGCTTAATTCAACATCACCCTGGGAAGCTACATAAGAAATAGATTTTGGTAAAGCACCATCCTTATCTAATATCCCAATATTAACAGGAGCCATAGCTTCTGTAACAGGTTGCCCCTGGAAAATGAAGAAAAAAAGCTTTCCAACTTTCTGGAAGAATTTTTTAATAGCTTGTCCTATTTTGCTGAAGATCGCTTCATTTAGTTCTCCTCTAGCAATCTGAAAATCCTGGAGAGATTCAAATACTAATTGTTTTTTCATTGCAGTTCTAGTTTTATTTTATATTTTATTTATCTTAGCTTTTATCTTATCAATTTCTTTATCCGATAATTCCTCGTGGATCTTTGGTTTTGACAAAATAATTTCAATCATCTTTAACCAATTCTCCTTTGCCTTTTCTGAAGTTCCTACCTTACTTATCTTAGAAACAAGCATTTGAAGTGTTTTCTTTACCTTTACTCTTGGGTCTTTTAAAAGCTCCTCAACAACAGCAAAAGCTTGATTAGCAGCAGCTTCATAAATTATATAATTATCTTCATAGACAATATTATAATTTTTATCCAAAGATTCTTTTGCATCGGCAGGATTAACCCTGGGATCTTCCATTAATTTTTTTACGGCATCAACATTATTATTTTTTGCTGCTTGATATAATGCTTCATTATGATTATCAGCTGGATTTACTCTTTCATCTTTTAATAGTAATTCAATCACATCTGGATTACCTCCCATAGCAGCTGATGCAATTATAGAATTTTTTCTAAAAGCTGGGTTTGCAGCAGGATCCGAAAGGAGGAGTCTAACAATATCTACATTTCCCTTCATAGCAGCTCTTGTTAAAATCCCATTTTTATCTTCCATTTTTAAAGGAAAATTCTTTAATGATGGATATTTAGCTATTTCATTATTAACTTCTTCAATAAAATCCCCAAGAAGCTTCTCCCTTCCTATACCTATATTAGCTTTAGCATCCCCACCTCTGGTAAATCCTAAAGATTCCCTCACAGGATTATTTTCCATCATTTTTCTAAGTCTTTTCTGAGAAAGCTCCTTCATATAGGGAACTTCTTTTTTAACTCTAGGATCTGATAATAAAAGACTTACCATTTCCCTATCCCCATTATTTAAAGCCGCTGCTAGAGCCCAATTATCCCTGCTTGTGGGATCTACTCTTTTATCTTTTAAGAGAAGTTTAACAATATCTACATATCCATTTTTTGCAGCTCTTCTAATGCAATAATTGGTTTCATCATTTCCATATCTTTTGCCATCTCGGGTTTGAGCTGCTGGATCTACAATAGGACTAGATAAAAGAGCTCTGGCAACCTCTAGATCCCCTCTTTCACAAGCTTTTTGAATAGGGCCATCAGAATCTATATTTAAATTTGTCGCCCCATTTTCAATAGCCCATAATAAAAGTTCTGGAGTCCAATGAGAATACGATAAAGAAAATGCTTTATTTGGTCCTAATTTTTTGATGCCATCTATAGTTCTCTGGGGTTCATATCTCATAAAGTCATTGAAAGTATATTCAGTTATCCATGATTTAGGAGCATTCCAAAGATCATCTTCTCTTCCTAATAAATAAAATGCTTGAACCCAACCAGAAGCATAATTTTCCAAATTATTTGGATTAAAGGTTTTTATTTTGTCCAATAATTCATTAAAAACTTGCATCATAGCAGGTCGGCTCTGATTCATTGAATAAAAACTAGCAATTTTTCGAGTATCAATATGATAGATCTTTTTTTCCGTAAAATCATTAAGTGATTTTGGTGCCTCTGATTTTAAAGCCCAAGATTGATCATGGGCTAAATCTTCCATCATCTCTGGAAAAAGCGCAGCTTTTCCAATAGCCATTCCTTCTTTAGGGTCTATATTTCTAGTAAAAGATATGGCTTCCTTAACAATCATTAACTAATATTAATTTGTTTGCCAAATGGCTGCTGCCATTGAGGATTATCATAAACCATCCAAATAAATTTGTGAGCATAAGGTGGTTTCTTTGGATTGGGAGCTCCCCCGTCAGTAAAGAATACGCAAAGGGAAACTCTATCTTTTAGTTTATCATGTACCCAATCAAGAGCTTTTTGGAAGCTAGTTCCGCCGCCACCCCTAACATTTTTAGGAATATATGGTTTTCCCATTTTCTTAATGGTCTGAACACTTCCCTCATCAACACCATCATCAAAGAAAGCTACGGTAATTTTATTAACTCTTTTTGAGAAAATAATTTGGTTAATTTCATTTAATATTTTTTCTAGAGCTTCCCTACCCATAGAACCAGAAACGTCGACTAATACTACAATATGTTCCATAGCATCCATCTTATGTTTCTCTCCATAACGTAGAAATTCCCCGCTTAAGTGTTTTTTATTTCCAATTTTCTGATATGTTTCAGGGGATAGAGCAGTTGCAACATATCTTCTGAACATATTTTGCCAGTTAACATCTCCTCTATGTAATCTTGAAAGTGCTGTAACAAGAGCACCTCCTTTTCCAGTACCTCTTCCCTTTGATCCTTTTAAAGCACGATCGAGCATTTTTGCCCCCTCAACACGCCATTTATCTGTCGGACTTTCGTCTGGCCCCATTTCCCCTTCTCCATATCCGCTTGCTTTAGCAATTTTCTTTCCCATTTCTGGAGTAATAATACCTCCTGTTCCAGCAGGGTCATATTCCTCAGCTTGATCGAAACTTTCTTCGTATCCATCACTTCCGGATCCACCAACACCTTTATCTTCGCCTTCTCCTTCTTCTCCTTGTCCCTGTCCTTGGCCTTGCCCTTGCCCCTGACCTGAATCAAGAGGAATTAATTCATCTTTTTTATAACTTTCAAAAAGATAGGTGACTAAAAGACTTTCATTAAGAGGACCTACCTCATAAGTTCCGTCGGGATTTACAGCCGTAACAACTCCTTTTTCTCCTGTAGCTTTAATCTTAACTTTACTACCTACTTGGAGAGGTTGTGGTTGGCTTTTTCCGCCACCCTGCTGACCTTGACCCTGACCCTGTCCTTGACCGCCACCTTGCTGATCCTGTCCCTGATTTTGTCCTTGATTATTCTTTTTAAAAGGATTAGGTGGCATTTTTGGAATAGTTTTCTTTAGATCATCATAAATCTGTTCAACGGGAACATTTAAATATTTTTCATCATAAAGACCCCCAATTTTTTCTACAAACTCTTTATTGAAGTCGCTTAAAGTATCTACTATAATAGTATTAATTTCATAGTCTCCAGCAATATTAAATAGAGAAGCAGGTTTTCCCTCAGAAGTCATAACTGTTGCATTTCTGGATTTCATACGTTCCATGTGAAGGAGAACGCAGTGCATGATCTCATGAATAATAACAAAAATTTTCTGCTCCCACGAAAGCTTATCAGCAAATAATGGATTTACAAATAATCTTGTTCCATCGGTTGCCATTGTAGGAACAATCCAAGTGTAGATTGGGGTAAATTTATGAACATAAGGGGCAAATAAAGGAGATTGAGAAACAATAGCTGTTTTAGCACTTTCCATTTCATTTTTAAGATGCCTCATGTCAATTTTGGTTCCATCTTTAGCGAAAACATATCCATAATCTTCGATCTTCGCTGATTTAGGAATATCCATTCCTTCTTTAGCTTCATACAAAAAATCGTTTATTTGAGGATAAAATCTTGGATTTAATAGTTTCATATTCATTTATTTTTTTAATTCCATACTGTTCCGAGGACTTTTATTTTCTTTCGGATCTCATCCTCCTTCCATTTTTTTGATCCCGGATAGCTTGAATAGATTGAAAGATCTCCTTTAACTTCTTTTGGAAACCCATCAAGTTTTGTAAAAATATTTTGAGCTACATAAAAACCTCCATATATTATCTTAAATTTAATAAAATATGGAAAATTATTTATATTGCAATCAACTAAATTTAAGTCATCTAAAACATCGATGGTTCCATCTTTATTTATCCTATATTCTACATACTTATCATCATTTGGATCTTCAGAAATACCACATTCTTTAAACCAATTTTTTATCTGAGCATGGTATCCTATATCTAAAGAGGATTTTGGATTAATATTTCTGTGAAATTCCATATTCTCTTTTATTGGTACATCAACTATTTCTTGTGGTTCATCACCCCAAGCAGATCCTTTTACTCTACAGACCTTTCGTATATCTTTTTGAGAAAATAACCCTGGATTATTATGGCAAACATAATTTCCATCTACATGTCTTGGCCCATCCTCTAATGTCATTAATTTATTGTTAGAGCATTTAAAATTACCTTTTAGATTTTCAGTTCCTACAACCTTTTTGGGGCACCCCCGTAAAGTTTTTAATTGGTTATCAGAAATATCAAATCCTCCGATAACAGTTCCAAATTGAATATATTCTGGAAGGACTTCTCCTATATTTCTTAATCGTATAACTAATTGAACCTCAGGAGCTGTATTTATAATAAGATCTTTCGAAATAACAGTATCCTCTAATAGATCATGTTCATTTAACCATTTTTCAATTAATGCCCTTTTACCTATATTCATGGAAACCATTGGATCCCCTCCTCTGTGAAATTCTTGAGCTTCATTCATACTTCTGGGAAGAAATTCAAATAATCCGCTCTTCAATTGTTTTGGCGTTCCTTTTATAAATCCATGTCTTTGACGAACATTATCATTTTTATTTGCCTTAAAATCTTCTAAATCCTCAAAATATTTAAACCAAATAATCCATTCCTTGGAGGAGGCATTATCAAATTCTTCCATCTGTAATATAACACCTATTGGTAAATCAGAAACCGGGAAAGCGCCGTATGATATTTCATTATTAGTGTCCAGAGGAATATTTTTTATAACTTTTAGCAAATCTCCCTCATGAAGATTATTCCATGAAGGCATCCCAATTTTCATGGAAGACTTTGGATCTATTCCCCTTTCAAAATTAATATGTTCCTTTACAATTTTCATTCGCTATCATCTACTTGAATGTTTGGGGCAAAACAAACTTTTCTTATTTCAGCTTCGGTAAATTCTGCTTTATTTCCAAAACAATAAACACACTCACGGACCTCTTTTGGAAACCCCTTTAAATCTGTAATTTTATTCATTTGGCAAGAAAAATATCCTTTTACTTTTTTGGGGCATCCAACCAAGGAAACTATTCCGCAATCATCAATATCAAAAGAACCTGAAGAATTAAATCTAATATAATCAGGAAATCTTCCATTTGGAAATAATTCCGGTCTTTCAACTGCAATGACATCCAAATCCGTATCTATAGTAAAATCCGAATTAAGCTTATAATTTCTTACCCCGATATGAACCTCATCAAGCCAGTCCTGAATTAATTTAGCTTTTCCGATACCTATGGCTTCTTTCGGATCTAATCCCCTTTCAAAATTGATATTTTCCCTAACTATCATATAAAAAATAATTCACCTATTTTCCAAAGAAATATCATACCCCAACCTCCGCACACTGTGTAGAAGAAATCATAATAATCTGGAGTTCCTTTTCCTAATAATTTGTCATAAATCACTTCTTTTGAAGCTCCTGCAAGAACAGTAAGAATTGCTGCTACGCCAGCATCCCATCCATAGACAGGAACGTGTATAAATATTACAAAAAACAGAAGAGTTATAAATGATATAAGAGCTCCTGCAAAAAAGTGTTTAAGGTAATCTTTCATTTTTATAATTTATTTTTATTTCTATTTAAGATATATTCTTTCTTTCTCTCTTGGACACTCATTGTATGAGCATTTTAGAGTTAGTTTTTTATTTCATGTTAAGATTTAGTTAAATTTTAAGGTCAACTCTTCCTTAACAATTTTATTTTTATTTACATTTCTATCGAATTTATGAGGATACCAAACCCCCTTCGATCTTAAAAATTTAAGTATTTTTATAAAACTATATTTATTTTCTAATTCTCTTTCTATAACTCTGGATCCAAATCCTTTAGAATAAAGATCCAAAATTTTTTCTTCATCCTCGATAGGAATTATTTTATATGATGGGTTATTGGATCCAGCAAATTGACTGCATTTTTTATTTTTGTTCCAAGGTATTTGTCCAATATGAGATAATGATTGGTTTTTTCGACGTTCAGATGTATGTTTAACCCCCAATAAGGAATTTCTGATTTTTTCTTTACATTCATCATTATGAAAACCGCAGCTAGGACCGATTTTCATATTATACCCAAATTTTGGCAAATACGTTTTATCTTTTTGTATCCAAAATAATTCTCTCAAATTTAAAATTTTAATTAAATCTGTTTTTTCTTCTAGCTGATATTCTTCAATAATTTTCCATTCGAAATTTTCAAATCCATATTTTCGTAAAGCTCTCTGAAATGATCCTTGTAAATTTCGAATAAAAGCATCCTCCCGATGACATTTTTTCCTTCTTTCTAAAGAGGAAGTTGTTTGCCCGTAATATTTTTTACCTTTCGGGCTAGTAGCTAAATATATAAATCCTTTATACATAATTGTTTATGGGAACATTAGGAAAAAATCTGGTGGATTATCCCCTTTAATTTTTTCCCTTAATCTTTCTAATTCTTCATTACCTTCAGTTCTCCAGTTATCATAATTGATTTGTACATTACCCAAGAGTTGATAATTAAAAGTCCCGAGTATACGAGCGAGAGAAAGCTTACATTTAGCTATCATCCATTCCAATACAATAGTGTCTTCATAAGCATCTTCTTCTGGTATATGATCCATTGCTAAAACAAATAAACTTTCATTTGGCGTTCTACCGGTTATTGCTAATCGATGTGTATTTGGATTAAAATCATGATTTATATCTACAAGATTAAATGCTCGTGCAAGATCCCAGAAACTCCATTGAATAGTTCTATAAGTAATCTGGTCTGACGAAAGAGGGGTTAGATAAAGATCTGACGCCATTAATCTATCAAAGTTTAGATCCGGGTCGTTTATACCAAATATCCTGGATCCTCCAGTCATTTCCTTTACGGCTTTTATACCTTCAGTGCAAGTATTTAGCTGGAATGTTCTAGTATCCCTCCATTGCTGAGTTTGATAATAGGATTTATTAATTATATAGATCCTATCATGGAGAAGTTCTCTATATTCTCTATAGAGCCATCTCATTTCCTTATCAATAATACGTTCGATCTCTTTCTGAGGCAAACTATATGGAAGAGAGCAGGATGCTGTTATCTCTCCATTTATTCTTTCGATAAACTCGGTTTTATTCATTTTTTACCACTTAGGTTTATATTCATTTTGAAATCCCTTGTCTTTTCGTTCTTTGTTTAAATCTTTTAACCATTTATAATCTCTAACTTCCTCAACGGCAAGGGGTTTTGCTTGTTTTTCAATTTTTCTTTTTGGCTCAATCACAACACATTCTTCATCAAGCTTGGCTTCCTTTCCGATACCTGCGTCTTTTATGATACTTTCACTAACATTACAATTAATGATTTCTCCTGCATTATAAATTGAACTCTTTTTTATAGTATTATTCCTATCTGCTCTAACTCTTTCGAGAACACAATCTTCAATTTTATTATGTTCAACAAGAGTTGAAAGAATAATCCTAGAATTTTTTAAAGTACTATTCCATACTCCACAGTCCTCAACAACAGATTGTATTTCGCAGTCAACAATATCTAATTGGGAAATTTTTCCTCCTGATAATTTAGCTTCTTTTATCTGGAACCTTCCTTCAGCACTATCCCAATTGAATTTTCCTTTTCTAAATTCGCACTCAAGCATTAATTTCATCAATGGATCCCTTAATTTAGTCCAATAAGCTTCAATTATTTCATCTGCTCTTTTTAGATCCACGCCAACCTGAATGTCTTTAAAATGCTTTAAAAAGAATTTAGGTTCATAATAGGCTCTCCTGATAATAGGATAATCTTCAAATATTTTTTCTGCACTTATATTCATCTCGGGAGTATATCCTTGAGAATTTAAAATCTGATAAGTTGAAAGAATATAATAATGAAGAGTTTCGGTTATCGATTTATGATTTTTTGGATAATCTTTTCCGCCGATATAGTTAAAAATTAATTCCCCCATAGCTTGATCTGTAAAATCTATTCCATAATAATGAGCCTTAGGCAATATAAAAAAGCTTTTTAAGTGTCCAAGAGAACTTGGGGCTGTCATAAATTCATTTGTGGGAATTAATGTCTTAATACTAACTGCAAAAGGAGAATTCTTTCTTTCCGGAAATCTTTGAAATAAATAGTTTTCATCCATTTTAAGGATCAACTTTGCAGGATCCATATTAGAAATAGTATTAATTGTCTGAAGAGACCCATGATTAAAGGAAAGCAATACTTGTAATCCTGTAGTTTTGTCAGTTTTTGCTTTTTGATTGATCCATTCAAGAACTCCAAAAAGCATGGGCCCAACACTTAGAAAATCCTGTGGCGAAGTGATAAATTTATATCTCGGATTTTTACCCTGGTATTCCTGGAGTAAAATTGGACTATCCCAGGTTGGGGTCATTTTTTCTGAAGTGATAGCAACAGATTTCCCGCAAACTCTTGATAGATCTTCAGCAATAAATGGGGTTTCCTGAGAAGAATAAAACTCAAAAACAAACCCTACCTTTGTGGAATTAAATACCTCCTGAACAGAATAATCCTTGATATGATTGTAGAGAACTTTCATCAAATCTATTTTATTTTATTTATCCGCAAAAAAGAAGGAGCTTAGTGCTCCTTCTTTTTATTCTTCTTTTTCTTTAGGTTCAAATTTCTTTATTGGCGCATCCAGCTCAAAACTGATCTTATCATCCTTTAAATCTAGATATTTGACCTTTATCGGATCCCCTGTTACAAAATTTCTAGTAGAAATCTTTCGAATTCTAAATTCTTTTGACGGAACTATTCCAGTAATATCTCCAACATTTACAATAACCCCAAAATTCATTATTGCCGCAATAG
>Ga0208040_1000528_pt1 | contig 44667 bp, 40 predicted proteins | sample AD_UKC083_MetaG_FD_184431 | JGI IMG/M metagenome (GOLD analysis project Ga0208040, IMG submission 184431) | Active sludge microbial communities of municipal wastewater-treating anaerobic digesters from USA - AD_UKC083_MetaG (SPAdes) (version 2) | ecosystem: Engineered > Bioreactor > Anaerobic >...
TGATAATCACATGACACGAAGGAAGTAAATCCGTCGTGTCATGTGATTATCAAATTCCCTAACTGGTATCCGTATCATTCTTTTACGGGATACAATCCTAAAAATGAACGTAATATTTTCGATTCTATTTATACAGGCACAGAAACCCGTGATCACAAGATGACACAGCAGAATATTCCGCGCTACATGAGTTATTCAATCATGCGCTATTTTGAAAATGCCGCACCTGGCAGAAACGGCGGAGGCTGGTATGACGCATTTGACTGTTATACTCATCTAGATTATACAGAACAGGGAATCTTTACGGTTCTTTCGGGCGCAAAGGAAATAACACTTTTCTGCTACAGTCATATCTATGACCATTTTGTTCCTGGCATGGGTTATGTTTTCGACAGACTTGATGAGGACATGTCGAAGCTCGGCAAACCATATGGAATCAACGCCTACATTCCTTTCGATTCTTACGGTGAAGAATATATTACGGATTATTTCGGTCATATGGGACTTCCTATCGAGCCGTCTCCAGAGTATGATGATTCGCGTATTATGATTCTTACAGAGTCTTCCGCCAAGGATAAGGATATTGTCAAAAAGATGGAAGCTACTCTCGGCAAGGGCGGAAAGGTCATTACTACGACCGGCTTCTGGCGCGAAGCTGCTCAAAAGGGAGCTGAACCTTTTAGAATAAAAGCTAATGTCCGTAAGGCGGATAACTACGCACATGAAATAGATATCTGCGGATTCAAGAATTATTTTCCTTCAAGCGACAGCGCTCTTTACAGTGATATTTTTTCGCCTGTAAACGACGGCTGGAATACAGTTGTAGGTCTTGACGATTCGGGTGTTTTTCCGGTTTTGATTAAGCAGAAATGGGGTGAAGGTTTTCTTTACTTATTGAACATACCTCATTCACCGGCGGATATATTAAAGCTTCCGGCTGAAGTTCTGAACAAAATCAGAAGCGAGTTCATGGCAGACTTTCCTGTCATGATAAAAGGCGAAAGCAATGTTCTGTTGTTTCTTTATGATAACAACAAGGCATTTCTTTATTCATCGGTAATGCATAATACCTTTGTCGATGTTGTTTATAAAAATAAGGGAACGACGGAAAGGATTTTCATCCGTCCCGGAGAGTGCAGAATTCTTGATCTTTAACAAAACCCGCGAAAGCGGGTTTTTTACTTCTTGGGGATGATAATGCAATTAATTTATCCTTGAAACTATTAGGGCAATTAATTTATTGAATTATTCGTTTTATATGATTATGATGGGGTGTTCTTATGGATGGCGGAATGTTTATTAGAAGTGTTGCGGAAAAACTTTCAGATTTCAAAAATATTGAGATGGTTTATCATCACAGCAGCAAGAGTATTCCCATGCCTTCGTCAATGGTTCTGTCTGAAATTATTGATGATATCAGATCGGTGCTGTTTCCGGGTTATTTCGGACCTGATGTGATAGAGGGCAATGTGGAGTATCAAATCGGCGCGGCTCTCGACAGAATTTACGGCAGGCTGACCAAGCAGATCCGGCGCGGTTTCTGTTTTGACTGTCCGGAGAAGGCGTCCCGTGACTGCAATTACTGTGAGGACCGTTCTTCTTCAGCGGCAAGACTTCTTATAGAGAAGCTCCCTGAAATCCGTTCGGTTCTCGCTTCGGATGCGATGTCGGCATATGAAGGTGATCCTGCAGCGAGAAGCGCCGGAGAGGCGATATTCTGTTATCCGAGCCTTAAAACGCTTACGAGTCATAGAATCGCGCACGAACTTTACAAGATGGAAATTCCTCTCATACCGAGAATGATTTCCGAACTCGCGCATTCAGAAAGCGGAATAGATATTCATCCCGGAGCTCAAATCGGTGAGCGTTTCTTTATTGATCACGGAACCGGTGTTGTTATCGGCGAGACTTCTGTTATCGGAAAGAATGTGCGTCTTTATCAGGGAGTGACTCTCGGTTTCAAAAGCTTTCCGCTTGATGAAAACGGAAATCCCGTGAAAGGAACTGTCCGTCATCCCAGAGTTGAGGATGATGTTATAATTTATGCTAATGCGACGATATTAGGACCGATAACTATCGGCAGAGGCAGTCAGATAGGCGGAAACTGCTGGATTACCGAGAGCGTTCCGCCTGAAAGCAGAATCAAAGCACCGAAATATGAGGTCTGATGTTTAACTTTTATTCGAAAAGAAAAGCCGGTGAAAAACGGAAGATTGTAATCGTTGAAGACGAAGTTCTTTCTTCCGCCGATATGAGCGCTTTTCTTTCGGCTAAAGGTTATGATATACCTGCGTGCGCGATAAACGCAGAAGATGCTCTTTTTGAAATAGAAAAGCATCGGCCTGATCTGGTTCTTATGGATATCCGCATCAAAGGCGAAGTGGACGGAATAAGCGCCGCGATAACAGTTAAAGAAAAATTCAATATTCCGGTGATTTTTATCACAGCTTACGCTGATAGAGAAACACTGGAGCGTGCAAAAGTCGCTGAGCCTTACGGATACATCCTTAAGCCTTTTGCAGAACACGATCTTTTTGCTTCAGTCGAAATGGCAATTAATAAAAAAGAAGCCGAAATGGCAGCAGGTGCAAGAGAAGTTCTTTTTTCGGCAGTTTTAAAGCACATCGGCGACGGTGTCATAGTAACAGATGATGATTACAATATTTTTTTCTCAAACATTGCAGCGTGTAATATTACGGGACTTAGTGAAAGTGATCTTGAGAATAAAAATCTTTATGATATTTTCGGCGGAGAAGGGATTGATAAAACAAAATTTCCCCAGGAAGGAACTCTTTTCCAGAGCCGATACAAAAAAGGTGACGGAAGAACAGCTGATATCGAATATCAGTATGACAGGGTAAATTCTCAGCCTCTTTCTTTCAGCGGCGGGATTTTCGTTTTCCGTGATGTTACAGAGCGTGCGAAAAATGAAGCCAAGATACAAAATACACTCATGATGCTCAGAAAGGCTATGGGCGGAATAATTCAGGCAATGGCAGTGACTGTCGAAACAAGGGATCCGTATACAGCAGGTCATCAGAAAAGAGTAACCGAGCTTGCCCGCAAAATCGCCGATTATATGAACCTGAAAGATGACATAAAAGACGGACTAAGGATGGCCGGAATTATTCATGATATAGGTAAAATATCAGTGCCGGCTGAAATTCTCTCAAAACCGGGTAAACTATCCGATATAGAATTTTCTCTGATAAAAAATCATCCCCAGTCAGGATATGAAATACTTAAGAATATTGAATTTCCGTGGCCTGTGGCGATGATCGTCCGTCAGCATCACGAGAGGCTCGACGGAAGCGGATATCCTGACGGAATAAAATCTGATGAAATACTAATCGAATCCAAGATATTGGCGGTAGCTGATGTTGTTGAAGCAATGGCTTCTCACCGTCCGTACCGCGCATCTCTGGGAATTCATGCAGCTATCGATGAAATAATAAAAAACAAGGGAAAGCATTACGACCCTGATGTTGTGAATGCCTGTGTTGCTGTTTTTGCAAAGGGAGATTTTAGTTTTGATTAAACGAGGTTTGACTGGTGACAATTAAAAATACAGCCGGATCAGGTAATGTTTGCGGATATATAAAGTATCTTGCCGCAGACTATAATATTTCAGGCATTACAATGCTCTTTATTAAATCGGATTCAAATGCGTTTTCCGGAGTATATTCCGTGAATATTATAGGAGATGCGCTTTATAAATTTGAGTTTGATCCGTCAGTTGAAAAGAATTATTATATGATGCAGAAGGCGAAAAGGGATTTTGATATAGTTCCGGGAAACGATAAAAAAATTCACGATGCCTTTATGTCAGCGTTCCATGAAGAAGAAATCGGAAACATAAAATCAAAAATTACCAATAAAGATACCGGTGCGGTTGCTTTTGAATTCAGGCGTATAATTGCAAATGTGCTGAATTCTGATGACATCAAAATAAATGCTGAATTTAAAACCGTATCAGCTTCGGAATTTCTTGAAATTGATGCGATTCATCAGTCTGAAGCTATGACGGTAACTTCCAAAACGGCTGTTTTACGCAATTTATACGGAAATGATAATTCTATAATCGAACAGATCGTCAAGAACGGCATTCAGGATATTTCATATGCGCTTGCAACGGATTCAAAGACTTTTGCCGCGGCAGTTTTTGTGAGCAATCAGAATAAGAAGATGATTACATCAGCATTGTCGGCAGATTCCCCGGATGTTGCTTTAGTTTCTCCGGGAGATTTTTTTGCGGATTTTTATTCATCTGTTAAAAAAAACGAAGATGCGAAATCCCGTTCTTTTGCTTCCGGTGATGTATCTTCTTTGTGCGCGTCTGTAGTTGAGGAATCCGAAAAAGGTTTTGCCGAATGTTTATCTCCGTTTTTGAATAAATCTGCTGACGGTTGCAGTATCCGTTTCGGGAAAATTAATTCGATTGTTCTGAATTCTATGATACCGCTTTTCAGCGGAAAAAAAAGCGAATCATCTTCCGATGATAAGAATTACCGTAAAACAATTGATGTTTCACTTATTCTTTCACCGACAAAGGGAAAGAAAATTTCTGAGCTTCTTCCGGGAGATATGATAAATGTCATGCTGGATAAAAACTCGCCTGTAGGAATGAAGTTTATAAATAATCTCGATTTGATGAAGGATGACGGCACAGTAAGTCCTCTTTCGGCCGAAATATATTCGGTTAAAAGGGATATAAAGAACGGCTTTACTGTCTATGTTAAAATCACAAGGGATTTATTCGGCAAAACCTATGAGGAAGAAGATATCCGCATAAAGACTGCAGATTCCTTGAGTCATGATGTAAAAACTAATTCACCGCGTTCCTTGCTGATCGGTATTGCAGCCGGAGCAGCTGTCATAATTATTATAGTTTTGTTTTTGATTTTTGTCATATGAGAATCAATAAACTATTTATAATATTTTTGCTTGCGGTCTTTCCGATTTTTCCTCAGCAGAATTCCATGCCGCCGGTTGAAAGATATATAGAAATTGAAAAAAGATATTTTGAATGGAAAGACGGTCTTTTCGGAAGCAGAAATTACAGAAGGCGCGAACTTCTTTCTTTTTTAAGTTCGGTTTACAAGCTTGATGTTGAAACAACTCCTGATTTTGCAATTGTAAAGGAGAAAACCGGAATTGACAAGAGAATAAAAGTCAGATTCGGCTACAAATCAGGTCTTGTAATTGACGCGGAGATCAATGCAGATTTGCTCAAAGATTTTAAAATTGATAAAACCGGAGTCATGTGGTTCGGAGGAAAAATCTCCGCCGTTAAAGGCAGACTCCGAAAGTTTTATCTTGCCGATTCTCCGGGTAAGGACGACCTCATTCTTTTTTTTGATTCTGCAGAAATTATTCTATTTGAACATAAGTAGACTGGGTATTTTCCTACCTCACATTCCCCGTTTTTAAAATATGAGTATACAGAATTATGATCTATTTATTTAGTGCATTTTTTGTTTGTCAGAAAAACGCATATCTGACAGAAGTGAATGATTTGCGGTTTTTAGAAAGCGCCTTTCTTTAGAATTGGTTTTTTAGCAGAATATATGGTTATTTGTCCGAAGGGGGATTTATGTGCGGTATTGTCGGATATGTCGGAAATAAAGAAAATAATGAAATAGGTAAGATTCTTATAAACGGACTCAAGCGTCTCGAATATAGGGGATATGATTCGAGCGGAATTGCCGTTGTTGACGGATCATTAAAGGTAAGTAAAAAAAAGGGTAAAATATCAGAGCTTGAAAGTTTTGTTGATATCAATCAAATGAAGGGATCTGCCGGAATAGCTCATACGAGATGGGCGACTCATGGTGTTCCTTCCGATGTGAATTCCCACCCTCACACATCATGTGACGGAAAGCTTGCACTGGTTCACAACGGTATTATTGAAAATTATGAAATTCTCCGGAAAAAACTGACTGAGAACGGTCATGTTTTCAAAACTCAGACTGATACTGAAGTTGTTGTACATCTGGTCGACCACTATATGAAAAAGGGAAATGACCTTTTGGAATCTTTCATTCTTGCTCTTAAGCAGATTGAAGGTACTTACGGTATCGCGCTTGTTTCTGAAGATAATCCCGGAAGAATTCTTGCAGCAAGGAAAGGTTCACCTCTCGTCATAGGTATCGGTGATAACGAAATAATGCTTGCCTCTGATTGTTCTGCCGTCATTGAGCATACCCGCAAGGTTGTTTATCTTGAAGACGGTGAAATTGTAGATATTAAAAACGGAACTTTTGAGACATTTGACATAGACCGCAATGCGATTGTAAAGAATGTTGAAAAAATAGAATGGGATCTCGTCGGAATTGAAAAAAACGGATATGAGCATTTTATGCTCAAAGAGATTCACGAACAGGTTGAAACAGTGAAAAATGCTGTTCGAGGCCGTGTTCTCATGGATGCAGGGAATTCGAGACTTGACGGATTGAACCTTTCTCCGGAGGATATTTCAAAGATCGGAAGGATTATTTTTATCGCATGCGGAACATCATGGCATGCCGGACTAATCGGAGAATATCTGATTGAAGAATTTGCCCGCATACCGGTTGAGGTCGAATATGCTTCTGAGTTCAGATACAGAAGACCTATACTTTTTAAGGATGATCTTGTTATAGTAATCAGTCAGTCCGGAGAAACCGCTGATACTCTCGCCGCACTGCGCGAGACTAAGTCAAAAGGTATCAGGGTTCTCGGAATAACGAATGTTGTCGGAAGTACAATTGCGAGAGAAAGTGACGGAGGAGTTTATATTCATGCAGGTCATGAAATAGGGGTTGCTTCGACTAAAGCATTTACTTCACAGGTTTCAGTTCTGATACTGCTTACACTTCTTCTGTCTCGAAGAGGCAATATGACCCGTGAGGAAGGACAGTGTATTATCCGTGATATAGAAAATCTTCCGGCTTTGATTGAAAAAGTTCTCGAAAAAAAGGAGGCTATAAAAAATATAGCCTGTCAGTATAAAGACGCTAAAAATTTTCTTTATCTCGGACGCGGCATCCAGTTCCCTGTTGCGCTTGAAGGTGCGTTAAAGCTGAAAGAAATTTCTTACATACATGCAGAGGGATATCCTGCCGCAGAAATGAAACACGGTCCGATTGCCCTGATAGACAATGAAATGCCTGTTGTATTTATAGCGCTGAAAGATGAGGTTTATCATAAAGTTATATCCAATATGCAGGAAGTCAAGGCAAGAGGCGGACGCATTATTGCCATTGCGACCGAAGGCGATGAGGATATTGGAAGGCATGCAGATCATGTTATCTATTTGCCGGAAGTTTCACGGGCAGTTTCGCCGGTTCTTTCGGCAGTTCCGCTTCAGCTGCTGGCATACTATATTGCCGTTGCCCGCGGTTGCGATGTCGATCAGCCGAGAAATCTTGCAAAAAGTGTAACGGTAGAATAAATTCCGGGAGTCCGTTTTTATTTATTGACATTAAGAGCGCATTTTTGAGACAATATGCGGAGTCATTTTGGAGAGGAAATTATGATAATAGTTGAAGAAATAAATCATATCAGTCTGGCAGTATCAAATCTTGAAAAGTCTCTTGAATTTTTCAGAGATGTTTTCTATTTCGATACTGTTGAAAAAAAGGATAAGACTGAAGCTTATCTTATGATAGGCGATATCAAGCTTCGCTTGAAAGAAAGCGCAGACGTTAATCCGAATCCGGATACTTATGTTTCTTTCAACATCGACATGCAAGATTTTGATGATGTTGCTGATGAGCTTGAAGATAAGAAGATTGATTTTCAGGAAGTTGAAGATAAAGAAGAAGGATCTAAAATAATTTTCTCCGATCCAGACGGCAATAAATTCGCAATAAGCTACAAAGAATGATTACGGGGATTTCCCCCATTCAATAATAATGAAGACACAGGAACTTGTAAAAAAGGCGTTTGAAAGACGCCTTGGTTTTTTTTCATCAGAAGAAACTGTTTTCCGTCTTATTAATGGAGACGGTGACGGATTATATCCGTGCACCGCTGATTATTACGCGGGATTTATTCTGATTCAGGATTTTGAGGGAGATTCGGATCTTCCTTCTAAACTGTTGAAATTTATACCTGATATTTGTTCCGGATATTCGATTCCGGTCAGAGGAATTCTTCTTAAAAACAGGGGACGTCTTTCGCAGGGTGACGATATAGAAGCCAAGCGGAAGAGTCTTCTGCTGGACGGAGAATTCCCTGCGGAAGAAATTATTGTAAGACACATGGGTCTTGATATTTCAGTCGATATAATTAATTCTCAGAATACCGGTCTCTTTTTTGATATGCGCTCTGCAAGGACTGAGCTTCTGAATTATTATCCGGAATTCGAGTCTGTGCTTAATCTTTTCAGCTACACATGTGTCTTTTCTCTTCATGCGCTTAAAAATTCGGTACGGCGTGCGGTTAATGTCGATATCTCTAAGCCGGTTCTTTCCCGCGGAATGCGCAATTATGAATTAAACGGTGTAAATGTCGACTCAAGGGATTTCGTAAAAGGGAAAAGCTCTGATCTTATAAAGTATTATAAGAAGAAGGGTATTCGTTTTTCCTTTTCGGTTATTGATCCTCCGACTTTTGCCAGAAGTCAGAAGGGTTCTTTTTCTGCAGAAAGGGATTTGAGTTCATATCTCCGCGACTTGTCGCAAATATCGGATTATGTTTTCAGTGCAGTTAATACTCATAAGACCGATATGAAGACTTTTCTCTCGATGCATCCGGGTAATTATGAACTGATTTTTTCTGCAAATGAAGCGGATGATTTTCCCTATTCTGAAAATCCTTATCTCAAAACAGCACTTTGGAAAATACGGTAGCAATTTCTTCTTGACGCTTTATTCATTGGAGACATAACAGAGTCAAGGGGGATGTATGCTGATACTATTTCTTTCGGTGCTTCTTGCTCTACTTGGAATATTACTTGTAGTCATATCCTTTTCGTCGCTTGAAAAAAAGACATTATCCGTATATCAGGATAACGAAGAAGTATTATTTGATAATACGTCCGGTGGCACAGAAACGTCACCAAAAGAAAAAAATACTGAATCATTTCCGGCGGTTTCATCTTCAGTTACTCCGGAAGAAAATTCCATCCCGAACGTTTCAATTTATGAGGACCACGACAATGTAATTTCTCCGGGAATCGAAAAAGCGATTGAATATTCGGAGATTGGAAAGTATAAGTCGCTCCGCAGACTTGCTTCAGGTGATCTTGTTCTGTCGTCTGCATCCCTAACTCTGCGCGATGCTAAAAAACTTTTCAGATACGATCTTCATAAAATCAAAAATATCATTTCTCTTGAGAAATCGGCTCTGATTTATATTGACTCATTAACATATCCGCTTCTGTTTGTCTGTGATGATCCTGGATTCGCGTCAAAGATTGAATTTTTATTAAAAAAGTAAGGTTGTCATGTATTATAAGTATAGAACCAAGAATAAATCCAACAGGATGTTGAAGCTGTTTGCAGTTATTTTTTTTGTATCCGCTGCCGTATTTTTTGCTTACAAATACAGAACTCAGCTGATGTTCTGGAAATCGGGTTTTAATAAACTTACGGAAATAGTTTCTGTAAGCGAAAGGGACACATCTGCTTATGAAAAGAACGGCGGAATTCAATCTGCCCTTCAGAAAGCCGCCAAGTTCCGCGAGGATGACCCGATGAATCCGGAAGCGTTTATTGTTTCCGCAAAATTGTCATTTATAGTTTCAGAATCCCTGCTTCCGAGAAAGTTCGGGGCAATGTTCGTAAATTCCAAAAAAGACACGCTTTCCCCGGAAGCAGCTTCAGGATTTATTGCTGCAATTAAATATTTCAGAAAAGCTGAAGCGTTGGGCGGAAAGAAGGCTCTTGATGATGAATCGAGAATAATGCTCGCCAAGGCTTCATATTATTCGGATTATTATCCGGCAAATCAGATTTTTCTTCTCATAGATTCTATAAGCGAGCCGTTGATGATCAGATATAAGGATGATATTTATTTTTATGCGCAGACTCTTGTGGTAAACGGCGCAGTTCAGCGCGGTATGGATTATCTTGTGAAAATGAATATGAAAGATTCTTTTTCAAAACTGGTAATTGCAAAATCGTTTGCAGAAGGTAAACAGTTCACGGATGCCATTTCCTCTTACAAGGAGGTTATATCTGAAACCTCCGATTCGGAAATAAAAAAAACAGCATCGATTAATCTCGGACTTCTGTATTTTTCTCAATCACTTTACCGTGAAGCCGCTGATATACTTGAACCGTTTGTTCTGCCTCAATCTGAAGATGCTGATTTGAAGGCGGTTATGGAGAAGTTGTTCATCGAATTAAAGGATCCGGTAAAAGCAAAACTTTACGCAGTTACAGAAAATAAATAAATTCTGAAATTTTTTTGTAACAAGTCATTATAACTTGACAAAAGCGAAAAGCGAAAATAATAGGTAAGCAAAAAGAGAGTTTCTGTTTAAATTCGGCATTGATTCTCACGCAAATCATAGAATTCTTTGGGAGCTAAAATGTTGTTCAATTCACTTTACGGTCTTTTCTCAAATGATATGGGTTTCGATCTTGGTACCGCTAATACGCTTGTTCATGTAAAAGGTCAGGGGATTGTGCTTTCCGAACCGTCGGTTGTAGCCGTTCAGACGAGTACCGGAAAAGTGAGAGCCGTTGGTCACGAAGCTAAACGAATGCTTGGAAGAACTCCCGGCGATATAGTCGCAATAAGACCTATGAAAGACGGTGTTATTGCCGATTTCGAAACTGTTGAAAAAATGATCCGTTATTTTATAAATAAGGTTCATAAGCATAAAGCTCTTGTTAGACCAAGAGTTGTTATAGGTGTTCCTTCCGGAATAACCGAAGTTGAAAAACGCGCTGTTCGTGAGTCTGCTGAACAGGCGGGTGCCCGCGAAATTTATCTGATTGAAGAAGCTCTTGCTTCGGCAATAGGAGCAAATATTCCGATCCATGAACCGGCTGGTCATATGATCGTTGATATCGGCGGCGGTACTACTGAAATCGCTGTCATCTCTCTAGGCGGAATGGTTATTTCCGACTCTTTGCGTATCGCAGGAGATGAGTTTGACGAAGCAATCGTGAAATATATGAGAAATCAGTATAATCTTGTTATCGGTGAAAGAATGGCCGAGGAAGTTAAATTCCGTCTCGGAAATGTTTTCCCTGAAAAGAAAGTTGATACTATGGAGCTCAAAGGCCGTGATGCTATATCTGGTCTTCCTAGAACTCTTGAAATGGATTCCTCTGAAGTCAGAAAGGCCCTCAAAGAGCCTACTGAACAGATTCTTGACGGTATCAAACATGCCCTTGAGAGAACTCCTCCTGAACTTGCTGCCGATATCGTTGAACGCGGTATTGTAATGAGCGGCGGCGGATCATTGCTTAAAGGTTTGGATAAATATATCAGCAAGGAAACAGGGGTTCCTGTTATCAGAGCTGAGAATCCTTTGACTTGCGTTGTTCTGGGTGCAGGGAAGTTTCTTGACGAGGTTAAGAACCTTTATAAATCGAATTTAAAATAAGGTTTGCCAGTGGATTTTTTTATCAGAAATAAGACCGGTGCATCACTGGTCTTTTATATTCTATTCTGTATCATATCGATGTCACTTCAATCGACATCTTTTACGTTGTCGATTGAAGGTGTTGCAAGTGCGTTTATGACTCCGTTCCAGAAGCTGTATTGGTATTCTCAGAATAATGTCCGTAAGATATGGGCTGGATTTACCGATTTGAATTCCCTTAATGAGGAACTTCGCCTAACCAGAGAGAAGCTTCAGAATTATGAGAGAACAGCAGAAGATCTTACAGAAATTAAATCAGAAAATGAGAAACTCCGCCGTTTGCTTAACTTCGGCGATAAAGTCGGTTATGACAATGTTCCGGCGATGGTTATATCAAAGGATCCCGATAACTGGTTCCGTACAATTATAATAAACCGCGGATCAAATGACGGCATAAAAATCAATATGCCTGTTGTAGCCTTTAATGCAGATGAGAAAGCTGTTGTCGGCAAAGTAATTGAAGTCAGAGGTTCTGTATCGAGAATTCTTCCCGTTATCAGTTCTGATTTGAAAATAGGTGTTATGCTTCAGGATTCGAGATCCCCGGGGCTTATGCAGGGAAGTGCTTCACGGCCAGGTTTGGCGCAAATTGATTATTTATCGAAATCCGTTCAGATTCCGTCGAATGTGTATGTTGTAACATCCGGACAAGGCGGTGTATTCCCTCAGGGTCTGCTTGTCGGCAGGGTCTCTCAGACGGTTGTTACAAAATCCAGCGCGTTTCAAAGAGCAATAGTGACGCCGATTATAGATTACAATAAAGTTGAAGAAGTTTATGTTATTAAATACGTTCCGGGTCAGGAACTTGTAGAGTTAACTCAAAAGGAAGAGCAGAAAAAATGATTCTTGTATACATCTTATCCGCGGTTATTCTGGCGGTTTCATTGATTCTCCAATCTCATCCTTCATTCGATGCTATTCGCTTCGCGGGAGTCAAGCCGGACCTTTCATTTATCGCAATCATTTATTTTTCGTATTCTTTCGGTTCATTTTACGGTCAGACATGTGCCTTCATTACCGGTATTTTTCAGGATGCTAATTCAAACAGCCCGCTTGGACTGATGACTTTGCCGAAGGTTCTCATCGCTTTTTTCGCCGGTTTTGTCGGAAGATCTGTTTTTCAGGGAAGTTCATTTACTATTATATTGATTATTTTTGTTGCATCGCTTTTAAAGGGCGGGTTGACTCTGATATTTGCGCTGATTTTCAATGATGCTTCTGTTGCATCACTTCTGCATATTGTTCTTCCTGAATCGGTTTATAATGCAGTTATAGCTATGCCTCTTTTCTTTATTTATGATAAAATTTTCGAATTTGAACTTTCAAAAGAGAGGTACTAGATGTCTGTTACCTCTTTGCGCGGCAGAATGCTTGAAGCTTTCCGTGGGAAAGTTTTTTTGTTTATGTCGGTTACCGGCGGAATTTTTATCATATTTATTTTTCAGCTTATAAATCTTCAGTTTATCCAGGGCAGTTATTATACTACAAGAGCCAGAAGCAATATTGAAGATAATGTTCCGGTTCCTGCCAGCCGCGGCGAGGTCTATGACAGACATTTTGACATACAATCTTCATCAAACAAGGTAATAGCGTCAAACAGACCTTCATTCAATATTACGACAGTACCTGCCAAATTTGAAAATAAAAAACAGATGGCAGAAATTGTTCAGCGTGTAGCCGTGCTTCTCGGTGTTGATTCATTCGAATTACTAAGAGAAATGGATAAAGCCAATCCATGGCAGAGAATTGTAATTAAGGAAGACGTTTCTTTTGATATTGTTGTTTCTATTGCGTCTCATGAAGAGCTTTATGAGCATATAATGTGGGAAGATGCTCCGGTTCGTGTATATAATTATGGTCCGGTTTTTTCGCATGTAATGGGTTATATCGGAAGCATTGATCCGGGAGAGTATGATAAGCTTAAAGATCAGGGTTATAAGTATTATCAGAAAATCGGTAAAAACGGAATCGAGAAACAGTATGATAATTTTCTCCGCGGAACAGACGGCAGTGTAAAAAGAATTGTAGACGTTCATAACCGTACTGAAGGTGAAGAGCTCGGTGATGAGCCGGTATCAGGAAATAATCTTGTTCTTTCACTTGACTATGAGCTTCAGAATGTTGCATACACTGCGATGCAGGATAAGATGGGATCAGTTGTAGCTGTGAAGCCTTCGACCGGCGAGATTCTAGTTCTTTTGTCAAAACCTGATTTTGATCCGAATCTGATAACTTCAAAAAACGCATCTGATATTCTTGCTTCTCTGCAAAGCGATGAGCAGAAACCGTTTTTAAATAGAGCAATTCAGTCAAAATATCCACCGGCTTCAACATTTAAAATTATTACAAGTATTGCAGCTCTTGAAGATGAAAAATGGCAGCCGGACTGGAGATACTTCTGTTCAGGTCATTATATTTTGAAGGGATTGCAGGACAGATCATATCAGTGTTATAAAGGACAATCGCATGGAAACCTTGATATGATTGGTGCTATTGGAATGTCCTGCAACGTTTATTTTTATAATCTTGGATATAAAATCGGTCCTACTTCAATCATAAATTATGCAAAATATTTATGCATGGACAAGGTTACCGGCATAGATTTGCCGGGTGAAATTTCCGGTTTCGTTCCTTCAAAACAATGGAAAATGAAAACTTTCGGCCAGGGTTGGTTTGACGGTGATACGATAAATCTGGCTATTGGTCAGGGATTTACATCAATAACACCTGTTGCTTTATGCGATCTTGTTTCTGCGATAGTAAATAAGGGTATTGTTTATAAGCCTCATCTTGTACGTGAAGTACGTTCGCAGGATAATGCGACAGTCATAAAGAGAATCGAGCGCGAAAAATTATTTGAGATTCCGCTTTCCGCACGTACAATTGAAACGGTCACTTCGGGGATGCGCTTTGGTGTTACCAACGGTACTTCAGCGAGGCTGAATTATCTCAAGGTACCGATTGCAGCGAAGACAGGTACTGTTCAGACCAGATCGGTTGTAAAATCGGATAATACACAGCATGCCTGGTTCGTCGGTTTTGCGCCTTTCGGCGGCAGCGCAGAGGATTCGGTCGTTGTTGTAGTTATGGTTGAATACGGTGTTGCCGGTGCGATTGCCGCAGTTCCAGTCGGTGAAGCTGTTTTTTCTAAGATGATTTCTATGGGATATTTTAATGATACGCAGAAGTGATTTAGCAAAATTTGATCTCTGGCTCATAGTTTTTGTCGTGATTCTTTCACTGATCGGTATATTTACTATATACAGTGCAGGTTTTGACGCCGTAACAAAGATTAACAATGGAATGTATAAAAAACAGATAATATCCTTTGTGATAGGTCTTGTTTTAATGTTCGGGATCATGGTTATTAATTTCAGGATTATCGAACAGAACTGTTTTTATATCTATATCGGTCTCCTTTTTATAGTTATTCTGACTTCATTTCTTGCTCCGTCAATACGCGGTACCCGTGCATGGATCGATTTCGGTTTTTTTTCAATTCAGCCGTCCGAATTTATGAAGATTGCTGCAATAGTAATGCTTGCGAAATATCTCGAACTTCGTGAAAGGGATATTCAGAATTTCAGAGAACTTTTTGTTCCGGCAATAATTACTCTGGTTCCTGTTTTTTTTATAATGCTTCAGCCCGATTTCGGAACAGCAATGATTTTTATACCGGTTCTTTTTGTGATGCTGTTTGCTGCAGGTGCGGACATAACGCATCTTGTTTCAGTTGCTTCAATCGCACTTATTGCACTTCTGATTCCAACTTATATCACTCATCACGAGTGGCTTCATGCCGAAACATATAATCCGGTGATTTCATTTTTTCAGAAGGGTTCGGGCGTTTTTATTCTTATAGCTGTATTGATTTTTATCTCTGCTGTATTTTTTGCTTTCAGATTTATTTTTGCTAAGAAATCATACAGGAGAATTTATATTCCTGCAACTGTATTATCGATTGGTCTTGTTCTGGCGGTAATTCTTCAGAGATCTTTGCGGGATTATCAGAAAAACCGAATACTTGTTTATCTTAATCCCGATCTTGATCCGAAGGGAGCAGGTTATAATGTTATTCAGGCTAAAATAGCAATCGGCTCAGGCGGATTTTTCGGCAAGGGTTATTTATCGGGAACCCAGACTCAATACGGATTTTTACCTGAGAAAACTTCGGATTTTGTTTTTCCTGTAATTGCGGAAGAATGGGGCTTTTTCGGTGCATTAGTTGTGATTCTTCTTATGTTCGGAATCATTTATCAGGGTCTCAAAATTGCTCTTGAAGCCAAAGATAAATTTTCTTCATTGCTTGCATTTGGTCTGTCTTCGTTATTCTTATTTCATGCTATCATAAATGTCGGAATGGTTATCGGATTGACTCCTGTTACCGGTATTCCTCTTTGTTTTGTTTCATACGGCGGAACAAACCTGATAATGTGTATGATTGCTGTAGGAATTCTGCTTTCAATAAAAATGTCAAAGAGCTCATAATTTTTTAAAAAAATCCGTATATACTTGTACGGAGGTTTTTATGAAATTTATCAATTGCCTGCTTGATGTTTTATCGCCGTCATTTTGTTCTTTTTGCGGACGTATGATCTCATACGAATCATCCGGTGTATGTGCAAATTGCATAAATAAACTTTTGCCGTATGAAAAGTGCGAGGAGAGCAGTGTAGCCGCTGATTATAAGAGAATTTATTACGACAGAATATATTCTTTGTGGAAGTATAACCGCTATTCAAGGATACTTGTTTCTGAATTTAAAAACAAAAATAATTTATCAATCTCGGAAAAACCTTCAAAACATATTGCCCGAATTATTAAAGAAGAATGTTTAGTTATTGATACGATAACCTGTATACCTATTTTGCGTTCAAAATTAAGAAAACGCGGGTACAATCAGGCAGAATATCTTGCAAAAAAAGTATCGAATAGTTGCGGTATACCTTATTTCGAAACAATGAAAATACAAAATTTAGGATCTGAACAGAAGCTTCTTGATTATAATGAAAGGTTTCTGAATACAATTGGCAAATTCATTCTCAAAGAAAATGTGTCAGGAAAGTCTATCGCTTTGATAGATGATGTTATGACAACCGGAGCAACAATAAATGAAGCATCAAGAATATTGAAGAACGGCGGCGCTGTAAATATATCCGTTTTTACTATGGCAAAGGTTGAACCGTTTGTGTATGAATCAGTCTGAGCCAATATAAAAAATGTCTTTTCATTGTATAAAAGTTGACATTATTTCCAATTTATGTTCTTTTGAATCAGTTTTTCAATAATTGAGGTAATATGAAAAGACAGCGCGAAGAAGGTCTTGATATAATTGTTTTAGACGGAAGAATCGATCAGGATATGAGTGAAGAGCTTGAAGCTCTTCTTGATGAATGCGTTAAAGACAATGTAAAGAATATATGCATCGATATGATAGAAGTTAAACATATCTGCAGTTCGGCTCTCGGTGTACTTGTTGCAGTAAAGAGACGTATAAAGGATCATGAGGGAGATATAAAGCTTGTTCTTTCAAACGATAATCTTTTAAAGCTTTTTCAAACTACTATGCTTGATAAGGTTTTTGAAATTTACGAGTCTGTCCGCGAATGCAGAAATTCTTTTGATTGATTGCAATAAAGAAAATTTCCGGAGATTATATGATTACGCGTGAAAAAGAAGAACTTTTACGATATTATAATGAAGGTTTGACGCTGTATAAGCTTCGAAAATGGAGCGATGCCGAAAAAATGTTCGAAAAGGCTCTTTCTATTATTCCTTCTGACGGACCGTCAAAATTGTATCTTGATAGAAGCCGAAATTTTATGCAAAACCCCCCTTCGGAAGACTGGGATGGCGTTTTTGTTATGACAACGAAGTAGGGGAAATATGAGCAGAAAAGTTATACAGGTTAATAAAAATCCGGTTTATGAAAACGGAATGGTGGCTACGGTTTTCGGAAAAGATACTGAATTCTACGGTGATTTGTCTTTTTCAAAGTCACTTCAGATAAATGGTTTTTTTGAAGGAGAGATTATCGCTAAAGGTTTTATGGTGGTAGGCGAAGGAGCCGTTGTAAAAGCAAACATTAAGGCGAAGAGTGTTGTAATAAGCGGTACTGTATACGGAAATATTGAAGCTGATTCCAAACTTGAAATAATGCCTAGCGGTAAACTTTATGGAAATATTAGAACCGCTAAACTGAAAATAGCCGACGGAGTTGTTTTTGAAGGAAATTGCGAAATGATAAAGGAACAGAAACGCGCTGATCTGCCGAAGAAAAAAGGTGAAGCGGAAGCGATAGATGCATGAGAAAGTTTTAACAGGTTTTTCATCTGATAATAAGTGCGGGATTTGCCCGCACTTTTGCGTTATCAGTGATAATTTTAAAGGGATATGCAGCGGCAGAGAGTTGTGCGAAGGTTCTGTTTATTCATCTAATTATGCGATAGTTTCATCGATAGCAGTTGATCCTGTTGAAAAAAAGCCTCTTTACCATTTTTATCCATCAGAAAAAATATTATCCGTTGGAACTTTCGGATGCAACATGAAATGTTTCTTCTGTCAGAATTGGCAGATAAGTCAGACAGTTCCTTCTTCTTTCAGGGAAATTCAGCCGCATGAGCTGGTGGATTCTGCTGTATCAAATCAAATACCCATGATTGCATTTACATATTCCGAACCGATTGTCTGGTATGACTACGTATATGACTGCGCATTGGCGGCAAAAAAAAATAACATCAAAACCGTGATGGTTTCTAACGGATTTATTAACGATAAGCCGCTTGAGAAACTTTATCCTCTTATTGATGCCTGGAATATTGATCTTAAAGCTTTTACTGTAAAATCATATCAGACACTCGGCGCAAAACTCAGCATAGTAAAAGATAATATAGCATTTTTATCCGGCAAAACACATCTTGAGCTGACGACTCTTGTTGTTCCAGGTTTCAATGATTCTTTTGCTGAGCTTAAAGAAATGGCGGAATGGATTGCGTCGATAGATCAAGATATACCATGGCATCTGTCACGTTATTTTCCCGCATATAAATCATCAGCTCCTCCGACCGGAGAAGAATATTTGAATCATCTTTACACCGAATTTTCTTCCATGCTCAATTATGTTTACCTTGGAAATACCGGTAACGGCATTGGAAGCGATACTAAATGCCCGAGGTGCGGAAATATTGTTATTGAAAGAAAAGGCTACTCTGTTGATATTTGTTCTATTGACGGCGGCTCATGCGCAAAATGCGGCCATAAAATAAATATCGTTTTCGGAGGAACAAATGGCTGAGATAATTGACGGAAAGGTATTTTCGAAAGAAGTAAGAGACGGATTAAAGGTGAAACTCGAGTCTCTATATAAAAAAACTGCCAAAAGACCGGTTCTGGCGGTCATATTGATCGGAGAGGATCCTGCTTCACAGGTGTATGTTAAGAACAAGATTAAAGCGTGTGCCGAAATCGGTGTTGTAAGCAGGGAATACATTAAAGAGTCATCCATCACAGAAAATGAACTATTGTCTATTATTAATGATTTAAATAATGATGCAGATGTTAACGGAATACTTGTTCAGCTGCCGCTTCCAAAGGGAATAAATGAGAAGAAAATAATCAATGCCATTTCTCCTGAAAAGGATGTGGATGGTTTTCATCCTGTAAATATCGGGAAAGTTGTAATAGGCGATGATTCGGCTTTTATGCCGTGTACTCCGCATGGCTGTCATGAACTGATAAAAAAATATATTCCGAACACTGACGGGCTTCACGTAGTTGTTGTCGGAAGAAGTAACATCGTCGGAAAGCCAATGGCTAATATAATGGTTCAGAAAAACAAAGGCGCTAACTGTATTGTAACGGTGTGTCATTCTGCATCGAAGGATATTTCAAAGTATACTCTTCAGGCTGATATTCTAATTGCTGCAGTCGGTGTTCCTGAAATGATAAAAGCTGACATGGTCAAAGAAGGTGCTGTTGTTATCGATGTCGGAGTAAACAGAATCCCTTCAGCTGAAGCCGGAAAAACAAAACTTGTCGGAGATGTCGATTTTGAAAATGTGAGCAAAAAGGTTAAGGCAATATCACCTGTTCCGGGAGGTGTCGGACCTGTCACTATTGCCATGCTTATGAAAAACACCGTAAAGGCTTTTTGTATTCAAAACGGGATTGAAGAATAAAATACCCGCGTTTGCCGTCTGGGAGAAGCGCTTAGAACCACGGTAAACGTGGGTTCTCGCACGGGCAATTTGGTCTTCTTCCGAAGAAGCGTGACCTACAGACCCGGATATAAAAATCCCTCTAAAGAATTAGGTTCAAGAGCATTGACCCTTCGCGAACAACGCAGGCATAATCAATATAAGAATACAAGGTTTAACGGGCAAGCAAATTTCGCAAATTATGAGAAGAATTATAATAGCTCTTTCATTATTTCTGAGTACTTCATTATTATCTAACCGGATTACTTCAGAGAAAATTGATTCTACCCTGAGAACTCTGCATTTTAATGTTCATTATGAAAAAGGGTATGAGGCGAATGCCGTAAGAACTGCAGAATATGCAGAACTGGCATATGAATATCTTTCAGAAAAATTCCGGATTAGGACTGATTACGTTACTGATATAATTCTTTATCAGAATTCCTGTGATTATAAAAATACACGGATTGTTGATATCAATTATGACGATTCAGTATTGGCTTTTTCATCACCTGAAAATAGATATATAGTTCTGCCTTTTTATTCAGAAAGAAAAACATTAAAAAAAATAATATTTCATGAGATGACTCATGTTTTCATCCATAAATATATAAAACAGAAAAGCTGTTATAAAAAAATTCCTTCAGAGTTGGAAGAAGCATTTTGTGAATATTTTTCCGGCGGTTACGACTCACATGAAATTATGATTCTTCGGGATATGATACTTTCTAAAAATCCGCTTAATTATAGTTATAGAAAATATTATGCTTCGTATTATCCGGATTCATCTATAATATCAGCTTTTGCATTGCGTCTTATTTCAGAAAGACATGGTGAGGATGCTGTTCTTAAAATTCTTTACGATGTGTTGTCCGGAGGAAACTATCGTGATATTATTGATCATCTTGCCGGCGGAGACGGAGAGTTGTCAGGATTTCTGGAAAAAAAAGCAGAACATGATGATTCTGAAATGAACTTCCCATATTCTGAAATATTACCGTTGAGTAAATCCGTATCTGATTTTTCTATTTCCGAAGAAGGTATGGTCGGCGTTAATTACGGAGGATCAATCGTTCTTTATAAAAACGGTAAAAAATTGTATTCAAAAAGGCGCAGTATTTCCGGAAGAACATTGATTTTAAATGATATAGCTATGTCTTCTGGCCGGATTGTTTATTCCATATTGAAAAACGGAATCCGATATGCTGTTGTATTAGATTTAAATGAAAGTGAAAAACATATTCAGATACCTGTTAAAAATTCCGATCTGATTAAAATTTCAAGCTGCGGCAATTATTTATATTATCTCATAAGATCAGCATCATCAAATATCATCGCGGAATTTTCTATAAATTCCAATGCTTCAAGGATAATTTACAGTACCGGAAATCATATCTATGATTACATTGTTTCGGCTAAAAATATTTATATATCTGAAGATTCGGATAAGTCCTCAGTATTAAAAAAAATAGATTATTCGGCAAAGACAGAGAGAACCATTGCACAGATTAAAGCTTTTGATCTGGCAATCAGCGGCAGATATCTGTATTTTTCGTCAGATAATGACGGGACTTTTCAGATTTACAGCATTGATACGGATAATTACAGTATTCTCCGCCATACAAATTCTTCCACATCTGCGAAGAAGCCTTTCGTTTCGGGAGAAAAGCTTTATTTCTCTGTTTTCAGAAACATGTCCTGGCATATATCCGAAAAACAGATTCTTGGTACTGCTTATATACCGCTTACATTATCTGTTGAACAGTCAAAACCATATTATGATTTCAAGGATTCGGATTTTTCGGATTTGCAAAACCGCTTGATTCCAATTCCCGGTTTCAATGTGTCCATATTTAATTCGCGTTTTTCCGGAATGTTATCATTTTCCATTTCAGGACTCACTAATCAAAATTCATTTAATATCAAAACCGAATACAAATATAGAAAGAAAGAAGAGAAAGACGCTTCCGCCGCTGTGTATTTCAATTCTGATAATGGAATTCTGAATTATCAGGCGGGATTTTATCACCTGAAGAATCCGGAATTTAATGATGGATTATCTGTAAGTATGCCTTTTTCATTATCTTTCGATAAACAGGATACTTTGTATGCAAAAGCATTTCTCCCATTAACTTGTTATTTTTCTATCGGTTCGGCATTTTATTATCAACACAGCGGCAATGAATATTATAAAACTGCAGATGCTTATATTCTGTATGATACATGCGATAATGTAATTGCATCTGAGAAATCCGGTGTTTTTTTTAAAAGCGATTTCTTATACACTTTCTCAAAAAATGCATTTTCGTCTTATTTTGTTTTGTTTGATATTTACGCAGATATATCTCCTTTATCGCTTTATTATAAAGGTTCATTCTATAAAAGCCGCTTTGAGTATAAATCGTCTTATATGGAATTTTTATCAAAGGATGATTTTGAAATATCATCTGAAATCATGCAGAAAAATAAATTTTCCTTAACTTTCGATTTTAATGAAATCAGTTCATGGAGGAATTATTTTGATGTTCCGCTCAGTGCCGGAATATTTTGGTCCAGATATTATTATGGAAATCCGGATAAAATAAATTATTTCAATGAAGCCGGTTTTACTGTTTTTGTTGAAAATTCAAACGGTCTTTTTTTATATCTTGACTACGGAAAGACTTACCGGTACAGAGAAGGCTTGAGCGGCGGAGGTGTTTCTTTCGGCGCCTCTTTTTCAATATAATAAAGGAGTTACCATGGAACGTAAGGCAGACATTAAGCGTAAAACGAGCGAAACTGATATATCGCTGAAAATAAATCTTGATGACAACTCACCTTCGGAAATATCTACAGGGGTTCCCTTTTTTGATCATATGCTTAGTGCGTTTGCAAAACATGGACAATTTTGTCTTGAAATCAGATGCGATGGAGACACTCACATCGATGACCATCATTCGGTCGAAGATATAGGAATTGTTATGGGGCTTGCTTTCAAAAAAGCGCTTGGTGATAAAAAAGGTATTTCAAGGTTTGGTTTTGCTTCTGTTCCCATGGATGATTCTCTGGCGCAGGTTTCTGTGGATTTTTCCGGGCGTGCTTACTATAAATATAGCGGCTGTGAATTAAGCGGATATATTTCTGATTATGCTGAAGAACTTACCAATGAATTTTTTTATGCGTTTGCGGCAAATGCAGGAATGAATCTTCACGCTAATCTGATTTACGGTCAAAACCGCCACCACATTCATGAGGCATTATTTAAGGCTCTTGCGGTAGCTGTCCGTGAAGCAAAGAAAATTGTTTCTGATGAAATTCCTTCAACAAAGGGAGTGATATGATTTCAATAATTGATTACGGCATGGGCAATCTCAGATCTGTTGCAAAAGCCGTTGAACTTTTTACCAAAGATGTTCAGATAATAAGAGATCCTGATGAGATAAGGAAATCTTCAGCGATTATTATTCCCGGCGACGGGGCTTTTCCGGCTGCAATGAAAAATCTTTCAAGCGGCGGCTGGATAGAGCCTCTGCGTGAACATATTGCTTCTGACGGGTATTGTCTGGGCATATGTCTTGGATTTCAGATTTTATTTTCATCAAGCGAAGAATTTTCGTACAATGAAGGATTGGATGTGATAAAAGGCAGGGTTGTCAGATTCAGCGACTCTTCGCTCAAAGTTCCGCACATGGGATGGAACAGAGTTGATTTTAATTCAGAGAATAAATTTTTAAAAGGAATTGAAAGCGGAACATATTTCTATTTCATTCATTCTTTTTACCCCGTAGATGTTGAGCCTTCATCTGTTATAGCTACAGCGGATTACGGCGGGCGTTTTACATGCGTAGCGGGACATGGGAATTTGATAGCATCACAGTTTCATCCAGAAAAAAGCCATGAAGCAGGGCTTAAAATTATTAAGAATTTTGTTGAGGAATCATGCAGATAATACCGGCGATTGATATAAGAAACGGAAAATGCGTCCGTCTTGTTCAGGGAGATTATTCCCGTCAGATAAATTATGAGAATGATCCCGTCTCGCAGGCTATGTTTTTTGAAGACTGCGGAGCGAAAATAATTCATGTGGTAGATCTTGACGGAGCAAAAGAAGGACATCCGGTAAATTCGGGACTAGTCCGTGAAATACGTTCAAGAGTAAATGTTGAAGTTGAAATCGGAGGCGGCATCCGCACCGAAAAAGACATATGTCTTTATGCAGATGCAGGCATAAACAGAATTATCATCGGTACCAAGATTCTCAATCCTGAGTTTTCGGATACTATTTCCAAGTATAAAGACTCTATTGTTGCAGGGATTGATGCTAAAGACGGCAAGGTTGCTACACATGGATGGGTAAATGTTTCAGAGCATAATGCTCTTGATGTTATCCGTAATCTTTGCTCGCAGGGAGTTAACCGTATAATTTTTACGGATATAGCTACAGACGGCATGATGCAGGGACCAAATTATGATTCTTTAAAGCAGATTCTTGATAATATCCCGGGAGTTGCACTGGTCGCTAGCGGCGGTGTTTCGTCTGTTGATGATGTAAAAAAACTTAAAATGCTTGAAAAAAACGGGCTCTTCGGCTGTATTATAGGGAAGGCTATATACGACGGTATGATAGACCTAAAAGAGGCGGTCAGAATAGCGAATGGCTAAGAGCTCCGAAAAAAACGATAAAGCTCAGCTTGAATATTTTGAAAGAAAGATATTCGATTTAAAGCAGCTCATAGAGATAAGCAAGGGTCTTAACTCGACTCTGGAGTACAATGTTCTCATCGACTCAATTTTGCTTACATGCATGGGTCAGATGCAGCTTGTGAAAGCCGGGATATTTTTTAAAAAGAATTTTGATGATGAGTATTTTTCTCTACACCGCAATCACAAAGGAATTGAGCTGAACAGAGATACTGATTACGTAATTCCAAACGATTCATATCTTGCCGGTCTTCTTGCCGGAAATGACCGTTGTTTTACTGCTAGTGAAATATATGCCGATTCAAATGTATCACCCGCGGAGAAGGATATGCTTTCGAGTATTAATCCTACTCTTCTTGTTCCGCTCAAGGGTAAGGGGAAATTTCACGGGATTATACTTTTAGGCGATAGAATAAGAAATTGTGATTTCTCAGATGAAGAAAAAGAATACCTGCTTGATATTGCATCTCTTGCAGGTATCGCAATTGAGAATGCATACCTTTACGAAGTCGCAACTACCGACATGATGACTAAACTCAAGATTCATCATTATTTTCAGACTGTTTTAACAGAAGAAATCAAACTTGCCTATCAGATATTGACACCTGTTTCACTTTTGATGCTTGATATAGATAATTTTAAAGAATTCAATGATACCTACGGACATCTTTGCGGTGATATTGTTTTAAAGAATGTTTCATCTCTCGTAAAAAAGAACTGCCGTCAGATAGATACTGCTGCTAGATACGGCGGAGAGGAAATTGCAGTTATTTTAACGCGAACTAATCTTGATGACGCTTTGAATGTTGCAGAAAGAATACGCGATCAGATTGCAAGCAGCAGGATAACTCATGATGGGAAAGAACTTAAAACAACTGTTTCCATAGGTGTTACAGAGTTTGACCGTTCGATTAAAGAAAACAACAATACAATGATAGCCAGAGCGGATTCAGCTCTTTATGATTCGAAAAGATCCGGAAAAAACCGTGTTTCTTTCTGTACTTCTGGCGGAAAAACCGGAGATATCAATGGCCCGCGTTAAGAAAGACCCGTTAAAAGCTGTTCTTCCCAAAAAAACGTCAACCAGAGCTAAGAAGAAAACTTCGAGTGCTCATTATGTTTTGATTATAATGATTCTTGTTGCTGTAATTGCCGTTCTTGCCGTTAACATTCTTGATTATAATCCGGCAGCATCACATGTGCAGAAAGAATTGCCGCATGAAGATTCGGTTAAGTCACAGGAAAAACCTTCAGATGATAAAACTGAGATTGCTGATGAAATTAAAGATGAAAAAAATGATGAAAAAAAAGAAAACAGCGAAGAAAATCTTCCAAAGCAGGTTAAGGTAAAAAGTTTTTTTATTTCCGTAAATGAAGACAGCGGAAAGATAAAATATATCCCGTTTGAACGGTCAGTTCCGGCAGGAAATGATCTGCGTGAAGCTCTGACAGTTTTATCGAAGGGGCTTTCGCGCGATGAAGAGAAAAAAGGATTTCTTTCAAGTATACCTAAATCGCTGAAAGTACATTCAGCGGTAATACGCGGCGGAATTGCATATATCGATGTATCTTCGGATATTTCTCATGAGGCATTCGGAGATATCGCACTCAGCCGTGTTAATCAGATCTATTATACTGCGAGGCAGTTTCCCGGAGTTAAAGGAATCTCCATTACCGTCAACGGTAAAAAAGTTAATTCCATAGGACAGGATGGACGAATAATACAGTGGCCGATAAGGAATCCTCTTTGAATTTTGAAATTGAATTAAAAGCATATTATGATGATGAAGACGAGTTGCGTAGAAAACTTGAATCTTTAGGTGCTGTGTTCGTTTCCAGGCTTGAAGAAGAGGATGTTTATTTTTCACATCCTTCAAGGGATTTCGCTGAAACAGGAGAAGCTTTCCGCATTAGAAAAAGCGGCAATGATTTTTGTTTTACTTACAAAGGACCAAGGCAATCGTCCGGAATAAAGGTTCGCGAGGAGATTGAGTTTTCCATCGGAGATTATTCTGCAGCTTATGCGATGATAGAGAAGCTATCTTTTATGCCCCGCGGCAGAGTTAAAAAGGTAAGAGAAATATTTAATTATTCTGATTTTACAATTTGCCTTGATGATGTAGAGGAAGTCGGAAAGTTTATTGAGGTCGAAAAAATCGGTTCTGATAAAGATGTAATAGAACAGGAAATACTTGTAATTGCGCAAAAGCTTGGAATAAATCGTCTTGAAAAGCGGTCTTATCTGACGATGCTCATGGATATTAAAAAAAACTCATAGAAATCATTTTTTAAGTAAAATTTCTGTTTCAAATCCGTATTAATTACTGAGGAGAAACGAATGCTTGCCAAAACTCTATCCCTTGGAATTAACGGGATTACTTCACAGATTGTCGAAATCGAAATAGATCTTATTAAGGGTCTGCCGGGTTTTACAATAATCGGACTTCCTGATTCGGTCATTAAGGAATCAAAGGATAGAATACGGAGCGCAATTGAAAATTCCGGTTATATATTCCCGCCGCATAATTATATCGTAAATCTTGCGCCCGCAACTTTCAGAAAACAGGGTTCGAATTATGATCTTGCAATAGCATTGGCTATTTTGAATATAACCGGTCAGATATCTCTGCCGGAAAAGCCTATTCCTGTTGTAGGTGAAGTTTCACTCGACGGTGATATTAGAGGCGTAAACGGTGTGATATCGATGGTCATAGCGCTTTACGATCTCGGTTACAAGGAAATAATCCTTCCATACTATAACCGCATAGAAGCATCATCTCCGGGACTGATTGATATTTATGCTGTAAAAAATCTTCGTGAAGCAGTAGATGCAGTTAACGGTGAAAGTGAAAAATATGTTTATGAAGAAAAGGGTTTTGAAAGTGAAGAATGCCTTTATGATTTTAAACATGTCTATGGTCACGAAACCGTAAAACGTGCTATAGAAATAGCTGCTGCCGGAAATCATAATATATTAATGTACGGCCCTCCGGGAAGCGGAAAAACTATGATTGCAAAATCACTTCCATCAATACTGCCGAATCTTTCGAAACAGCAATCGATTGTAACAACAATGATTCATTCAGTTTCGGGAGTTCTGCCTTGCGGAATAGGTTTAAAAAAAATACCGCCGTTTAGAACACCTCACCATACTTCATCCGATGCTGCATTAGTCGGGGGCGGAAAGATCCCCGGAGCAGGTGAGATCTCATTGGCTCATAACGGCGTCCTTTTTCTGGATGAATTTTCGGAATTTAAAAATAATGTTCTTCAATCATTGCGTCAGCCGCTTGAAGATTATGAAATTACTGTTTCCCGTGCTTACGGTTCAGTAACTTTCCCGGCGGATTTCATGCTTGTTGCATCGAGTAATCCTTGTCCGTGCGGATATCTTTTTGATGATAAAATAAAGTGCAAATGTCCGCCTCATATTATAAAAAACTATTTCAGAAAAATCGCAGGACCGATCCTTGACAGAATTGACATTGAGGTTTATGTTCCGCGTATTAATTACCGGGAACTTATGAGTGTTTCCGAATCTGAACATTCAGATTCAATTAAAGAAAGAGTCAGTTCAGCGCGGAGGATACAACGCAAAAGATTTGAATCCGATTCTCATGAATATAATTCACGGATGACAAGCTCTCAGACAAAAAAACATTGTAAGCTCGATTCTGATTCTTCGGATTTTCTTGAAAAAGCATCAATTTCATTAAATCTTTCGACCCGCTCGCTATTTCGTGTCTTGAAAGTTGCAAGAACAATCGCGGATCTTGATGAAAGCGGAAATATCGAAAAGAAGCATCTGGCAGAAGCTTTGTCGTTCAAAAATCTTCAGAAGTTTTACGATGTATAAAATATTATTTTATACATCGTTTCCGGTTTATAGATTTTTAAGATTGTTGATGCTTTCGGTGATTTTATTTTTCAGTTCAACGAATTCATCACGTTTTGTTTTTTCTTTTGCTACGATATCTTCAGGTGCTGATGATATGAATTTATCATTTGAAAGTTTGCCTTCAACACGTGAAAGATCGGCCTCAATTTTAGATAATTCCTTGTTGAGTCTTTCAAGTTCTTTATCGACATCAATCAGTCCTTTAAGAGGAAGATAAATTTCGGCATCTTTAATAACTGCGGAGCAATCGCTTTTCTCTGGTTTATAAGATGCATCGACTTTAATGGACTCAATCTTTGCAAGTGATTTCAGCTGAGCAGATTCTTTCTCGACGATTTCTTTCACAAGCGGGCTTTCGGATTTGATTATCAGATCAGCCTTTCTATCAGGTGCGATATTCATCTCACCGCGGATATTTCTGATTTTATAAATGATTTCCTGAAAAAGCGCTGTTTCGTCGGCTTCTTTTATAAAATTAAAATTCGGATCAGTTTCCGGATATTTGGTTATTATCAGTAAATCCTGATTCTTGTCCTTAATCTTGCTCCATATTTCTTCCGTGATAAAAGGCATGAACGGATGGAGAAGTTTAACCGATTCTTTTAGAACATGAAAAAGAACTTCTTTGGCGCAGTTTGCGGACTCTTCGCCGGAATGACCGTATAGACGCGGTTTTGTAAGTTCAAGATACCAGTCGCAGAATTCATTCCAGAAGAATGAATAAACGGATTGTGCCGCATCATTGAATCTGTATTCGCTTAATGCTTTAGAAATTTCATCTATTGCACAGTTGAGACGGAAAAGAATCCATTTGTCGAAACGTTCGAGTGAAGCATTATTGATTCCCTTTGTAGAAAAATTCTCGCCGAGATTCATGAGAACGAAACGTGTCGAATTCCATATTTTGTTCGAAAACGCTCTGTATCCTTCGATTCGTTTTTCCGACATGATTACATCGCGGCCCTGGGCTGCAAACATCGCAAGAGTAAATCTGAATGCGTCCGTACCGAATTTATCCATCATTATCAGCGGATCAATTACGTTTCCTCTTGATTTGCTCATCTTGTGACCGTGTTCATCACGGACAAGAGCGTGGATATAGACATCCTTAAAAGGCACATCTCCCATGAATTTCAAGCCCATCATAATCATTCTGGCAACCCAGAAGAATATGATGTCAAAACCCGTAACCAGAACTGAAGTAGGGTAGTATTTCTTGAGCTCGGCTGTATCATCAGGCCATCCGAGAGTTGAAAACGGCCAGAGTCCGGAACTGAACCATGTATCGAGAACGTCTTCATCCTGTTTGATATTAGTTGATGAACATTTTGAGCATTTGCTTGGATCTTCCATTTCGACATTTATATGGCCGCAGTCTTCGCAGTAAAATGCCGGAATTCTGTGACCCCACCAAAGCTGACGTGAAATACACCAGTCGCGGATATTTCTCATCCATTCGAAATAAGTTTTTTCCCAGTTTTTAGGAACGAATTTTATGCGTTCATCTTCAACAGCTTTTATTGCTTCATCTGCAAGCGGTTTGATTTTTACGAACCATTGACTGCTTATATACGGTTCAATTATTGTCGAGCATCTGTAGCAATGTCCGACTGAATGAGGATTGTCTTCGATCTTTTCTACAAGACCGAGGTTTTCAAGGTCTTCAATTATTTTTTTGCGGGCGTCGAATCTGTCGAGACCGTTGTAAGATCCCCCGTTTTCATTTATGAAGCCCTTGGGCGTAAGAACATTGATTTCTTCAAGAGAATGACGTTTGCCCATTTCAAAATCGTTAGGATCGTGAGCAGGGGTTATTTTAACCATACCTGTTCCGAATTCCTTATCAACATAAGAATCAGCGATAATAGGAATTTCGCGGTTGATTAACGGAAGGATCAGTTTTTTGCCGATAACGTTTTTATATCTTTCATCATCAGGATTTACTGCAACGGCTGTATCTCCAAGCATTGTTTCGGGTCTTGTTGTTGCAACTGTGATGTATCCGCTTCCGTCTGCATAGGGATATTTTAAATGATAAAGTTTTCCATTAAGGTCTTTATATTCTGTTTCAATGTCAGAAAGGGCAGTTTCGCATCTAGGGCACCAGTTGATTATTCTTTCTCCGCGGTAGATGAGTCCTTCTTTGTACAGGGTGACAAAAACTTTACGTACGGCTTTAGAGAGACCTTCATCGAGTGTAAATCTTTCTCTCTCCCAGTCAAGGCTCGCACCAAGCCGCTTAAGCTGGCTCTGTATCATTCCGCCGGATTCGGCTTTCCATTCCCATACTCTTTTTTCGAAAGCTTCGCGTCCCATATCGTGACGTGATTTTCCTTCTTTTGCAAGAAGTCTTTCAACGACGTTCTGAGTCGCTATACCGGCATGATCCATTCCCGGCATCCAGAGAACCGATTTGCCTTTCATGCGGTTCCATCTTGCTAAAATATCCTGAAGAGTATTATTCAGGGCATGTCCCATATGAAGAGATCCCGTTACATTCGGCGGAGGAATGACTATGCAATATGCGTCTTTATTGTCCTTTTCATCGGCGTGGTAAAAATTTCCTTCATTCCATGCTTTAAGCCATTTTTCTTCTGTTTCTTTAGGTTCATAAGATGTCGATAACTGCATAATTTCCTCAATATGATATAGCAATCAATGAAAAAATTGAAATTTTGCAAGGTGCCGCTGTCAACAGTTTTTAGGGTTTATTTTTGGAGAAATATGATCCGAACAGGGATTTATCTATTTCAATAAGTCTTTGGGATATCTGGGATAATATAGAGAGATCGTAATTCTGAAAATGATAGTAATCATAAAGCCATAAGTATTTATTGATCAGACGGGGAAGCACATTTGATTTTTTGAGTTTCTCTCTTGTCATTGACTGATAAGATTTTTCAAGAGAAGCGATATCTTTTGTAATAAGTTCTGCGGTTTGCTGACTGATTTTTCCTTTTACATAAAAAATATCCATGAGAAATCCGTAAACAGGAACCCATTCCCTGATATCTTCCTCCGGATGTGCTTCCTTGGAAGCGCTTGTGAGTTCATTTATCGGTTCACATTTGATGAGTTCGATGTCTATTGCCGACGGATTGATAAAAAAGGCTTCTCTGAATAAAAGAAGGGATTTTGGAGCTTCTCCTGTTTTGAAATATGCGGCTGCCAGTATTGAAAGCAGTTTCGGATCGTTTTTAAAAAAGCTTTTTGCATATTCCAGTGTCTCTATGGTTTTTGGATAATCCTCAAGCATCAGGAAGCATACTGCGAGGTTCATCAGAAGGCTGAAGTTATCAGCAGGCGATTCCTGATTAGCAAATGCTGTTTTGTAATGCTCGCTTGAATTATAGTAAATATATTTCTGAACAGCCTTGAATGCGCTTCCGCCGAAAAAATTCTTTTCTCTGGAATAATTTTCAAATTCGTTCCATTGACCCATTAAAAAATCAGCACTTTCCTTACCATTGTTCAGAGTGGCCAGACCCGGAACACGATTAAGCCAGTAACGCGATGTACGGTATCCCGCTTCAACTCCGGGATAATCTGGTTTGTTGTTCATTATGGAATCAAAAACCGAGAATGCATTCATAAAATCGCCGTTCTCAAGAAAATCAAGACCGCGGTTCACGGATTCAACAGTTTTATCGTCCGAAAAAGTTAATTGATCGCCATTATTCATCAGAATTTAACCGTTTGACCTATGCCGGAAAAGAGTTTATCATCGCATGTAAGTATTATGATCTGCCTTTCAGATGAAAATTCCGACAGTATGCTGAAAAATTTATCAATTTTTCCCTTATCCAGATATGATGCGGGTTCGTCAATTATTAAAGGCAGTGAAATGTTCGAATTTTTCATTGCTCTTCCCATTGCAAGCTTGAAAGCCAGTAATGCGGAATATCGGAGAGATGTGTTTTTAATCGAGCTCATATCCCCTTTGATCAGCAAATCCGTATCTTGTTTATTTACGGAGCTCGAAGATGTTATTTCTGAGAAAATAGAATAAGTATCTTCGGAAATTTGTGTGAAGGCTCTGTTTTCAAATTCTGCTCTTGCCTGAGTCATATTTGTAAGTATGAATGAAGCGCTTCTGTGCGATGATTTTAAGCTTTTAAGTTTTTGTTCGTGAAAAAGTTTTCTCTGATTAAGTGATTCACTCTGGCTGCTTTCTTTTCCTCTGGCTTGAAGTTCTTCGTTCATTCTATTTAGAATTTCTATGTTCCGCTCAAGTTCATCTTTTAAAACTGCGATTTTTTCTGAGTTTCCTTCAATTTGTTTATTGATTGCAGTATTTTTTGAGTTTCTTTCACCGTTTATACTTTCGAGCGACTTCAGAAGAACTGATCTGTTTTTCTCAAGATCAAGAATTTCCTGTCTGACGCTGTTGATTTTTTCTTCAGGAAACAAAGAATTTTCAATGTCATCTATTTCAGCTTCATTTTCAAGAAATTCAGAGTACTCTTCGAAATATTGAAGAAGAAATTCAAACATGTCTTCGAAATGCTCTGATGATACCGGTATATCGCTTTTTGATAAAATCTCTTTGAGTTCTGCAACTCTTTGATTGAAGAGCTCCTCCAGTTTGTGGCTGATATCTTTTTTTAATCTGAACCGGATTATTGCAATAGAAAGTATGGATATAAATAATCCTGATGAAGGAATTAAAATTTTATGAAGAGTATTTATTTGTTCAAAATATTGATGAAAAAAATGGACGACTGCAGGAAACGCCAGCGACGCGCAGAAAAATGAAGCTGTTAGAGTATAGCATAAGTTTTTTAGAATTCCGATTGTTTTTAGTCGTTTAATCAACGAATCTTTCGCATCAATTGCATACTTGTAAGCAAGCTGAATGTTGTTAAGATTATTTCTCTGGGTTTCAGAAAGATTTATGAATTTCGAAAATCTGTCACTGAGTTTCTGTTTTTTTGTTTCTATCGCAGAAACTTTGCTTTCCTCTGATGCAACAAAGTTCTTGAGTCCGTTGAGTTTGCTTTCTATTATGAAAACATTTGCAAGAGCCTCCTGAGATTTATGAAGAAAAGCTGTTCTGCTTTCAATCTCAATCAGTTCTTTTTCAATGCTTTGATTGCGGTTTTTTATTTCTGATAATTCCTGTGATAATTTGTCAATCTTTGAAAAATGAACATCAAAAATCTGAAGCTCTTTTTTGATTTTCTGAATTTCATTTTCGTGATAAAAAATATTAGAAAGGAATGAGTTGTTTATTCTGGATGAAATATGTTCGGAATAAATGCTGTGTTTAAGTTTTGAGTGTATATCTATGAATTTATCTTCCGAAAATGATACAATTTTATTGATATTCTCGTAACTATAGTAAGGTGCAAGAAATGATTCGAAAGGAGAGGATATAAGTGATGCATCAATAAAAACCTGCGGTGTCAGTGTTGTAATCAGGCGGCAAATCATGGAGTTTGAAAGATTCTGCTGAGATTTAATTTTGTCAGAAAACCTGGCGATATCGGTTTCACCGGCATAAACTTCTTTTCCGGTTCCGGATGAGACATCTGCGAAAGTTATTAGACTGCTTCCGTTCCGGATAATTGTCATTTTTTCATTTTCATCCGAAAGTGTCATGTTCACATACAGATTGCTCCACATGTCTTCAGATAAGATGCGGTTTTCTTTTTGTATTGCGAAAGCAGAATCTATCATCGCTTTTGCGAAAAGCGACTTTCCTGATTCATTTCCCCCGTAAATTATTGTAATTGAATTGTCAAAATTGATGATCTTATTTTCAAGAACACCGGTTTTGGCAGCTATGCATTGAGTAAAGCGCAAATCCAGTCCTCCGAAATTATTGATCCGTTTTTGATAATGCAAAAAACCATCCGCGACAATTCTTTAATATCCACATCCTCCGGTATTTGCTTGGTATTCAGCAAGTCGAAAAAATCTCTCCACATTCCGTTTGTTTCAATCTCTGATGATAATTGCTTTAATGTCGGAAAAGAATTGTCGTCTATTTTGACTGACTTATATTTTTTTTCCAGATTGAAATTATCTATTGGATAATTTCTCATTCCGTCAAATCTAATATAAAGACGTGTTTCGGAATTTTTTGATTCATCGACCATGGCTTCTATATCATTTAAATTACTATTATCGCAATCAATGGTCAGCGATACGAATTTTGTACTTTTTAGAGGTAATCTTTTTATTTCATAAATGGAATCGTCTGAAGTCACAATGTTTAACGAATACTTTGCGGAATTTTCTTCTGCGGAAAAAGCTTCAGCGTGACCCGGGTATGCAGCTATTATTTTACCTGATACTTTAAAAATTTTGGTTGTGTTGATTCCGCCGAGTGCGTAAAAATCAAGAGGAAGCTTTTTGAAAAAGGTCTTCATTTCAATTTCATTTTCAGCATATTCTTCAATGTTTAAATTGAAAAGACCTATATGAAAACCGTCTTCAGAGGTTTTATCCGTAAGAAAAATATCATCTTTTCTGGAAGACCCGTAAAAATAAATTTTTTCATTATCCTTTTCTAATAGAAACGGTTCATTATCTTTTGTGAAAATTTTATCTGCGGATTCAATATCTAGATTCAATTCCTCCATCATTCTTCTTTCTTCATCAGTTAGGAGAATGATAATTTTTGCATCAATTCCGTTTCTATCTGCAAAAATAATGTTTAATTTATCTGTTATTTCAGGGGAAATATTAGTAAAAATATTTCCTGGGATTAGGATTGCATCCGCATCAGCTGAATCTTTAATTGCGTTTTTGAGCGTGTCTAGGCGGTCTTCGTCCGATATTGGAAGAAAATCATCTGTTAAACCAAGAGCAAAATCAGAAAGAAGAACAAAACGCATATTTTTACCGTAAAAAATGTCTTATATAATTATCGGCATCATTATCTTCAAACTTGATTGTGTTGTCATCATCAAAATGATCAAAAACATCTGAAGTTATTTTATTATTATACAGTACGCTTGGACGGTAAAATGGTTGACAATCGTTTGAAAGAACTAATCAATAATGTTATAAAAGAAAGGTTAAATGATGAATTTATTGAATTTAAGATTTTTAATTGTCTGTTCTCTTATGCCGGCAATACTATTTCTGTCATGTAAAAAGGATAATCAATCCAAACAAGAGAATATCCCGGTTGTTGAAAAGAGTATTTTGAAGATTTCTCCTGCACCTGAAGGTTCTCCTGTTTCCAAATATGGAAAACTTCAGATTAAAGGAGTCAATCTTTGTGATGCGAACGGAAATATCGTTCAATTAAAAGGAATGAGTCTATATTGGAGTCAATGGTCAAACGGATTTTGGAATAAGGATGTTGTTAATACTCTTGCGGATGATTGGAAATGCACGGTAATACGTGCCGCAATGGGAGTTGTCAAGGGCGGTTATCTTGAAAATTCCGGAGAAATTGATAAGCTTAAAATAGTTCTGGATGCGGCAATTGAAAAAGGCATTTATGTAATCATTGACTGGCATGATCATGATGCGATAAGCCATACGGAAGAAGCTAAGAAATTTTTCGCTGAAATGGCTGCCGGATACGGGCAGTATCCTAATATTATTTTTGAAATATTTAATGAACCTATAAATGATCAATGGCTGGATGTAAGAAAATATTCCGAATCTGTCATTGAAACGATACGCGCCAACGGATCAGACAATGTCATAATTGTCGGAACTACATCATGGTCGCAGGATGTGGATATTGCTGCGGAGTTTCCAGTTAAAAACGGAAAGAATGTTGCATATGCCCTTCATTTCTATGCGGCGACTCACAAAAAAACATTTAGAGACAGAGCTGAAGCTGCTATCTCAAAAGGTCTTCCAATTTTTGTTTCTGAATGGGGTACTTGTGAAAATAACGGCGACGGTTTTGTTGACATTGAAGAAAGTCTGATATGGCTTGATTTTATGGATAAACACAAGCTTAGCTGGTGCAACTGGTCATTGTTTAATAAAATGGAATCAGCATCCGCTTTGAAGGCTAATGCAAAGCCTTCAGGAAAGTGGAATAATTCGCTTCTTACTGAATCCGGAAGATTTGTAAAAAAGAAAATATCTGAATAAAAAAACGGGCATTGTTAAGCCCGTTTTTTTTATTTTTGAAGACAGAAGCAGTCTCTGTCTTTCTATGATAAGTTTGTCTTATTTTATCATGGAATAAGTTACCTTGAATTCACCTTCTGTGTTTGCAGGTACTCTGAGAATTCGTTTTTTAGAATCAAAATCAGTATAATCTTTTCCATTGAGTTCGACTTTTGAAATGATTAGATTCTGAATTTCCTCAACAGGGTTCATCGGAAATTCCCGATTCTTAGAAGATTTTTCGATGTTGTAGAAAAGAGATACATCCTTTTTATGAAAATATAGATTTCCATACAGATAAAGATAATAGGCTGTTTCAAGTGAATGATATGCGCTTTTCCAGTAAGAGCCCTTATATTCATCTTCGTCTGTTTTAAGTCTTTTCCCGTCAGGTTTAACTTCATCAAAGATGTCCCCATATTCCTTGTCGATTGTATACCGCTCGAAAAATCCGCATGCCTCATCAGCCATTTTGAGATACAAGGTGTTTCCCGTTACATAATAGTTTATTAGACCGCTGGTGATTGCCTGCTCCAGAGTCCAATAGTTTTTATTGTCATTGGTAATTACTCCTTCGAAGCTGTCTGCGAAATTGTATGGTCCGCCGTTTGAGTTGTCCCATGCTTTTTCGTTGATGTTGTGAAGTATTTTTTCTGCTGTTTCTGAATATTCCTTTTTTGGGCTAATCAGATTCGCGCGCTGAAGGCACCATGCAGTTTTAAGCATATGACCGATAAAAATGAATGATTCGTCACGGGGTCTCCATTCGGAGTCATATTGCTCTTCATAGCCGATTTTTCTTGATTTTGAGGTCGGATACATGTGAGTTATAACATTGTCCGCAAGAGAAATAAGTCTTTCCTTGTATTTTTCATTATTAGTTAGAAGGTAAAGAGAAAGGCCGTGTGTCGTTACGCAGTCCATGGTCGGTGTAAATCCTTTTCCTCTCGGATTTCTCCAGTCATAATCGGCTGATTCGAAATAACCTTCGTATCCTTTTCTGTTGTCATACAGTTTTTCGTCCAAAAGCGCGCGCGATTTAATCAGAAAATCAAAATGTTTTTCATTCCGAGTGGCGTCGACAAGTGCGGAATAACCCAGGAGAGCATAGTGCTGCATGAAAGACCATTTTTCTCTTTGTCTGTTGTTTTGATTCAGAAGAATATCATAAGTGAAATCAATATTTCTCCCGGTAGCATCAACGGTAGTATAAAAGCCTCCGTGTTCTTTGTCGTAACACTTTGTTCTGATGAAATCTTCGGCATAGTTTGCGTACTTTAAGAATTTTTTATCACCAGTAAGCATATACGCGCGGGAGAAGGCATACATTATTCTGCTTTGAGACAATGTTGACTTATAATTATTTCCGAGGACGTCTCCATTGCGTGCAACCATTGTGAAGAAGCCGCCGTTCTTTTCGTCATATGTTTTAGTCCAGAATTCTGCACTGGTACGTGCGAAATCTACAGCTTTATCCGGGTTTTTCAGCATTAAGGAATACATATCTTTGATTTTGTATTCTGCCGGATATTTTTTGCAGGCCGTAATAATGCATCCAAGGGCTAAAATTAGCAGTGCAATTTTTCTTGTATTCATATTATCTCCTTTGTTTGTCATTTGCGTATTCCCTCTGTTAGTCCTTCCGTAAACTGTCTGTGAAATTTCAGAAATAGAAGTAATGGTATTATTATAGAAATAAAGCCTGCCGCGAGTACTGCTCCTGTGTCGTTTATCAGCAGAATTCTTACAGGAAGAGTCATAAGCTTTTCATCGCGCATAATTATTACCGGATTAAGGAAATCATTCCAGACAATTCGGAACTGAATTATTGCAAGCGCCGCAAGCGCTGGTCTTGCGAGAGGAAGAATGATGTGCCACCAAATTCTTAAATGTCCGGCTCCGTCCATACGGGCAGCTTCAATTACTGCTAACGGAATTCTCATGAAATACTGCCGTAAAAGAAATACGCCGAATCCGCTGACAGCACCTGGAAGAATCAGTCCGAACCAGCTGTTGAGCAGATGCAGATTCTTCGCGACTTTGTACATCGGTATCATAAGTGCGTTAGCCGGGATCATCATGGTTGAAAGGGCAAGAATCAGGAAAAATTTCTTATGTTTGAACTCCATAAAGACAAGTGCGTATGCGTATAGAGATACTACAATTGCTGTTAAAAAAATTGTTCCTGAAGATACTATTATCGAATTAAACAGGGCTCGGCCGACATCAAAATGCCAGAATGCCGCGAGATAAGAATCCCTCGTATAGCTTTCAATTGATTTCCATATAGGCTGTTGAAAAATCGCAGGAGGCGATTGTATTACTTCGAGAGGCGGACGAAGGGATGCGTCAAGCAGCCATAAAAGCGGAAAAATAAACAGAAGAGCGAGAATGCAAAGTAAAAATGCACTGAGAAGCTTCCCCGGCCTTATTTTTCTTTTAGCTCTAAATACTTTTTCCCGGACTCTTTGAACTCTTTCGATGAAAGGTTTTTCGATGAATTGAAAAGATAGTGCTGCCGCTCCGTAAGAAATTACTATCATCAATAATGAAGCACCCGCCCATAGTCTCCAGTCTTTGATTGCCATGTAGTTCATATACTCGGGAAGAATATAGAAAGAAATCAATGCTATTATTACATAGTGCCAGATATAAAGGCCGAAAGAAATTTTAGCTGTAAATCTCATAAAGCGCGAATCAAATAATTTTCCGGTAAATTTTGAATTTACAAGCGAAACGGCGAGTATTGAAATCAATGCTGTCAGATATGGAAAGTAGTAAGGCTGCTTTTGAATGCTGTGAGTGAATTCTTCTTCGGTACGTACATAGCATAGGAGTCCTATTATGGCCGCGGAGCTAACAATTGAAGCAATGTCGAAAATGTTTTTATCAGCGATTCTGTCTCTGAGAGTTTTATTCTTTATAAAATAGGCGCATATTCCGCCGGCTAGTATTCCGAATGTGAAATGACCGAAAAAGCCTATTGGGTTGTAATTCGGCATCCACCATTTTGATCCGCCTGTGACTCCGAATTCCCATCCTCGTTTGACATTATCAGGAGTAAGATACATGTGTATAAGCTGATTTATACCGATTATCAGGAGTAGGGTGAATACCCAATAAATGATTCCTTTTTTAAATGATCTTTTTTCTCCAGTAAAGCGGAATAGGCCGAACATGAAAACCGGCATTAGTAAATATGAAAAAACTTCGAAACTGATAGACCACAAAGGTGAATTTACAAACGACGGAAAAAGTGTTGTGTAATGAAATCCTGCCGTGAAAGTTAATCCTGTTATAAGTCTTCTGGCAAAATAATCCATATCAGGAATAAAAAGCAGGGCAAGAATAGTACTTACTGCGAATGAAGCGTAATAACCCGGTACTATGCGTGCCGCTCTGCGCTTTGCGTAGTTTGAAATATCCGGAAAATCAAGGTTTGAAATATAATTTTTCCAGAATGGATAAGAAAGGAGAAATCCGCTGAGTACGAAAAAAAAGCTTACACCGGTGTTTCCCATCAGAAAGAAGAGCTGTATATGCTGAAGAATGAAATGCTGCGAGTATATGTCCAGTCTCTGCGCGACATGATGAAATATTACTAATAGACATGCTGCAGCGCGCAGTCCGTCAAGTCCCGGGAATCTGTTTTCAATCTTCATGTTTTTCACCAAGTCCGAGAAATTTAAGCTGAAGCAGACTCACTGCCAGAATCAGAAAAAAAGCAATCCATCCTGCGGCGCTTGCAGCCCCGATTTCAAGATCCCATTGAAATGCTCTCAGGTAGATATAGAGAATAATCCCGGTGACATTTTCATAAATATTATATTGAAAAAGACCGAGAATGAGGTCAAAAACCAGAAGCGATGATACGGCAGACGTTATCGTCATGAATATCAAGGCGGGTTTCATGAGCGGCAAAGTGATGTTTTTTAGTATGCTGAGTCTTCCGGCTCCGTCAATTCTGGCTGCTTCATAAGGCGACTGATTAAGTGACCTGAGGTTTGCTGAGAAATATATAATCTGAAATCCGATACATTGCCAGAAAGAAACAAATACAAGCAGCGGAAAAGCAAGAGTTTTATCATCAAGCCAGTTCATATTCGGATTTCCTCCGAAGAAGCCGATGATAATATTTGCGATACATTGTTCTCCGGTGAATAACAGCCTGAAAAGAATTCCTGCTACAAGAGTATTGATGAGAGAAGGTATGAAAAAGGCTGCTTTGAGTAAACTCTGCGTTCTTTTATACGGCAGGCTTTCTATCCATAAAGAAATCAAAAACGCAGCCGGAATCTGAATTGCAACCGAAACAGCTGCGAATTTAAATGAAACATAAACAGAATTCCAGAAATAAGTGTCCTTGAGAATATTCTTGAAATTTTGAAATCCGATGTTTTTTCCAGGATTAATTCCCTGGGCATCGGTAAGACTGGTTAAAAAACCGATTCCGAATACTATAATGGTGAATATGAACATCAGAATCAGAAAGGGCGCCATAAAGCGTAGAGCCTGCCGTTCATTTTTATCTGTAAGCTTTATCATCTGCAATTTCCTTGGTATTTAGGCTTAATCAATATAAGCATACCTATTTTAAAAAATTTGTCGTTCAATCTTATAAGGTAGAACATAAAAACGGATTAAATGTCATAAAGCATCTTGACCTTTCATTAGTAAACGTTAAAATAAGGCATTTTTAGATATTTTCAAAAAATAGCATTATTTTATTCTGTAAGAAGTGAGAAAAGCATAAAATGCTTTATTTAATAAGTATCATTCATTTGAGTTGTAGGTATGTTTGAACAATTTGTGTTAATTAATGGAATAATTACTCAATTATGTCTATTAGCAGCGGCCCAGGGTTTTTTTTTGTTTTTCTTGCTCTTCCGCAGATCGGGATCAGACAGAGTTTTTTCTTTTGCAATTTTATTTGTATCTTATGAGCTCGCACTGCATTATGTTTATAAGGCCCATATGTGGTCTGAGTATCTCCCTTTATTTTTAGTAAAAGATACATTGGGTTTTTTATACGGATTTCTTATTCTGCTATATGTCCGCTTTCTTTTTGGGAAAAATGTCCGGTTAAGCTTTTTTGATTTTATTCATTTCGTTCCTGCGATAGTTTTTTTCGGAATCGGCTTATTTTTTAATACTCACTATCTTGGATACGGAACTTATTCTGTTATTGATTTTGATGAAAGCGGAATCACTCGGTTCAGGTTTTATTCGCAGAATATAAAGTATGTAATTATATTCAGTTATCTTGTTTTTTCGCTGAAGGATGTCTTTAGATACCGAAACAGGCAAAAAATATTTTTTCCAGGGATAAAAAGAAGTTCGACTACATGGCTTCTTGTTTTTTTGTTTGCAGTTTTTATTCTTTGGCTTCTTCCATTCCTTTCTCTTAATTTCTATTATATGGAATCATTTGCTCATTTCTGGACTTTTTTCCATATAATAAAAATTCCTTTTTTGCCTGAGATCTTATCTCTAGTTAATACATTTTTTACAGTAATTTCTATCTATTCGGCCGGATACTATATTCTTGGGAAAGTTTCGCCTGATGCTGAAGCGAATAATCTAATCAATTCGAACTGCGATAGTGAGGCAGTTGGTCATTCGAAGTACAGAAAAAACCTGTTATCAGAGACTCTTAAAGCTGACTATTTAAAGCGCATAATAAACTGTATGGATGTCGAAAAACCTTATCTCGACCCGGATTTTTCAATTAAAGATTTTTCCAATAAAATAAACGTATCAACGCATAATATTTCTCAAATAATCAATGATACTTTCGGTAAAAATTTTTTTAATTTTGTTAATGATTACAGGATAGACTTTGCTGCCGGTATTATTTCAAATACCTCCAGAGAAATAAATATTCTTCACGCGAGTCTTGATTCGGGTTTTAATTCCAAGTCTGTGTTTAATACAGCTTTTAAAAAGAAGTTCGGAATGACTCCGTCCCGTTATAGAAATCATTTTATGGAAAAAGCATTAGAGTCATCTGTAAAAGAGATTGAAAATGATGTTGATTAACATATTGTGAGGCAGAATTGCTTGTTGATGTTGCAAAAATGATACAATGATATTAATTCGCACGTTGATGCAATATCGGTTAAATTAACAAAAAATGAAAAATGTATAAATATTGTCTAAATTTGTGATAAAATATGGTCAAATTGAATAATATGTTCATTAAAACCCCAGTTAATATGTAATAAGTGCTTCGCCTCAAGTTCTTAAATATGGCACGAATATTGCTATATAGTGTGTGTACTTATGAAACTGGAGGAAAATATGAATAAATCAATTTGTAAAGACTGTTGCAACAGAAGCTTCTGCGGAGATAAAGGTTTGGGAAATTGCGAGCACTTTGACATTTCTTATACAAGATCAGAAGTGTTTGACATGCTAACAAACGCAGACGATAACAGCCGTAAAGCTATTCTTTCTGCTGTTGAAAATGTCTATAAAATTAAGTTGGCCTACTAATATTCCAATAGACCTTTTACTTAGAGAGGAAGCCCATGCTTCCTCTCATTTTTTTATGCATCTTGCCGAATGATTTTTCTTTTTTTCTTCAAGCAGAATTTTGTTTTCAAGACATTCCGGACCGCGTTCCCTGCATCTATCATAAAAACGACAGCCCTTTGTTTCAAAGTCTATAGGCGGAACATTGCCCACTATCGGGTTTAAGTGCTTTTCTTTGCAGTTTTGAGCAGGAATTGACTCTATAAGAGCCTGAGTATAAGGATGCATCGGATCCGAGAAAATTGTTTCAGAGGAACCAATTTCAACTATTTCTCCGGCGTATAAAACGGCTGTGCGTTCACAAAGATTTGCCGTAATTCCGAGATCATGAGAAATAAAAATCAATGAAAGTCCTTCTTTTTCAACCTTGCTTTTTAAGATTGATAATATTTGCGACTGAACGGTTACATCCAGCGCAGTGGTCGGTTCATCTGCGATCATAAGAGAAGAGCCTGAAGCAAGAGCTGAAGCAATCATTATTCGCTGCTGCATACCGCCGGAAAGTTCGTGCGGATAGCATGAGTATATTTTTTCGGGATCAGGAATTTTCATGCTTTCAATAAGTTCTATGGCTTTGTTCCGTGCTTCTTTTTTTGAAATATTCTGATGGGCTAGAATAGTCTCAGATATTTGATACCCGGCTGTATAGCATGGATCAAGAGCTGTTGACGGTTCCTGAAAGATCATTGAGATTTCTTTTCCTCTTTTCAGGCGCATTTCCGCTTCGCTGCACTGCAGAAGATCCTCATCCTTAAAGTATACTGCTCCGGATATTATTTCACCGGGACTCTGCAAAAGCCGCATAATGGAATAAGCTGTAACGGTTTTCCCGCATCCGCTTTCTCCAATGAGTCCTAATGCGTGACCCTTTTCAAGAGTAAAAGAAATATCTCTGGCTGCCGGATACAGCCTATCTTTGATTCTGAAACCTGCATAAAGTGATTTGACTTCAAGAAGACTCATTTAATTGTTTTTCCTTCAAATGATAGTTTGCCGTTGACTATTTGAATTATAAAGTAAACATATTTCTTGCGTTTGTCTTCAATGGACGGAAGCGGGAGATTGATATGACGGATTCCGTCTTTGTTAATGTCATATAAGAAATTTGATTCTGATGAAATAACCGCTAAAACCTTATGCTGCAAGAGAATGTTGTGTGTTTCTGACGGATTGGTTATAGTCTGTGTTTTGATGTTCTGCGGAGCAAAAAACGGTATTTTTGAAAAAATGATTATTTTAGAATCTTTATATTTTTGAATATCTGATTTAAGCCAGATTAACTGGTCTTCTGTGATAAATCTTTCCGAATTTGTAGCGTTTAACGCAATGAAATGAAGGGTCCCGTAATTAAATGAAAAGTATTCTCCATGATTTTCTCTTTTATTAAAAAGATCAAAACTGTCATCGAACTTATCATGTTCCGCAGGGATAAAATATGCAATGGATCTGAAACGCGAGAATTCTTTTTTTGCAGAATCAAGCTGTTTTTCGACATCATTCTTTATGATGCCGCTTTTTGATGATCCGCCCTGAATTAAATTACCAAGATGAATCAGAAATGTCGGGTTATCTTTATTTATTGAATCAATAAGTTTTGCAAGTTCGGCCGGGTTTGTCTTGAAAGCTGATTCGGGCAGAGTATTTGCGACAAGGGCAAAATTTACATCATTTGTTTTTTTTTCAATTCC
>Ga0208040_1000529_pt1 | contig 44557 bp, 43 predicted proteins | sample AD_UKC083_MetaG_FD_184431 | JGI IMG/M metagenome (GOLD analysis project Ga0208040, IMG submission 184431) | Active sludge microbial communities of municipal wastewater-treating anaerobic digesters from USA - AD_UKC083_MetaG (SPAdes) (version 2) | ecosystem: Engineered > Bioreactor > Anaerobic >...
CGGATTCTGTTATTTTTAATTCTTATTTTCTGCGCAAATCTTGTCAGGTCATGGGCTGAAAAAAGGGCAAGAACCGTATCCGGGTTGGTTTTGATTATGTCGTTAACGGCATTTTCAATGGCTTGGTTGTCTGTTAGAGCATATTCCTTTACGAGAAAAGGTGATATGTTTTTTGAGTTGGCATATTCAGTAAAAAAACCTATATATGATTCACAATAGGTTCTGTTTAATGAATCATATATGATAACAATCTTTTTGAGATTTGATGATGAAATTTTATCCGCTACGGCAATAGCTTCACTTTTGGTGGTAGAGCAGACCCGTAAAAAATTATCATCTCTGTCAGTAAAATAATCTGAGCTGGAAGACGGTGATATCATAAGAAAATCTTTTCCATTGATTAAAGATAATCCGGCTTTAGACATTTCGCTTGTACTGTGTCCGATAATCAGATTTATCCCTTTTTCAATAAAATCTAAATCTATTGCCGCTGCTTCTTCTGCCGAATTTTTATCATCGGAAATAAAAAGTCTGATTTTTCTTTTTTCGAGAACACCGGATTGATTAATTTCTTCTGTAGCTAGAATAATACCGTTTTTGCAATGAATTCCGAGATCAGAATTTTTTCCGCTGAGAGTTGAAGAAATTCCGATATTGATTGAATTATTGGAGCATGATAAGAAGAATGCTGAAAATATGAAAACAGCTGAAAGGGTAATAAATTTAATTTCCGATAAGAACATATTTCCCCTTGGAGATTCTGTAAAGATAAGTTTTTCTTTCAGCGTCTCCATTTAAGTTTATTGAAAATGATCCCGTTAGAAGAGAGAAATTCTTTTTTCTGATAATTGATTCTTTTATTTCATCAACCGAAGCATCATCAATATCCAGTTTATCGTCTTCAATGCTTTGCTTTAAAATCATTATCGAGTCGTATGCGAGAAGTGAAACAAGCGAGGGTTGTTCTCCGAATTTTGATAAATATTTCTCTCTAAAGACATTGCTTTTCTCGGAATCAATGTTGAAATTTATAAAATGCGAGAAGATTAAACCTTCACTGTACTTGCCGGCGTTTTCCATAAGCTCTTCGCTGGCTGCTGCACCTGAGACGAAAATTTGCTGGCGAAAACCGTTTTTTCTAAGCAACTGGCAAATAACGGCAAGAGTTTGTCCTGATGTCAGGATAAGAAAAGAATCGGGATTAAGGATTGAGCTTTGGCGGAGAATTTCCGTAAGAGTTTTTTCATCAGCGGATTCAAGCAAAGTTTTGTGTAAAATGGAAGTAATTCCCGTTTCGTCAGAAAAATATTTGATGAACGTAGATGAATACGCGATGTTAGTTTTATCATATAAAACATATATTCTTTTATAGCCGGATTGTTTGGCATATCTTGCAGTTGCTTCCGCCTGACTGCGGCTTGCCGGAATGACTCTGATGAAATTGTCATTTAGTCCTGATAGCCCGTCTGAAGCTGAATAGGGACTTATCATAAGAACTTGTTTGTTTGCTATTGCCTTTAGTCCTGCTTTTGACATTTCGCTCGTATTATGACCGATTATTATTTTATAGTTTTTCATTGCAATTCCGTAATCTATTCCTTCGGCGATCGACGGATTGTTTTTGTCATCGAAAATATCAAGAACGATTCTGCTGCCTCCGATTCCTCCGGAAGTGTTAATTTCGTCGACAGCTATCTCCAAACCGTTTTTTGCATATAGTCCTGTTTTACTTGCGGTGCCCGAAAGAGTTCCGACAAATGCTATTTTCTCCTCCCGGCAGGAGCAGAATAGTAATAGAAAAACAGGAAGAAAATAATTAAAGCGCATATCGCATTATTCTATTCCCTGTAGGAAATATTTCAAGAAGTAAATACTTTTAATGACTTGATTCTGAATATTAAAAATGTGCAGAAAATGAGTTATATAAATTTAAGCACCATTAAAGCGCAATCCTGTATAATGTATGTTTTTGATAATACCGCAGACACAAAAGTCTTTATTAATATTCGCCATCATTTTTATTCTGATTAACATTCTGAATAATTGATTCTTCAAGAAAGAAAAAGAAATGAAAATTCGGTACTATTTAGGGTTTAGCGCTTCAAGCCAGTTAGGTCTTTCGATTAAAAATATTTCTTATTTTCTTGACAGATTATATTTTTCACCAAAACTTGCTGTAATTATGGAGGAATTGGATGGATATTGCAGTAGAGATGTTCCTGTTCAGGGGATAATCTTTGTGATTCTTTTCCTTTGATTTATCCCGCCGGAAACATCCGAAACGAATAATTCCCGTTGAGAGAACAGGAACATTATCCTTATTTTACGCATGCTGGTCGTGCGTCATACGTGTGCATTCACAATAGGAGATTATTATGTTCACAATTATTAAATCATATGCCTCAAATCGCTATAGAATATTAAAAAGAAATGAGAATTTTCTAAAGGCGGTACGTTATGAAAATTGAATCTCTCGGCTGGAAAGCCGCTAATGATAAAGATTTTGAAGAATTTAGAAAACAGGGTTTTATTCCTGCAAGAATTATCAGAGAAACCCGTCATATTTATGAAGCAGACGCCGGAAGCGGAGCAGTTCAGGCGCAGGTATCAGGCAGATTTATTTTTGAATCAGAGTCTCGTGCTGATTATCCAACCATCGGAGATTGGGTAGCGTGCCGTGACGGAGGCGGAATTCTTATTATTGAAGAACTCCTTCCGAGAAAAAGCCGTTTCTCACGAAAAGAAGCGGGTGTTCTTACGGAGGAGCAGATCATTGCAGCTAACATAGATTATCTCTGTATTGTCTGCGGTCTTGACGGAGGACGGAATTTCAGTCTGCGGGGTATCGAAAGATATTTATCAATGGCAAGAGAGGGCGGAGCGTCTCCGGTAATTGTTCTGAATAAATGCGATATAGCAGAAGACAGGGCAAAAGCTGTTTCGGAAGCCCGGAATATTGCTGGCAATGCTCAGGTTTTTGCCGTAAGTGCTTTAACCGGTGAGGGAGTTGACGAACTGCTGAATAAATTTGATCCGTTTTCAACAATTGCCTTCAGCGGACCTTCGGGTGTCGGAAAATCCGCTCTTGTTAATTCGCTTCTGGGCTCAGGTTACATGCGTACGGGAACCCAGCGTGAGGATGATCTGAGGGGACGTCATACAACGACTCACAAAGAGCTTGTTGTTCTGAGAAACGGAGTGATGCTGATAGATACGCCGGGTCTTCGGGAACTTCAGCTCTGGGGCGGACAAGAAAGTCTGGATTCATCTTTTTCAGAGATAGCTCAAGCCGCCTTAAACTGCAGATTCTCAGATTGTTCTCATCAGGGCGAACCGGGATGCGCAGTCGTTAAACTTGTTGAAAGCGGTGCAATTACCGAAGCGCGTTATAAGAATTATCTTGATATGAAGTCTGAACTCGCTTATCTTGAAAGCAGACTCAGCGAAAAAGGTCATCTCGATAGAAAGAAAAAAGAAAAAGATCTGAGCCGATTAGTTAAGCTTTATGCGCGGGATCATAAGAAATAGTATAAACAGACTGTCTGAAATACGGCAGTCTGTTTAAAGATTAATTGACTTGAATGCTTATGGCGATTATCATCGATTGATTTAATTAGAGAATTGGTTCTATCCGATAAGGAAGGACGACTTTTGTGTTTTTTGTGATAGTATAAAGGAAGGTGAAAAATGTATTTTAATTTGGTTTCTCTTTTGTTTGTTCTGACTGTTTACGCTCTTACTATTATCTCAGGGAAAATATCCCGATTTGCATTTGCCCGTTCAGTTAAGATTTCCTTTCTGGCTGTTTTTTCAATAAGTCTTCTATATCTGGTAAATGTTCTTTCGGATATTTCGAATATTGAAAAACTTGCAGAAGGTCTTCATTTCGTTCTGCTTGCAAACGCTTATTCCGGAATATTAAGAATTATGATTTTGTTTTACAGTGAAGTTAAGAGGAAAAACTTAAAGAATGCCTGAAAAATACGATAATCTTGTGTCATATATGGCTAAACTCGGCAGCTGTGCGGTTGCTTTTTCAGGCGGAGCTGACAGCTCGCTTCTTTTAAAAATAAGCCATGAAGTTCTTGGAGATAAATGCACAGCGTTAACATTTCACTCTCCATTAATGCCTGCACGGGATGTCGACGACAGCATTGCTTTCTGCAAAGAATATGGAATCAGACAAATAGTTATAGTAAGAAATATCATTCCTGATGAAGTTAAGAAAAATACTTCTGATAGATGTTATTTATGTAAGAAGGATATTTTCTCGGAAATAATTACTGAGGCTGAAAGATGCGGACTGAAAAATATTTCGGAAGGAAGCAATCTGGACGATATTGATGATTACCGTCCGGGAATGAAAGCATTAAAGGAACTTGGAATAATTTCGCCGCTTCTCGAGTGTTCGATTTCAAAAAATGATGTACGTAAAATTTCTGCAAAACTGGGCCTTTCAACTGCGGAAAAAAAATCATCGCCTTGTCTTGCAAGCCGTATTCCGTATGGAGAAGAAATTGACAGCGGTAAACTTAAGCGCATAGATATGTCGGAAAAATATATTTCATCGCTCGGTTTTTCTGATTTCCGGGTAAGAAGCCATGAAAATCTTGCCAGAATTGAATTTTTACAGAAAGACATTCGTTTAGTTATTGAAAGCAATATTCTTGAAAAGATTTCGTCAATGCTGAAATCTTTCGGCTTTGTGTATGTTTCTGTTGACGCGGACGGTTTTAGAAGCGGAAGTATGAACAGAGTAATTAAGGAGAAACAATTTTGAGGGAAGATATTCTTGTGAGTCTGCTCGAAGAAGTCAGAAAGGGATCTCTTGATATAAAAGAAGCGCTTCAAAAACTTCGTCATCTTCCTTTTGATGATATGGGTTTTGCAAAAATCGATAATCACCGTGAAATCCGGACTGGATTTCCGGAGGTGATTTTCTGCCCCGGCAAAACGCCTGAACAGATTCTTGCGATAGTTAAAAGAATGAATGAAAACGGAAGCAATGTTCTTGCCAGCCGAATGAAGAAAGAAACCGCGGAATTTCTATCTGCTCATTTTCCTCTGGGAGAATATTTTGATGTAGCCGGTATTTTTTATGTAGAAAATAAACCTCTTGTGATGAATTCTAAAACAGTTCTTGTTCTTTCGGCCGGAACATCTGATATTTCAGTTGCGGAAGAAGCTGCTGTCACCGCTGAAAAAACAGGAAACAGAGTTGAACGTGTTTATGATGCCGGAGTAGCTGGAATTCACCGTCTCCTTTCTGCGCGTGACAAACTGCTTTCTGCCGGTGTGGTTATTGCTGTTGCTGGAATGGAGGGCGCGCTTGCAAGTGTTGTCGGAGGTCTTACTGATAAACCTGTGATTGCTGTACCTACAAGTGTTGGATACGGTGCGAGCTTCGGAGGGATTGCGGCTTTGCTTGCTATGCTTAACAGCTGTGCAAGCGGTGTAACGGTTGTGAATATTGATAACGGTTTTGGAGCGGGATATGCCGCATCTCTTATTAACAGACAGATAAAGGAATGACGAGTGAAAAATAAAGTTTTGTATTTTGACTGCTTTGCAGGAATCAGCGGTGACATGACAGTCGGAGCGCTGATAGATTTAGGTGCCGATGAAAAAGAATTATTGAATAGTCTTGATTCTCTGCATCTTCATGGATATCGTATCGAGATTAAAAAGGCTTTAAAAAACGGAATCAGCGGAACTGATTTTAATGTTATAATAGAAGAAGAGCATTCGCATCATTCTCATCATCACCACCATCATTCGAGAAATTTTAAGGATATTTCAGATATTATTAATTCTTCCCCCCTGGATTCATCTGTTAAAGAACTCAGTCTGAAAATATTTCATGAGATTGCAGCTGCAGAATCAAAGATTCATGCAAAGAGCATAGAAGAAGTTCATTTTCATGAAGTCGGTGCGATTGATTCAATTGTTGATATCGTTGCTGCTGCCGTATGCCTGAATATGATTAAACCGGATATAATAATTTCATCTCCGCTCAATCTCGGAGAAGGAACTGTTGAATGCGCTCACGGGGTTTTTCCTGTTCCGGCGCCTGCGACTGCCGAAATTTTAAAAGGCGTACCCGTTTATTCAAGCGGAATAAAAAAAGAAATGACTACTCCGACGGGTGCCGCGATTATAAAATGTATCGCGACCGAATTTTCTTCTTTTCCGGCGATGAAAATTTCTTCAACTGGATACGGTATGGGAAAACGTAATCTTGAAGTTCCGAATGTTCTGCGTGCAGTTATCGGCGAAATGGACCATTCTGAAAAGAAGATTATGATTGAAACTAATATCGACGATATGAGCGGTGAAATCTTTTCATATATAATGCCGAAGTTATTGGACAATGGAGCGCTTGATGTTTTTATTACTCCGGTAATAATGAAAAAGGGGCGTCCTGCCCATGTCTTAAGCGTATTGTGCGGAAAGGATCATGTGAATACGCTGGAAGATATTATTTTTACAGAAACAACGACATTCGGTACACGCCGTTATGATGTGGAACGTACCGAACTCGAAAGAAGCATAACTAAAGTAAAAACTTCTTACGGAGAAATATCTGTTAAGAAAGCATATTTAAACGGAAAGTATCTGAAGTTCTCACCAGAGTATGATGAATGCGCTGATGCAGCAAATAAACACGGAGTTTCCGTGCGTGAAGTATATAACGCCGTTACGGCACAAATAAAAGAATAGGAGAATTGATATGCACATTCCAGAACAAATGATGAACGGAGCGGTTTGTCCTGTAACGGCCGGAATCGCTGTTACAGGTCTCGCTATTGCGGGTTATGCCGCGCTAAAAACAAAAAAGAAACCGTCGCCGTTTTTATTCGCGGCTGTTGCGGCTTTTATTTTCGCAGCGCAGATGCTTAATTTCCCAATCGGCGGCGGAACATCCGGTCACTATCTCGGAGCAGCTTTTGCCGCAATCGCGCTTGGTACACCTTTCGGAATTCTTGCAATGGCATTGATTGTTGCGCTTCAGGCTGTTGTTTTCTCTGACGGCGGACTTACAGTTTTAGGCGCCAATATCGTCAACATGAGTATTGTCGGTGCGGGTCTTGCCGGAATTCTTTACTCGATGTTTTTCCGTAAAAATGAAAATGCTTTGAGCCGATTAAGCGGTGTCTTTTTTGTTTCATTCCTGTCTGTAATCGCTGCGGCTTCACTTTGTTCGTTTGAACTATCAATTTCAACAGCTGGAAGTGCCGGAGATATATTCAGCGCAATGATGAAACCTCATTCACTTATAGCTCTCGCGGAAGCATCGGCAACTGTTGTCTTTGCTGCAGTTTTTTCAGGAATCAAATTGCAATCAAATGACCGCATGTGGAATAAGTCTCTTATAATTTTGGCAGCTTTTATAATGGCTCTTATTCTTTCGCCTTTTGCGAGTTCCTTTCCTGACGGGCTCGAATCCGCTGCTGAAAATCTTGGCATATTAAAAGAAAGCGCACCTCTTTTTGTTACTCCGCTTTCTGATTATACCGTTTCAGGAAGTGATAAATTCTGGGCAGTTTCTCTTGCAGGTGCTTTCGGAATTCTTTTAATTATGATTTCGGTTTTGATCGCAGGGTTATTTTTTAGAAAAACTGCTAAGGCTGTTTTGAAAAAATAGATCAGTCATAAAAACGCTTTCGTTACAGGAAGCGTTTTTAAATATTTCCAATTTGATTTAAAATAAGGCGCAGAATCAGATTCTGTGCCTTATATGTTTTAAGAGAACTGATACGGCGTAAATTCCTGCTGAAACAAGAACTACAGCCGCTCCGCACGAACTTTCAGTATAATAAGATATCATAAGACCGGCGATTCCCGATACTAGACCGATGAGTGCTGAAAGCGCAAAGTATGCTCTGAGATTTTTTGCGTGAATTCTTGCCGCTGCTGCGGGAAGAATGAAGAGAGAATTGATTATAAGAATTCCAACCCATTTTATTGAAAGAATTACTATCAGTGCGACAAGAATTGAAAAAACTGTTTTGACAATGAAGGGATTGATAATTTTTCCGTAAAGAAGAGAAGGCTCAACGCTTATCAGGGAAATTCTTCCTGAAAGGAAAATCCAGAATAAGATTACTGCCGCAAGAATGACTGCAAGGTATACTATCTCTGATGGCGTTATCGATAGAATATCACCGATTAAGTAAACTGTATATTTTGAAAAAGAACCCCCTCTGCTGAGAAGAGCTATTCCGAGGGCGGTAGTCGCTGAAGCGAAAACCCCCATTACTGTGTCTCCGTCGGCTTTTGTCAGTGATAAAAAAATGTTAATTGCAACAGCAAGAATTACTGCAAAGAGAATCATTACAGGTCTAGGATCCGCAGTAGAAAAAAGAAGACCGACTGCAAGACCGGTTAGTGCTGAATGTCCGATAACATGAGAAAAAAACGACATGCGGTTTCCGACAACCATTGTGCCGGTGAGAGCTATTGCCGGTGAAATTATCATAACGGCAAGAAGAGCCGTTTTCATGAAGCCGTATTCTGTCCATTCAAAAGGAAGTATTTCGATGATCGAGTACCAGAATTGCATCATAAACCGCCGTAAATATGGTGATCTGATTTTGCTCCGGAAAGCCTAAAGTAAACTTCTCCCATTTCGCGGCGGAACTCTCTGCTTGAAATAACTTCGGAAGGAGTTCCGTGAGTTATTACTTTTTCATTTATGAGATACATTTTGTCGGCGTGTTTTGAAATTGCACCTATATCATGCGAGACGACGAGAATCGTCATGTGGAATTTTTTTCTGAGAGAACAAATCAGTTCGTAAAAAATATCGATTCCTTTCGAATCAAGCGCCGTGACTGGTTCGTCCAGCAGAAGAATATCCGGAACAGGATTGATTGAAGCCGCAAGAAGAACTCTCTGAAGTTCACCGCCTGAAAGTTCTCCTATGCGGCGGTCTATGAGATTTTCTGCTGAAACTATTTCGAGCAGTTTGATTTTCATTTCTCTGCGCTTTTTAGAAACGCGAAGCCACGTGAAAGGATATCCTTCTGAAAGAAGAAGAAAATCGCAGACGCTTACAGGCGAGTCTTTTTGTACGGCGATTTTCTGCGGAAGATATCCTATCCGAGGCTTTTTTTTGCCGGAAGAAATACAGAAATCGATTTTTCCCGAATACGGAATTTCTCCGAGAATTGATTTGAGAATGCTTGTTTTTCCTCCGCCGTTGGGCCCGATGATTGCAGTCAGTTCTCCGCAGGAGAAAGACAGGCTGATATCAGAAACGGCTTTTCTTCCGGAAAATTGAACCGAAAGCGAGCGGATGATTGTGCTGCATCCGCCGCATGATGATGAGCAGTGATTATTCAATCAAAAGCCTTTTTTAGAACAGCAAGATTTTGTTTCATAATATTGATGTATGCTTTATTATCATCAGGACCTGTTACAGCGGGGTCAAGAACAAATAGATTTACACCTGTTTCTTTTGCGATTGTCTCAGCTGCTGATTTCGGATATTGAGGTTCCGCAAATATTGATCTGACCTTTGAATTTCTGATTATTTTGACTGTTTCAGCGAGTTCCTTTGCTGAAGGTTCGCTTCCAGGTTCTCTTTCTATGACTGACGCGATTTTGAATGAAAATTCCTTGGCAAAATATGGAAAAGCTTCATGAAAAGTAACTATTTGTTTTCCTTTGTATTTTGCGAGATCTGAATGCATTTCTTTCTGAAGTGTTTTTATCTCGGTGATATATTCTTCTGCATTCTTTTTATAGAGTGCTGAGTTTGAAGAATCAGCTTCCGAAAGAGCCGCTTCACAATTTGATACCATTTTTGCCATGTTATCAAGACTAAGCCAGATATGCGGATTCTCGTCGAATATTTCAACACCCTTGTCAAGTGTTCTGATATTGAGTTTTGGATATCTTGAGGCTATTTCGTCAGAAAAATTTTCCATTCCGGCTCCATTCATCAGAAAAAGATCAGCCTTTTCTATCAGTTTCATATCGCCGGCAGTAATAGAATAATCGTGCAGGCAGCCTGTAATAGGAGGAGTCATGTTAATAACTTTAACTCCATCGGCTTCAGCCGCCACATTTTTGGCGATTATGTAGATTGGATAAAAGGATGTTACTACGGTAAAACCGGTTTCGGTGGCATTTGAGTTTTTTTTGCATGCGGAAAATGCGCATACTGCTAAAATGAGTGGTAAAAGAATTATTTTTTTCATGCAGCCTCCATTGCTGATAAGGAATACTTGACAAAGATTCAAGATTAAACGCAAATGATTCGCAATATTAAAAAAGGTCAAGACAAATATGATTGTAAATGTAATGAAAAATCCGCTTATCAGAAAATTTCTGGTTTTTTGTTCAATTGTTATTGCTGCTGCGGCGTTTTCTTCCGGATTTTTGCAGATGAATCACGATTTGTCTTTTCTCTATTCAATTAACAAATACTTCTGGGCTGTTTTTATTCAGGCATTTCCTTTCGTTCTTGGAGGTGCTTTTATCTCGGCATATATTTCCAAAATAAATTCTGGCGGAACGAAAAGAAAATGGTTTGATAACTTTCTTAAGCGAAACCGTCTGGCTCCTTTTGTTGTTTCAATTTTGTTTCCGTCATGTGATTGTTCTTCATCTGTGATATTTGCGGGAATGCTTAAAAACGGAGTTTCTTTTTCATCTTCAATAACCTATTATCTTGTTGCACCGCTTTTGAATCCGATTGTTATTCTTTCGACGTTTTTCGCGTTTCCAGGTGATGCTAAAATGATCGTATCAAGAATATTTATCGGGATCATAATTTCAATTCTGGTTCCTATTATTCTTTGCAGAATATTCCGTGACCCGGTAAAAGTACTCATTCATTCTCATGCAAATGAACATTCTCATCACGAGGAGGGATGTTCATGCGGATGTTCGCATCATCCGTATAAAGAAAGTATTTTTATTTCAGCCGGCAGGGAACTTATTCATGTGCTGCCTTTTGTTATAGGGGGAATACTTGCTTCATCGGTTTTTCAGACTTTTTTCCCAAAGGAAGCTTTTTCTTTTTCAAAATCCGGAAGTGCTGTAATCATTCAGACTTTTATGATGATGGCAGCGGCATTTGTATTGTCTGTGTGTGCTACTTCCGATGCGTTTATCGCAGCAAGTTTCCGGGGTTTTTTAAGCAGCGGATCAATACTTGCTTTTTTGCTTTTAGGCCCGATGATTGATATTAAGAACGGAATAGTTCTTTCTTCATACTTTAAAAAGCGATTTGTAGTTTTGTTGACCGTGTCGGTTTTTGTTGTAACATTTATTCTCTCAATAGTTTTTTCATATTTAATATTCAGGTAAAAAATGATAAACAGAAAATATAGATTGATTCATTACATTGAAAGCGCAATATTATCGCTATATTCAATTATTTTCTTAATATTGATCGTCAGCGGTAAAATTTCGGAGTTCATTCATCCCAGGTATATTATTATTCTTGCTGCTGCTTCAATAGCCGGAATTATAATCTCAATTAAAAGATTTAAAGAAAAAAGCATTTCACATCATCATGGAAAGCCATTACTTAGAATTTCCCTAATGATTTTCCCGCTTTTTCTCGCATTTGTTTCGAGAAACATGAAAGCAGATTTTTCGGAATCTGCCGGAGGCAAAGAAATCAATGTAGACAAATCCGTTTCTTACGGTTTTGGGAAAAATGATGATATGCTTGAATACCGTAATAAAGAGCTTATTGTTCTGACTGATGATAATTTTTTGAAAGTAACCCAGGATATATATGATAATCCTAAACTCTACTTGGATAAAAAAATTACATATACCGGAACGGTAATGAAAAAGAAATTCTCGGGAAGAAAGGATGAGCTTGCTGTTGTCCGAATGGTAATGGTTTGTTGTGCAGCAGATCTAGCTCCTTCTGGATTTATATGCCGCTATGATAATGCGTATGAAATTGAAAACAATTCATGGCAGACAATAACCGGAATTATTACAGTCGAAACTTCCAGCGATGGAGATTTTCCTCTTTTAAGAATTCTTGATGTAAGACATGCAGAAAAACCAGATCAGGAATATTTGTATCCATTTTGAATCCGGAGGATTTTGAAAATGAAAGTTAGAGATACGTCTATCAGAAATTCGCTTCTTGAATATGTTGAAAAGAAAGCTCTTCCGGTAAGCGCGAAAGAAATTCATTCTTCAGGCGGAATGGGGAATATTTCAACAGTTTATAGAGGACTTGAGTATCTTGAAAAGAAAGGCTCTATATCGTCTATAACGGTTTCGTGTGAATGCGGTCTTGTCAGATATTATTATCCCCAGAATTCGGAAAAATGTTTTATTCACTGCCGGAAATGTCACCGTTTTTTTTCGGTTGATGCTCTTGAGTTTTCTGATGTAGAAAAGAAAATTGAAAAGAAATTGAATTTCAGAATATCTGAAAGAGTTATGTATTTTATGGGCGAATGCAGAAGTTGTTTGAAGTGAAATGTTTTGCTGTTCGCTGATGTTATGAGAGTTCATATGTTTGAATTGATGTTTTTTCAATTGAATTAATCCTCTTCGGATGATAATCTCTGTGGATAATATTTTTCACGGAGGCTGCTATGAGAAAAATAATTATCTCCTTTATGCTGCTTATCCCGATCTTTTTGTTTTCTGAAAATGCCTATGTAGCGAGAATTCTGAAATCATTTGATAGTACGGTATCATCCGGATACGTACCGGCTTTTCCTGTTTATATCGATAACGGTGTAGTTTTTAAGAAAGGAAATGACTACAAAGCCATGAGGCTGACTTCTTTTGATAACATGGTTGCACAGGGATATTCGCCTCTTTTTTCTGTTTGGATTAATCAGGGTGTTGTATTTAAAAAGGGTAATGATTACAAGGCCATGCGTCTTTCTTCATTCGATACCATGATTTCCCAGGGGTATATTCCTTTGTTTTCTGTAATTATTGATCACGGTGTGGTATTTAAAAAGGGAAAAGACTACAAGGCAATGAGACTTTCTTCTTTCGACGAAATGGTTTCTAAAGGATGGAGTCCTGTTCTGCCTGCGTATATTGATAACGGTATGGTTTTTTCCAAAGGTAATCAGTATATGGCAATGAGACTTTCTTCTTTTGATGAATATGTTTCAAAAGGATGGATTCCTGTTTTTCCGGTATGGATAGATCATGGAGTAGTATTCAAAAAGGGAAAAGAATACCGTGCTATGCTTCTAACTTCATTTGACAAGATGATTTCTGAAGGATGGACGCCTCTTTTTGAAGTTCTGCTTGATAACGGTGTAGCATTCAGGAAATAAAAGATGCCTCTCTTTGACTTAAATCAATTTCGTTTTTTGCGAACTGATGTAAGATGATGATGAGTCAAAGAGGAGGATGAAATGACAGAAGAAGTATTCATTTTAGCAAAAGGGAATGAAAAGACGATTGAGAAGGTTGTTTTTGACGAGAATGTTCATTATGCTCATATGATTCTTGCTGAGAATGATTTTGTTCCTGAGCATTATTCAAACTCAACTGTGTACATGACTGTTATTAGAGGCCGTCTTTCAGTTGCTCTGAATGATGAATCTGCGAGAGTCTATGACGCAGGTACTCTGCTTAAGATTCCTTTCAATACAAAGATGAACATATCAAACGGATCTGAATCCGCGCTTGAAATTATTGTAGTAAAAGCACCTGCTCCTAAATGATGTTTAGATATAATAAGCCGCCCTTTCGGGCGGCTTATGTTTTAAGCTGTTGCTTCGGGAAGATAATCGCGTTTAACCTGATCAAGAACAGCCTGTTCCTGAGCTGAAACGTTTCCGTCGGCTTCAGCGATTTTCTTCATGAGAGAATAAATCTTTCTGCGCGATTTTTCGTCTTCAGGCATTTTAATTGAAAGCGCTCCTGTCTGAGCGAGAGCAAGAAGACCTGAAATTTTAGTAAGATTGTATCCGAGATTCTTTGCGGTTTCTCTTACAAATTCTTCCTCTTCTTTCTGATAAACTCCGTCCGCCATCGCGAGAACAATTAGATTGTTGAGTGCAAAGTCTCTCGAATCATAAAGTGCGTCAAGATGCTTCGGATTGACTGAAAGTTCGAATGAAGTTTTTTCTGTCTGAACCATCGCTGAATATTCTGATGTGGTCATGATGTCTTCGATAATCCATTCGTTCTTTGTGCTGTTGAGCACGTTTCCGCAATACTGGCATTTTACATCGATTGTATCTTTTAATGAGCCGCCGCATGCCGGGCAGATGTGAGCGTAGATTGAACCTTTTGCCGCCGCCGCGTCTTTGTCCCTTGAAATGATTACAACTTCAGTTTTTGAAGCCGGAGCCTGATCGATGTATTCAAATGATTTTGATCCTGCTTTAACTCTCTGGAAAGTCGATTTTACTGCAACTGCAAGACGGTTTTTTGTTTCATCTGTTTTGACTCCGATAAGCGTCACATAGTTGAGATACAAACGGTTGTAAACAAACTGATTGCTTTTTGCGCTCTGTGAAAGTTTTTCAAACAGGCTGTCGGAGACGAATCTTCTCATGATAGCCGGATCTTTTAGCGTCTGAGAAGTCAGAATCTGAAGATATCCGTTTGAAACTTTGTCTTCCACAAGCTGAACAGAGAAATCTTTGTTTCCACCGATGAGTTCTCTCACCTTGGATCCGAGGTTGCGTGCTTTTTCAACTTTCGGAGAACTTGCCGCAAAATCATCTGCCTGTGTGATTTCTGAAAGAACCCAGTCGTATTCTCCTGAATTCATGAAGGTTCCGCAATATTCGCATTTGCAGACTTCATTGAGAGCTTTCTGCGGTGCGCCGCATGAAGGGCAGTTTGCAGTTGTGTATAGATCTTTCTTCTGTGATGAACGTTTCTTTATGAATGACCAGAATTCGACGAAATCGCTGTTGGAACTGCTGTCGAGTGAATGGTCGAGTGCGCATTCGAATTTATCGTGCATCGATGCGTGAATTCCGACATGGATGATGTCGAAGTCTCCGTCCGACTCGGCTGAATCGATGAAAACGTTATGAATGTTGATATTCGAAAGAATGTTTTTCTGCTGAAGAAGCTGCATCATTTTGAACTGGGTATTAAATCTCTGATATACCCCGTCAGAAATGAATCTTCGAACGTCGCCCAGATTCTGTTCTGTCCATGCAGTTTGAATTTTAGTGAATGCCGATTTAACTTTGAGAATAAATTCGTCTTTGTTAAAGTCGGGATTGCGTTTTATGAAATCAGAATATCCCTTCATGCTTCCCGTGCTGTCGCCTGTGGAAATTGTATTGAAAACGGATGATTCTTTTTTTGCTTTTGCAATAGATCGGAGAACAAGAACTATGACACCGATAATCGCGCCGATAACGATGATATTTATCGGGAAAGGAAGTGTCACGAATATCCATACGAAAAGTCTGATCAGAGGATAGACGATTATTACTATATCTCCGCCGTCTCCTCCGCCTGAAGATGATGATGAGCCTGAATCTCCTCCGGCGCCTCCGGCGCGTGCAAGAAGGTCTGCTGCAATAAGGGTGAAAAATGCGGCAATCATTAAAAGACGCCAGTTCCGCCTGATGAAATTCATTTTACCTCACTTGAAATTGTTAAAATTCTGATGCTGATAGCTATGTATTGCAAATATACCGATTAAAATAACAGGTAGTGATTTACCTGTTTGAAAGATGAAATTCTATTTTAGTGATTAGTCAAGACATATTCGGATTGTGTTACTTTCTTTTTTTTAAAAAGAAAGTAACCAAAGAAAAATAAAATTAAACTTGATTACTTTTCAGGAAGTCACCGTCAATAATCATGAGCTTTACTCCGGATTCGGTTCTGGATCTATGTGAGCTTAAATCGTCAGAGACAGTATATGTCATTCCTTTGGAAAGAACAGATGATTCACCATTTTCTAATTCGCTTATGAACTCACCTTCCAGGCAATGAACGATATGCCCTTTAGTACACCAATGGTCTGCTATATAACCGGGAGTGTATTCTACGATTCGAATCCTTAGTCCCTGATATTGTTTTATCTGCCAGAAAGAAGTTCCCTGTTCGCCCTTATGTTCTTCTTTGGGAATATTGTCCCAATTAATCGTTTCGTAAAATATGTTTTGTGTGCTCATATAATTCTCCGTTAAGTAATAAAAAATCACATGCGTATAATAAAAACGCATGTGACTGACGTGATATCGTTAAGCAGAACAGGTCAATATAATTATGTACTATGCGAACTTATTTGAAATAGCTGTTCCATTTGATTTTTGAGGCTAGAGAAGCGGTATGTTTGAGCATTGATTCAATTGCCTTTTTGTCTGTGCATTCGTTGGTTGAAGCGGTTAAAATGCCGTTATCAATTTCGAGATAGAGAAACCCTGCATAATCGGTTGTTTCGGGAACAGTTCCTTCTCCGTCAACATGTTTAGGAGTGAAAATTTTCTGAATAAGATAATAACCTTTTGATACGGCTGTTTTTTCATAAGGATTTCTGACTGTGATGCCGTCTTTTTCGACTGGATGGCTTTCTGTCCAGTTTTTCAGCATTTCTTTTCTCATAGCTCCGAGAGAAGAATCAGCAGTTGATTTTCCGAGTGCATTTTTGACATTAAAAACATTGATGATAATTTCGTATTCAAGCTGAACTTTTGATCCGCTTTCCCAGTTGTTGGCTCTGATTGATGAAGTGAGCAGCATGTTGGTTGTAGCTTCGACTGCAAAATTCTGGTCTGTTATTTTCACAGAAGCAGGGATTAGAGCCTTAACTTCCGCCGGCATATTTTCGCTCTGGTTCTGATAATTCTTTAAAATTTCAGCTGTTTCGGGGTCAATCTCCGGCATATCCTGAGAAAAAATTGAACCGGAGAAAACAGCAAGAATTGCCAGCATGACAAATGATTTAAAATGGCTCATATATACCTCTATTGAAAAATGATTAACATAAAATAGAATATATAAAAGAAAATTTCAATCATTTTATAGATCATAAATCCCGGATATTCGGAAAATCTTACGATTAAATACTGGTAATTGATTGCGTTAAAATGCCGCATCGTTTTTCCAGTTGACGCTCGAAGTTCTGCGGAGTATCTAATGCTGTATAGTAATTGTTTTTAAATGTTGATTGTTTCTGGTCTTATGGATATTTTATAAAGGATCATTGTGATGAAAAAAATTCTTAAAAGTCTTTTTATTTTTTCTCTAGTTATTTTATGCGATTTAGTATTCTCAAACGTAAATAATAATTTCATTAATGATTTTAAATCTGCTTTAAGTAAAGATTTTGATGAAGATCAGTTTGATCAAATGTTTAGAAATTATTCTTCAATACTTGTTCCGCATGATGATGCTAATACTTTGATGAATAATCTTAAAGGCGAAGAAGTTCCGGTTCATCCATTGTCGGAATTCGCTAAAACCGATCTATATAAACAAAACATGGATAAGCTGATTAAGTCAGAAAACCCTTATCAAAGACTGCTTTCTTACCTGATTGTTGCTTCTGCAAATGATCTTTCATATAATAAAATTCTTCTGGAACGTATCAAAACTGAAAATCTGCCAGGATGTAAGTTGTGGGCAGGGATGGCTTTGTTATATTTAAAAGATAAGCATACCGATGAATTGTTTGATTTTGTGATTGAAAATGATAATTTCGGTGATGCACATTTGATCCCGATGTATTTGCGCCTGGATTATTCATTAATAAAAGCTACGGCTTTAAAAAAAATATCATCAGATAATAGTATGGCAAGAGTGCTTGCTGCAACTGTTTTGGGATTTTCTGAAGCTGATGAATTAACTGTCAATGTGTTGAAAGATGCAGTCCGCAAGTGGCCTATGGAGATAAAAGGTTATGCAATTAATGCATTAAAAACAATGAGAGCCGGAAACTTGCTTTCTGTGTTGAAACCGTTTCTAAAAAATAGTCAAACTCATGATATATGCCTCGAAGCTCTGGCAGACAGCCCGACAGAAGAAGATCAGAAGTATGTTTTGCAAATCATTCCAAAAGAAGGGATTGTTCCTGATAATATGCTTAATATTCTGGTTCAATCTAAGAATATAAAATTTGCAAGGCAATGGCTGCAGTTAATAGCAAAAAACAGAGTTCCAGAAAATCACTATTCACGCATGGATTATGATGATGTATTGTTTTCAAAAGAAATGAGACCGGAATTGCTTAAAACAATTCCGGATATTAAAAATGTTGAAGTTTTATCAAGTATCGCGAGACTTCTTTACGGTGAAAAATACTATAATACTGAAGCTGTTTTAGTTCAATTGTTAAGGCATTCAAATGATTCTGTCAGATATTGGGCTGCTTCGTCGTTAAAAGACTGCAGTTCGGAAGAGCTCATTAAAGAACTTCCGGTTTTGTTGAAAAACCCGGAGTATAGAACTGTAGCTTTGACAAAATTGATAATTCAAAACAATATTTCAAATCTTCAGAATGAATACGAAAAGATTTTAGCGGGCGATGATTTAAGTTCTGATTGGGAAAGAAGCTGTGTTGAATATTTGGCTTTTTTTCCGCAGACAAAACATAAGACGATATTCAGAAAATATTTGATTGAGACATCAGAAGATAACTGGTCAATCAAGCATGACGCGGCTATGGGTCTGGGGAGACTTAAAGACAAGGAATCAGTTCCTTTAATAATAAATGAACTGGAAAGGCAGACGAATGACTATAATAAAATTAATTATATCAGAGCATTGGGAATGATTAAAGGTTCTAAAGCTAAAACGGTTATAGAAAAGTACCGCACTTCAAGCGAACCTTTGTTGCAAAAGCTTGTTGAGGAATTATTACAGAATTGGGATGAAAGATAGAACTATTTTTTAACGAATGGTCAAGGCTGATTTTTCTTGTTGAACGGCTGTAACGACATTCGCGACAATGGGCGCCAGCCATAGATTTGAGATAGGAAGATAGGAGGAAAGCGATGCAAGTAAACAAAAAAATTATATATATGTTTATGTTGAGTCAGATGTTGATGTGCAGTCATGGATTGATTGGCAAAGATAATTCGAGTAAAAAGGACGAAATCGGGAAAGAAGAATATGTGGGGATGTTCTCTGGGAAATACGAGGGAGAAGAATTAAATGGAAAAGCCCACGGAAAAGGAAAAGTGACTTCAGTTCTCGGGGATGTTTTGGAAGGAACTTTTGTAAACGATGAAGCAAAAGGATTTTTTATAGTTAAATATGTTGATGGAGAAAGATTTGAAGGAGAATTTAGAAAAGGGGTTGCGGAAGGAAAAGGAAAGTACTTCTGGCCTGAAGGAGACAGTTATGAAGGAGAATATAAAAATGGTAAAAAAAACGGATATGGAATATTTTATTTTGCAAGTGGTGCTAGGTATGAAGGGTATTTTAAGGAAGGGTTGAGGCATGGAAAGGGAAAACATTTTTTTGCAAATGGAACATATTATGAAGGTGACTTTAATAAGGATAAAATTTGCGGGAAAGGAGTTAAGACATTCAAAAATGGCGGCAAGTATGTAGGAGATTTTAAAGATGATAAATTAAACGGTCTCGGAACATATTACAATCCTGACGGTTCATATTATCAGGGAGAGTTTGCTAATGATAAACCTCATGGCTATGGACGTCTCTTTGATAAAAATGGAAAACTGTTAGGGGAAGGAAACTGGGAAAACGGTGTATATAAGGGCAAATAAACACAAGGAATAACCGACATGGCAAAAGACAAAGATGAAAAAATGGAAGCAAGTGACGTAAATATACCAGAGGTATATGGAAATGTAGCAAACATAAGCTACAGTCCATATGAAATGGAAATGACGTTAGGTTTAATAAGCAGTAATTACGAAGGAATCAAGCCTGTGGTGAATGTGAGAATGAGTCCGCAGTCGGAACGATCCCGACAAACGAGACGCTTCCCGAACAAACAGGAGGTTTGTATAAAAGCGTCTCGCAGTTTGCCAAAGAGTTAGCACAGATTCTTCTGATAAACGTTGAGAAATATGAAGAGCAGATAATGAAGCTCGACATGAAGAAGCAGTAGAACAATCGGCGCCGAAAGGCGCCGATTTTAGTTATAGACCTAGTGATGGCAATTTAAACCCCGGTTATCCGTAAGCCGAATGAATATAAAAAGGCGCAGCTAAAGTTCAAGCCATGTTTTAAGGGCGTTGCTGACGAGTTCGGAATCGGTTTTGCTCAAAGAGCCGATTATTCTAATGATTAGATTTGAGTCGATAAGGAGACACCCTCTTTTTACGGCTGTCGGAACATTGAGTCCGGATTCTTTCCAGTCTTGAAGGCAGAATTCGTCATCACAAAGATTGTAAATTCTGCTGGTCAAAGGAACGATGAAAACATCCTCATATGTTCCTTTGTCTGAGCTAACGACAACCGCTGGACGGACTTTTTGAGAAGATAAGTCCGTGAAAGGGTATGGAATAAGGATAATGTTATTTTTTGAGTAGTTCATTGTAAACGTCATCCTCTGGATTGTCCCATATTTTATTTAAGGACTTTTCGGACATTTTCATCATCCAGAGTTTCTCTTCTTTTTGATTTTTCATGATAACAAAATCAATAAAATCGAAAACTTCTGCTTTTGCTTCTTCTGGGAGAGTGTTAATTTTTTCTTCTATTGTCATCATGGGGGTTTTCTCCTGTTTTAGCTTTCTGAATCGGCAAGGGTATTAACTTTATTTATTGCTATAAGAGAGTTTGTTATTTCATTATATATTTTTGCTGTAGTCATTTTTTAATCATATAAGCATATTGCAGCATCGTCAAGTTGATAATTTTGTATTTAGCGATTAATTTGGGTGTTGTTACTAGTAAATTTAAGTAATGAAGCTCGACATGAAAAAGCAGTAGAATGATCGGCGCCGTAAAAATTATTTGTTAACATCTATTCTGTGATGTATTTGGGATGTAGACGGTAATCTAATGCGTTAGGCGGAAATGTTTGAAACTTCCTTATACGAGAATTCGGGAAGTGAAGCGTTCAGTTTGGCGTGTTCGATAGTCATATTTACAAGATTGCCTTTCTCGTCGAGGTCAATGTATATGTTTTCGTTGATCTCTCTGGTCTCAGATACTGAAGATTGAGAAAATTCTATGAGAGCGGTGTCTGTGTCAGAAAAATAGTTAATTTTCATGGTTTTGCCTCTTGAAGTTACTGTCTAAAAATGCATTATGCACGGTTTCTTTGTCCGGAAGAAGAATGACACGCAGATATTTCTTTAAGGGGTTGAAAACAGAAAATATTGCTTGCACTTCTGACACTATCTATTTTTTCTTCTAATTGGAATAAAAATTATGAACATTTCTTATTTAATTGTAACAATTTATCAGTAATTACTACTTATCGCATTATAAGAATACGGAAAAACAGATATTGGGGAGTATTATGAAGAAAATGTTTTCGCTATCAAGGAATATGCTTTCATTCCTTTTTCTTTTCGCTGCATTGATTTCAGCCGCGTGCGGCGGCGGCGGAGGTGGTTCTGATGACGGCGGCGGAAATCCACCTGATAAAACTGCTCCGGTTATTGTTTCAACTAATCCTGTTTCAGGAGCTGTTAATGTTCCATCAAATACTGCAATTACTGTGACTTTTGATGAGAACATTCTTGAAAGTTCTGTTTCTTCCGACTGTATCGTTGTTTCCGGCGATTCCGGAGATTTGAGCGGAAGTGCCGCATTGTCGGCAGATAAAAAAACGATAACATTTACGCCTTCAACTGATATGGATTTTGATACAAGTTATACTGTGGAAATTGAAGCAGACATTTCGGATCTTGCAGGCAATGAGATAACAAGTGAGACATTCAGTTTCACAACCGGATCTGCTCCGGATAATACTCCGCCTTCAGTTACAGTAAGTCCTGTTAATAACGCTACAGGAATTTCCGTAGGCGCAGATATTCTTCTGACTTTTAATGAAGCGATGATGGTATCAACATTAAATTCCACTAATATCAAGTTGTTAAAGAATGGCGTCGAAGTTCCTTCTGCAATAACATATGATTCCGGAACATTTGTTGCTAAGATTAATCCTTCAAGCGATCTGGATTTTCTTCAGTCTTATACTGTGAGCGTTTCGACCGGGATCACGGACATGGCAGGAAACCATACGGTATCGAATTTTTCATCGGTATTTAAAACTGCGGCAGATACTACTCCGCTTACTCTGAGTTCTCATGTTCCGGCTTCTAACGCGGTAAATGTTGCAAAAGGCTCAAATATCACAGCAACTTTTTCAAAACGTATTGACCCTGCAACCGTTAATTCATCGAATATTTATATTGTAAAAACCTCTGACGGATCTTCCGTTTCTGCCGATTTGACTTATGATGATTCGACAAAAACAATTACGATTGATCCTTTGTCTGATCTTGAAGCTGAATCAACTCAATATACCGTTACTGTAAGTACGGGAATAAAAGGTATTTCCGGTAATCTGCTATCTACTTCGGTCAGCTGGAATTTTAAAACAACTGATACGACCGGTCCGACTGTAAGTTCAACATCTCCAGCTGACATGGCAACTGATGTTTCGGTTTCGAACGGATTTTCAATCACATTCAGCGAACCAATTAATGCGGCAACAATTACTTCAGCGAATATTGAAATTAAAGATTCTTCAAATATTTCTGTTGCCGGAACATTCTCATACGATAGTTCTACTATGACGGCAACTTGGAAGCCATCATATAATCTTAACTATCAAACAGAATATACAGTCTCAATAGGTACAGGCATTAAAGATGCAAGCGGCAATTCAATGAATTCAGCGTCATCATTTTCATTTACTACAAAAGAAAGATGCTGGACGATTATGTACTACGGCGATGCCGATTGCAATCTGGAATCGGCTATAATGAATGACATCGCGGAAATGAAAAGCGGATATGTTAACGATCAGGGGCTTGATCTGGTTACTCTTGTTGATAGACATCCCTCTTCAACGTCGGCAAATGGATATAGTGCGGATTCAACAACACTTGGCGCAAATTTTACAGACACAAGATTGTTCCGCATAACTAACGGAAAAGCTGAACGTATAGGCGGTTCTTCGCAGATGCCTTCCATTACGACATCATCATCATATGAAGCGAATATGGGAGATGCTGAAACTCTTAAAAGCTTTATCAAATTCTGTAAGGCGAATTATCCTGCAAAAAATTATGCGCTTATATTGTCAAATCACGGCGGCGGAGCTAAAAGTGCTGCCAAATATAAGTCTTTTAAAGAAAGTTCAAAATCTAAAAAGACAAAAAGCGGAATTACAAAAGAAATCTGCTATGATGAAACCAGCTCGAATGATTTCATTTATACAGCAGAAATTTCGGATGTTTTAACTTCATCTGAGTCTGTGAATCTTTTCGGCCTTGATGCGTGTTTGATGTCTTCGATTGAATTTGCTTATCAGTTCCGCGATCATTCTTCAAATACCGGTTTTAAAGCTTCAATTATGGTTGCCTCTGCTCCTTTAGAATGGGACGCCGGATGGGCATATAATAAAATATTACCGAGACTTAAATCGGGCGGCGGAAACAATGGAGAGAGCGCTACTCTTGTCGGCGGAAATGAGCTTAATTATGATCCGGCGACACTTACGGCTTCTCAGCTCGGAGGAGTTATTGTCGAAGAGCAATATGATTCGGCTTGGGCCGATACTAGTCAGTCTTTGACCTGTATTGACATGTCCAAAGTTTATGCGGTTAAAACCGGAATGGATGCATTGGCGGTTAAACTTGCTGCTGATAGTTCTTCGAAAAGTAAACTCGATACCCTGCGCAGAGTTGATTATACGGCGAAGCTTCTTCATTATTTTGATGATACTTATTTAGAAGAAGTTACAGATCCTTATGGATATGCCGGATATACTGATTGGTTATATTATCCTTTCTTTGACATTTATAATTTGTCAGAGGCGATATTGTTAAGCTCGAGTTTCACAAATGATTTAAGAGTAACTGCCGTAAGTCTTAATACTGCTGTTTCAAATATGGTTCTTTATTCTTTCGGGAATACTGATTTTACAGATTTTGTTCCAAATTCAAGCGGAGTTCATGTCTTTTATCCCAATGGAGATGATTTTTTCTTAGTAGATTCAGACGGGAATGGATCGTTTGATGATGGAGGACCTCATTGGTTTTTTCAATATTGGTATAATGCAATTGATCTTTCCTCAATGGGTGCAGGTGCATCTCTCGGAAAATTATCATGGTGCATTGACGGCAGAAACACTGCGGTAAATAAAGTAGGAAACTGGTTTGAACTCTTGGACAGTTGGTATGATCTTTCAAACGGAACCGACGGCGGAATGAATTATTATCAATGGTAATCTTTGCGGGCGCTCAATAGAGCGCCCTTTTTAAAGAATGGAGAAATGACTTCAATGTTCAAATATATTATAATTACCTTTATTTTGCTATCGTGTGCTTCTTCACCTGTGACTGATTCTACTGCCGAAACTGACAGTAAACTAAGAATTGCTCACGATGTCAGTTACCGCAATAAGGGAAGCCGTTCTGAAAGCAGAAGCGGATATCTTACTATTGATGGAATAATTCTGCCTGATTGTTTTAATATGGTTCTTGTTGACGATAAATCATACGTTTTTTTTCAGCGTTCGCTGAGATGGGGAAATGACGGATATTTTCCGGCTGAGGATGATAAGAAATATTCTTCGGTGCGTAAAATTGATAAATCGATGAGTGATTCAGATATTGCGCGCGGCTGGTGTAATAGTGAAGGAATTATGAAAAATATGCCGAACGGATGGATCTTTGTTAAATGGGAATCCGGCAGTGCGCTTGTCTTGCCTTCCAAAATTCCGGCGCTGATTGCTGAAAAAAAGATTAAGCCATTGCCGAGATTAATTCTTTTGCGGTAGTAAGTATTTTAATATATAATCTGGAATTTTCAAAAACTTATACGGCAATCGGCTACGAGAGATGCCGATTGCCGTTATAGAAGAGCATTGAAAACACGTAATAATTGAAATGAGGAAATAAGTATATTTTCTTTACTTTGCCCCTTTAGATTTAAGATATTTTACAATATCAATATGACCTTTTAAAATAGCTACATCCAGAGCTGAGTATCCTGCATTATTTTTTAGATTAACATTAGAGCCTGATGAGACAAGAGCTTGAACAATTTCAAAATAGTCAAAATATGCTGCCTTCATTAATGCTGTGTTGCCATCATTATCTTTTTCATTCACATTAGCTCCCTTTGTAATTAATAATTTAACAACATCAAGATTGCCGCTAAATGAAGCTAGTAATAAAGCTGTTGCACCTTCATTCTGTTTGGCATTAATGTCGGCACCTTTTTGTATAAGATATCTAACAAGATCAATATTGCCATTACGAGTAGCAAACATTAAAGCAGTTGTGCCGCCTTTAGTTCTCGTATTTATTAATGCACCTTTTGAAATTAAATAAACTGCAATATCAAAAAATCCTCCATCTGATGCTGCCATTAATGCGGTTCTTTGTGTTCCGTCATCGATAACTAGAAGCGAATTTACATTTGCACCATCCGCTATTAATGATCTGACATTTTGAAAATTTCCTGCAATTGATGCTTCAATCAATTCCATGTTTATATTACTTGTTTGAGCAGAAATATAAGCGGCAAATATAATTGAAATAACCCCAAGCGATAAAGTCCCTTTAATCCTTTTCATTTGAAAAACCTCCATTTGTTAATATGAAACACTACCACTATCCTGTTAAATAATATACACCTCAATGGTTTACCTTTTTAAAATTGATTGACGGAGTTTTTAATTATATATAATTATCATTTATGAAAAATATTGAAAGTGCTCTACCGATACCAAATCCGAAAACACAGTTAAATGTTATTAAAAGATATCTCCACATTATAGCACTGCTCCAAAATGACAATGATCCGCAGGGCTGGAATGCCGGTATAATCGCTGATTATCTTTCATTTGATGAAAATGAGAACGAAATTATTTCTGACAAAGTTGTTCGAGATTATATCTATAAAAAACTTGAAAAGGAACTAGATATAGAAATTGATCACACGCAAGGAGGCAGAAAACTTTCAATTGCAGAAGATATTGATGAAGAAACATTATTTAAGCTGTTAAACGCATATTCTTCTTTTGTTGTTCATGATTTGCAGAAAGAACAACTTTTAAGAGTTTTAATGGTTAAGAAGCCGAAGGAAACACTTTGGATACTTGCGAGAATATATTTTGCAATTAAAATGAAGAAATGTATTAAGATCAATTATACGAATGCGGAAAATAAAGATAATTCATTTGAACTTAATCCATATTTTATGACTATACGCGATAATGGATTATATCTTGTTGGAAAACGAATTAAGTATGATGTTACTCGTTCTTTTGTTATTAATAGAATTTCTAAAATAGAAATTCTTGATACGGTGTTTGAAGAAAATATACCAGAACCTTCTGAAGTATATAGGAATTCTTATGGTGCTTCTTTTAATTCGGAAAGTGTCGTTAATCTTACTATTCGTTATAAACAAAATGTCAGAAACAGAATTGAAGACAGCATCATGTGGCTGGAACCTAAAATTGAAGAATATAATGAATGGATTCAGGCTGCATTTGATGTTTCTGATATTAAAACAATCTGCAAACAACTCTTTGTGCTTGGTGCTGATGCTGAAATAGTTGCACCAATAGAAGTACGACTTTTGATGGAAAAGATGCTGAAAGAATCACTAAAGCTATATACTGAAAAATAACCAGAAATAATAATATAATCAATCGAAGTTAAACCTCAAAGGTATATGTTGGAATCATTTTATCTGCTAACATTCTTAACATAAAGTTAATCTATTACTGTTTTCTAAAGAGGTAATAATGAACTACTCAACTCTGTTTGATTTATCTAAAGAACCGTTAATTCTTTTAAAAGAAGTGTTGCTTAAACGCGGATTTTTGGTAGAGTTTGTTGATTATAATGAACAGATTCATCTTATTCTTTCAGACAATTCTTATGTTCTCAATAATCCAATTGATAAACAAGAAAAAAGAAATGTTATAACTGATGCCGAATACCTGATTAAATTATGTAAGTCAATCAATCTCTGTATTGATTTAAGAAATATTCAATACATGGAGATATTATGGAATGGAATAATTGATAGCGAATTTATCAACAATCTTTTTGCGTCATTTGTTGTGCAAAGAGAAATGCAGATGCCATATCATAACAAAACTTCACATTTTGTTAATCATGTTCGCGGAAAGAAAATACCTTTATCTCAGCTTGAACCTGGAATAGCATTATTAGTAAAAGCATTATCATCTATAGGAATAGATACATGGTCTTCATGTGACGGGCATGGAGATAAAAATGCATCTGTTTGCTTTACCGGAGAATTATATTCAATGTGGTGTGAGTTCGTTATCGCAGATGTAAGTACGAACGCAGCATGTAGAAATAAATGGATTTTCGGATCAAATATCTTGCAGATAGAAACTGGTTATGAGTCGTATCCTGTTGAATACTATTATGAAATATTTAACGTGGCAGATTGTATTTATGAAAATAGAAATAAATATCTTCAATTGAAAATAGAAATATCTCCATGTATTCATAATAAAGACGAAAAAGATGTTATAAAGCAAAAAATGAACAAAGTATTTATAGAATATAATAATTCTAAACAATCAGATATAAATGAAAAATATAACGCTCTAAAAGGTGTTTGTAATGATATCTGATAATACTGTAACAAACGGCTCTATTGAATTAAAAAATATTTATGATATGAATTCAATTGATAGGGTATTGAGGCAGACTCTTGAAGAATTTCTGTCAATGCCGCTTGAAAATAGTCAACCCGTATTTGATAAATTCATATCAATAAATAATTCAATATTCCGGCAAAATAGTGAAGTGGCTAAATCCAGATTTGTGTATATTCCGGGAGCACGTGAAGACAGAATTGTTTTAGTCGCACATGCAGATACTGTCTTTGATGATGAATACTGTTGTTTAACCGAAAAAAATACTAAGTACTTAAACGACGAAAATATATATTCAATGGGATCGGATGATCGTGCAGGATGCGCAATGATTTGGGCTTTTCGGGAAAGCGGAAATTCTATTTTAATAACTGATGGTGAAGAAATAGGCGGATTGGGGAGTAAATGGATTATGGAACACAATCCGGATATTGCAGACGAAATCAATAATCACTCATTTATGATTGAGCTAGATAGAAAGAATAGAAATGAATTAAAAACATATAATGTCGGAACTGAAGCATTTACTAATTATATTAAACAGAAAACAGGTTATGCAAATGCAGGAAAAGACAGTTATACCGATATATGCACTCTCTGTCGGGATGTATGCGGAGTTAATATAAGCGTCGGGTATTATAAACCGCATTTAGAAAATTCATATGTTAATTTCTCAGAGTGGCTAAACACATATTATATACTAAGTGAATTGTTTAAAGAATTTCTGCCGAAATATATTCGGTAATATTGTTTGTTTTTGAAATAATAAGGAATTTATGGTATGAGCAATGATTTCATTCACCTGACTCATCTCTATGAAATTGAAAAATTAAGTAACAGAATTTATTCGGATGCTGGTATTCTCTTTCGCAATGCTCTCAATCATTATCGGCAATAATAGTTTTGACTTCAATATTAAGGTTTTAAAAAAAGTTGAAATATTTAATTAAATGCTAATTGTATGCTTGTTATACTAATATGAGGTAATTTATGAAAATTGAAATGGGTGAATCAATAATTCTGTCATGGTTAAGACATGTCAAAGGATGTCAAATTGTTCAAACGAATTGGAAACCTTCACAAAGCTGGGATGTGCAAAATAAAAGTATAATCGAAGATCTTTTAAAAGAATCAACTGAAGAATTCAAAGAATATGATTTATTCAATTTAAATAATGGAATTAATCAAATATTGAAACAAGCTGAAATTGATTTAATTGGAATATCTTTTGGAAATGAAAATTGCAAAGAGTCTAAGCAAAATAAAGATAACACAATATATGCAGTTGATATCGCATTTCATGAAGCTGGACTTAACTATGGTAACAGAAAAGAAACGATATCTAAAGTTTTAATGAAATATTTGAGAACGGCAATGTGTCTTTGCGGATATTATGGAGTAAAAGAAGGAACTATAATATTTGCTTCGCCAAAAATCGGACAAGCTTTGACTGATGAATTATTGGAAAATATTGAAATTTTAAAGAGAATTATAGCTAAATGTAATTTAAATTATGAGATTATTCTTTATGCAAATGATGAATTTAGGAAAAATATAATGGAGCCGATTACTGTAGTGCTTGGAAACGTTGCGGATACTTCAGAATTATATATGAGAAGTTTGCAAATGTTTAAATTAGTTACTGGTGCTGAAAGATTTAATCAAATTATTTTAAAAAACGAAAATAATATAAGAGAAGCCGATAATGATGAATATACAGAAATGAAAATTGGAGCTATTGCGAGAACAGTTTTGAGTAATATACTTGCTGAAGGGAAAATCAGGAACGAACATTTGCAATTATTGCAGGATAAGGACTACTCAAAAAAGGAATTCGGTTTATCTTGGCCGGTATTAATAATGGCAGATGATAATGAGTCTAAAAGTCCTGATAGATATTATGCACAAATTATTGATATCAATGATAAGAAGTATTATCTTTGTTCAGAATGGTATGATGAAAGGAGTCGGGAAAAATTGATAAAATGGATTAATGATTATCAAGATGGAAAGTCTAATTAATAGTGTACAATGATGGTATTCACCTGACACATTTCTCTGGAAATAGAAATTAAGTAGTCGAATTTAAATCGCCATAATCAATTTTAATTCCGTCCATAAAAGCCTGGCAAGGCGTTCTGCCGTTCATGTCATGTCTTGAGAAGTGCGTTCGTTGTTGTAAGAAGTCTCGCAGGAAAGTGGGTGTGTCTGATGCCCTTTTTTGTTTTAACAATGGTATGAGGTACAACTAATGCCGTTGTTAAAACAAAATCTCAAGGAGATAATTCGTCTAATGCTTTATGATGGCGTTCTGTATTATAATCTATTATTCATTTAGACATTCGTATCTGAACTTTGAATTGAACGTCTTGCAAATGAATTGTAGGTTATTTTTTTGTCATTATCAAGATACCATGCAGAAAAAAGATTCATAAGGAAGCAGAAACGATCCTGACAAACTAGACGCTTTATAAATATTTATTTCTTTCTATAAAAATGTATTTCAGAAGCGGTTACACTGCTTATTCCTGTATAAAGAAAAACCGCCGCGAAAAGAAACTGCAGAACGATTACGAAAATTACATCAGAAAATATTATAAGTCCGTTTGAAACATTTACGGTTATAACATCAGGCGACGGTAGAAAATATGCTGCAGCGGCGCAGATTATTACGGATAGAAAACTCATAACCTGATAGGATGATATTTTTCCAAAACCTCTGAAGTCTGCTCTGAAAAATTCGGATATTATTCTCCATGCGAAAGCTGTGATGATTGAAAGCAAGAATGATATTTTAAAATGCCCCGCGAGAAAAATCCACGCCGAGACTAAAGCCGATACAGAATATATTACGGCAGTAATATTTTGAATCGGGAAAAGTTTTTTGCCTTCATAACCGCTTTCGTATGAAGCTTTTTTTAAATTGCCGTAAAACCGCACCGCAAAAGGTGATAACAAAGCTTTGACGGGTTTACTGTATTTTTTGAGAGGTTTTCCGTAACAGCATCCGAAGCTTAAACAGCTCAGGCGGCCGATGCCTTCGCCTATGAGATATGAGCATCCGATCGCGGCAAGAAGCGGCAATATTGACTCGATGTTTCCGTCACCTGAAATTTTTAGTGCTGCATAAGCTGAAAACGGCGCGGCTGTTACTGCTGCAAAGGCTGCACCTCCGACAGTTATTGTACCTTTTCTTTTTTCGACAATAAATGCAATAATTTTTGATGCAGGTAGAGCTATTGCAAGTATGCTTCCGGCAAAAATAAGACAAGTTAGAAGTTTAAATCCGTAAGCTGAAGCAAGTGTACAGAAAAATGCAGTTGAAACTGCGACGGAGAAAGCTGTGATTAATCCATACCATGTTAAATTCCGTGAGTGAAAGTGACCGCTTTTTTTCTTTTTCGAAAATGGAACGGCAGCCAAAAATTGAAAGCGTTCTCCCGGCAGAAAAATAAATCCTGCAGCCAGAACAGCCGCGAGAAATGCTGAAAGTGAAATGAGAAAATGAAAGTTAGAATTCATAATGACCTTCCTATTTCGCTTCTGAGCTCGACTTCAGTCTCGACGAGAGATTCTCCGAAACCTTCTGAATAGCGGCTGCTGGCGTCTTTCCGCTTAAGGTTGAAATTTATGTCCTCTGAAAAATTCATCCTGTCTTTTTCAAAAAGAAGAATGTCAACAGAACTTCCGGGATGATAAATCGATTTAGGTGCGCCTTTTTCAACAAACATTCCTCTTTGCAGAGCTTGAGGATCGTCATAAAACCGGCTGCTGTATCTCTGTTCAATTCCGCCGATCATAAGAGCCGCAACTTCAAACATTGCGACAAATCCGCAGTTTGTTCCTCCTTCAACATCCGTATCAATAATTGTAACTGCGCGGCGGTTTTTCGAATATGGGGTTATTTCCGAGACAACAGCAGAAGGATTACATGAATGACACGAACCGTCAAATTCGTAAAAATCCGCGATAACGCCTGACACAGGAAAATGATTCCAGTGATACTTGTCCGGCGTGAGTCTGAAAACCGCATATGATCCGTTTGTGAATTTCATAAGCCATTGTTCCTTATGCACACCGATAAGTTCTTCATAGGAGAAAAATTTTTCTTTTACGAAAAGATTTCTGTTTTTAGAGAGATTACCTGCAAGCATTCGTGAATCCGCGGGTGATACGATTGATTTAGGATCAGCGTTCATCGGACGGCATTTCCAGTATTTAATTTTCCGTTCAAAAATCTGCCTTGGAGTTTTAAGGTTTTGAGGTTCATAACATTCATTTAGACCAATTCCGAGTTTTTTTACGAAGGATTCCGCTCCTGTAAATAGTCCTCCGAATGGAATATCATAAACGGCAAAGGCAATTAAAGATGACATTCTTGATGAAATCAGAAGGCTGAACGCGAATGGTGATTTTTCGCGTACATCCGAATATATACTGTTTATTAATTTATCGTGAAAGATTTTCTCCGTGACCACTTTCGAATTTCTTCTGTCGATATACTGGTGAATCATGAATCTGAATCTCCTTCTGTTTTATTGTGCGGTGCTCTTTTATGGATGATATTATTAGCGAAAGAATTTTCATCAGGTTTTCATTTTCGCTGCATGAAACCTTATCGGAAATTATTTTTTCAGTTAAGCCTGAAATGTAATCCGCGCATGATCTGCCCCTCGATGATTCTGAGATCACTGCTTTATATTCTTCCGGAAGTGATGAAGATTCAATACGTGCCGAGTGTTCCTTCATAACTTCAAGAGCTTCCCGTATATTATTTTCGCGGTGACCGTTTCTGTAATAATGTTCCGCCTTAGAATTGAATTCGTCGGCCTTGATGCGGATGGGATTTTTGTGGTTTCCTGTAATTCCGCGGAGAAGTTTCCCGTGCGTATCATTTATTCCGTGAATTCTGGAATGAAGTCTGTCGAGAAGTTCTCCTGCATTGAGAGATTCAACAAGAGCCGGGTCGCTTTTTAACATTTTTAGAAGCGAAAGACGGTATTCGTGGATTCTCATATGGTGGTATCCGTTGTAGCGTTTGCTCGGACGTATTTTCTCCGCGAGTGAAACAATATCTCTTATAAAAGCGCATGGATTTTTTTCGCGGATATTTACTGTTTTAAGACCGATCGCAGATGAAAAGAAAATATGTCGGCGTTCGCTTTCAGTCACAGGATCATCAGGAATGCTCTCATGAGTGATCTCTCCTTTTAATACTTTGGAATAGGCGAACGCTGTAATGAGCTGCTGGAGGTCGGCTGCGTCGCTCATATCTTCGCTGATTGAATCAAACTGACTGTAGAATCTTCCTTCAAAACCGGTGAATCCCATCTGGCGGTGCTCGCGCAATTTATACGGAAGATACATTGACATACGTTTATCGAAAATGCCGAGGTCGGAAAGATCAGCGCGAAGAAGAGTGTCGTTTCCGACTTTGCCGTTGAGAGCAGGGCTTTCAGGTGTGCTCATCAGCGCAACAAGATAATCCGTAAGCCTTGCATCGGGAACGATGTCTCCCTTGAATCTGAATAATGACGCCCATATTTTTTCATACCATGCCGGACCATAAGGAAGAAACGGTCTGCCGAAAAATTCAACACCGGCTTTCTTTATCCATCTTCGCCAGATCATGCGAAGATGAGTATAGTCGAGTTCATGCGCAAGGAAACCGATTAGGGCTTCGGGACGAAAATCATTATAGCCGAGGCGCAGCGGTGAAGAGCTGTAAAGCGGAGTGAACAACGGAAGAAAATGCTCAAATATTTTTATGGTAAGATCTCCCGCGCTTTTTTCGAGCGCGGAAGTGTAAATTCCCGCTTCGGCAAGTTCGGAAAGAATAATACTTCCGGTGCTGATATGTGTGCCGTTGTTCGCGAGAGAGGTATTTGATATTGTATCGAGTTTAACGAGTGATTGAGAGATGATCCCGGATTCTTTCAGCTTAAAGACAGAGTTGAGATGACTGCGTGATAAGACCTGATGACATAGATGCATGTATTCATGTTTCTTGTAGCCGGTATCCCAACCGGAAAGACATGGACTCATGAATAGTTCCCGGTAGAATGAGTCAGAAATGAGGCTGTTGAGTTTACGCATACGCATGGGTGTTGACGGAGCAAAATACAGAATCATTTTCTGACCGAGTGATTCGAGAGAAAATTTTCTGTTGGCATACATTACTGCAAACTGCGAAAGCAGAAATCGCAGAAGTGTTTCTTCCGCGAGAATTTTCCCGGCGCTTTTTTGATCTTCAGAACTTACCGGACAAAAAGAAAAAGTTTCCGGGGATGAATTGTCGTTTAAAAAATGTCTGCAGATAAAATTGGAAGCTTTTTCAAGCGCGGGATTTGAAGTCTCCAGTGCGTCTGCAATAGATATCTTGAGAAGATAACTTGATGGGATTCTGATCCAGCGATCCCCGTTTTTTTCAAAAAAGAAGCGGTCGATATCGGGACGCATGGGGCTTGAATCATCCGATTTGTCGAGAGCCATGTCACGCATAATGAGACGCATCGTTGAAGCTTTCAAACGTGATACCGGAAAACGCACCCAGCTATTTTCCCAGATGCGCTCATGATTACTTTCAAGAAAATCTTCTACCCTGAATGCGTTTCTTTTTGCTATGTCGCCGGATCGTGCTCTGCGGGATATATTTGAATAGTAGTTTGAATTTCTTATTGAGATGGGAAGATCCGCATCAGATTCGCTTCCGATTACCGCTGTCTGATATTCGTTCTCAGCGCCATGAGTGGTGTCATAATTTGAAAAGGGAATTGATGCGTACCATTGGTCACTGCTCAGAGATGAAATTCCGAGTATGTCCTGAAGCATTCTTGTGTCGGCTCTTTCCGAAGAATGAAAATCAGAAATTTTTTTATCCAGCGACATGCTCATTTGGTCCGCCTATTATGTGATGACGGCAAAAGCCGCTGTATGGAATGTGCCAAGAAAAGGTTAATTTATTATGAGGAAAATGCATGATTTATTTAAAGATGTTGTAAAATGAAAGGTTAAAGGAGCACGATTTTCTGAACTTTGCGGTAACGATGAAGTAAGCATAAAATTGAGCGGTACATTGAAAATGTCCGTTATAAATTACTATTGACAAGTGTAATTATAATATTACATTGTAATTACAATATTCGGGGAGATTTTATGACGGCAAAAATCATTTCTATAGGAAACTCAAAAGGAATCAGGATTCCTAATAATATTTTAAAATCCCTTGATATAGTCTCTGAAGTCGATATAATTGTAAATGAAGAGAAAAAGGAATTATTGCTGCGGCCGGTCAGAAATTCCAGGAAAGGATGGGACAAGGCATTTAAAAAAATGAATGAAAATGATGACGATCAATTGCTGATTGATGAAACAATTGATTCGGATGATAAAGACTGGCAGTGGTGATTTGTCTATGAATCTCTTTCAGTATGATATTTTTTTAGTGAACTTGGATCCTGTTATTGGTTCTGAAATCAGAAAGACCTGGCCATGTGTAGTTATTTCGCCGAACGAAATGAATGATAACATTAGAACAGTTATTATTGCTCCAATGACAACAAAATCGCATAGATATCCAACCAGAGTTCCCTTAAGTTTTTCAGGAAAAAAGGGGTGGATTGTCCTGGATCAGATAAGAACAATTGATAAAAGCAGAATAATAAAACCGCTTGGAAAATTGTCCCCGGCTGTCGTCAGAGAAATCAAGGAAGTTATTAAAGAAATGTTTGTTGATTAAAACCCGACAAAAGATAAAGAATCCATTCCTCTTCGTTTTTTCTTAAATATAAAAACATGTTGTTTATTTTGCTGCGTTCGTTATTATATAAGTGCGAATTTTCAAGGAGGATTTATGTCATTTTATGATTTGGAATTCAATGACTCCAGGGGCAACAGAATTCAAATGAAACAGTTTGAAGGAAAAGTTCTTCTGATTGTCAATACCGCGACAAAGTGCGGGCTTGCTCCGCAGTTTGATGAACTTGAAAAACTGTATCAGAAATATAAAAGTAATAATTTTGCCGTCATTGGTTTTCCATGTAATCAGTTTGCGAACCAGGAACCTGAGACGAACGAAACCATGGTCGAGACTTGCAAAATGAATTTTGGTGTTACTTTCCTGTTGTCTCAAAAAATATCCGTAAACGGAAAGGAAACCATCCTGTATTCGCTTATCTGAAGCAGAATTCAAAAAGCGGATTCTTCGGAAAAAAAATAAAATGGAATTTTACCAAGTTTCTTGTTTCTTCCGACGGAAAAACAATTAAACGATATTCTCCAATGACAAATCCGTTTAAGATAGAAAATGATGTAATTGCTTTGTTGAAGTGAAATCTTATAATTGTCTGATTTCAATTTTAAAGATTTGAAGCAATTATGAATTGATGAGATAAAAACGGGATATTATTACAATAACAGAGGTTAAATGATTAAAAAAATTGCTGTCTTGCTGATGATTTTTTCAATGCTGACAATTGTATTTTCGCTTCTGACAGTTTCCTTCAAAATAGTTACAGTCAGCGACATGGTATCTCATAAAGAGAGATATTTAAAAGCAGAATTAAATGAGTCTGCTTATCGGACTGGGTTCAACAACGGTTATTATTACGGTTCATTATACGGGGGAGTATTTGCAGTAATGGTCCTGGTTCTGGTTTTTGTTAATAACCTAAATATTTCAATCAGGATAATTAATTACTTGAAGAGGAACAATATTTCGCAGTTAAAAAAATCATTAAGGCTATCGTGTATTCCGATAGTATCTCCCGTATTTTTTGCCGGTATTCCTCTTGCCGTGTTGTTGATGTATCTAATAAGAAAAAGTGAATTGAAAACGGCAAAGTAATTAGTTTCGATTGGATTACTATTGTTCAGAGAAAATACTTTTTATTTACAATATATTATTAAGAGCTAAGTAAAAAATATAAGATGAATCATGTAAAAAATGGAATTTTATCAGATTTCTGATTTCTTCCGCCGGAAAAACAATTAATAGATATTCTCCAGTGATAACTCCGTTTAAGATAGAAAATGATATATTTGCTTTGTTGAAGTGATTTGTTGATTTGATTTATGAATTTATATTAGAAATGGTTTTCCTGATAATAATTTTATGTTGACCGGAGGTAATCTTTCTTTGCTAAATTAAATATTTGAATATTATGTTAATCGGTGCTAATTTGTTTTTTAATACAATTCTAAAATCAATAGCAGCAATGATTCTTTTCCTTTCAATTGCTCTTAATATAAGTTACCTGTTTAATGTAAAAGAAATTTGCAGCCCTATATTCATTAATATGAGTGTATTTATATTTTCGTGTATTGCGATTTTGGATGGGTCTTTTTTAAAAATAAAGAATAAGCTAGAATCTAATCCTTATAGCACTGGGGTAAAGTATTCAAGTATGACAAATAAAATCCTGTTATTTTTTGTCATATTATTGCTCATATGTAACTTTAGCAACTGTTTCTTCAACGATCAGTTAGTTAAAGAAGAAAAAGATAAATTACTTAATTCCTCTGTTGATATATTGTTTGCTCAACTTTCATTTTTATATATATTCGGACGCGATAAAATAATATCCGACCTAAAATTAAAAACGAATTACCAAGAATCATTTAGTAAATATTTCCGTTTAAAGTATTTGAAATTGATACTTTATGGTGCAGTCTTATTTCTGATAATCTTAATCTTAGTGATGATTGCTAGTCTGTTTATGCTGTAAAATCATTTAATCCAAAAATAGAAAATAGTATGCTAAGACAACTTGATAATGAAGCAAATATATACTCCTTTTTTTCTTATTTTTTTATCATAGATAAAAACTCGGTATTGATTATTGTTGATATGCTTTTTGCTGTATGATGAAATATCTAAAAGAATCTTCAGATATACATGTTGACAATTTGGATTATAACTTGTATAAATCTTCTTTTCCGAAAGGAAAAAGATTGGGTTTAATTTTTATCCCTTTTGAGTAGATTTGACAGAAATGTAACTACTTCATAGTTTTTGAGACAAACAGTAAAGACAGGAGAGATTTTATGAATGAAAGTGTATTTAAAAAATATTTTATTTATTTGCTGTTTGTGTTTCTTTCAATTTCGCAAACTTTTGCACAAGAATCAGGCGGAGATGAAATTGATTCTGCCGTAAAAACATTAAGAAACATAGATGTAAATAAATTAACGGACGATGATAAAAAGAATAAATCTGATGAGATAAATAAAGCATGGGAAACTCTAAGATCATCAAGAGATGCGGGATTAAAAAGAATTAAGAAAGAACTGGAATTGATTGAAAAAACAAAAGAATCAGATAATTTTTTCAAATTGAATGTTTCTGTTCTTTTGTGGGACATGGGAAAAACTTCCGAAACTGCCGCTATTGCAAAAATATGGAATAATACCTCTTTTGATGTAAATTACAGATATGTATTTTATACGGCACTTGATGCAGCGCGGACTCAAAATGAAAAAGTGATACCGATGCTTAAATCCGTTCTGAAAGATAATATAAGTCAGGTTGATTCTCCTCAGCACTCAATGTCTATCCCATGGCCTTTAACCGTTGAAATTATCTGGGGAGTCTATGGCCATAAGGGTTTGCCTGAACTATTAAATGTTCTTAAAACATCCAGGAATGATGTTGAGATTATGTCTGCGATGCATATTCTCGTTAATGCCCAATACATTGATGCCTTGCCGAAAATCAGAGAATTGATAAACAGTAAAAACCATGAAATAAAGAACTCCGCGATTAAGGCTCTTGGTCTATTTGGCCATCCTATGGATTCTGCATTACTGATTAAGGGTTTAAAGTCCAGAGATGCAGATTTGTATTCCTACGTCTGGGCTGCTTGTGAATATGATGACTCGAAACTAACATCGTATCTGATACCGCTCTTGAACGATAAGGATTACAATATCAAGGCGGAAGTAGTATATGCTTTGTTTAATGCGATTACTGTTGAAGGTCTTAACGCGCTGATCAATGACTATAAAAAAGCAAAAGACGATAAAGTAATAGAACTGTATAAGAAATACATCGATCCCGTACTTGATTTTAATAAATATGACACTATGACAATTGAAGAAAAGAATAAAATAGTTTTAAATCTTATTGAACGTAAAAAGAACTACTACCTTTTAGGCGATGAAGATAAAAAGATTACTCATGACGATTTTGTCGAAATGTCAAAACACTGGATTAAAGAAAACAGAATAAGCGGTGAAAAATACGAATGGGTTAATGACCGTCATGTATTATCTGTCACAACAGCGAAGGACATTGATTTGCTGATGGATATCAAGTCATCTATTTATCTTCGATTGTCTGATGAGTGTTTGTATGAAATAAGGACTATTGACAACGTAATAAAAATATTGGGTAGAAGAAGATACAGATAATAGATTTAAATAATTAATAAGAGATGTCGCTGTCGTATTGATAATGAGAGAGCAGCGGATATAGTTCTTAGAGGATAATCATATGAGCTATTCAATTGATTTTGAAAAAGTAACTATTAGCATGTATAAAAAAGAGCTTCTTAAGCGGCAGTTGATTCCGAGCAGGCAGATTCTGAAGAATGAAGCGGATGTACATTTTGATGCGTTTAAAAAAGCCGGTATCAAAACTCTTGGAAGATTGTTTGCTGTTTTGAAAAACAATAAAGCTAAATCTGAACTGCTTAATATTGATAATGTTTCTGATGAATATCTCGCAATTTTACTTCGCGAATTGAAAAGCATTTTGCCGGCATCCGTCAAATTGAATGAATTTCACTGGATTTCGGATAATACTATAAAGAAAATTAATGCTATAGGAATTCGTAATTCTCGTGAATTGTATGAGAAATTCTGGAAGTCTAAAGACAGAAAGGATTTTGTTAATGTAACTGGAATTGATGAAAAGGATATTGTAGAATTATTAAAACTGAGTGATCTCACTAGAATTCAATGGGTTAATTCAACATTTGCTCATGTTCTGTTTCTTGCAGGATTTGATACTGTCAGGAAAGTTTCAGATGCGTCTCCTGAGGACATGTTTACTAAAGTGACACAAAAAAACATTGAATTGAAATTATATAAGGGGAACATAGGCTTAAATGACATGAAACTTTGTATTGAGGCTGCGAAATTGATTGATGCTGAAATTGAAGTTTGATTAAGACTAAATCTGGCTAAGTAGGAAAACTGAAATTAAACTTTATCCTCTGCACTTTTTGTTTGAGTTTTGAAGAAATTTGTATTTAATAAGGAGAGCTGAGCTCTCCTTATTTGTTGATTATCTTTTTATGTTCTGTTTATATTTCTTACTCAATTCCCGGAACGGAAAATTTTGAGCAAAGTGCTTCAACTTCTTTTGCTATTTCTGCAAGTTTCGCATCATCTTCACAGCATGCTACAGCTTTGTCCATCCATTCTGCAATTTTTTCCATTTCAGCGATACCGAAACCGCGGCTTGTAACGGAAGGGGTGCCGAGACGTATTCCTGACGGGTCGCTTGCTTTGCGTGTCTCACCCGGAACGGTATTATAATTGAGAATGATTCCGGCTTTTTCAAGCGCTACAGCGTATGGTTTACCCGGTATTCCCTTGTTGTTCAAATCGATGAGCATGAGATGATTATCTGTTCCGCCTGAAACCAGATTAAAGCCGCGTGCAGTGAGAGCTTTTGCGAGAGCCTGCGCGTTTTCAACAGTTTTGCGTGCGTATTCCTTGAAATCAGGTTTGAGAGCTTCTGCCAGTGCAACCGCGATTCCGGCAGTTGTCGCATTATGAGGGCCGCCCTGAAGACCAGGAAATACAGCCTTGTCTATTGCTTTAGCGTGAATTTCTTTGCAGAGAATTATAGCACCGCGCGGTCCGCGAAGCGTTTTGTGAGTTGTTGTAGTTACCACGTCGGCATAAGGAATCGGGCTTGGATGAGCTCCGCCGGCTACAAGACCCGCAAAATGCGCCATGTCGACCAGAAGAATTGCACCGCATTCGTCGGCAATTTCGCGGAATTTTTTAAAGTCAAGCTGACGCGGATATGCTGAATGACCGGCGATTAAAATCTTAGGTTTATGCTCAAGAGCCAGTTTTCTGATTTCATCATAATCAAGAAGTCCTGTTTCCTGATTGAGATTATAATGTACGGCATTGAACCATTTTCCGGTCGCGCTTGCTTTTGAACCGTGAGTCAGATGTCCGCCGTGGCTCAAGTTAAGGCCGAGAACGGTATCGCCGGGTTTTGCAAAAGCCAGATAAACGGCTAGATTTGCCGGTGAACCCGAGTAAGGCTGAACGTTTACATGTTCGGCTCCGAAAAGTTTCTTGGCGCGTTCAATCGCAAGAATTTCAAGCGAATCACAGTTTACCTGACCCTGATAGAATCTTGCTCCGGGATATCCTTCGGAATATTTGTTCTGAAATACTGAGCCGCAGGCATCAAGCACGGCGCGTGAAGTGTAGTTTTCGCTTGCAATAAGGCGGATTGTTTTTCCCTGATAAATTTCTTCGTCTTTGATAAGTTTAAAAACTTCAGGATCGTTTTTCATGAGTGCATTCATGGGCTTCTCCTTTATTTTGGATTTTTGCCCAGACGCGCGGCGGAAAAAAGCCGCACTTCCCCGGGGTTATCCCCTTTTGCGTCAGTCATACGGCTTATTATACTGATAATAACGGGCTGCCAAAGAGTCAATAATTTTTTCAGAGTCCATTCTTAAATAAGTAATTGACGTGGCGTATTTGAAGATGTCTTTATAACTAAAAAAAGAAGGTTGGGGGCAATTCTGTGAATAAATCTGGAATCAAGGGTTTCGTACTTGCTTTTTTCTGCGTTCTTTTGCCATTTTCGGCAAATGCAGGTTCTTCCGAATATCTACCTTACGATCAGCTATTGCTTAAAATTAGTTCTTCCGACAGCGATGTTTATCACGGGAAGGCATATCCTGTACGCGTTTTTAATCTTCCGCCGGCAATTAAGTCGTGCTCATCAAAGGATAATGATCTTAAGGTCGTCATGATGACAGACAGGCAGGGAACTGAACAGGTTTTTCTTGTCGTTCCCGGGAAAATGGTACCGTTTTTTGTCGATAAAATTAACAAAAATATGCAGTTGGAATATTCTTTCAAACCGTTAGAGATGTATAATAAGTTTCCTTATCTACAGCTTGTTGAGGTGATTTCAGAATAATCAGGAGGACGACGTGGCACAGCTTGTCGACAAGAGTGAAGAAATCTGCGGACTTTGCAGATTCAGAATTCAGGATGAGGAACTTGTTAAGGCGAGATATGTAAAAAAGGAAATCACCGCAGCATTTGATGAAAAACGCGCTTATCCTTTTTTTGCAGATTCAGCAATAATAGATTCTCTGAAATCCGGTGCAAATCATGAGGTTTATACTTCAAGTTTTATCTCATTAAAAAACAGAGCTTTTGACGAACTTGCTGAAAATGATTATTCTTTACGAAGCCGACTTGCAAATGATGCCCGTCTTACCGAGCGTGTTACAAGCGCAATATCTATTCTTCACCGTGCGCTTGCTTCATATGATTTTAAAACCCTTCCGGGAAGACGTTTCGTAATAGTTAAAGAACTTCCCGGAAAACCAACTGTATATCATATTTCACGTGAAACGACGGTTTTCACTCATGTCGGTCAGGGACCTTTCTGGCTTGAAATTCCGACATTATATCTCGGATTAAAAACTTTTGATGCTGTTGATTCATACCTTAAACGCGGAGATGATTCGCTTTTCAAGGGACTTGTTTCTTTGCTGATGGTTGAAGAACGGGCTATTGAAACAGGATTTGCCCATATTGATGTTTATCCGCCTGAAGTTGCACTTCTTCTTCATAATCTTGTTGAAAGCGTTATTGATTTTTCCGAGCACCGGGAAATCGGTGAACTTGCAGAAATTTCGGACGTAGTTCCGCCCTTTACAGATAAGACGCGCGGGAATATTTTGGAGCTTCTTGACGCCCGCGAAAAAATGAATGAAATGAATTTTGATTATGAGAAAAATCTTTCAGGTGTTGAAGAGCTTATACGTCTTGCAAGAATATATAAAAAGCACGGCGAAAGAAAATACCTTCATGAAGTTGTTCGCCTTCTTGTTTCTGCATCCGGACATGATCTTCACGAAATCAGAAACCGTGCGAATATAGCTCTTGAGCGTATTTTTTCTCCGAAAGAATATGATGCTCCTCTTGCTGAAAATTTCCTCAATGCTAAAACAGGCGAAGAATTTGAACTCGAATTCAATCTTTCGGACAAAATAGAAAACTATTTTCTAAGAGTATATAATAATCTTTCCGACAGCGAGTTTCCCGTAGAAAGTGAAATTTCGTACGAAGATTTTCCGCTTTCGGCGCATCAGACAAAATCTCACAAAAGTGTAAAGCTGAGATTCGAAAATTACGGACACAGGGATTATTGTGTTGTTTATAAGAACGGATCATCTTTTGAGTGGGTTGAAGGCGAGGGTTTAAACGGAAGAATAAATGTTATTCCTGATCTTGCCGGAGAGATCTGCCTTGAGATTTTTGTCGATATTCACGGGCATACCGGAACTTACTGGAAGGACGAAAAAGGTCACCCGGGGCTTGTTTATAATGAAAACGGCGAGGTCATCAGGCTTGGAAGATTTTCTGATATCGCCGATCATCTTGATGATTTAAAAGAACGTTATTATGTAACTTCGCTTTATCTTCTTGGAGTATTTAAGCGGGGCGAAAACCGTCAGGACTGGGCTGCGGGCGCAACATCACCTTCACCTTTTTCTCCTATGAGCCTTCACGAAATCGAACCTTCTCTGGGAGGCGCCAAAGAATTTAAGGATCTGATCAAAAAAGCACATAAGCTTGGAATTAAGATAATCGTTGACTGTATTCCTCATTTGAACCGCTACAGCGACGAAGTTACAAAAGAAGATGTTGTTTACTGTTACGGCGGAGACGGTCAGCTTGTTGCAAGGGCTTCAACCGACGGGCGTTACGGAAGCTGGGATGACGGCAAACTTTTCAATTACAGACGTTATGAAGTCTGGCAGTGGCTTGCCGGGTCAGTTGACAGACTCATTGAAGAATATGATATTGACGGTATCCGTTTCGATTCGGCACATGCAGTTCCGATCATGATGAAGAAAAACAACTATCCTTATATGTACGGCAAGAGAAGAACTGCCGAAGAGATGGTTGAAGGGCGAATTATTGTCAATGACAGATGGGATGAGCATTTTATTACCACTGGATATTTCGATAGTCAGTGCCGTGATACCATCGCTATTCCCGTTCATCAATATATGATGTTCCGCGTTGAAAGAGCACTGCGACGTAAAAAGAAAAACTTTTTTATAAATATAGCGGAGTGCTTCTGGGGTCATGAACGCTTTCTCTCACGTTCAGGGATCATTCCTTATAACTCGACATTGTTCAAGGTTTCGGAAAATATTATTCACGGAAAGAGCGATGTTCGCGAGATATATCATATCTATGACAATTACTATCCTTCTGTTTTATGCAAGGGAACAGAACTTGTCGGTATATTGGGAAATCATGATGAACGCCGTGCAATGAATACTTTCGGCGATCGCGGCTTAAAGGCTGCCGCCGGTCTCATTAGTTTTCTCAGCAATATTATCATGGATTATGAGGGTGGAGCAGAAGGTGAAGGCTGGAAGGTTTATCTTGATAATATCTATGTAAACTGGAATCAGTTCGAATCAAATTCAAACAGAGGCATTGAAAGATATTACAGGGAGCTTTACTCTTTTCACCGCAACGTACGCGGGAAGGGTCACCTTATTTGGGCAAATAACAACATGG
>Ga0208040_1000532_pt1 | contig 44360 bp, 40 predicted proteins | sample AD_UKC083_MetaG_FD_184431 | JGI IMG/M metagenome (GOLD analysis project Ga0208040, IMG submission 184431) | Active sludge microbial communities of municipal wastewater-treating anaerobic digesters from USA - AD_UKC083_MetaG (SPAdes) (version 2) | ecosystem: Engineered > Bioreactor > Anaerobic >...
ATTGCACTGCGGCGTCAGATTGAAGATCTCTATAATTATATGCAGTCGATTGTAAACAGCCTGCCGGATAAAATTTATGAAATGGATGAAAACGGCATCATCAATTTTATGAGCCGCAGCTTAAGAAAAAAAGGGGAATCGTCAACCCGTGAATTTAAAAACAAGCATTTTCTGGAGTTTGTTGCTTCAGGATATGAAGATTTCGTATTGTCCAAGTGGGAGGAAGCGAAAAAAGGCATTTATAAACCGTACGAAGTTGAAGTGACCGGGAAAGACGGCCGCAGGCATAATCTTTTGATTACAACATCTCCGGTCTTGGGAACAAATCATTATATACTTGTGCAGCGTGATATCACCGAATTTAAAGATCTGGAAAAACAGCTTTACAACAGCCAGAAACTGGCAGCTTTGGGCCAGCTTTCGGCAGGAATAGCCCACGAGATACGCAATCCTCTTTCTTCAATTAAAATGAGTTTACAGATACTGACAAAACGAATGAATCCGGAAGGAAATGATTTAAAGAGATTCAAGATTGCGGAAAAGGAAGTTGACCACCTGGAAATGCTGGTCAATAACATATTGGCTTTTGCCAAGCCGGTGGAACCGAAGAAAATGCCCGTGGATTTATCCAGAGTTCTGGAACAGGCCCTGTCCATGTCGGAAAAAGGCATTACGGATAAGAAAATTGAAGTACAGCGAGAATTCAGAGATGTCCCTCCCGTAATGGTGGATGCGGCAATGATGACGGACGCGTTCTTAAATATTATCCGTAACGCCGTTGAAGCATCAAAAGAACAGGGCAAAATAAAAGTTTCGATTCGTTATGCTTATGAAACCCGTGAGTCCGTCGTTGTAGAAATTCAGGATGAAGGCAGCGGGATTGATGAGTCTGACATGCCCCATATATTTAATCCTTTCTTTACGAGAAAAAATTATGGTACAGGTTTAGGACTTTCTCTGGTAAAGAAGATCGTGGATATTCATCAGGGAATTATTGAGGTTTTCAGCAAAAAGAATGAAGGGACGAAGGTGTTCATAATTTTACCGCTGGGTAATGAAGGCGCGTTTTCGCCTGTTGCGAATAATGAATAGGTTAATCTAATATGCCGAGTATTCTTGTTATTGATGATGATGCTTCAATTGCCGAGACGCTGGATCTGTATTTGACTGAAGAAGGATACAAAGTCCGAACCGCCCTGACCGGTACGGAAGGTCTGAATAAATACGTCCAGGAACAACCGGATGTTGTTATTCTCGATATCCGTCTTCCGGATATTGACGGATTTACTGTTCTGGAGGATCTCAAGGAAGAAAATGAAAACGTCAAGGTCATTATGATCACCGCCTTTCATGATATGGAAACAACGATCAATGCGATGAAGGGCGGTGCCTTCGATTACATTCACAAACCCGTGAATGTCGATGAACTTGATCTGGCGATCAAAAAGGCTCTGAAATCGCTGGAAATGGAAAAAAAGATTGATGGTCTTTTGATGGAACCTTCACGCAGTTTCCGTGTCGGCGATATCATCGGAACCGGCAATGAAATGCGGGAGATTTTTAAAATCATCGGCACTGTTTCCCAGAGCCGTACCACCGTGCTGATTCAGGGAGAGAGCGGGACGGGCAAAGAATTAATCGCCAAGGTCATTCACAACAATACGTCGCCCGATGAACCTTTTATTGCTGTCAACTGCTCCGCCATTGTCGAAACCCTCCTGGAGTCCGAATTGTTTGGTCATGAAAAAGGCTCTTTTACGGGTGCGGTGGCACGCAAACTGGGCAAATTCGAACTGGCAAGATACGGGTCTGTTTTTCTGGATGAAATCAGCGAGATGTCTTTTAATCTTCAGGCCAAACTCCTGCGTGTATTACAGGAAATGGAATTCGACAGAGTCGGCGGAAAAGAGAAGGTGAAAGTCAACGCCCGAATCATTGCTGCCACCAATAAGGATTTAAAGGCACTGGTTAAGGAAGGAAAGTTTCGTGATGATTTGTATTACCGGCTCAATATCGTTTCCATTAACCTGCCGCCGCTGCGCGCCCGACGTCAGGATATTCCGCAGTTGATAGATTATCTTCTCGCCAAAATTAATCTCGACCTTCACAAAAAAATTATCGGTGTTTCCGATGAGGTCATGGAGATATTTATGCGCTATCAATGGCCGGGTAATGTCCGGGAGCTGGAAAATATTCTTGTGCGCGCCTGTGTTGTGGCCAAGGGGCAGGTTCTGGGAGTCAACGACTTCCCTGAACTGGGCAAGGAAGAAACTTCCAGATTAGAGGAAGACACAACCACTGAGATATTTAAATCTTCGGAGCCCGGAAAATTTTTAACACTCGATGAAGTGGAGGAACGCTACATCCGAAAAGTCATCAAAGAGACGGATAAAAATAAAGGAGAAATCTGCGAGATTTTGGGTGTTTCCCGCCCCACTCTGGAACGAAAATTGGAAAAATACTCCATTCCATTTGAACGGGAGTAGTAAAGAATTTTCACCCAAGTTATTTTGTAAATTGAACATGGCCTGTGTAATCTCAAAATATAGAGCAGTCATTTTTATTATGTAGAATCATCAATATTTAGAAAAATTTAATTTAATGTCGAGGTTCATCTGTCTGAATATAAAAACACAATGATAATAAGGGGACAAATAATTGGATTTCCTTGACATTCCGGATTGCTTTTCTTATAATTCAAACAATCGGAAATTATTATGAATCAGACTGGATTAGACAAAATCATGGGCGATGAAGATGACATGAGGGTAGCTCTGGAAGAGGCCATCGAGCGTGCCAATGCCATGGTGGTTGAAGCGGAAATTGCCAATGTCGAGCTCAGTCAGATTATCAATTCGTCGATTGACGACTTGCTGGTCATTTACAGGAACTTTACAGTAAAAAGAATTAATGTGTCAATGCTGAATTTTCTGGATATGAAACAAACAGAGGCCGTGGGGAAAAAATGTTACGACCTGATGCCCTGCTCGTGGTGTAATACAGCTGAATGTCCTTTGACGAAAATCCTGCGGGGCAAGACCAGCATTGAAGTGGATATTGAACGCGCGCGTAAAGACGGCGTTACGGTGCCCTTTATGTTTTCCGCAACACCCTTGCGCGGCATTGACGGTTCCGTCATCGGCATGGTGGCGCAATTCAAGGATATCACTGAAAGAAAATATGCGGAGAATACACTAAAGGAAGCCAATGAGAGGCTGGAACGTCTTTCGACCAGTGACGGTCTTACAGGCGTCGCCAACCGCCGTTGTTTTGATCAGACCCTTCAGCGGGAATGGACACGTTTACAAAGAACGAAGGATCACCTGTCTCTCATCATGTGCGATGTGGATTTCTTCAAGTTGTATAATGATGCTTACGGCCATCAGGGTGGCGATGACTGTTTGAAATCGGTTGCGCAGGCGCTTCAGGATAATGCCAGGCGGGGAGGAGATTGCGTCGCACGATACGGCGGGGAAGAGTTTGCGGTTATTATGCCGGCAACGGAAGAAAAAAACGCCGTTTATGTTGCCGACAAAATCCGACAGGCTGTGGAAAAAATGGCCATGGCGCACAGTAAGTCATCGGTTGCTCCCCATGTGACATTAAGTCTCGGAGTGGCCACCGTTGTTCCCGACGATCCGGAAACACCGGAATCACTCATCAAGCGAGCCGACGAAGCTCTTTATCGGGCTAAATCTTCCGGGCGGAATCGTGTTGTGCTCTGGGAGCCTCTGCAAGACGTTCAACCGAAAGATTAAATCTTCAGCACAATGTTTTCCGGAAAATTTTTTCAAGTTATTCGGGTTTCTCATGGTTGGGATTCTTATGAAGTGAAGCTGTTTCAAGAAATCAAAGTATTCAATAAAAAGCGTTTATGAAAGTAACAAGCGCGGAATTTATCAAAAGTGCGGTGTGGCCGCCGCAATATCCACCGGCAACGATGCCGGAGATTGCCTTTGTCGGGCGCTCCAATGTCGGCAAGTCGTCTTTGATTAACACACTTGTCGGACGCAAGAATCTGGCGAAAACAAGCAATACTCCCGGACGGACGCAGTTGATTAATTTTTTCACAATCAATGAGAAGATTTCTTTTGTTGACTTGCCCGGTTACGGTTTTGCCAAGGTTCCCCGATCTGTTAAAAAAGATTGGGGTGATATGATTGAAGCATACCTCAGGGAGAGGCAGAGCCTTTGTCTGGTGATTTTCATTCTGGATATCCGGCGTGATCCCAGCGTAGATGATTTATCTTTGCGTGAATGGCTGGAGCATTACCGCATACCTTATTTATATATCTTAACCAAAAGCGACAAATTATCCAATAATCAGGCGATAGCCCGCAAGCGGGCGATTGAAAAAGCTTTGCAAGTGACGTCCGAAAAGAAGCCCATTTTATTTTCTGCAAAGACACAAAAAGGTAAAGACGATATTTGGGATCATCTGAAGATCCATTTGCAGTCTCTTCCAGTCTGATGGTCATGCAAATCTTTTGCTAAATGTTAGGCGGCGAAAGAGCGTAATAGGAATTGAACATTTCGTTAAATTGTTCTGAACGCCAGTCGTTGAACGCCGGTCATTTTTTTAGTCCTGTCATATCAAATATTTAGCAAAATTCATTAAATAAATTAAGCTTGCTCTCTTGACATGGAATCCAATTTATGTTAGCCGAATGACGCTTGTTGGAAGTCGTTTTTTGACAAAAAATATAGTGGTTCTTTAATATATCATAAGAGGTGTAATCAGGTGCTAAAAGATAACGAAAAAGTTGGTGCTGTAATGGTAGTTGGTTCGGGAATCGCCGGCATTCAGGCGTCTCTCGATTTGGCCAATTCCGGAATGAAAGTCTATCTCGTCGAAAACGGAATCAGCATCGGCGGTGTCATGGCCCAGTTGGACAAAACCTTCCCCACCAATGACTGTTCCGCCTGTATCTTGTCTCCCAAACTGGTCGAAGTCGGCCGTCATCCGAATGTTGAAATAAAAACACGCCGAACCGTAGAATCGGTCGAAGGTGAACCCGGAAAATTCAAAGTTAAGATGACATCTGCTCCCCGGTATGTCAATCTTGATAAATGTACAGGTTGCGGCGACTGCGCCAAAGTCTGTCCGGTATCCGTTCCTGCCGGATTCAACGGCAATTTAAGCGAAAGAAAAGCCATCTATCGTCACTTCCCGCAGGCGATTCCCAGCGGCTTCGCGATTGATAAAGTGGGAACGTCTCCCTGCAAAGCCCATTGTCCCACGCACATCAGCGTTCAGGGCTATGTGGCGCTGATTGCCGAAGGAAAATTCAAGGAAGCGCTCAAACTGATCAAACAGGATAATCCTTTCCCCATCGTCTGCGGCCGCGTTTGTAACCATCCCTGCGAGACAGCCTGTATGCGCGGCAAGGTGGATGATCCGATTGATATCATGCACCTCAAACAATTCGTCGCTGATCTGGATCTCAACAGCGACACCCGTTATATTCCCGAAAAGAAAGAAAGCAAAGGCAAAAAGGTTGCCGTCGTCGGTGCCGGTCCTTCGGGATTAACCTGCGCGTATTATCTGGCCATTGAAGGCTACGATGTAGATGTTTTCGAAGCTCTGCCCGTGGCCGGCGGCTGGCTGGCCGTGGGTATTCCGGAATATCGTCTTCCCAAGAATGTTCTGAAAGCGGAAATCAAGATCATTGAAGACCTGGGCGTGAAAATTCATCTCAACAAGAGAATCGGCAAGGACATTTCCTTTGATAAATTAAAGTCTGATTACAGCGCCGTCTTCATCGGCTGCGGTACAATGAAAAGCAGCAAACTCAACATCCCCGGCGAAGACATGAAGGGCGTGGTTCACGGCGTTGATTACCTGATGAAAGTCAACCTCGGCGAAAAAGTCAACCTCGGCGACAAGGTTGCCGTCATCGGCGGTGGTAACGTCGCCATGGATGCTGTTCGTGTAGCCGTCAGAACAGGCTCGAAGGAAGTTTTCATTCTTTATCGTCGTACCCGTGCGGAAATGCCGGCGTCTCCGGAGGAAATCGAAGAGGCCATTGAAGAAGGCGTCGAGATGAAATTCCTTGTTGCCCCGAAACGTGTTGTGGGCAAAGATGGGAAAGTGACCGGCATCGAATGTACGCGCATGGAACTGGGTGAGCCGGACGCGAGCGGTCGTCGTCGTCCCGTCGAAATCAAGGGCTCCGAATTTATCATTGAATGCGACGCGATCGTTCCCGCCATCGGTCAGGAAGCCGATCTGTCTTTCATCACCAAAGAAAGCGGCGTCTCAATCAATAAATGGAATAATGTCGATTTCGATAAAGTCACTTATGCGACCAACGTTCCCGGTATTTTCACCGGTGGTGACGTTTCCACCGGTCCCCAGACCGTCGTCAAGGCGGTTTATTCCGGGAAGGAAGCGGCCAAATCCATCGACCGTTATCTGCGCGGCGAGGATATGAAAGCCGGCCGTGAAAAAGACTGGACCAAAGATCTGGCGGACAAAGCCGATCTTTCCAATTTCTCCAAAGTTCCGCGTGAAAAATATCCGCTGATGAAACCGGAAGACCGCAAGACGAATTTCAAGGAAGTCGGTCTGGGATTCAGTGAGGCGCAGGCCAAAGCCGAAGCGCTGCGCTGCCTGTCCTGCGGTGTCTGTTCCGAATGTTATCAGTGCGTGGAGGCCTGTATCGCCAAGGCCATTGATCATGAGATGAAGGTTACCGAAGAAACCATCGAGGTCGGCGCCATTATCGCATCCCCCGGTTTTGAAATTTTCGACGCCCGTCTGCGCGGCGAATATGGCTACGGTATCTATAAGAACGTTGTTTCGGCGCTTCAGTTTGAAAGAATTCTGTCCGCGTCTGGTCCGTTCTTCGGTCACGTCCAGAGAATTTCCGACGGCAAGGAACCCAAGAAGATTGCCTTCATTCAGTGCGTCGGTTCGCGCGATGTTTCCTGCGACAATAGCTGGTGCTCATCGGTCTGCTGTATGTATGCCACCAAAGAGGCGATCATCGGTAAGGAACACGCCAAGGGTCTGGAACCCACCATTTTCTATATGGATATTCGCGCACACGGCAAGGATTTCGACCGGTTTGTCAATCGCGCCAAGGACGAATACGGCATCCGTTACATCCGCTCCATGCCGTCCACCATCAAAGAATTGCAGCAGACCAACAATCTGTTGATCACCTATGTCAACCAGGATGGAACCCTGACCGAAGAAGAATTCGACATGGTTGTTCTGTCCGTCGGTCTCATGCCTCCCAAGGAAGCCAAACAGCTGGCGGCCAGCCTCGGTGTTGAACTGGAAGAGCACGGTTTTTGCAAGACTGCTCTGGAAAATCCGGTACAGACCTCGCGTCCCGGCGTGTTTGTCTGCGGCGCCTTCGGCGGTCCCAAGGATATTCCCGAAACCGTTATGGAAGCTTCTGCCGCGGCAGCCTGCGCGGAAGGCCTGCTCGCCTCCAAGCGCGGCACCATGATTACTCCGGTGGAAAACCCGGAAGAAAAAGATATGCGCGGACAGGGCGTGCGCACCGGCGTATTTGTCTGTCACTGCGGTATTAACATCGGTGGCGTTGTCAACGTTCCCGCTGTTCGTGATTATGCCGCGACGCTGCCCACCGTTGTTTACACGGCTGACAATCTTTTCACCTGTTCGCAGGACACCGCCGTGAAGATGAAAGAAGTCATCGAGGAACAGAATCTGACCCGCGTGGTTGTGGCATCCTGCTCGCCCCGAACGCATGAAGGGCTGTTCCAGGAAAACTGCGAAAAAGCCGGTTTGAATCGCTATCTTTTCGAGATGGCCAACATCCGCGACCAGAACTCCTGGGTGCATATGCACGAACCGGAAGCGGCCACGGAAAAAGCGAAAGACCTGCTGCGCATGGCGGTGGCCAAGGCCCAGTACCTCAAACCGTTGAAACCCGGTCAGTTATCCGTCAATCATCAGGCGTTGATTATCGGCGGCGGTTTGGCCGGTATGACCGCGGCGCTGTCGCTGGCCGATCAGGGATTTGCTTCGTTCATCGTGGAGAAGGAAGACCGTCTCGGCGGTAATTACAATCATCTCTATAAAACACTGGAAGGCCTTGACGCGCAGGCTCATTTGAAAGGCCTTCTGGATAAAGTTTACAAGAATCCGTTGATCACGGTAACGACCGGCGCCAAGATCGAGAAGATCGAAGGCTTCATCGGCAATTACAAGACGACGGTCAAAGCCAAAGACGGCGAAAAAGTGTTTGAGCACGGTGTGGTGATTGTCGCCATCGGCGCCTATGAAAACAAACCCAAAGAGTATTTATACGGCCAGAATCCTTGTGTCAAGACACAGCGGGAGCTGGAAACCATGATGTACGGCAAGGATGCCAAACTGGCTGCCCTGAAAAATATTGTCATGATTAATTGCGTGGGAAGCCGCGACAAGGAAAGACCCTACTGCAGCCGTTACTGCTGCTCGGAAGCGATCAAGAACGCGCTGGAACTCAAAGCCGCCGATCCTTCGCGCGACATCACGATCATTTACCGTGACATCCGCACCTTCGCGTTCAAGGAAGATTATTACAAGAAAGCACGTGAAGCAAACATCAAATTCATCTGCTATGAAGAAGACCGCAAACCGGAAGTGGTTGCCGCAGGCGACAAGGTGGAAGTGAAAGTCTTCGATCCGATTCTGAATGAATCCGTGACACTGCCGGCCGATGCGGTCGTGCTGAGCGTCGGTGTTGTGCCGAATCCGGAAAACGCGGCGATCGGCCAGATGCTGAAAGTACCGACCAATCAGGACGGTTTCTTCATGGAAGCACATGTCAAATTACGCCCGGTCGATTTCGCGACGGACGGTGTGTTCATGTGCGGCATGTCCCATTCGCCCAAGTTCAGCGATGAAACCGTCACCCAGGCCAACGCTGCGGTATCACGTGCCTGCACGATTCTGACGCTGGATTACATCGAGGCGGAAGGCAAGACGGCTTATGTGAACAAGGAAAGATGTTCCGCGTGCGGTTTGTGCGAAATCAACTGTCCCTACAGCGCGATCAGCGTGAACGTGGCGGAAGGCTGTGCCGAAGTCAACGCGGTGCTCTGCAAGGGCTGCGGAGTTTGCACAGCGTCCTGTCGCATGAACGCCGTGGACCTCAACGGTTTCAACAACGAAGAAGTGTTGGCACAGATTTATAACTTAAATGAAGGCTAACGGCTAAAAACCGTCAAGTCGTTGGAAGGAGAATATATGGCTGAAAATTTAGCAACCAAAGAATGGCAACCCAAGTTCGTTGCCATCGTCTGCAACTGGTGCACCTACGCGGGTGCCGATCTCGCGGGTATCAGCAGGATTCAGTACCCGACGAATGTGCGTATCATCCGCGTACCCTGCACGGGACGAATCAATCCTTTTTATATTGTGAAAGCCCTGCAGACCGGAGCCGACGGCGTCTTGGTCTCGGGTTGACACCCGGGTGAATGCCACTATATTTCGGGAAATCTGGTGGCACGGCGCAAGTTTGCGACGTTAAAAAGTTTCCTGAATTACATCGGTGTGGAAGGCGACAGAACAATCTTTACCTGGGTTTCCGCCTCCGAAGGTGACAGATGGGCTCAGGTCATCAAAGGCGCTACGGAGAAAATCAGGGCGCTGGGACCGGCCAATAAATTGATAAAAAAGATTAATTAACGTTTTGCAATAAAAATTAACGGGGAATCATCACTGTGGAAAACATCGAAACAAAATTGCGGGAAGAAGCAAACAGGCTGCTTCTGGAAAAAAAGGTTGATGTCATTGTCGGTTATGAAAAGGGTACGCTGCCCTTGACGGCCACGCCTTGTTTCATCACCAAGCCGGAAGAAGCGGAGAAACTGGTGTGGAATAATCTCTGCACGCAGAATCTGGCCAAGTACGTTCATGACTTGATTACTCAACATAAAAATTCCCAAAAAAGAGTCAAGCCGGAAGACCGGAAGAAAAAAGTCATCGGTGTCATTGCGCGCGGCTGCACGACCCGTTCACTGATTATTCATCTGCAGGAAAGACAGTATGGACGTGATGAAGTGGTTATCATCGGTGTTCCCTGTGATGGATATGTGGATGGCAAAGGCTTGAAGGTTGCGATCGGCGGCGCGGACATTATCGAGGGATCGCTGGAAGGCGGCCAGATTAAAATGAAAACATCCGACGGCGACAAGACGGTCGCTCTGAAAGATATGCTGGCGGACAACTGCAAGACCTGCCGGTTCAACAATCCGATTATTTCCGACGTGATGATCGGTTCCCCCGCTCCGACGATGAATCCCGACGCGGAATATGATGACGTCAAGGATTTCGAAGGCAAGTCCATTGAAGAGCGATGGGCGTATTTCACCAAGGAAATGGAAAAGTGCATCCGGTGTTATGCCTGCCGTCAGGCCTGTCCTTCCTGCTATTGTCCGACCTGTTTTGTCGAACAGAGTCAGCCGCAGTGGGTCGGTATCGGAGAAGACGCGACGGACACCCAGGTTTTCCAATTCATGCGTTTATATCACATGGTCGGACGCTGTGTGGACTGCGGGTCCTGCATTTCTGTTTGTCCGATGGGTGTGGACCTGAGGAAGTTTCTCAAGAAACTCGACAAGGATTGCTTTGAGTTTTTCGGGAACCGTGCAGGATCCAGCATGGAAGACATGCCGCCACTGGGTAAATTCGATGAACATCACGATAAGGGAGACTTTGTCTTCAACCCATAATCAGTTTGAGTAAATGGAGTTTACATGGAAACTTTTCTGGAAGAAGTAAACAAAAAAATAAACGGAGTACCGCTGCAGCGCTGCTATCACTGCCGCAAGTGCACCGCCGGCTGTCCCATGACCAAACACATGGAATACAATCCCAACAAGGTTATCAAGATGATTCAGAACGGCCAGCGCGACAAGGTTCTGAACAGTTCCACCATCTGGCTTTGCCTGTCCTGCGAAACCTGCATTACCCGCTGCCCGAATCAGGTGGATATCGCCAGCATGATGGATGTGCTCCGGCAGATGGCCATACAGAACGGCACCGTCCGTGAAGCGAACGTTCTGAAGTTCCATGAGGCGTTCCTTTCCGGGATGAAATTCGGTGGACGCATCAATGAACCGATGATGATGGTGCAATACAAACTCAAGTCCGGAGATTTGTTCTCCGATGCGATGCTGGGTCTGGATATGTTTATGAAAGGCAAACTGGCCCTTTTGTCCCCCCGCACGAAAGACATGAAATCGGTCAGAAGTATTTTTGAAAAAACAAAGACTAGATAAAGAGGTAAAAGGTTAAGGAGGCTACTCTTGAAAGTTTCATACTATCCGGGCTGTTCGCTGCACGCGACGGGAAAAGAATATGATCAGTCCATGAAAGCCGTCAGTCGCGCTCTGGACATCGAGTTGAAGGAAGTCGACGACTGGTGTTGCTGCGGAGCGTCATCCGCACACAGTACGAATTTTGATTTGTCCATCGCCCTTTCGGCACGCAATCTTGTTCTGGCGGAAAAAGATGCGATGGATGTCATGGTTCCATGTGCCGCCTGTTATAATCGTTTTAAAACAGCCGAGCATCATTTAAAAGCGGATAAAGACCTCAAATCAAAAATTGAAGGTGTGATTGGAGCAAAATATCAGGGCGGCATTGCCATCCGCAATCCCATTGATATCCTTTTTAACGACATCGGGATTGACACACTGGCCAAGAAGGTCACGAAACCGCTTGCCGGCTTGAAGCCTGTTTCCTATTACGGGTGTCTGCTACTCAGACCGCCGGAGGTCTGCCAGTTCGAAAATTACGAAAATCCGTACATGATGGATAAGATTATGAAGACCATCGGTGCCGATGTGAAGATGTGGTCCTATAAAACGGATTGCTGCGGCGGTTCGCTGGCCATCAGCAAAACGTCGATTGTGGTGGATATGTGCGACAAGTTGATGCGCGCAGCCCGTGAGGCGGATGCGAACTGCGTGGTGACGGCGTGTCCGCTGTGCATGGCCAATCTGGATATGCGTCCCAGTGAAGGAAACAAGATGCCGGTATTTTATTTTACGGAACTGATTTCCCTGGCGATGGGACTTCCCGGGTCGGCCGATACGCTCAAATCGCATATTTTTGATCCCCGGCCGCTGCTGCAGCAGCTGGGACTGATTTAATAAATTGTAAGCGAATTTCGTTTGGAGAAAATTCTTAATTATGGAAAAACGTTTGATTAAAAAAGATGCACTGGCGGGCATTGCCAAAAAAATGGCCGAGAAACTCCTTGTCTGGGCGCCGGTAAAAAAAGAAGATAACATTCTTTTTGAACCTCTGCAGAAAAACGCCGAGCCCAACTTTGCTTATTTAAATTCCAAAAACGCGCCGAAAAATGTTTTCTTCCCGCACACGGAAACCATGATGAAATACACCCGTACTCCCAAGGGGATGGTTTTCTCCGCTGAGGAAAACAAGGCAGTCGAATCGGTATTATTCGGCGTGCGTCCCTGCGATGCCCACAGCTTTGTGCTGCTGGACAAGCTTTTTGATCAGGAAAAATACAAAGACGGCTACTATATTGCCAAAAGACAGAGCACGACGGTGATCTCCCTGGCCTGTGTGAAACCGCCCTACGCCAGCTGTTTCTGCACATCGGTTGACGGCGAACCGGTTTCTTCCGACGGAGCGGATATCCTGCTGACCGACATCGGGTCCGATTATCTGGTGGAGTTCATTACGCCCAAGGGAGAAAAACTGGCCTCTTACTTTGGCGATGCCAAAGCGGATGCCGCGGCCGAAACCAGGAAAAACGAAATTGCAACCAAGGCCAAAGAAGCCATCAAGTCCAAAATACCGGCGCATGAAATCAAGCCGATTCTGGATAAGAATTTTGACAATCCTTTCTGGAACACGATCCACGGCAAATGCCTGGCCTGCGGAACCTGCACCTATATGTGTCCCACCTGCCACTGCTTTGACATCAGTGATGAAGTGAAGGGCAGTGACGGTGTCCGTCTGCGTTCCTGGGATTCCTGCATGTTTCCGCTGTTTACCAAGGAAACTTCGGGACACAACCCGCGTTCTTCACAGAAGGAAAGGTGGCGACAGCGCGCGATGCACAAGTTTAAGTATTATGTGGACATGTTTAATTGCATCGCCTGTGTGGGTTGCGGCAGATGCGTCATGTCTTGTCCTGTAAATATTGATATAAGAAAAATTGTTGAAGATATTTCAAAATTATAATCAGGGAGTTCGTAATGCAAAACCCGTACATACCTTATCCCGTTGTTGTGGATAAAATCATTACCGAAGTCGATACCAAAGACATCAAAACATTCCGTTTTAAATTTGTGAATCCGGAAGATGAACAGAAATACGCCTATATTCCCGGTCAGTTCGGCGAACTTTCCATTTTCGGCAAAGGCGAATCACCGATCGGTATAGCTTCTTCTCCGACACAGAAGGGTTATGTGGAATTCACCGTACAGAAAGCCGGCGTGGTGACCACGGCACTGCACGAGATGGAAGAAGGCACGGTCATGGGCATCCGGGGGCCTTTGGGCAATTCCTGGCCGCTGGACTTCCTGGCAGGTAAAAATATTGTCATCGTCGGCGGCGGTTTCGCTTTTACGACTCTGCGCTCGCTGATTAATTACATGCTTTTTGAAGACAACCGCAAACGTTTTGGCAATATTACGGTGATTTACGGCGCACGAAATCCCGGCCTGCTGCTTTATAAGGATGAACTGGTCGAGTGGGGCAAGAGAACGGATATCAATCTCAATGTAACCGTTGATAAAGGTGATGCTAACTGGAAAGGCAAAGAAGGTTTTGTGCCTGCCGTATGCAAGGAAGTCGCGCCCAGCAAGGAAAATGCCGTGGCAGTGATCTGCGGACCTCCGGTCATGATCCGTTTTACGTTGCCGGTATTCTTCGATCTGGGCTTTTCGAAGGAAAACATCCTCACGTCTCTGGAAATGAGAATGAAATGCGGGATCGGCAAGTGCGGACGTTGCAACGTGGGCAGCAAGTATGTCTGCAAAGATGGACCGGTATTTTCACTCGCGGAACTGGATAAACTGACACCGGAATACTAAATAAATTTTCATACTTTAAAATGAGAAAGGGGGCTCCGCTGGTGTCCCCTTTTTTTTGAGAAGCAAAATTTAAATTTACGTTGACTGGAAAAATTAAGATTTGCCGTTTGATTTGTGATGTGCTAACAAAAACATAAATTGAACTTGAAAAACGGGAGAAGTTGAATGTCGCAAACAGTTACACCCTATCTGGAAATGTCCCGGGCCATTGTAGAAGCGGGCGGTGAAGCGCTAAAAAAATGCTATCAGTGCGGCACCTGCACGGGCACCTGTCCCTGGACACCGATTACCCATTTCAATATCCGCAAACTGGTGCGTTACGGGCAGTTGGGGCTCGACGGCATCGAAGAGTTCATGTGGGGATGTTCTACCTGTAAGTTCTGTGTGGATCGCTGTCCCCGAGGGGTGGAACTCATCGACATCGTTACAGCAATCCGCAACGTTTACAGCGGTGGAGGCATGTTGCCGCAGAGTCTTCGGGCTTTTGTGGGTTCCATGTCGGCGCGCGGCAATCCATGGTCCGGGGAACCGACAAAAAGGAATGACTGGGCTAAAGACAAATATCCTCTGTATTCTAAAGAAACGAAATATCTTTTTTGGACCTGTTGCACTGTCTGCTACGATCCCCGCAATATTAAACTGGCCAAAGCAACCGCCGAAGTATTGAATCTGGCGGGGTTGAACTGGGGGATGCCTTCGGTGGACGTGAATTGCTGCGGCGAGAGCGTGCGAAAAGTAGGCGATCTCGAACTTTTCGAGCGACTCCGACAGAACAATCTAGATTATTTCAAGAGCAATCACGTTGACAAGATCATTACGGTTTCACCGCATTGTCTGGTTACGTTCAAGAAAGAATACGGTGAAGACTATGAAGTTTTTCATTTAAGCCAGCTTATCGACAGGCTGATCAAAGAGGGTAAACTGACACCCAAAAAAGATTTTGGCGGGCTCAAGGTGACCTATCATGATCCCTGTTATCTTGGCAGGCACAGCGGCGTTTATGACGCGCCCCGTGATATTCTGAAAGCCATTCCCGGTATTGATTTTGTGGAAATGGGACGGAACCGTGAACAGAGCATGTGCTGCGGTGGAGGTGGCGGCGGATTGTGGATGGAGAAACTCAAAGGCGAGCGCCTGAGCGACTTAAGAATTGAAGAAGCGATGGCAACCGGCGCAACAGTTCTGGCGACATCCTGTCCGTATTGCATTACGATGTTTGAAGACAGCAGCCGGACACTCAATGTGGATGAACAGATTAAGATTAAAGATGTGACAGAACTCTTTCTGGAAAGCCTGGGTGTCAACATGGACGAGTTAATGGCGGGTGCTGCCGACCTTAACTTTACCTGTAAGGTATAAAAAGATTGAAGATATAAAATCGGCTTAATGATTTTGAAGTAAATAATACCAGGAGAATTTATGAGCAGAATTGGTGTTTTTGTTTGCCACTGCGGTTTGAACATAGCCAAAACAGTTCGGGTGAGCGAACTGGCGCAGTTTGCATCCACACTGCCTGATGTTGTTGTCGCGAAAGATTACAAATTCATGTGTTCCACGCCCGGCCAGGAAATGATCGCCAATGATATTAAGGAACACAAACTGGACAGAGTGATTGTGTCGGCCTGTTCCCCGCTGATGCATGAGCAGACGTTCCGCAAAGTTCTTGAAAACGCCGGTCTGAATAAATACCTGGTGACCATTGTCAATATCCGTGAGCAGGTTTCCTGGGTTACGCACGATATTGAGGAGGGAACGGCCAAAGCCAAGGCCGTGCTCAACGGCGCCGTTTACCGCGCGAGGCTCCTAGCGCCGCTTACCTCACGCGTGATTGACGTCAATGACGATGTGTTGGTTGTCGGAGCCGGCATCGCCGGGATTCAGGCGTCGCTGGAACTGGCCAATACGGGCAAAAAAGTTTATCTGATCGAGAAGAATTCCACGATCGGCGGACACATGGCACAGTTCGATAAAACGTTTCCCACCCTGGATTGCTCGGCCTGCATTCTGACGCCTAAAATGGATGCCGTCATGCAGCATAAAAATATTACCCTGATGACCTATTGTGAAGTCAGTGACGTTAAAGGATTTGTCGGCAACTTTGATGTTACGGTCCGGCAGAAAGCACGCTACATCGATCACAGCAAGTGTAACGGATGTCTGGCCTGTACGGAGAAGTGCCCCGGCAAGGGCGTCTCGGAATGGGATGAAGGCCTGGTGAAAAGAAAGGCCATTCACATTCCGTTCCCGCAGGCCGTACCGCAAAGACCGATTATCGATAGAGACGCTTGCACCTTTTTTAAAAAGGGCAAATGCCGTCTTTGTGAAAAGGTTTGCGAACACAAAGCAATTGATTTTGAACAGCAGGATACCTTTACCACGGTGAAAGTTGGTGCGGTCATCGTGGCCACAGGGTATGATTTAATGGATACCCAACCACTGGTTCAGTATGGGTACGGCAGATACCCCGGTGTCTATAACGCTTTGGAAGTCGAAAGGCTCTTCAATTCCACCGGTCCGACCGGAGGCAAGGTGACGCTGCGGGATGGAAAAGAGCCTCAGGCCATTGCTATTTTGCACTGCATCGGCAGCCGGGATAAAAACAATTATGAGTACTGCAGCCGGGTCTGTTGCATGTATTCGCTGAAATTCTCTCACTTGTTCAAGGAGAAGACCGCGGCAGACGTTTATCAGTTTTATATCGATATGCGCGCCGCCGGTAAAGGCTATGAAGAATTTTACAACCGCATTATCGAAGAAGATGTAAAGTTTATCCGCGGCAAAGGGGCGCGTGTGGCTGAAAGTACTGATGAACCGGGCCGTTTGGTGGTGGAAGCGGAGGATACGATTACCGGAAAATTCATCAAACTGCCGGTGGACATGGTGGTACTTTCGCCGGCAATGATTCCGCGGTCGGGTGCCAAGGACATCGCCCGGCTCTTTAATCTGAGCACGGACAAGAACGGTTTTTTTATGGAACGCCATCCGAAACTGGCACCGCTTTCCACGATGTCCGAAGGCATTTTTATCGCCGGGGTCTGCCAGAGTCCGAAAGATATTCCCGATACGGTAGCGCAGGCCAACGGCGCGGCGGCGGAAGCCTTGACGATTGTCGAAAAAGATAAAATGGAGCTGGAAGCGACCACCGCGATGGTCAATCCGGCATCCTGCTGCGCCTGCCAGAATTGCGTGCGGGTTTGCCCGTACGGCGCGCCATTCTTTAACGAGCAAAAAGGTGTTTCGGAAATCAACGAGGCACTGTGCAAGGGCTGCGGTCTTTGCGCTTCGGTCTGTCCGGCATCGGCCATTATCGCGCGGCATTTCACGAATGACCAAGTTTTAGCTGAAATAGAAGGTTTGATGGAATTTTAGAATACAGGGGAAGGAAAGTTTATGTCATTTGAACCGAAAATACTGGGCATTGCCTGTAACTGGTGTACTTATACCGGAGCCGATCTGGCCGGAACGACCCGGTTGTCGTATCCGCAAAATCTGCGTGTTGTCCGCGTGATGTGTTCCAGCCGCATCAATCCTTCGTTTATTTTCCGTGCCTTTCAATTGGGAGCGGACGGGGTGCTGGTCGGCGGCTGCCATCCGGGAGATTGTCACTACAATACGGGAAATCTTTACGCTCGACGAAGACTGGCTGTGACCAAAAAAATACTGGAATTCGCGGGCATCGAACCGGGGAGATTCCGTGTCGAATGGATTTCCGCATCGGAAGGAAACAAATTTGCCGAGGTTGTCCGGGAATTTACCGAGCAGGTGAGGAGTTTGGGTCCGCAGACTAAATTCAAGATAGAACAACAGCCAACGCCGGAGAAGATATGAGTATCAATTTTAAGCACATCGAAGACAAACTAAAAACCGAAGCAAAAAAATTGCTGGAACAGGGCAAGGTAGGCATTGTGCTGGCGTACGGGAAAGGGTATGATGATAACCATCCCATGCCTTATGTGGCCAGAAATGCCTCCGATGTCGAAAATATCGTTTTTAACGAATTCTGCACGGCGAATCTGGCACGTTATCTGGTTCGCTATCCGCGCGGGACGAAAATCGCCATCGCCGTCAAGGCGGCGGACAGCCGCGCGGTGGTTCAACTGATTCAGGAAGAAAAGATTAAACGGGAAAACCTGGTGGTTTTGGGTATTCCGGTTTACGGGATGAAGAATTCTAAAACCGGTGACGTCATCGACAGTCAAACAACCTGCGGGCTTCATAATCCGGTGATTTACGATATCCTGCTGGGCAAAGAAGTCCATGGCAAGTCCGTGATTTCCCCCTACGATGTTCTCGTGGAATATGAAACGATGGACAAGGAAGCGCGCTGGGTTTTTTGGAAAAAAGAACTGGATAAATGCATCCGCTGTTATGCCTGCCGCAAGGCGTGTCCGATGTGCTACTGCGATCCCTGCTTTATCGACCAGAATAATCCGAGATGGGGGGATAAGTCACCCCAGTCCCATGGCAACCTGATGTATCACCTGACCCGATTCCATCATCTGGCCGGCCGTTGCATCGACTGCGGCGAATGTTCACGCGCCTGCCCGGTGGATATTCCCCTGTATCTGTTCCACAAAAAAGTGGCGAAGGAGTGCGAGGAAATGTTCGGCCAGGCTGCGGGAATGAGCGTGCAGGACAAACCGGTCCTGGTCAATTTCCGGGTGGAAGATTCCGATAAAATTCTGGAGTAAGGAGATTGGTTGTGTTGAAGAAAACAGCTATCAAAAAAATATCCGAGTTGGCAGTACAACTGATGCAGAAAGGAACGCTGGTCGCTCCTGTTCAGGAAGCCGCCGGCTTCAATTTTCGGGAAATTTCCGACGCCAAACAGGTGGGTTTGGATTTTCACAACACGATTCTCAGTCCCAAGGCGGTTTTCTTTCCTCAGATGGAAGACTTTGTCCGGTATCAGACGGGTAAGTCCATTCTGGAATCCGTGCCCGTTGAATTGAATGTAAAACCGACATTTCTTTTCGGTGTCCGTCCCTGTGACGTGAAGAGCTTTGAGATCATGGATATTCATTTTTCGGGCACCGGTGTGGTTGATCCTTACTGGCGGGCCAGAAGAGAATCCACAACGATTTTCGGTTATGCCTTTGATCTGGACGCGCCGGCTCAGGCGGAAGAGTTTTATCAGACGCTGGGTATCGGCGCCGCCGATCCCGATGGCAGCGATATTTTTATGATCCGCAAAGGTGAGACGCTTTTGCTTAAAGGCATAACCCCCAAGGGGGAAAAACTGCTGACCCAGCTGTCCCGTCTTGCCGATTGTACGGCAAATGAAGAAGAATATTTCAGGAATTACATCATTCGGGGGCGCGATTTCAAGACCCGTTATACCTGTGTTGATGACAAAAACATTGCCAAGAAATTAGAAGATATTTTTGACAATGGTGATTTCTGGATGAAGGTATCCGTTGCCTGTCTGAGCTGCGGCGTTTGCACGTTTGTCTGTCCCAACTGTTACTGTTTTGACATTTGCGATGAAACGCTCTTCGGAAAAGGCACCCGCCGCCGGGTTTGGGATGCCTGCATGTTTACCGATTTTACACTGGAGGCCAGCGGGCACAATCCGAGATCGCAGGTATTTCAAAGATTGCGACAGAAGATCAAGCACAAATATTCCTATCATGTGAGAAAATACGGTGTGATCTCCTGTGTCGGCTGCGGACGCTGTACGCGGCATTGTCCGGTGAATATCGACATTTTTTCCATTGTGGAAGAGGCGATGACCGTTTGATGATGCCGGGACACTGCCGCGGAAAAATTTTAAAATGTAAACCATTGATTTGAGGGATAATGATGAGTTCAAGCAATCCATACATACCGGTTCCCGTTGAGATATCCGAAATCATGAATGAAGTTGATACGAATGATATCAAAACATTCCGCCTCACCTTCCTGCGCAAGGAAGACGAGAAAAACTTTAAATATCTTCCGGGACAATTTGCCGAATTGTCCATTTACGGCAAGGGGGAAGCGCCCATTGGAATTGCCTCGTCTCCGACTGAAACGGGCTACGTGGAATTCACCGTTCAGAGAGCCGGGACCATTGTGCCGGGTCTGGTCACCGCCGCGCTGCATGATCTGGAGCCGGGCAGTAAAATCGGATTGCGAGGCCCCCTGGGACATCCATGGCCGATTGAGTTTTTAGAGAAAAAGAATATTGTGGTCGTTGGAGGCGGATTTGCGTTTACGACCCTGCGTTCGCTCATCAACTATATGCTGCAGCAGGATAATCGTTCGCGCTTCGGCGAAATCACGGTGATTTACGGCGCCAGAACGCCCGGACTGCTCTTGTATAAGGATGAGCTGGCTGCCTGGGAAAAACGGGACGACATGAAGACGATCATTACCGTGGACAAAGGCAACGCGACTTGGACAGGCCGGGAAGGCTTTGTTCCCGCCGTATGCAAGGAAGTTGCGCCGTCTCCGTACAAGGCGGTGGCCGTCATTTGCGGGCCGCCCATTATGATCAAATTTACCCTGCCGGTCTTTTTCGATTTGGGTTTTTACAAGGAAAACATTCTGACGTCACTCGAAATGCGCATGAAATGCGGCATCGGCAAATGCGGCCGCTGCAACGTTGGCTACAAATATGTCTGTTCGGACGGACCCGTCTTTTCACTGGCCGAACTCGACGAACTGCCCAGAGATTTCTAAGCCTTTGTGATGGCGAACAAGACAGGGATTTGCATGGAGCCATGACGTATAATCCGGATACCCGGAAGGGCGATATAGGATTATACGTGTCATTATCCTAAATTAAATAATTTCATAAAGATTAATGAAGGGCGCAATCTTTGAAGGTCTGTTAATGATGATGCCGATTTTGCCGATTCTAAAAGAATACGACCAGTAAGCGTTTTTCCCCGTCGCTCCATGCCAGTAACGAAAACCGTTTTTCCAATGCTTCCTGACCACCTGATGCATTTTCCTTCTCCCTGTTCCGGAAATGTTTGCATTTTTAGGGATGAGCCTTGATAGTACTTCGGGGTGAGGGGGCTTGCATCTGTTCCATCTTTATTTTCAGGATGTCAGCCATATGCGAATCATCTTCTATTCGCCAGACATTCTTATCAATGTATTTTCTGAATGCGTCGCAACCGGCTTTATACGTGGCCGACAATTGTTCCATAGTTTGCTTAATTTCCGGCGGCATTCCTTTCACCTGGTCCAAATAAGCTTTTAAGGTGTTGGCCGTCTGGCCCTCAAAGATGGAGAGCGTATTTTTACGATGGAAGTGCTCAACCATGGTGTAACCTTTATCCATAGCTTTTTTTAAATCATCAATCCCCTTTTCATATTCGCTAATTCTCCGGTCCATAACCTTTTTTGCCTCATCGTTCATTCCTGAATAATGTCGAAAAAAATTAAATATATTTTCCGCCTGGCACTGAAGCCTCGTTGTCATAGAGAAACTATTTTCTAAAGTTGCTTTGTGAAAATCAAGCATCTGTTTCAGAATTCTTTTTTGTAACATTTTGAAATCCTCCACATTAAAAACATGAGGCCTTGAAGTTCCTTCGTCTGGATTGAATCCCTGATGAAAAAAGTTAAATTCGATATGTGCCCACTCATCAAAAATAATACTATTTTAATTTATTCATTATCCTGACGATTTCTTCTTCCCCTTCACCCGCCTTGCGGAACCATTTGATGGCTTCGTTATCATTTTGAGGCACGCCGTCTCCATACCGATACATTTCAGCCAGTTTATACATGGCGTCAGTGCTGCCCTGATTCGCCGCCTTTAAAAACCATTTTGCGGCTTTGGCATAATTTTTCGGAACGCGTTTGCCATGGAAGAACATCAATCCCAGATGAAATAAGGCATCCTTATGGTCTTTCTCCACCGCTTCATGAAAATCTATTACAGAAAATATTTTCATATCCACCTCTGACCTGAAAATGAATTTCTATCTTCGATCAAAGAATAATTGACAAAATTCATCTTGTAAATGCCAATAGAATACATTAAGAATACCTATATCATATAGGCATTGATAAGCGTGCTGACAGACAAGGCAGGATAAAGATGGTAATGAAATCCGGAATTGAAATTGAATTACGAGAGAGAATTAAGGAGTTGAATTGCCTGTATGAAATGACCCGTATGGAGGAAAAACACCATGATTCCATGCCGGGATTTTTGAAAAACCTTGTCGAATTTATTCCCCATTCCTGGAAATATGCTGAGATAGCATGCGCAAGCATTCTTTTTCACAATGAATCTTACAAAAGTAAAAATTTTAAATGGACGGAATGGAAGCAGTCGTCACCGATTACAGTGAACGATGAATTGGCGGGAAATGTGACCGTCGTCTACTCGGAAGATCGCCCCGTGGAGGATGAAGGTCCGTTCCTGAAAGAGGAAAGAACTTTATTGGACTCCATTGCGCAGCGAATTGGTGATACTTTTGTCCGTATTACGGCACAGCAGGAATTGCGGGAAAATAACATGCAACTCTTGATTGAAAGGAAAGCTCTGCAGGAAACCAATGCGGCCCTGCGCATTGTTCTTTCCAATATTGAAGAGGAAAAAAAACGGATTTACGAAAATATCCGTTTGAATATTGACAAGGTGATTATGCCCGTTATTCATGCCCTGATGCCCGCAGTACCCAAAAACAATCAAAAATATATGGAGATTTTAAGCAGAAACCTTGAAGAAATCACCTCACCGTTTATCAGCGGCAATGTGCAACTGTTTCGCACTCTAACGCCCACGGAAGTGAATATTTGCAATATGGTCCGGAATGGCCTGCGCACCAAAGAGATAGCTCAAATGCGAGGGGTTTCCGAAGCGACGATCAACAGGCATCGGGAACACATCCGTCGGAAATTAAAAATCACAAACCAGCAGATCAATTTAACCACTTACCTGCAGTCTGTGTTATCGACAGAAAGTTCTCTTCTTTCTGAAAAAAAGCAATGATCTATATTTTGGAGGCGTCACAGCCGCCCGGCTTCCGGGCGTCAAGACAGAATTGCAAAATTCAACTATACGTCGAAGTGTCCCGCCGCTTCCGGTTGATAAATGGTTTCGATGATGCGAAATGTTTTCGTTCCCGAAGGAACTTCCCAATCAATGATGTCGCCGACCCGATACCCCAGTAAAGCTGTACCGATGGGCGCCAGAACGGAGATTCGATTTTTTTCCAGATCAGCATCGGATGGAAAAACCAGAGAAAGAATTCTTTCTTCCCCCGATTGTTCATCACGGATACGCAGCTTTGTATTCATGGTGACAACATCAGACGGAATATTTTTAGGCTCAACAACAACCGCCTTTTCAAGTTCTTCTTCCAGCCGCTCTATTTGAGCTTTTATCTTGGGAGACGTAGAGCGATGGTTATTGATAATACTGAAAAGTCTTTCTCTGTCGAAATTGGTTATGTAAATCGAATGTTCCAAAGCAACACGTCCTTTTTTTGTTTGTTTGAATTCAGCATAGGCCATAGGAAAAAATGTGTCAATGATAAAAACCGATGCAAGACAAAACGAAACCAATGATAATAATTTGATTTTTTTGCAGTAGCTCTTTTAGAAAAAAAGAGGTAAAAACATACTGCATATGGAAATGATTATGCCGGCGGCGACGGTGTGTACTTTTTTATTTTCTGACAGGAATTTATTTCAGAAAAACAAAAATTTAAAAGAAGATTGCATTTAATCATTAAGGAGGAGCAAATGAATTATTTAATCCAGCCGAAAAAGTATAAGAGCCTCATGGCCGACAAGGGTTCACAGGACATCATGGACAAGACCGTCGCTTTTTTTGAGAAGATGGGCAAAGAGCGACTGCTCGATGACTACAACAAAAAAATCTGGTATCGGGAGTTTGTTGATTTTATCGGCAAGGAGCAGATCTTTGCCAAACTGCTTACGCCCAGCCAGTACGGCGACGGCGATCCTGATTGCCGCTGGGATACCGCCCGCAACAGCGAATACAGCGAGCTGCTGGCCTTTTACGGTTTGGGCTACTGGTATTGCTTCCAGGTCAGCATCCTGGGGCTTGGACCCATCTGGATGAGCCCCAATGAAAAGGCCAAGAAGAAAGCGGCGGAGCTTCTGAAGAAAGGCGCGATCTTTGCGTTCGGTCTTTCTGAGAGAACGCACGGCGCGGATATTTACTCGACCGAAACGACATTGACACCGGCCAAAGACGGCACCTGGGTGGCCAACGGAGAAAAATATTACATCGGCAACGGCAACGAGGCCGAGATGGTATCCACACTGGGCAAAATCAAAGACGGCACGGACGATTATTGCTTCTTTGTCACCAACTACAAACATAAAGCGTACGAACTCAAAAAGAACGTTATCTCGCATCAGGAATATGTCTCCAACTTCGCGCTTCATGATTATCCCATTACTGAGGAGGATATTCTGGAGCGCGGCTCTCACGCCTGGGATTCGGCGCTCAATACCGTCAACATCGGCAAATTTAATATCGGTCCCGCGTCCATTGGTGTGGTCGAACACTGCTTTTACGAAGCCATTACGCATGCCGCCAACCGAATTCTTTACGGGATGAAGGTGACGGACATGCCGCATGTGCGCAAGAATTTCATGGATGCGTGGCTCAGACTGGTTGCCATGAAATTGTATCAGCGGCGCTCCACGGATTATTTCCGCAATGCCACTGACAAGGACAGGCGCTATCTGCTGTATAACCCCACCAGCAAGATGAAAGTGACTTTGCAGTCCGAGGACGTTCTCAATCTGCTGTGGGAAGTGATTGCCGCCAAAGGTTTTGAGAAGGATACCTATTTCCACATGGCTGCCGCCGATATTCGCGGTCCATCCAAGCTGGAGGGAACGGTTCATGTCAATGTTCAGCTGATTCGCAAGTTCATGAAAAATTATTTTTTCAATCCGGCTTCCTATGCTCCGATTGCTCCTGATTTTTCCACCAAGGATGATATGTTCCTGTTTAATCAGGGGCCGACAAAGGGACTGGGTTCAGTGCAGTTCCACGACTACAAGCCTGTTTTTGAAGCCAGCAAGAATCTGCCTAATGTGGCTATCTTCATTCAGCAGATCAATCTTTTTAAGGAACTGCTGGAGAAGGCCGGACCGGACAAGGCTCAGGATATGGATCCGTCCTGGTCGCTGCCGGTGGGCGAGATGTTCTCCATCGTGGTTTACGGCCAGCTTATTCTGGAACAGGCCGCGTTGGACAAGGTGGACACCGATGTGGTCAATCAGATTTTCGATTTCATGGTGCGTGATTTTTCCCGCTTCGCGCTGCAGATCTACGGCATGCACAACAGCACAGAAGAACAGCGCGCCTACTGTAAGGACATCATGCTGATCAAATCACAGGGAGACGATGCCCAGTACAATAAAGTCTGGCAGAATTATGTTTTCGCCCTCAACGGCGAGTATGCGATGAACGAGAAGTAATTGTTTTATGATCGGTCGGTGTGCGTCCTATCTTGAGGGTGAGCACCGACCGATATCTTTACAAAATTGATCATTTGGGCACCTCATCTTAAAACGCTTTCGTGTAAGTTCAATTATTCCGTTAACATCATTCCCAAAATTGTTAAGATCTTTTTATGATTGATTTATTCGGCAGATTACTTTAACGTGCACCGATTATTTTTTAGAGGTTTGCAACATGAAATACACAAAAAAGCCGCTTTTTCACGGCTACGCCAATCAAATCCTGACCATCGATGTGGGAACCGGTAAGATCGAGCCGCGCCCTCTGGAGGAAAAAGTGCGGGATTTTTTCATCGGCGGCCGTGGCCTGGGGCTTTATCTTCTGCACCAAAAAATCAACGCTCAGACAAAGGCTGACGATCCTGCCAATCCACTGATTCTGGCTCCCGGGCCGCTGGGCGGTATTCCGCAGTTTCCGGGAACCAGCAAATGCATGGCTGTATCCTTGTCTCCGCTCACGCATATCCCGGGCGTATCCAATTTCGGCGGCTATTTCGGCGCCTATCTGAAATACGCCGGCTTCGACGCCCTCGAGATTACCGGAATCAGCACAACCGATGCCATGATCGTAATCGATGATTTTAAAAGCGAGATCTATATGACCGAAGCACCGGCTTTTGATCAGGTCTTCGATTTGGAAAAAGCCATTATCGATAAATTCCTTCAGGAAGGCCGTGAGAAAAAAGATATCGTCTTTCTGACTACGGGACTTGGCGCCGCGAATACCATGTACGGTTGTATCAACAGCCATTATTATGACCCCGTGAAGCCGGTGGACGGAACCAAGGGATTATTCAGGACAAAACAGGCCGGTCGCACCGGACTGGGCACGGTGATGATTAATAAAAATATCCGGGCGATCGTGGTGCTTTCCGGTTTCCCGCATGGCGAAAATCCCTATGGAGCGGCGGATTGGGAAAAAGTTAAATTATCCGGAACAAAACTGCACAAGATTGTCAAGGAAGTCGATCCTCAATCCCTCCGGATGTACCGCAAAGGCTCGGCCGGCCTCATTGCGTTTATGAACAAGGATGATTACAAGTCGCTGCCGGTCAATAATTATCAGTATGGTTCCGATCCGCGGGCGGGCAATATCTGCGGGAAGAATTACGAGGAACATCTTTTTGATCATCGGGGTATGGACGGCTGCTTTCCCGGCTGCAATCTCAGATGCACCAAGGGCGGCTGGGTAACGCTGGTTTCCGGCGAGCACAAAGGGAAAAAAGTCTGGGTGGACGGTCCCGAATACGAAACAGCGGCGGGCTTTGGCTCTAACCTGGGTATGTGGAACCCCGAATTCATCATGGAAGCCAACTGGTACTGCGATAATTATGGGATCGATACCATCACCACCGCGGTCATTATGGCCTTTGTCATGGAGTGTTACCAGCGCGGCTACTTAATCAAAGAAGATACGGAGGGGTTTGAACTCAAATGGGGCAACGAAAAGGCCGCACTGCAATTCATCCATGATATAGCGTATCGCAAAACGGCGCTCACCAGTATCGCGGGCCTGGGTATGATAGAACTGGTCCATTGGATTGGTGAACGATATGCCGTCCGCACCGGGGAGGCCAATCCTCGCAAAGAGCTGGAAAAATTTGCCATGCAGACCAAGGGGCTGCCGTTCTCACTTTACCGTACGCACAGGTCACTATCCATGCAGGGCTCTTATGCAGCAGCCAGCGATATCGGCGCGCACCATGCCGCCGCGTGGTTGATTAAAGTTGATTTGCTGGGTGCGTTTCCCACGTTTGAAGCCAAGGCCAAGGCGCTGATTACCTATCCGCGCGTTCGTCTGGGCAACGACAACCTGGGCTTATGCAAACTGCCCTGGGTTGATGTTTTCAATCCCGATTCCAACAGTCGTAAAGATACCGATATTTACATTAATCCCGCTTCCCAGGAAATCTATGCCGATTTCTACAATGGCATGCTGGGCACAAGCATGACCTGGGAACAGATTTTCGAACAGACCGATCGTGATATCAATCTGCAGCGCATCATGAACATTATGGCTTTTGAGAAACATACCGGAGAGCACGACTGGATTCCGGACAGAGCGATAGGACCCACGGAAGATGCTCTTTATGAGAATGAACAAGATTATAACGATGCTCAAGTCGTCTCCATCATGAATAAGCCGCTGGATGAAATTCAAAAGATGCCGACTTTCGAAAAGCGAAAAATTCTGATGGATCGTCGCAAAGAAGAACTTAGAAAATTAATCGGTGTTTATTACGAACAGCGCGGCTGGAATCATCAGGGCATTCCCAAGATTGAAACGCTCCGGAAAATCGGTTTGTGGGATTTTCTGAACGACGAAGCCAAAGCAAACATTACAGCTTTGCAGACTTCCTGATTTTGCGCCTGGAAAAGTTATCGCTGAGCCCTGACAAAACGAACGATTTGTGCCGTGTCGTCATAACATCGTTTCCCGAAAGGCATGATCAGGTACAAGCCGGATGCCTCTTCGGCAATGACCGCCGCCAGTTTGCAGGCCTGCTCAAGGCCGAATTGGCGCTGATCTTCCGGATCATGATAACGCTCGAAACTCGTTACGACGTCTGCGGGTACGGTGATTCCCGGAATACGTCCACTGGCCAGAAACACCGCGCTCCGGTGACTTATCAGCGGCATGAGACCGGGAAAAACGCGAATCGGCAATCCATTCAAAGCATCGCACAACCTTTTATAGTCATCAACAGAAAAAACCGGTTGAGAGAACACAAACTCGGCGCCGGCATCGATTTTGGTCTTCAGCCACCGGACCTGAGCCGGAATCGGCCTGCCGACAGCACAGCCTGCGCAAAAATCGGGCGGGTCTGCCAATGCTTCTCCGTTGATAATATGTCCGCTGCGCAGTTCACGAATCAGGCGCAGCAATTCGACCGAACTGCGCAAATCCACAACGCGGTGAGCCAGATTGCCCAGATGGCCCATGGAGGGTGCATCACCGGTCACGGCCAGAATGCCTTTTACCCCGGAATCCCAGCATCCGATCAGCGTTGAGTGCAGTCGCATGAGGTTGGATTGCGTTACACTGAAATGACAAATGGACGGGATCCGAAGGTCCTGCTGCAGGCGTGCGGCTGTGACGATTGAATCTCTTCCGACTGTCGCTCCCGGATTATCCGGCACATCGAACAGGTCTGCGCCCGCTGCCGCCACGATTGACGCCCCTTTCACAATGTCATCGAGAGGCAGCATTCGATCAGCGCGAATCTCCACACTGACAAGAAAGCGATGCGTCTGCATCATCTCCCGAATGGCATTGGCCGTTGTGCCCTTTCTCACCGGCATGAACGGAGCATGCTCAGGAGACACAGGGATCCGTCTTCGCGCAACAACGGGCCGGCCATTTAACACGTTCGCCACTTTACGGATATGATCAGGCGTCGTTCCGCAGCATCCGCCGATGACGGCCGCGCCTGCGTCGGACAAAGCTGTTGCTGTGTTGACGAAGTCATCCGGCGTAAATTCATACTTCACCAGTCCCCGTTCGATGAGCGGATGTCCGGCATTTGGCGAAGCGGTTAAGGGTAGATCCGTGCGGGCGCTGATGTAGGAGAGCACTCGAACAATTTCATCCGGATGATAACAGTTTGCTCCCACGGCAGCAACACCAATACGGAGCGCTTCCGAAAGAAGTTGATCAATCCGTTCCCACCGCTGTGTTCCTCCACCGGTATTGCCAACCTGGAAAATAATGGGCAGTCCGGTTTCGGCAGCGGCTTGAAGTGCCGCTCGGGCTTCCCGCGGGTCAACAAACGTCTCCAGCAATAGCGCGTCAGTTTCCTTCAGTGCTTCACACTGATTGCGGTAGATGCCAAGAAGTGTATTGTCCGGATAATCATCCAGCCGCAATCCCAAGCGCAATGGTCCAACCGAAGCCCAGATCATGCATTCGGAATCTCCAGCCTCCCGGGCCAGAGCGACACCGGCCCGGTTTATTTCCTGACAGAGTTCCACCATACCGGCGTCTTCGAAAACAACGGTGTTTGCCGAAAAAGTATTGGTCACAAGGATTCGTGATCCTGACGATCGATAAGCGGCATGCAGATTTTTGACGAGGTCCGGTTGACGCAGATTAAGCAGTTCAACGGGCTCCTGACCTGCACTGATGGACTGACGAAGACATGTTCCCATCGCCCCGCTGCCGATCAGCGTGGATCGCCCCAATTCTTTGATTGTGAAATTTGGCATGCTTATCTTTTCCGGTTATTTCATATGTATTTGCAGAAAAATTCTATTCGCCCATTTCCTTCCGTTATCGATTCATTATCCCGAAAAAATAAAGTGTTCTGGTTGATTGGGCCAACTTTTACTTGGTGAGCTGCGTTTCCAGCAGATCTAACAGCTCTCTATTCTCGGGGATATCCATCATCGAATGGCCGTAATGAACAAAGCGGACCTTGCCGGATTTATCAATGATCATCTGCGCGGGAAGTCGGCCGAGTTTGAAGAGTTTGACCTCCTGACCGTATAATTTCAAAACTCTGTGTCCGGGATCGGGCAACCCGATGAAGGGAAGATTTTCCTTTTCCCAGTATTTTCTAAAGGCTTCGGCGTTTTCCGGGCCGGCAACGAGAATTTCCGTATCCAGCTTGACAAAATTTTCATAGTCCCGGCGCAACTGCGCCATGTGCGCGCGGCAGAAGGGTCAAAAAAATCCGCGGTTGAAAACCACCATCACATTCTTCTTATTTTTATAATCGGAAAGAGAGACACTGTTGCCGTTGAAATCATTCAGCGTAAAATCCGGCGCCTGAACATTTAATTCTACTCTGGGCATATTTTCCCCCTCAGCTTTTATTTAAAATATACTATCATTTTTGTGATTTCCAGTCGTTTTTTATAAAAGAAGCGTTGCAATATTTTATTGAAAAACGTACATATCTTATACAAACAACCATAGCGTTCTAATTTTATAAATGGGGAGATCATCATGGACAGAAGTGAGCAGGCAGTGGCCAAGTTTGTCAGCGGGTACAATTGCGCGCAGTCGGTTCTTTTCGCTTTTTGCGAGGATATTGGTTTGGATAAAAATGAAGCCTTGAAAATTACCTGTGGTTTCGGCGCGGGCATGGGTAGAAAAGAAGAGGTCTGTGGCGCTGTAACCGGCGGAATCATGGCAATTGGTCTAAAACATGGTCGGGGTGAAAATGAGACTCAGAAGGCCACGGAGATAACTTATGCAAAGGTACGGGAACTCATGAATCTGTTTTCTGAAAAACACGGATCTTATCTTTGCCGCCAGTTGTTAAACGGTTGTGATTTATCCAATGATGAAGGCCATAAGTTATATCTGGCAAATGATTATCGGAATAAAGTGTGCAAGCCCTGCGTTCAGAGTGTGGTGGAAATAGTGGAAGAAATAATGAATGCTCTGCCATGACGACATGCAAAAAAATATTTTATCCTTGCCCCTTCGAGAAGAGTTACTGGAACAGTAGGTCAGACGGAGGATGATGCCGGGAAGAAGCAGCAAAAAATGACATCGTTTCGTCGCATCGCTGTCAGTCTGATCGCCTTTGGCCTGACTTCGTACCTGGCTGTTTTTCAAAAATGGTCGTTGCAGGAATTCTGCTGGTGCGTCTGGCTGGCCGCACTCTTTTATTCCTGGACGTGCGTCATCACGGCGGTCATACAAATTATGCTGACGGCCCGAACGCAAAAAATATATTATGATTCAAAAGTTCCCTTCCTTGCAAACATTTCTCCGGAATTGTTTTCCTTAGGCATCCTCCCGGTGAGCTTGCTGGTGGGTTTCGTCGCGCTCTACATTTACACATGGTTGTTCTCTTTCTACGGCCTTTTTCTTTCAGTATTTGCCGAAATGCAGCCGCTGCATCTTTTTGGGCGCAATGGTTTTATCAATTCAGATTTTTTTACTCCCGTTACTTATCTGGCTGAAAGATACTGGCTGATGATACTGGCAACCCTTATCGCGAACGCGGATGATTTTATGCATAGGAACGCCTGGGAGCGAATAGGTCTTCCTTTTAAACAAAATGAAATGTTGCGCATTCATATTATGATATTGGTGATGCCCTTTCTGGCGATGATCACGTGGGCTTTGTTCAAAGATGCGTATCAGCAACCGACAATAGTCCTGCTCATGGGAATCTTCTTTTTAATCCCCAAAAAGAAACAGGAGGCACAGAATGTTGATAACGCACCTTCAGCAAATCAATAAAAAGATTATCAGCCATACGCCAATCGGTTCTGTCGGTATTATCTGGTCGGAGATAAATAAACATCCCCTGATTATTCATATCTTACTTTCACGACAGGGACGTTCGGCTGTAGAACACGCCGCTGAGCTTTTTCCGGGTTCCAGGAAATTATCCTGTGCGGAAGTTGATACCGTAGCGGATTCCATCAGAGCTTATCTGGAAGGAGAAAATATAAACTTTTCTTTGGATGTGCTCGATTTATCGACTTATACACAATTTCAAAAATCGGTTTTGCGCGCGCAGTATGAGATTCCCCGGGGTTCGGTCAGCACATACGGGTTGATTGCGACGCATGCGGGTGTATCCGGTGGAGCGCGGGCGGTGGGTAGTGTGATGGCGCGCAATCCCTTTCCGATTATCATTCCCTGCCACAGAACCATTCTGTCGAATCTTCATCTGGGTGGTTTTCAAAGCGGAACGGATATCAAGCGCGCGTTGTTGCAACGGGAAGGAATTATTTTTGATGAACAGGGAAGGGTGATTTGCAAACGGTTACATTATGCGCCGGTGTGATGGTTAGAGGCCTTTCATCTTAGCCAAATCATTCTTGACATATAAGTCCGAAATTCGTATCTTGTGTCCCGACAAAAACAAGCTTCTGCCTTGTGAATTGCATAAAAATATAACCGTTGGTGAACGGTTAAAAAGTAATTAAAATCCGAAGGAATGAAGTATGCCCATCACAGAAATTCTTGCCCGCAATGCCGCCCTGTATGGTGAAGAAATAAGTCTGATTGAGATTAATCCGGAAATAAAAGAAGTTCCGGCAAACTGGAAGGATTATGAACTTGTCGAAACCAATCCCGAAAAGAGATATCGGCGGGAGATGACCTGGCGTGAGTTCGACGACAAAGCCAACCGCTTTGCCAATTTTCTGCTTGGCAGAGGGTTGACCAAAGGCCACAAGGTCGGTATCCTGCTGATGAATTGTCTGGAATGGCTGCCGGTTTATTTTGGTATCCTGAAGACCGGCGCGCTTGCGGTGCCGTTAAACTACCGCTACACGGAAGATGAAATCAAATACTGCCTTGACCTGGCCGAATGTGATGTTTTGATTTTCGGGCCGGAATTTACCGAGCGAGTGGCCATGATACAGGATAAAATACCGAGGGTAAAAATAAAGTTGTTTTTGGGAGTCGGCCGGCCGGCCTTTGCCGAAAGCTATTACGCGCTCACGGCCTGCTGTTCGTCCATTCCCCCGAAAATAAATATCTGTGATGATGATGACGCGGCTATTTATTTTTCATCCGGCACCACCGGCTTCCCAAAAGCGATTCTTCACGCGCACCGTGCCTTGATGATATCGTGCGAAGTGGAGAAGGAACATCATAAGCAGACGCGTACGGACAATTTCCTCTGCATACCGCCACTGTATCACACCGGAGCAAAAATGCACTGGTTCGGCAGCCTGCTGGCGGGCAGCAGAGCCGTTCTGCTGCGCGGTGTCAAACCGGAATGGATCATCAAAACCGTTTCCGAGGAGCAGATTACCATTGTCTGGCTACTGGTTCCATGGGCGCAGGACATTCTGGATGCCATCGACCACGGGGAAATAAAATTAGACCACTACAAACTGGAGCAGTGGCGGCTGATGCATATCGGCGCGCAACCGGTTCCGCCCAGTCTGGTTAAGCGCTGGAAAAATATTTTTCCAAAGCACGAGTACGACACCAATTACGGTTTGTCGGAATCCATCGGTCCCGGCTGCGTTCATCTGGGGATTGAAAACATTCACAAAGTCGGCGCTATCGGAAAAGCCGGATATAGTTGGGAAGTGAAAATAGCGGATGAGCAGGGAAATCCCGTGAAACAGGGCGAAGTCGGCGAACTTTGCGTGAAGGGATCCGGCGTGATGAAATGCTATTACAACAATCCGGAAGCCACGGCGGAAATTCTGAAAGACGGCTGGCTCTATACCGGCGATATGGCGAAGATGGATGAAGACGGCTTCATTTATCTGGTGGACCGCAAGAAAGATGTCATCATCACGGGCGGCGAAAATATTTATCCCGTACAGATCGAGGATTTCCTGCGCACGCATAACGCGATCAAGGATGTGGCGGTGATCGGTCTTCCCGACCAGCGTCTGGGCGAAATCGTCGCAGCCATCATTGAACTGAAGCCGGGATTTTCCATGACGGAAGCCGAGATGGCGACATTCTGCAACGAGCTGCCGCGCTACAAGCGGCCGCGCAAAATTATCTTTGACCGTGTTCCGCGTAATCCGACCGGAAAAATTGAGAAACCGAAGCTCCGCGAAAAATATTGCGGTGGCAGCCTTGTCGAGGCGCAGACGGGAATTCATTGAACAGACAAAGGAGAGAAGCGTATGTTTGCCTTTCAGCTATCCATTTTTGCGGAAAATAAATCGGGGAAACTTGCCCAGATCACCGGCGTGCTGGCGAAAGAAAAAATAAATATCCGGGCCACGACGATTGCAACCGCGGATACCTTCGGCATCATTAACTTGATTGTTGATGATCCGAAACGCGCTGAGACGGTTCTGGCCGCGGCGGGCATGACCGTCCATCTGCGGGAAATTCTGGCGGTTCTGATTCCCGACACGCCCGGCGGATTGGACAGTTTGATGCAGTTGCTGTATCAGGAGGGCATCAACATTAACAATGCCTATGGGTTTGTTCTGGAGACGTCAAAAAAAGCGGTGTTTGTTGTTGATGTTGATCAGATGGAGAAGACGGCAAAACTTCTGGAGCAGAATGGATTTAAGACACTGGATAGTCAATCGCTTTCCGATATGTAATGAAACAAGTGAAAGGAGAGAATATTATGACACACATGGATAAAGGCAAATATTTTAAGAAACATCCCGATGGGACATCTGTTGATGAAGAACTGAAAAAAGAAATTCTCGAACAGGTTAAAAATAACAGCATTTCCTGCAAGAAGGCCGAAGAAATTGCGAAAGAGATGGGATTTTCTCTGGAAGAAACCGGACGGACTATTGATATCTTAAATATCAATATCACCAAATGCCAGTTGGGGCTTTTCGGATATGGTGAAACCAAAAAAATCGTTCAGCCGGCAAAAGACATTTCTCCCGAGTTGAAAGAAAACATATCAGCAGCTCTGCAAGATGGAAAGATTTCCTGTGTTGTCGCCTGGAAGATTGCCCAAAAACTGGATATCCCCCGCATGAAGGTTTGTGCCGCCTGTGAGGCGCTGGACATTAAGGTTAAACCGTGTCAACTGGGCGCTTTTTAACCCTGATAAAATAAATCAAGATAGCTGTGCAGGAGCTGAATCATCAAATCGGCGTTTTTGCGCGTCCCGTCGAGGATTTCCTGCATGCTCAATGGTTCATTAAGAATTCCATTTCCGTAATTATCAATCGAGCACACGCTGGCATAAGGTATTTCCCGTTCCTGCGCGATGACGGCTTCGTTGGCCATCGTCATGCCCACGATATCGGCAAAATGGGCCATCATTCTGATTTCGGCTTTTGTTTCCAGACGCGGTCCCTGCGTCTGCCAGTAGGTGCCTTTCTTCTTAATTTTTAGATTGATATGCTGTGCCGCCTTGATTATTTTTGCGCGAACTTCTTCGCTCAATACCGGCGTAATATGAACGGCTCTGTTCTGGAAAAAGGTGGGTGTCCCGGTCAGTGTCAGAAAATCATCGGGAATGACAATCATACCCGGCCGCAAAGACATTTTTAAGGAACCGGTGGAATTAATACCGACAATTTCTTTCACGCCGATATCTTTGAGTGCCTGGATGTTGGCCCGATAATTGATTGTATGGGGAAGGATGTGCTTCCGGGGATCAATGCCATGTCTTAAAATCAAAGCGGTTTTTTTGGTGAGAAAAACGGTGGCTTGACCGAATGCATTATGCATGAGTCTGGGGCTGCCGTCTCTTAACAAATCACTTCTTTCCATGACTAATTTTGTCGAAATAATTCCCAAAATGTTCATATGGTTCTCCTTGACTAGCGGTTTCATAGCAAATTAATGCAAGACAGTCAAAAAAAGCGTTTTCTGTTTCATGGCAGATTGCATTTGACTTTCTGTGCTCTGTTATGACATATAAAAAAATGCTAAAAATTTAAGGAGGGTCTTATTCATGAGCAGTGCATTACTTGGCGTTGCCACTGATGAAAACTTTGACAACGAGGTCCTGAAAAGCGATAAACCCGTACTGGTGGATTTCTGGGCTCCGTGGTGTGGTCCCTGCAAAGCCATAGGTCCTGTTGTCGAAGAGATAGCGGCACAATTTCAAGATAAAATAAAAATTATGAAACTGAACGTTGATGACAGCCAAAAAACTGCCGTAAAATATTCGGTCAGAAGCATTCCGACGCTGATTCTGTTTAAACAGGGACAGGTTCTGGATACACTCGTTGGTCTTGTGCCCAAGAACAAACTCGAAGATTTTGTGAAGAAATCATTCTAAATAATGTTACAGGAAGAGGGTTGCGTATTGATCTATCCAAGCATGCTTTCCGGATTATTTAAATTAAGACTTGTTTTATTTCTGATGGCGTTGTCGCTAGTTCTCAGCGGCTGTTCATTGTTCAAGAAACAGGAAAAAGTTGTATTGACACCCGAGAAACTTTATTCCTTAGCCTCTGATGAATATAAGGAGAATAATTACAGCAAAGCACGCGACTATTTTACGCGTCTCAAGGAAGAATATCCCCTGCACGAAATGGCAATTCTGGCTGAGATAGGCATTGCTGATTCTTTTTATAGCGACAAAGAATATGCTGAAGCGGAAAACGCCTACAGAGATTTTATATCCATGCATCCGGTTAATGAAAATGTTCCTTATGCAATCTATCAGATGGGGATGTGCAGTTACCATCAGATCGAAGCGATTGATCGTGATCAATCAGAAACCATAAAAGCCCGCAAGGAATGGGAAAAACTTATTTCGCGGTATCCTCAAAGCAAGTTTTCGCCGTTAGCGGCAACAAAGCTGAAGGAAGTAAAACAAAGACTGGCGCAACGCGAATTTTACGTGGGTAAATTTTACCTTAAAAAGAAAAAGTATCAGGCGGCCCTTTCACGTTTCGAAACGATTGCCCGAGAATATCCTGATAGCGGATTCGATGATAAAATAAAAAATCACATTACTGAGACAAAGGCGAAAATTGCCGAAGAAGAGAAAGAAAAATTAAAGAAGGAAGCGAAGAAAAAAAAGAAGGAGCAACAGACACTGAGTTCGGAGGAAGAAAAGAAGAAAGAAGAACCAAAATAGTAACGTTCCATTCCGGTATTACATTCGCCACTGGTCTCCTTTAATTTTTGCTATAATCTCCCGCCTGGCAATTTCCTGATTAACGGATGTATCTATTTTCAGGTGGCAGTTTTCAGAAAATTCTTGAATGACATCAAAATCGTTTTTCTGCTGTTGGAACAGTTCCCAGCGTCCGTCCGAAGCATTATCGTTATTCAGTATTCTTCTTTCCAGGCGCTGACGGGTGATTTCGTCGGGACAAAAGCACTCCAGAATATAGCATGGAACGCCAAGCGTTGCCGCCAGGCGCAAGGCATTTTGTCGTTCTGCCCGTTTTTTGAAAGAGGCGTCGATGATGACCGGTTTCCCCTGTTTGATTTTCTGCCCGGCCAGTTCAAATATTTTTTGATAGACCAGACGGGAAACATCATCGGAATAAATACCCTGACCGAAAGCTTCATAACGCCGGTCCGTCGTTTGAAGGGCAAAAATTTCTTTGCGAATGACATCCGTGCGGAGAATGTCCGCGCCAAGATACCCGGCAAGCCTGCGCGCCTGATAGCTTTTTCCGGAACCCATCAGACCCGCGGTTAAAATCAATGCCGGTTTATCCAGGCGGACGGCGTATGTATAGGCCAGATCAAAATATTTCTCCGCGGTTTTCTTTATGGCACGGCATTCATTTTCTGTAATTTCTTCCTGCGCCAATCGCAGACTGGTTACTTTGCCCCGAACATAGGCGTAATAGCATCGGTAAAAGTTCAGCAGAGCGGGCAGGTCGATATCGCCTGAGTAATTGACATATGATTTCACAAAAGCATCAGCCAGTTGGGGATAACCGTTGAAATCGATATCCATCGTCAGGAAAGCGACATCTTCCGCCACGTCTCCACATCGGAAACGTTCGTTAAATTCAATGCAGTCGAAAATCGTTATTTCATCATTAATACAAATATGATCCAGGTGCAAATCACCGTGACAGTCTCTTATTTTGTGATTACGTACCCTCTTTTCAAAAAGAGATTTATTGACGAACAGGAACTGGTCCACATATTCTTTGATAAACCGATATTGATATTCGGGAAGGGTGACATTGATGTAATGAAGCGTTTCGGAAAAATTTTCATCGTTATTATGTCGGATATTTTCGATGCTGCCCAGTGCATCAATATGCGCATCTGTTCGAGCCTGACGGTGAAATGAAGCAATTTTTTCGGCCAGCGTATCCATTATTTTTTCATCAATCAGTTTCCGGGCCAGAAGACTTTTGAACATCCTATCCTCGGGCAGTCTCTTCATTCGCACAGCATACTCAATGATTTCAGTTCCATGATTCATCGTGATATTCCCCTGCGAGGTTCTGGATATGGCAATAACATCCAGATAAGTATCGGGAGCGAGCCGCTGGTTTAGGCGCAGTTCTTCTTCACAAAAGAATTTTCGTTTGGCCAGACTTGTGAAATCGAGAAAATCAAATTTGAGCGGTTTTTTAATTTTGTAAACAAAATCCCCGGCGATGAAAACGTAGGAGATATGAGTCTGGATAAGTTCAACCGCTTTCGGTTGGTGAGGATAAAAATCCGGATTTTTCATGGCGTCGATTAACAGGGGGTGCGTCATGAATACAGTTCTCTTTGTACAATATTTTTTTAAATTATTAAACAATTATCAGAGTCTTATCAAGACAAAAAATTTCAGGCTTATCGATTCAGTACGATTATCAGAAAGACACGTCGGTAAACGAATGAGGTTATAAAACCGGAAAGAGAAGCAGACGGATATATCAATCTTGTTTAAATCTGCCAAAAGCAGGCTGATGACCGGTTCGTGAATCTATTCGTACTGTTCGAGGAATTTGTGCAAAGCATTTTTCAACCAGACAAAAGATTCCTGTTTGGTGAGAATGAACATAAATCCGCTGACATTTCGCTCGTTAAACTCAAAGACGGTTCTGAGGACAATCGCCATGTTGTCAGGATCAACCAGATTGTCGTAAACCACACCGTGAAGACTTTTTTCAACAACAACGCGCGGCGGTGAATAAGTAATGACATCGCCCAGAAGCTCGGCAATCTTTCCAATGCAGGCTCCGATGAGAATGTTGCCGATTTCCAGGAAGGTTTCTTTTTCCATTTCCTGAAACGGATCCGAATCCAGAACACTGGTCCCACCGTCAAACAATGAAATCAATTTTTTACCAGCCCCGGGAGGAAAAACCAGAAAAGCATTTCCCTTAAATTTCCCCCAGAAACTTTGTTCTACGACGGAAACCCGGTCTTTATCATAGTCCATGATTTCGCTGTTAATATAATTCGGAAGATCAAATGCCTGAAGCAGCCTTATTTGAGGAACGCTGAGTATAACGAAAATATCTACAAATTCCGCCAGATCTGAAGCCGCCCGGCCGAAAGCAATATTCATGATTTCCTGCAACAGGTCGGTTTCTGCCGTGGTAATCATTTCTTTAACGTCATCATTTTTCGCCATAATTTACCCAAATTAAAGTAATGCGTTTTCTGCTTCTTTGATTGCTGCGGCTATGGTTTCTTTTGCGGGAGGTTTTTTCAATACCGAGAAAGCGCCCAAATCGTGGGCTTTGGACACCGCTTTGATCTGAACATCGGCTGTGAGAATAATCACTTTTGCTTTTTGATCAAATTTCAGAATTTCTTCCAAAGCCTGAAACCCATTCATGACGGGCATGGTTAAGTCCATAAAGGTGAGGTCAGGTTTAATTTCCTTATATTTTTCCACACCCGCCTGACCGTCATTGGCATCGAATAATTCGTAGTCTTTGTCTTTGGGGATGCAACTTTTGATTATTTTTACAGAGATGGGAGAGTCGTCAACAATTAATATTTTTTTGATCATATTAACCTCGTGTCAAGAAAAACTGATTTACTTTATATAATTATATATAACATTTTATGGAAAAAATGTAGAATTATTTTCCTGATAATCTTTGGTTTAGACCCTTTGTTTTATTCAGTTCCTTTTTCCAAGAGCAAAATTGGTAATTATTAATCATGAATTCTATTTTCATTATTGTTTACTTTTCTAAAATAGTCAACATTAAATATGATGATTCATGTGGTGATAAAATAACATAATCATATTGACAAAACCAATAAAAGTATGTCAAATTAAAAGAAAAAAACGGGTTTTCTTTCATAAATAATCTCTATTATTTCGCAATTTTTTTTAATTGTAACTAAATAAAAATTTGAAAAGATGGAAAAATGAATCTAAATAATCTTGCCATATCTTTGATTGAACTTGATCCGCAAAACAATTCTGAATTTGATGAATTCAAGAAAAAATTAATCCTCTTTAAAGATAAATCCGCAGGCAATCTCCGGGATATTCTCGAAGAGGCTTGTGCCGAGATGGATTCCTGGCCGGATCAAGATGTAGAGGCACGCCGGGAGGGGATAGCTCGTCTGGGAGAAATATTGGAACGGGCCATGGAATGCGGCGAGGAAGATACGCCGGCTGCAGCACCGGGAAAACCGGCGACCGGACAACCCAAGACGATGGAGGCGCAAAAATTTACGCTTTCCACGGAATTTGATGTGGATCTGATGAATGAGTTCATTGTCGAAAATATGGAATGGGCGGTCATGGCTGAGTCGGCCATTTTGGATTGGGAAAAGAATCCCCATAACAAAGAACTACTCAATACCATCTTTCGCGGTTTTCATACCATTAAGGGAACGTCCTCTTTTCTTAATCTCGATTGCGTGAAGGATCTCGCGCATCATGTGGAATCCATGTTAGCCAGGGTTAGGGACGGCGAGGATAATTTTACGACAGGACACGCCAATCTATCCCTGAAAGCGCTGGATATGATCAAAGTTATTTTAGAGCGAATGAAATCATCCGGTCCCGGCCAGCAAATAGACTTGCCCCTGGGGCACAGTGAACTGATGGAAACCCTGAAGGGCTTTGTGTCCGGCACTCAGGAACAGAAAATTCCGGAAAAACCGCCGGAACCCGTTTCCAAACCGGTAACCAGGAAAGAGATTCCTGTCAAAACCAAAGAAGTTTCTCCAGAGCAGACCGTTTCTACGCCCCAAGCCCCTGAGCAGATGGCAGAATCAACCGTGAGGGTGAAGGTTGACCGCCTGGACAAACTACTCGATACCGTGGGCGAGCTCGTCATCGCGCAGACCATGGTGGGACAGGATGAATTGATTGTTAACGGGAAATATCACGACTTGAATAAGAAGATATCACAGGCGGGAAAGATTGTGCGGGAATTGCATGACCTGAGCATGTTTTTACGTATGGTTCCTCTCAAGGGAACTTTTCAGAAGATGGTGAGGCTGGCCCGCGATCTTTCTCATAAGAACGGTAAAATGGTCAATTGCGTTACAGAAGGTGATGACATTGAAATTGACCGCAATATGGTTGATATGGTGGCTGATCCGCTTATCCATTTGATCCGAAATGCGATTGACCACGGCATTGAGACGCCGGAGGAGAGACGTCGGGCCGGAAAATCAGAAAACGGACATATTAATCTTACGGCCGGTCATGCCGAGGGAAGCATCATGCTGACGGTCTGGGATGACGGTCGGGGTATGAGCCGCCAGAATATCGTGGAGAAAGCGATAGCCAAGGGATTAATCGATTCGGCCGAAAGAATGACGGATCAGGAAGTATGGCAACTGATCTTCCTTCCGGGATTTTCCACGGCCGAAAAGGTAACCGAGGTTTCGGGACGGGGAGTCGGCATGGATGTGGTGCGAAGGGCCGTTGAAGCCCTGCGCGGGCGGATAGAGGTTCAAACCACAGAAGGAAAAGGTTGCGCCTTCATTATGAGAATGCCTTTGACGATGGCGATTACCGATGGCATGATCGTTAAAGTCGGCTCGCAGCGATTCATCCTGCCCACTTACAATATACAAAAAGCAGTTCGGCCGGAACCGTCCGATATCCATACAGTGAACCTAAGAGCGGAGATGCTTTCATTCCGGGATGAAATGGTACCGGTTGTGAGACTGCACAGATTGTTTAATATACAGGATGCCGAAATCGAACTCACCGCGGGTTTGCTGGTTGTTATCGGCGAAGGGCAGCAGCGGTGTGCTCTTTTTGTGGATGATCTTTTGAGCCAGACACAGGTTGTCACCAAGTTGCTGGGCCACGGAGTCAATAATGTACCTGGTGTGGCTGGCGGGGCAATCATGGGCGATGGCACGGTGGGTTTGATCCTGGATGCGGCCGGAATTGTAGGCATCGCCCGCCAGCAAGTCAATATCAAAGAGTAATAAACACGTTATCGTAGGAGGAAAAAATGAGTAACGCAACCGCTGTTAAGGAAAGTCAGTCTGTGAAGGTTGATTCACGCTCGGGTAAATACCTTACGTTTTTCCTGGCCAGTGAAGAATACGGGGTTGAAATATTAAAAGTTCAGGAAATCATCGGGCGAATGCCGATTACGCCGGTGCCGTTGACGTCAAAATATATCAGGGGTGTCATTAATCTTCGGGGCAAAATTCATCCCATTATGGATCTCAAGATAAAATTCGGCATGGAAGAAACACAGATTACAGAAGAAACCTGTATCATTGTTATCAAAACGTCCAGCTTGATGATGGGTATCCTGGTGGACAAGGTTTCTGAGGTGGTCAATGTGTCCGCTGATGATATTGAGGACACGCCATCCTTTGGCGCGGATGTAAACCCGGAGTATCTGCTGGGTGTGGGCAAGATTGGAGGACGGGTACGTCTGCTCCTGGATATTGAAAAAGTCATTTCAACGGCCGACATTATTAATATGAAAAAGGCTGCCAGTGAAGAAAATTGATTGATCTGAGTCGAATCCAAAGATCAGAACGAAATTGAGAAAACGCAATTCAAGAAGTAACCTCAACGGAAAGGATGAAAGACACGCATGCGCATATCATTTAAAATCGTATTGTTCTGCCTGATTCCGATCATTTTATTCACAGGCGGCGTGCTTTTTATTGCGAACAGTCAGTTGAAGAAGACGTCTCTATCGGTCGCTGATCATATTCTGGAACAAAAACTTTCTGCGGAAATGAACATATTCCGTGATGAGGTTGAGCGAAGCTATGGTGTCATGGATCTTAAAAATGGTATTCTGGTAGATCAGGCCGGTTTGCCCATTGCGAAACGCTATGAAGTGGTGGACCGGATATCCAAGCAATTCTCAAGCACCGCGACCATCTTTGCCCGCAGCGGCGACGACTTTATCAGGGTCGTGACCACGGTTAAGAAGAATGACGGCAGCCGGGCTGATGGAACCAATCTGGGTACGGACAGCAAAGCTTATCAAAGTATCATCAAGGGCAGTTCTTATATTGGTGAGGCCAATATTCTTGGTAAACCATATCATACAACTTATGCACCTTTGTTCAACAGCAGAGGGGAAGTCATTGGAGCCCTCTATTCCGGTATTCCCAAAGCCGAATTGATGCAGAAGATCAACCAACTCGGCAAGCAATCCGTTATCATGATCACGCTGACCCTGCTGGCGCTTATTGCATGTATCGTTGCGACAATTTTAATGGTAGTCGCCTGGGCCTTGCGTCCCATGAAAAAGATCGTCGAGGGCGTACAGGAGCTTGGTAAAGGCCACGTTTCCCACAGACTGGGGATGAACCATAAAGACGAGATAGGAGCACTGGCCAATACCATCGATAAGTTTGCTGACTACCTGCAGCAAAATATCGTGCTGAATGTCCAAAAAATTGCTGACGGTAATATTGATATCAATACCAGTGTCATTGATGAACAAGATGAAATTGGCCCGGCTTTTAAAAGAATGATCGAGCATATGAACATCTTGGGTAATGAAATGACCCTATTGACGAAGTCGGCCGTGGAAGGCAGGCTGGATGTTCGTGGAAATAAAAATAATTTAAGAGGCGTCTTCAGGTTTTTAGTCAATGCCGTCAATAAAACCCTGGATGCGATGATTGGACCGATTAATGAGGCTTTATCGGTTATGGAGAAAGTTGCCGGAAAGGATATGACCGCGCGGATTACCGGCGATTACAAGGGCGACCATGCCAAAATCAGAGAATCGCTCAATCTGGCGGTGGAAAATCTGGATAAGGCCCTCCAGCAAGTGGTTATTGGAGCAGACCAGTTGTCAGCCATCAGCGTTCAGGTCAGCACAAGCGGTCAGTCCTTGTCCCAGTTGGCTAATGATCAAAACACGTCCCTGGATGTTCTGTCTATCTGTGTACAGGAAATGTCTTCCATGTCCAAACAAAACGCCGTGAATGCGAGAGAAGCCAAGAAAGTTGCCGGAGAGGCCTTGAACAGCGCGGAGAAGGGTGTGGAGAGCATGAACCGGATGTCGTCGGCGATTAACAAGATCAAGACTTCATCGGATGCCACGGCGAAGATCGTCAAGACGATCGATGAGATCGCCTTCCAGACGAATCTTCTGGC